>Ga0134126_10008184_pt1 | contig 13148 bp, 13 predicted proteins | sample KB31752_FD_96881 | JGI IMG/M metagenome (GOLD analysis project Ga0134126, IMG submission 96881) | Terrestrial soil microbial communities with excess Nitrogen fertilizer from Kellogg Biological Station, Michigan, USA - KB3-175-2 | ecosystem: Environmental > Terrestrial > Soil > Unclassified ...
CCGCGTCGTTCATGGAGGCGTCGAAGAACGCCGACATGCCCGGCCCCTTGCGCTTGGCGAAATACATGGCAAGGTCCGCGTTGCGCAGCAAGGTATCGACTTCCACGCCGTCCGCGGGGAACAAGGAGACGCCTATGCTCGGTGTGACCACCAAGGTGTGCATCGCCAGGCGCATCGGTTCCTGCAATTCGGCGATGAGCCGGGCCGCCACCGATGCCGCATCCTCCGCGGAACGGATGTTCGGCAGAATGACGATGAACTCATCCCCGCCGAGGCGCGCGATATGGCTCGACCGGGCGGCGGGCAGCTCCTCCACCGTGTCGTCGGCGCGCAGCGAGTTGCGCAGGCGCGCCGCCACCTGGCACAGCAGCTCGTCGCCCACGGCATGGCCCAAGGTGTCGTTCACCCTCTTGAAGTTGTCCAGATCCAGATACAGCACCGCCAGCATGCGCTCGTGCTGCTTGGCCGACGCGAGAGCGCTGTTCAGCCGGTTGCGCGACTGCTCTCGATTCGGCAGGCCGGTCAGCGCGTCGAAATACGCCAGTTTCACGATGCGATGTTCCGAACGCCATTTGCTGGCCAGCGAAATCGTCATTTGACGGATTTCGTGGGGGTGGAAGGGCTTCTGCAGATAGGAGAGCTTCTCCTCCGGGGGCACCATTCCGCCGATGTCGCGCGGATCGACGTCCGAATAGGCCGTGCACACCACGATCTCGATGGCGGGATCGAGCTCGCGTATGCGCGCCGCGGCCCATACCCCGTCCGGGCCCGGCGGCATGCGCATGTCCAGGAACGCCACCGCGAACGGATCATCCGCGGCCAGCGCCGCGCGCACGGCCGCGACGGCCGCCTCGGCCCCGTCGCAGAACACCGGCGCGAACTCGGTCTCCCCGGGCGCGGAATTCCTCGACGCCGCGTCCGCCGCCTGCTTGCTGAACAGACGGTCGCGCAAGTTATGAAACATCGCCGTCTCGCCGCTCGTGTCGGCCTGCAACAGGATTTGCCGATAGGCGTCGCGCACCTCGGCTTCATCATCGGCGATGAGGACACGGATCGGCAGTCGCTTTTTGTCGGCCACGGGCAACCTCAGTTCTTCAAGTTGGATCGGCTATCTCGAACAGGCAAGGGCAGCATCAAATGCATGGACGCACCCAGACCCGGGCCCTCGCTGGCCGCCCAGATGCGCCCGCCCAGCGCGCCGATGGCGTTGGCGCACCAATGCAGGCCGATGCCGTAGTTGGTTTCGCGGGACTTGGTGGAAAAGCCCTTCTCGAAGACGCGCTGCAAATTGTCGGCCGCGATGCCGACGCCGTCGTCCTTGCATTGCAGGTGCAGCTGCTCGCTTTGTGCGTCGCGCACGATTTCGGCGGCAAAACGCAGCACCCCCTTGTCGCGGCCCGCATCGCGCACGGCGTCGGCCGCGTTGATGATCAGGTTCTGCAAGATCAGCCGCAGCACGGTGCGCGCCACGTGTACCGCGCCCACTTTGTGCAGGGACTCGTCGGTATCCACGACCAGACGCCGGCGGCAGGCGTCGGGAACGATCTCCAAGGTCTGCACCACCAGTTCCTGCAGCCGCACCGACTCGACCACCTGCGAGTTTCGGGTCGATCGCATGAGTTCGCTGAGCGCCGTCTGCACGATGGTGGCCTGGCGCTGCACCACCTCGACATCGCTCTGCGCCTCCCTGACGCAGGAAGCGAGTTCCCGGCACGCCAGGCGCACGAATTCTTCCAGATCGGCGCTGCGCGCGCTGGCCTCGCTCTGCGTGGCGAGTTCCGCGAGGGCAAGATCGACCTCGCGGGCGGGCGCCGCGCGAAGCCGTTGGCCGAGCGTCGTCAGCCGCACGCCGAGCGGCGTCATGGCGTTGCCCAGGTTGTGCAGCACGCCCTTGGCGAGTTCCGCGAATCCTGCCTGGAACGACTGATCGACGACCTGGCGCCGCGATTCCGCCACGCGTTCCACCATGCGGTCGAACTCCCGCGCCAGGCTTGCAATCTCATCCTTCCCCGGCAGGCTCAGGCGGGCTGTCAGGTCCGTGCCGTCGCCCATCGAGATGGCGTGGCGGGTCACCTTTGCGAGCGGCCTGAGCACGATGCGATTGAGCGCGACCACCAACAGCAGCAACACGGTGATCGCCGCGCCGATCAGGTACAGCGAGGCATAGGTAACGGCCCCCTGGCCGCGCGCGGTGATCCGGCGCGGCACATCGACGCGAAAGCTCAGCAGCGGCCGGCCGTAGATGTCCATGACGGGCTGCACTACCTGCGTCGAGGAATCGGTCTCCGTAATGAGCTCATCGGTGCCTGCCGGTCTGCCGGGCAGCGAGGTGAGACTGGCCTGCGCCTGGGCGCCGATCATCTGCACCTGGGCCGGGGTGAGCAGCCTGCCCATGATCACCATCCCCAAGGGTTGCCCCGTACCGCTGCCGTCCAGCACCGGCGCCGCGGCTATCATCATCACGCCCCGGTTGGTCTGCAGCAGCCCCTTGGCCGGCTTGCCGTCGGCCAGATTTCGGCGCCAGGGAAAATCCGCCGGCAGCGACTTGCGCGCCACCAGATCGATGGCCAGCGGTTCGCCGGTGTCGAGAGATCGCGCGCTCGAGAGCACGTAGCGGCCGTTCAAATCCACGATGAGCATCGCGTTCACGTTGAGCTGCTTCATCGCCACCGGGGTGATGTTGGTGGTCACGAAGGCGGCATTCGGCGCCTGCACGAAGTGATACACGTCGGCCCAGTTGCCCCAGTCCACAGCGGTCAATTCCATGCTCTCCAAGGTCCGATCGAGCGCAAACACAATGCGCTTCATCGAGGTCTGCGCGTCTTCGCGCTCCAGTTGCGCAAAACTCGGCATCAGCACCTGCTTCTGCACCGCGATCTCGAGCAGTATCAGCACCGCAAACAGCAACGCCAGCAGCGATATCATTTTGGTACGGATGTTCATTGGTCCCTTCGTACCAGAAATCGCGCCCTGCGGCCGTGCCTCTGTCTTATTTCATGGCATTTCGTGGCTCGCGCCACGGTCGCGGTGCCTTAGATGAGACATGGATCACGCTGTGGCGGCGCAGTGGCCGCGGATTAACTCTGCGTAATTCCATTGGCCGCGACGGGCGCTGCGGCGTTACCTCCACCAGAGCCGACCTTCCGGCCGCACACGAGGAAATCTTATGTTAAATTCAGCCCGCAAGCATTTGAGCTTTGCCGCCGTGCTCGTTTCGCTGGCAACTCTCGCCGGCACGGCATCCGCGGAAACCACCTGGCAGAAAAATCACCCGCGCCGCGCGCAGGTGAATCATCGTCTTGCCAATCAAAGCCGCCGCATCCACCAGGACGTCAAGAACGGCACGCTGAGCAAATCGCAGGCGGCAAGCCTGCATCACCAGGATCACCAGGTCCGCCAAGAGGAACGCGACATGGCCGGCCAAAACGGAGGCCACATCACGAGGTCCGAAAAGCAGGCGCTGAACGCTCAGGAAAACCATTTGAGCGGCCAGATACCGCCGAAGTAAGCCAAGCCGCGGCAGGCACGGGGCAGCGCGCCGCCGCCCCGTGCCGGGGCCGGAGGCTGCGCTAGAAACGCAGCGACAGGCAGCTCAAGCCGCCGTCCATTTTCCTGAATTCGGACACTTCGAGATGCACCACCCGGCAGCCCCGGGAGCGCAGCGCGGCGCTCATGGTCGGGTATCCGGCGGCCGCGATCAGGGTGTCGTTGATGCGCACGCAATTTGCCGCATAGGCCTCCTCGGGCGCCGGCGATATCACCTCACGAGCGCTGATCCCATCTTGTGAACGAAGCTCCGCTTCGATGCTGCCGTCGGCCACCCACGCGCCATCGCCGAGATAGGCAATGCCGCTCTTCAGGTGCAGCAGCCTGGGGTTCGTACGGATGTCGAGAATGCCCGAGGTGTATCCGAACCGGGCCAGATGCCCGGCCAGCTGGCGGGCGCCCTGCGCATTGGTGCGCGCCGAGATGCCGATGAGAAAATGTCCGTCCGCCTCGCAGACGTCCCCGCCGTCCAGGGTGCCCGGCGCCTCGATGACCGCGGCGTCCGGATAAAATTGCCGCACGCAGCCCGCGATGCTTTGCACCTCACCCTGCCGGCTCGACGCGCCCGGGCGGGTCAGCACCGCACCTCGTGCGGTCACGATGGCGGCGTCCTCCACGAAGGTGCCGTCGGGATACGCTTCTTCAGGCGTGAGGCATGTCACTTGAAGTCCGCATGCGCGCAACGTCTCGACATATCGGGCGTGCTGTTCCAGCGCTCGAGCGACATCGGGCGCTCCCAGGGCGGCGCTCGACAGGCCGGCGGCGAAACTGGCGGAGGGAGGACGAACGATGGCGCGGGTGAAATTCATGCGGCTCTCAAAGGTTCAAGCGGCTTGATTGCGGCCGGATTTTTTGGCGATCTGCAATTGTTTCTGCGAGTTCTGCAGCAAGGTCGAGGGGCTGTCGGCCGGATCGGGCACGGCGGCACTCACGCCCACGCTGACGCTGACGTAGCGCAGCACCGCGGAGCGCGGATGATGGATTCTAAGATCCCGGACCCTTTCGGCCATGAGCTGGCCGATGCGCAGCGCCTGCTCCAGGTTGAGCCCGGGCGCGAACGCGATCAAGCTGCCGCCGTCGATGCGCGCCGTGACATCGCTCGAGCGGCGCAGGCATCCGGACACGACGTGGGCAATCCGGCGGATGGTGGAATCGCCGGCCGCGCGGCCGAAAGTGGCGTTGTACAGATCGAGCGCGTCGATATCGACGGCGAACACCGCGATGCTGCGATTTTCCCGCTGCGCCACCGCCCAGTCGCGCTTCAACAATTCCTCGAGGTAGGCCAGCGTGAACAAACCCGTCAAGCGATCGTCGCGTATCGCGACGGCGGTCGGCTGATGTGCTCCGCTCAGGGAATCGCGGGCAAGCTTCGGGTCGATGCGCAGCCGCTCGCCCGCATCTCGATGATGTCCCGCGAAGTGGGTCACCTTGCCGGCGGCATCGAACAACGGCAGCACGGTCATCTCGTTCCAGAACACCCTGCCGTCTTTGCGGTAGTTTCGCAGCAGCACCCGGCAGGAGTCGCCCCGCGCCAACGCCTCGCGCAGCCGCTGCCGGCCGTCCTGGTCGCGATCCTCGCCCTGCAACAGCCGCAGGTTGCGTCCCTGCAGTTCCGCGGCCGCATAGCCGGTCAAGGCCTCGAAACCGGGATTGGCATAGATCAGCGGCTGCTCGGGGTCCAGGGCATCCACGAGCACCACCCCCTCGGGTGAGCTCTCGACCAGGCGGCGAAACAGGCTTGCGTCAAACCCCGTCATCAATGTCCCTCTGTCAGCACCAAGGGCGGCGGCCGGGTCGACAGGTCCGCGATACGCGCCGCCGTCTCCTGCCAGTGCCGATTCGAGTGCAAATCTCCCACCTCGCTGCGGCCCCGCATGCGCACCAGCCGCGCCTGGGAAGCCGCGGAACCCCCGCCCTTGCTAAGACGGGCCAGGACCGATTCTACTGAATGCCGATCGTTGCAGATGGGCAGGACGTCGCATCCTGCGTCGATGGCAAGCCCGGCACGTTCGACGATATCGCCGAACGCGCCTGCGGCCGCCATGGAGAGGTCATCGGCGAATACGCAGCCATGGAATCCCAGCTCACCGCGCAGAACCGCGGTTATCCAGCGCGGTGACAGGCTGGCCGGCAGGGAATCGACCGCCGGAAACACCACATGGGCCGCCATGATGCCGGCGAGATTGTTGTCGATGAGGGTGCGGTAAGGCCGGATATCCGCCTCCAGATCGGCGTATTCGCGCCGATCCACCGGCAGCGCGACATGCGAGTCGGCGACCACGGCGCCATGGCCGGGGAAGTGCTTGGCGATGGCCGGCATCCCCGCTTCGCGCATGCCCAGCAGAGTCGCCACGCCCAGGGCGCTCACGATGTCCGGATCGGAGTGAAAAGAGCGGTCGCCGATGATTTCGTTCACGCCGTAATCCAGATCGATGCAGGGAGCAAAGCTGAAATCCACGCCGACGGCGCGCAATTCGGCGGCCATCAGCCAACCCACCGATTGCGCGAGATTCAGCGCATCGCGCCGATCCTCCTCGAAGCGCCGGCCCAGCAGGCGCGCGGCCGGAAGCCGCGTAAAACCCTCGCGAAAGCGCTGTACACGGCCCCCCTCATGGTCCACCGCGATCAGCAGATGGGGGGTGCGCAGCGCCCGGATCGATGCGGTGAGCGCGGCCAGCTGGTGTGGGTCGCGGTAATTGCGGGTGAACAACAGCACACTGCCCACCAAGGGGTGCGACAGCACCCGCGCGTCCTCGGCGCTCAATTCCGTGCCGGCGACATCGACCATGAGCGGTCCTAAAGTCACGCCGGACGCTCGAATACCGCCATGGACTCGACGTGAGTCGTATGTGGAAACATATCCATCACCCCTGCGCCGGCAAGCTTGAATCCCTGGCCGTGTACCAAAATTTCAGCATCCCGCGCCAAACTGCCCGGATGGCAGGAAATATACACGACTCGGCGCGGCTGCCAATGCGCCATGCGCGCGAGCAATGCAGCCGCGCCGGCCCGCGGCGGGTCGAGCAGGACCAGGTCGTAGCGCTCCCGGTCCCAGGGCCCGAACGTCGCCGGTTCGAAGAGATTTTCCACGAAGAAGGCCGCATTGCCAATGCCGTTTCGAGCGCTGTTGGCGGCTGCCTTGGCAACCAGCGCCGCGTCGCCCTCCACCGCGGTCACCTGCCGCGAGCGGCGCGCCAAGGACAGCGAGAAGTTTCCCAACCCGCAAAACAAATCCAGCACCGAATCCTGAGGTTCCGGCCGCAGGGCGTCCACGGCGGCGCCGACCATCGAAGCATTGACCGCGCGGTTGACTTGAATGAAATCGACGGGTCCAAACTCGATGACGATGCCGTCCTCGAGGGCATACCTCAGGGGCGGGTAGAGCGGATCGAGAGGCCGCACGGTGTCGAGACCGCCGGTTTGCAGGAAGATTTGCACGCCTTGCGCCGCGCCGAACGCCGCGATTTTCTCGACGTCCTCGGGCTCAGGCGCTTCCAGCACGCGAAACACCAGAGCCGTCGCCGCATCGCCGGCCGCGACCTCCACCTGCGGTATTTTCTCGCGAACAGCCAGCGTCTCGATGAGCGCGGCAAGGTTCCGCGGCAGCCCGCCCAGCGGCTCCTCGAGTATTTCGCAGCGCTCAAGGTCGGCAATATAGGGCTTGTCACGTTCGCGAAAACCGGCAAGCACGCGGCCCTTCTTGTGAACGTACTTGACGCCGAGCCGCGCGCGGCGCCGATAGGCCCACTGCGGACCCTGCAGCGGCGCCAGGATGCGTTCCGGACTCACGCGGCCGATCCGCTCGAGATTGTCGAGCAGCTGCCGCTGCTTCGCCTGAAGTTGCGCCGGCCCCGACAGATGCTGCAAGGAGCATCCGCCGCACAGCCCGAAGTGCGCGCAGCGCGGCACGACGCGGTCCGGCGAGGCGACGATGACATCGACCAGACCCGCCTCGTCCAGGTGGCGCCGCCGCTTGATCACGCGCAGGCGCACCCGCTCGCCCGGCAAGGCGCCCTCGATGAACACGGCCTTGCCGCCGACGCGCGCGATGCCGCGGCCGTCGTGCGCCAGGTCGACGACTTCGGCCTCATGGATGTCGCTGACGGTCAACCCGCGGGCCATGCGGCCGAGAATTCCTGCAAATGCGCGGCGGGAGAATCGTTCAGCAGTTTGCGGGTGCGCGCCACCTCGTGGGCATGCTCGGCCGCGTTCAGGTGCCCGCGCAGCAGCTCGAAGCGCAAATAGATCAAATAGGTGTTCAGCACGTCGGTCTCGCAGTAATCGCGAATGCGTTTCAGCCCGCCCTGCAGATAGGCCGGCCACACATCGGCGCCGTGCATGCCGAGCTTGCCCGGAAATCCGAGCAAAGTCGCGATGTCATCCAGGCTGGCGCGGCCGCGTCCCTGAAATCCCGACAAGATGTCCATGAGGTCCATGTGACGCCAGTGGAAGCGGCTCAGGTAATTGCTGAAGCGGAAGCTATGATCCGAATCACCCGTCTCCCAGTAGCGGGCCGCGGTGATGCCGTGCAGCAGGCTGCGGTAGTTCAGCACCGGCAGATCGAAACCGGCGCCGTTCCACGACACGAGATCGGGCGTGAACTTGTCCAACCCGTCGAAAAAGCGTTCGATCAAATCCTTCTCCGAAGAACTCTCCTCGCCGAGGCTCCACACTTTGAGCGTATCCCGTGAACGCATCACCACTGAAATGGCGACGACGCGATGCTGCTCATGCGACAGAAACTCGCTGCCCGTTTCCTGGCGGCGCTTGGTGAACATGATCTGCGCCACCTGTTCGTCGGACAGGCCGTGCAGGCCGTAGAGCCGCCTGCCGAGATCGGTGTCCGGTACGGTTTCTATGTCGAACACCAGAACATTCATGCCGCGAAGCGCCTCATGAGCACGGCCACCGCCACCACCAAGCCCGCTTCGTCCGTCAAGGTCACGTGGCCCTCGCCTATCCCCAAGGCCTCGCGCACCTTGGCGCCGCGCGCCGAATAGACGACTTCCGGCTTGCCCCAGGAGTTTTGCACCACGCCCACGTCGCGTATCCATACGCCGTGCGCAAAGCCGGTGCCCATGCCCTTCACAATGGCCTCCTTGGCGGCGAAACGCATCGCGATGAAGCGCACCGGGCGCGCGGTTCGTTCGAACTGCACCCTCTCCTCGGGCATGAGCAAATGCGCCAGAAAGCGCTCACCGTGCTTGCGGTAGACGTTTTCGATGCGCTCGACTTTCAGCACATCGATGCCGATCCCGTAGATCATGGGTTCGCCGCCGGCCGTAAGATCGCGGCCATCGGCATCAAGCCCGCGCGGCGCGCATCAATGCTTTCATGTCGCGCACCGCCTTGGGCAGGCCGTCCATGATGGCGCGCGCCACGATGGCGTGGCCGATATTCAGCTCGACGATTTCGCCGATGGCGGCGACCGGCTCGACGTTGTGGTAGTTGAGGCCGTGCCCCGCATTCACCACTAGTCCGAGGCGGGCGCCCAAGGCCGCGGCGGCGACCAGGCGCTCGAACTCCCGCGCACGCGCGGCGCCCGTGGCATCGGCATACCGGCCGGTGTGCAATTCGATCACCGGCGCGCGCGCGCGCTGCGCGGCTTCGATCTGGGCCGGGTCCGGATCGATGAACAAGGACACTCGAATCCCCGCACCGCCGAGCGCCTGCACCGCATCAGCCACCCGCGCGCCCTGTCCCGCCACGTCGAGGCCGCCCTCGGTGGTGACCTCCTGGCGGGATTCGGGCACCAGGCAGCAGTCCTGGGGCAGGACGCGCTGCGCGATTCGGATCATCTCGTCCGTCACCGCCATCTCCAGATTCATGCGGGTCTGCAATGCCTCGCGCAGCGCCGTGACGTCGCGATCCTGGATGTGGCGCCTATCCTCGCGCAGGTGCAAGGTGATGCTGTCGGCGCCCGCTTCCTCGGCGAGCAGCGCCGCATACAAGGGATCGGGGTAGCGTGCGCGGCGCGCCTGGCGCACGGTGGCCACGTGATCGATGTTCACGCCCAGGGCAATTCCCGCAAACAAGCCGCCGCTCATGAAGCCTCCCCGCGATGACGCAATGCCAGCGCGACCTCGCGCGATTTCAAGGGGCGGCCGTCGAGACAGGCGTCGATGGCCGCGCGCAGCACCCGCTTGGCGTCGCGCAGCGAGCGCGCGTCGCCGAATCTATCCGCCTGCAGATCGGCCAGGGATTGGCCGTAAACCGCGCCCGGCGCTTCGGCCACGCAGGGCTGCGGTGCGCTTTCGGCCGCAAATCGATAGTACTGCCCGGGCTGCACCGGCGTCCCTTCGCCGGTGGTCGCGAGTTCCAGGCCATAGCCCAAATCGTTCAGCAAACGCTTCTCGAAACGGCGCAGGGTGGGCTCTTCGATCTCTCCGGCGCACAGACCCTGCACGCAGGAGGCATACGAGAAGAAGATCTCCGGGTGCGGATCGCAGCGCTGCGTGAGCTTCAGCAGCAGTTCGTTCAAATAGAATCCGCTCATGAGCCGCTCGGGCGCGAGATTGGTGAGCAGACCGTCGATCTCCGCCGTCACCAGCTGGCAGGCTTCCCCGCTGCCGGACCATGACAGCAGCAGCCGCTGAAAGGGCCGCAGCACGCCCCGCAATGCGGACTTGGGCCCGTTGGCGCCGCGCGCAAACAGCGTCAGACGGCCATATTCGCCGGTGAACACCTCGACGATGCGGCTGGTGTCGCGATAGGCATGCTGGTGCAGCACGTAGGCCGGCGCCAGCCACACGCGCCGCGCGGCAGGCCTGGCTACGGTGTTCACAAGGTGTCGAACCCGAACTGGCGCAGCGCCATTTCGCTGTCGGCCCAGTTTTCCTTGACCTTGACCCACAGTTCCAGATGCACCGAGCGCTGCCACAGGTCGTTGAGCTCGATGCGGGCGAGCCGCCCGATTTCCTTCAGCCGTTCGCCGCCCTGACCGATCACGATGGCCTTCTGCCCGGCGCGCTCGACCCAGATGACGGCGTTGATCATGATGCGATTGTTTTCGTCCGCAAAGCGTTCGATTTGCACATTGATGCCGTAGGGCAATTCCTCGCGCAGCTTCAGCGTCAGCTTCTCGCGCACGATTTCGGCCGCGTGAAACGGCTCGTCCCGATCGGTGACGACATCCGGGGCGAACAACGGCGGCGACACCGGCAGCCGCGATCCGATGACATCGACCAGCCGATCAAGATTATCAGACTGCAGCGCCGAAATCGGGATGATTCCCGAGGCCGGGATGCGCTGCGTCATCTCCTCGAGAAAGGGCAGCATCTGCTCCTTGGGAAACACGCGATCGACTTTGTTGATCACCAGGAAAAGCGGCTGTTTCAGGCCGCGCACGCGCTGCCAGACCCATTCGTCCTCGTCGGTGAAATTCATGGCCTCGATCACGAACACGATGACGTCCGCGTCCTGGGAGGATGAAATCGCCACCCGGTTCATGTACTGATTCATCATGCGGCGCGTCGATTCATGCAGTCCCGGCGTATCGACCAGCACGAGCTGGGCCTCGGGACGGTTCACGACCCCCAGAATCCGATGGCGCGTGGTCTGCGGCTTGGCGGTGACGATGGACACCTTGCGGCCCACCAAGGCGTTGACCAGGGTCGACTTGCCGACATTCGGCCGCCCGACGATGGCGACGTGTCCGGCGTGAAACTTCGCATCGTTCCGCGGTTCGCTCATGCGGGCCTGCGCAATTCGGCCGGCAGCAGTTCCAGCAGCTTGGCGGCGGCCGATTGCTCGGCGCGGCGGCGGCTGGCGCCTTCCGCGGCGGCGTTGAGCCCGAACTGCGCAACTTCGCAGTTCACGCTGAACGATTGCGCGTGCGGATCGCCGCTCACGGCAGTCAGGGTGTAGCTGGGCAAAGCGAGGCCGCGCGCCTGCAGAAGCTCCTGCAAGCGCGTCTTGGGGTCTTTCAGCGCGTCCGCCGGCGGCAACAGCGCCATGCGCGGACCGATGATGCGCGCGACGGCCGCCGCCGCGGCATCGAACCCCGAATCGAGAAAGATCGCACCCAATATCGCCTCCAGCGCATCCGCCAATATCGACGCACGGCGAAACCCGCCGCTCTTCAATTCTCCCGGCCCGAGGCGCAGATAGTCGCCCAGGCCCAGATCGCCCGCAACTTGAGCCAGGGTCTCGCCGCTGACCAGGGTCGCCCGCAAGCGCGACAGCGCGCCCTCGTCCGCCAAGGCGTGAGCATCGTAAAGCATGCGCGCCACACTGCAATTGAGAATCGAGTCGCCCAGGAACTCCAGCCGCTCGTTGTGATCCGCGCCCGCGCTGCGGTGGGTCACCGCGGCATGGCACAGCTCTGCTTGCGCAAAAACGTAGCCGAACGACCGTTCGACCCAGGCCAGAAGGTCGCGGGATTCGCGCAGCGGAATCAGCGCACCTTCACGGACTTGTCGAAGTGCACGGCCAACGACACATTGCCTATATATGGCACGGTATCGTCATACGCCACATGCAGCATTACGCCGCTGTCGTCCCGGGTGATTTCAATATCCTTGTAGTCGACCACCGTCGGGTCCTCGATCTCCCAATGGCGCTCCAGGATGTTGCGCAGCGCGTCGGGATTGGGGTTGTCGCCCTTCACCTCGCTCGCCGCCGAATCCATGGCCCGCGCGATTTTCAGGTAGTTGAGGTACACCGGAACCAGGCGAACGCCCGCGTAACCGATGATGCCGACCAAGGCGAGAACGCAGAGCAGTCCGATGAAGGTCATGCCTTGCTGGTTCCTGCGCATCCGTTGTGTCATACCCACCTCTTCCTAGGCGCTTCGCGCCATGTCCCTAGGCGCTGCGCGCCACCTATCAACGGGGTCGAGGCGACCCCGAACTTTAGCGGGGCCTTCGGCCCCGACCCTGCCCCGATGTTCCTAGTTAATCGCATTCCCTATCCGCCGCCAGAGAGGTCCGTCACGAGTATCGAGATTAAGCCAAATTCGCACCGCCTTCCCCACCAGATTCTGCGCCGGTACGAAGCCCGGGGCATCCATATCGTCCTGCCAGCGGCTGTCCTTGCTGTTGTTGCGGTTGTCGCCCATGAAGAAATAGTGCCCGGCGGGGACCACCCATTCTCCGGTTTTGACGCTGCCGTTGGCGAACATGATGAGGTGGCGATGCGCGCCCAATTGCTCGTAGGCGGTGGGCACGCCCGCGTAATTCAACAGGTCCTGCTTGGGGCCGCTGTAGGTGGGTCCGGGCTGCTGCGGCACGGGTTTGCCGTTGATGTAAACCTGGTTGTTCTCATCCACCCGGATACGGTCTCCCGGCAAACCGACGAGGCGCTTGATGTAGTTGATTTTCGGATTGGGCGGCAGGCGGAACACGATCACGTCGCCGCGCTGCGGGGTGCCGGTGGGGACCACCAAGGTGTTGGTCACCGGCAGGCGCAAGCCGTACGAGAACTTGCTCACGAAAATGAAATCTCCGTCGAACAAGGTCGGCATCATGGAGTCGGAGGGAATGCGGAACGGTTCGAACAGGAAGGAGCGGATCACCAGCACCAGCACGATGACGGGGAAGAACGAACGGGCATATTCGACGCCGATGGGTTCGCGCACCCGCTCCGGCGGCGTGCCGGCCGCG
>Ga0134126_10008185_pt1 | contig 13147 bp, 9 predicted proteins | sample KB31752_FD_96881 | JGI IMG/M metagenome (GOLD analysis project Ga0134126, IMG submission 96881) | Terrestrial soil microbial communities with excess Nitrogen fertilizer from Kellogg Biological Station, Michigan, USA - KB3-175-2 | ecosystem: Environmental > Terrestrial > Soil > Unclassified ...
GATCGCCGACTACACGCGGATCAACTGGAGCAATAGCGAGCGGGTCGTCCGGCGCGGGAATATCCGGTTCCGCGAGGCGCATGTGTGTTTTGCCGACAGCAATTTCTTTTCCTTTTTTCCTTATGTGTGGTTGCGTGTCGATAAGAACACGGCGCTGCGGGAGGTCAATTCCGTGGTCATCAGCGCTTCCGCTGCGAAGAAGTATTTTGGCGATGGCGATCCTCTTGGTCAGCCGTTGGAAGTCATCACCATGTCGACGGTGTTTCCGTGTACGGTTACCGGCGTTTTTGCCGATCCCCCTGCCAATTCTACCATGCAATTCAGCATGCTGCTGAGCTGGCCTACTTCGTCGGCATGGGTGCAGAAGACATGGTATTTGCATGAGAGTTATACTTTCGTGAAGCTCGTGCCGGGGGCGTCGCCCGCCACGGTAGAAGCCGGTTTTCCAGCCGTGGCCGAAGGCTATAAAGACGGACCGGCGATGAAAGATTCCAAGTGGGGGATCAAATTGGTCCCTTTACAGGACATCCACCTGCAACCCGCGAAACCCAATGAGATCGAGGTCAAGGGCAACCGGCGGGCCGTGGCATTCCTGAATATACTCGCCTATGTTATCCTGCTGATCGCCTGTATAAACTATATAAACCTATCCACGGCGAAGGCATTGCAACGGGCCAAGGAGGTGGGCATGCGTAAGGTGAGCGGGGCGCGGCCATGGCAACTGATTGGCTTGTTCCTGCTCGAGTCGTTGCTGCTGGGGCTGCCGGCGCTGGTACTGGGGCTCATGCTGGCGCTGACCGCGGGTGTGGTGTTGCCGCGGTGGCTGGGCAGCGACCGTGATTATGCCGCCATGGCCGATGCGGCGTTCTGGGCGCGCGTGGGCCTGGTCTACCTGGCTGCCGTAATGTTATCCGGCCTCTATCCTGCTTTTGTGCTGGCACGTTTCCAGCCTATAACGGTGTTGAAAGGCCGCTATTCGTTCTCGAAGGGAGGGGTCTTGTTGCGAAAAGGGCTGGTGATGTTCCAGTTTATTTTGAGCTTTTTACTTATCGCGGGGACATTGGCGGTATACAGGCAGCTGGTTTATATGCGTAACCAGGATACGGGCGTGCGGGTGGAGCAGACGCTGGTGATCAAGAGCCCGGTGAGCAGTTCGGGGTTGGAAGAGAAAACGGCGGCGTTGAAGAACCGGCTTCGCGGGTTGAGCGGGGTTTCGGGGGTGACGTTGTCCGGGGCCGTACCCGGCCGGGAGGTGGGTGAGTTTTTGGCAAATCGCAGGTTTGGTGCTGATAAGAATGAAGAGAAGCTTTATGAGATGCTCAAGGTCGATGCAGACTTTATGCCGATCTACCAGCCACAACTAGTGGCAGGCCGGGGGTTTGATCCGGCGCGGCCTACGGACAGCACGGGGCTTGTGCTTAACGAATCGGCGTCGCGGGCATTGGGTTTTGCTTCACCGGAAGCGGCCATCGGGCAACAGGTATGGTTGGAGGTCAATAAAGGCAGGACCGATAAGGTGATCGGTGTTATCCGGGATTATCATCAGCAGGGGCTGCAGCAGGCGTATACGCCGGTGATCCTGTTCATGGACCCGGACTATCCCTGGGTACCCGTGAGGTATGTTTCGATCCGGCTGGCGACGCGGGATATGGCGCAAATGGTCGGCCAGGTGCAGCGGGTATGGAGCGAGCTTTTCCCCGAGTCCTCGTTCGACTATTTCTTCCTCGATGAATTCTATGACCGGCAATATCAGAATGACCGGGTGTTTGCGCGGGTGACGACGCTGTTTAGCGCGCTGGCGATCTTTATCGGGCTTATCGGGCTGCTGGGACTCACGGCGCATGCGGCGGCGCGAAGGACGCGCGAGATCGGCATCCGCAAGGTGCTGGGGGCTTCTTCGGCAGGTATTGTGGGCCTTTTGTCCAAGGATCTGATCCGGCTGTTGCTGCTGGCATCGGTGGTGGCGTTGCCGCTTTCGTTTTGGATGATCTTCGAGTGGATGCAGGGGTATGCCTTTCGCGCGCCGCTGAACTGGTGGCTGTTGGTTGCGCCGATACCCGCCCTGCTCGTCGTGACGTTTGGTACCACGTCGTGGTTGAGCTGGCGGGCGGCGCGGGCGAATCCTGTGGACTCGCTTAAGGAGGAGTAGGACTACTCAAGGATAAAAAGGAGACTGACTGATATATAACTTCGCTAAAACTACACTATGGATGTAGAACTGAAAGAAATATCACAATGGAAAAAGGTCCGTCCGTCCCTGAACGAGAGTTATACCTATCATGAACACTGGAAAGAAGCCATCCAACTGTTTAAGACACGGTTAGATCGAAAATTTTTCGATCCGTTAAAATCCATTATCCTTCAGAATCAAAAATTAGGGGAGGGGTTTTCCATCGTAACAGTACAATGTGCTCTCATTGAGTCACTGGCTTCATTCCGAACTGGATATATCTATAAGCTTAAAATAGAAAAGAACGCTCCCTCGTTCTATTACACGAAAAGTAAGGCAATGTTCATCGACTTCCTACATACCGATCTCATTTTTATAAACCACTTCTATCATTTGAATTCTGTCAATAAAAAGATTCTTGACCATCCTTTTAATGCATTCGAGTTTTACGATTCCGTTCGCTGCGGCCTGATGCACGAGGCACGAACAAAGGGCGCCTGGCATATCAATGCATCAAGCAACGATGATCTTCTTGGCCCTTTTATCCGACAAGAGGGAGATAAGATCAAACTACTCCGCACTGTCCTACATCATCGGCTGCAGAACTCTGTTAATCAATATTTAACCGATTTGCAGTCGTCGACTTCCGAAGGCCTCCGACTAAGGCGATTGTTTGCCCGAAAACCAGATCATCTCTTCGATATTCCGCCTGATTCAAAGTTTGATTGGTGGAAAGATGAAAATGGTGATGCCGGCAGCAAGAAAGGAAGCCGGTAGGACTATTACAGAGTAGCGGCTTTCATAGCATATAATTAATCTACCACTGCCACGGATTATCTAATCGAAGGCCGGGAATGTTCTTAAAATCATCCGTATTACGAGTCAATAAAGTATGGTTGTGAGCCAGCGCCGTTGCAGCAATAATAACGTCCGGCAACTTGATGCGAGGGAACGGCCGCTTTATCAAAATCGTTTGATTCGCGATATCCTCCGAGATATCGTGCATCTCGCCGGTCGCTAAAAATTCTTCCAGACTTTGCAGGATGTTTGCAGGGGCGTTGTAGCCAAGAACTTCCAGTCGGGAAATAATCGAATAGTGAAAAACCTCGTCAAATATTGAGTCTAGCTTTTCTTCGACATCTCGGGAAAACTTTCGTCCGGCATAATCTATGAGGACGTTCGAATCCATCAAATACGTTGTTGCCATTCGTCCCTCGATTGCTTTAGATAAGTTTGCATTTGGTCAGCCAAATCCGAGCTAAGAATTCCCTTATAATCTGAAGCCTTCTTCCGTAACATGCCCGCTTTTTCATTCGTCTCCTTCCCGTTCTCAGTCAAAATCATATTTCTTTTGAGAATATGAATGATATGCAGGTCCTCCAATTTCTGCAACAGTCCCAGTGCTTTATCGTTGGTAAATTCTATAAGTACAGTCATAATTGCAATATTGATCTTTCATGTAAAAATAAGCAAAAATTTGGGCCCATCATACATAAAAAATTTGGCAACAAATGTTTAACTAATTGAATTCCAATCAGCAACAGGTCATTCCGATCTGAGGCTACTGACGGGGTTAGCAACGGCGGCGCGGAGGGTTTGGATACTGACGGTGACGAGTGCGATGCCTATGGCCGTGAGCCCTGCCGCGAGGAAGATCCACCAGCTGATGCCGGTGCGATAGGCAAAGCTTTCCAGCCATTTGTTCATGGCCCACCAGGCTACGGGGAAGGCGATGAGTGAGGCGATCAACACCAATTTCAGGAAATCTTTGCTGAGGAGGGACATGAGACCACTCGTGCTGGCGCCGAGGACCTTTCTTATCCCGATCTCTCTTGTACGTTGTTCGGCGGCATAGGTGACGAGGCCGAACAGGCCGAGACAGGCGATGAGGATGGCGAAGACGGCGAAGGTGATGAAGACGCTGCCGGTACGGGCTTCGGCGTGATAGAGCTTGTCAAAATCGTTGTCCATGAAGGTATAGCTGAAGGGCATGCCGGGGAATAATGCCTTCCATTTCGATTCTATTTGCCCAACTTTCGCATATATGTCGCCGGGAGTTAGCCGGACTGCCATGGTTTGGCGGCGATCCGCAAGCCGGAGGACTACGGGTCCGACTTTTTCATGCATCGAATTGTAGTTGAAATCCCTGAGGACGCCGACGACATGATAGGGACGAGGCTTTCCGTCGTTGTCGAAGTTATTGTATAGGTTTTCCGTTAAGGGGTCTTTCCAGCCCAGGAGCCGTACTGTGGCTTCGTTAACGAGGACACCCAACGAGTCGGTGCCGAAATGTTTTGGGTCGAAGTTGCGACCTTTTTGAACCTTCATGCCTAACGTTGGAACGTAATTTTCGTCGATCTCGAGATCTGTGACGACGACCACGGATTTCGCATCTATGGAGGCGGTCCGGGACCAGCCCGTTTGATTGTAGCCGCTGCCCTGCGTAGGCAGGTCGCTTGCCAGGGTGGCGCCGGCAACTCCCGAGAGCTGCTGCAATTCGTTGCGGAAGGTGTTGATCCCATCGCCTATCGAGCCGGTGTTGTGTATCACGAGGACCTGGTCGCGGTCGAAGCCTATTTCTCTGTTACGGATATAGTTCAGCTGGCGATAGATCACCAGGGTGCCGACGATGAGCGCTATACTGATGAAAAATTGAAAAACGACGAGACTGCTGCGAAGCCAGCTGTTCTTGAAACCTGTGCTTGTCGCACCTTTGAGCACTTTGATCGGTTGGAACGAAGAAAGATAGAAGGCGGGGTAGCTGCCGGCGAGGCAGCCGACTATCATGACCAAGGCGGCGAGCAATGCGATGAACCGCGGGGAGAAGAGGATCGTGGTATGCAGCTCCTTTCCGGAAAGGGTATTGAACATGGGTAGCACGAGCACCGCGAAGCCGAGGGCCAGGAGCATGGATAAAAAAGTAAGGAGCATGGATTCCGTAAGGAACTGAAAGATCAGGTTTTCGCGAGTGGAGCCGGCGACTTTGCGGATGCCGACCTCTTTGGCTCTATTCGCGGAGCGGGCCGTGCTGAGGTTCATGAAGTTCACGCAAGCGATGATCAGGATGAGAACAGCAATGAATGAGAAGACATAGATATAGCTGCTGTTGCCATTCGCCTCGAATTCATAGGATTTGTTCGAATGCAGATGGATGTCGGTGAGGGGCATGAGATGATAGCGGATATGGCCTCCCTGCTGTTTCATGCCTTGCGTCGTAATGTGCAGCTGAGCCTCCAGGGCGCGGCTGACATAGTTATCCGTGGTAGCGTCGACGTCTTTTTGTAAGGATTCGCGATCTGTCCCCGGCCGGACGAGGATGTAGCTCTGTGCGGAATTATTGATCCATTGCTGGTCGTCGCCGCTCCAGGAATCGTGCAGGGGACGGATAAAGCTGAAATGAAAGCTCGACTGGCGAGGCATGTCGCGCATAACGCCGGTGATCTTACAAATCGTTCTATCCTCCAGCTCGAGGGTTTTGCCCACGACATCTGTGTTGTTGAAATATCTTTTGGCAGCGGATTCGTCGATGACGATCGAATGCGGTTCGTTGAGGGCGGTGTTGGGATCGCCGGCGATCATGGGCAGGGTGAAGACTTTAAAGAAAGTGGAGTCGGCGAAGGCGAGGTGGTGGTCCTGGACCCAGGAGTTGCCTTTGCGGATCATGATATCGGTGGGGGAATTGAAGTAGCTGATCCTCGTCATTTGGACCACCTGCGGATAGTCTTTTACCAATTGCGGCGCCATGGGTTTGGGTGAGGTGGCGCTGGTGAACTGGGTATTGTTGAAATAGATATCTGCGTCGAGGCGATAGATGCGGTCAGCGTACTGGTAATGTTTGTCATAGTTAAGCTCGTCCGAGACATAGAGCACGATGAGCAGGCAGACGCCGAGACCAGCGGCCAGGCCGGTGATATTGATGGCGGTGAAGCCGCGGCTTTTCCAGAGGTTGCGCAGGGCGACCTTGAGATAATTCTTTATCATGAGGATATGTTTTATTCTGACCTTTTTATTCTGACCTCAGGCTACGGACGGGATTGGCAAGGGCTGCACGGATCGTTTGGGTCGTGACGGTGAGCAGGGCGATGAGGATAGCCGTCATGCCTGCCACTACAAAGATCCACCAGCTGATGCCAATGCGGTAGGCGAAGCTCTCCAGCCATTGGTTCATGGCCCACCAGGCTACGGGGAAGGCGATCAGGGAGGCGATGAGCACCAGCTTGACGAAGTCGCGGCTCAGGAGGGTCATGAGACCGCCGGTGGATGCGCCCAGCACCTTGCGGATACCGATCTCTTTGGTGCGTTGTTCGGCGGCATAGGTCACGAGGCCGAAGAGACCGAGACAGGCGATGAGGATGGCAAATACCGCGAAGGTGATGAAGACCTGGCCGGTTTGCTGGTCGGCGCGATAGAGCTGGTTGAAATCGTTATCCATGAAGGTATAGGCGAAGGGGACGCCGTTAGCCATTTTATTCCACTTGTCCTCCACTTGGTGCAGCAGGGACGGTATATTACCGCCCTGGAAGCGGATGGCGAGCATGCCACGGCTGTCGGAGAGCTGCATGATCATGGGCAGCACCTTTTCGTGCATCGAGTTGTAGTTGAAGTCTTTGACGACGCCGACCACATGGAATTCCTGCGGCACCAGATTGGACTGTGTGCTTTTCCGGAAATCGGGGCGATAGATCTTTTGGTTAAGGGGATCTTTCCAGCCGAGGAGCTGTACAGTAGCCTCGTTGACGATGACGCCAAGGGAGTCGGTGGCAAAATCTTTTGGGTCGAAGTTGCGGCCTTTGACCATCTGCATACCCAGGGTGGGAACATAGTCTTCATCAACGAACATATTTGTCATGACTACCACCCCTTTGGCATCCATCGAGGCGTCGCGGAACCAGCCATTCTGGCTAAAGGTATTGCCTTCGCTGGGGATATCACCGGTGAGCGTCGCATCTTTGATGCCGGCGATCTGTTTTAGCTCCTTACGGAAATTGAGGATCGGGTCGCCGGCGGTGTAGGCATTTTTTATGAGGAGGACCTGGTCGCGATCGAATCCTACCTGGCGGGATCGGATAAAATCGAGTTGCCTATAGATCACCAAGGTGCCGATGATGAGGCAGATGGAGATCCAGAACTGGCCCACGACGAGGATATTTCTTAAAAGACTTCCTTTAAAGCCGGAGGCGACGGACCCTTTGAGGACTTTTATCGGCTGGAAGGAAGAGAGATAAAAGGCGGGATAGCTGCCGGCCAGGCAACCAACCATAATAACGAGTAATAATAGGATCGAGAGGATACGTCCTGAGAAAAGCATACCGGCGTGGAGCTCTTTACCGGCGAGGTTATTGAACATGGGCATCAGGAGCAGGGCGAGACCTAGTGCCAGTATTGCCGAGATGAAGCTGATGAGAACCGACTCCGTGAGGAACTGAAAGATCAACGATGTTTTGGTGGAACCGGCGACTTTTCTAATGCCGACCTCTTTAGCTCTATTCGCAGAGCGCGCCGTGCTGAGGTTCATGAAGTTCACGCAGGCGATCACCATGATGAGGATGGCAATGAACGAAAAGACGTATACATAGTGGATGTTGCCATTGGGTTCGAATTCGGCGCTTTTGTTGCTATGCAGGTGGATATCGGTGAGGGGCATCAGGAGATAGCGGAAGTGGCTGCCTTGTTTTTCCAGATCACTGAGTGAGGCATGGACCGCTTGCTGGAGCTGCCGGCCCATGTTGCTATTGACGGTACGGTTGAGCTGATCCTGCAGGGTTTGGCGGCTGACGCCGGGTCTAACGAGGACATAGCTTTCGTAGTTGTTGCTGAGCCAATCGTTAAGATCATTTTGATTGTAACCATCACGAAGGGGACGGAGGAAGTTGAAATGAAAATGGGATTGCGTAGGGATGTCCTGAATAACACCGGTAATCTTACATATTTTGTGATCTTCGAGCTCGAGGGTCTTTCCTACCACATCTGTGCTGTTGAAATATTTTTTTGCGGTGGTTTCGTTGATCACGAGGGAATGAGGTTCGTTGAGGGCGGTATTGGGATCACCGGCGATCATCGGCACGGTGAACACCTTGAAAAACGTGGAGTCGACATAAACGGAGCGGTGGTCCTGGATCCAGTTATTGCCCTTTTTGACCATAACGTCGCCGAAGTTGTTAAAACGAACCATCGCGATAAAATCGGGGTAGTCGTGGACCAGGGTTTGGGCCATGGGTCTGGGTGCGACGGCGGCGGTGAACTGGGTATTGTTGAAGTAGAGGTCGGCGTCGAGGCGATAGATGTTATCGGCGTTGACGTTATAGCGGTCGTAGCTGCGTTCGTCATGCACATATAATACGATGAGCAGACAGACGCCGAGGCCGGCGGCCAGTCCGATGATATTGATAGCCGAGAAGCCTTTGCTTTTCCACAGGTTACGGAGTGCGACCTTGAGATAGTTCCTGATCATGGGGGGTGGGTTTAACGGTTCTAAGACGGGGGGATTTACGTGTATGTTACAGCTTTTTTGTAATTTTTCAATCCAATGCAAATCATTTCTTTAGGGGCCGAGCACTGGCCGGCGGTAAAAGCTATCTATGAGGAAGGCATTGCCACGGGGCATGCGACTTTTGCTACCCAGGCGCCGGCGTGGGCGGACTGGGACCGGGGGCATCTGGCGCATAGCCGGCTGGTTGTCCTCGACGATGACGGTGTGGTGGCGGGTTTCGCGGCATTGTCGCCGGTGTCGGGAAGGGCGGTATATGCCGGTGTGGCCGAAGTCAGCGTCTATGTCCAGGCGAGCTCGCGGGGGCTGCATATGGGTTTGCGGCTACTCGGCGCACTCGTCGAAGAAAGCGAGCGCAAGGGTGTCTGGACTTTGCAAGCAAGCATCTTCCCCGAGAATGTTCCGAGCTTGCGTATTCATGAACATTGCGGGTTCCGGCAGGTGGGGACGCGGGAGCGGATCGGGGCGATGGGAGGGGTTTGGAGGGATACGGTGCTGATGGAGCGGCGGAGCGGGGTTGTGGGGTTGTGAGGCGTTGCGGGGGCCTGATTGATCTTGCAGGTGCGGTTTGGCCTGCCGGATCAGCCTAGTTTTGCGGGCGGCTGGATCGGCGGTCGGCCTGATCTACCAAAAATTGCGCTCGTTGAAAAATTGCTTCGGTGACTGTCCCGTGAATGCACGGAAATCGCGAATAAAGTGTGCCTGGTCATAATAGCCGGCCGTGAGCGCAATGTCGGTAAGACTTTTACCGGGCTCATGGGTCGCGATCGCCCTACGTAGCCGGAGGATGGAGGAGAAATGTTTGGGGGAAGTGCCGATGGACGCGCGGAACCGCTTTTCGAGGGCGTCGCGGCTGATGTATAGTTGACTGGCGAGGGCGGCTATTTTCGCATTGCCGTCGGTTTGTGTGATGGTATTGACGGCGGCGGCCACCAGGGGGTCGGGCGCGGGTTTGATGAGCTTTGACAATAATGCCGCTTCGACCAGGGTGAGCTGTTCCTTTTTTGTGTGGGTTTCGGCTAGTTTTTCCGCGAGTGCGGCGAAGACGGCGGCATTTCTTAGGTAATTTGTGGGAACCGACTGGTCGTAGAGCTCGTTTACCGGTTCATGAAAAAATGCGGTGGCGGCGCCGGGCGCGAAGCTTATGATCAGGTTGGCGGTATTCGCGTGGTAGTGGATGCTTTTTGATGAATCGCGGATACCCGATAGGACGGCAGCCGGGACGTTCGCAGCGGCGTCGATGCCGCCTATGCTGACGTTGCCTCTATAGCGCAGAGCCATGAACATCGAGGTGTCCGGCAGAACGGTATTGTCACGTTCCTCCTGTGTCTCGATGAACAGAAAGGACTGGATGAACGGACGGAGCCGGCTGGATGGAAGGTATTTTTCGACGGTCATCTGCTTTTGCTGGGCGGTTCGCCGTTGCCGGGCGGTTCGCTGATCAAACTTACAGTTTTTATCCCATATGACGGATGAACCGCCAAACCGCTACTATCAGGACGGTGGCGGGTGCTGTCACGGCCGTCGCGAGGATGAGTGTATGCAGTAACCGGGAAACCATACGGAGCTTTTATTCTTCTTGCTTATCGTTGTTGCACATGCGTAGACATACTGGGCGAAGAAGAACAGCGCTGGAATGCGTCCTGGCGGAATTCGATTTTGATGGCTTCGAGACAGCGGCGGCAGAGGCAGTCGCTGTAGCTGTCGGCGAGGAACTTCTTCTCTTCGGGGGACATCGAGACGCCGTAGCACTGGCATTCGAGGATGTTACCGACCTTGCATTCGAAGGGCTGCTGGCAGCAGCCGCAATGTTTCGTTTCGTGTTGGCACATATTATAAAGATAAAGGGTCCCAGCTATCGTTGGGACCCTTATTTTTTAAGCCAGAACCTTACGTAGCTGACGGGCGGCCTGGACCATGTTGATCAGGGCCTGCTTTGTCTCGGGCCATTTGCGGGTTTTGAGGCCGCAGTCCGGGTTAACCCAGAGGTTACGCGCCGGCAACAGCGCGGCGGCTTTTTCGAGGAGGGCCTCCATCTCCTGTACCGTCGGAACCCGGGGTGAATGGATATCGTATACTCCAGGTCCGATCTCATTGGGATATTTGAAGCCGGCAAAGGCTTCGAGCAGCTCCATTTGAGAACGCGAGGTCTCGATGGTGATGACATCTGCATCCATGGCGGCGATGTGTTCGATTATATCGTTGAATTCGCTATAGCACATATGCGTGTGGATCTGTGTTTCGTCTTTCACGCCGCTTGCGGAGATGCGGAAGGCTTTCACGGCCCAATCCAGATACACGGCACGATCCTTTTTACGCAGCGGCAGGCCTTCGCGGATCGCGGGCTCATCGATCTGAATGACCTTGATGCCGGCCTTTTCGAGGGCCACTACCTCGTCGCGGATGGCGAGGGCAATCTGGTTCGTCGTCACCGAACGGGGCTGATCGTCACGGACGAAGGACCATTGCAGGATCGTCACCGGCCCGGTGAGCATCCCTTTCATGAGCTTTTTGGTGTGTTTTTGCGCAAATGCGGACCAACGGACCGTCATATCGCGGGGACGGCTCACATCCCCGAAGATGATGGGCGGCTTTACGCAACGGCTGCCATAGCTCTGGACCCAGCCGTTTTGGGTGAAGACAAATCCTTCGAGCTGTTCACCGAAATATTCTACCATATCATTGCGCTCGAATTCGCCATGAACGAGGACGTCGAGACCTATATCTTCTTGCCACCGGATGACTTCGATGGTGGCCGTTTCGATGGCTTTGTTGTATTGCACTTCGGTGAGTTCGCTTTTTTTAAGCTTCGCACGCAGTTGACGGATCTCGTCCGTTTGCGGGAAGGAGCCGATGGTCGTGGTCGGGAAGAGGGGGAGCTTATAAAGCTTGAGCTGCGCTTCCTGACGTTTATGGAAGGGGCTTTTGCGTTTCGAGTCGCTCTCACGAATGGCGTCGACTCGCTCCTTTACCGATTGCTTGTGGATCAGACTGCTGGTACGCCGGCTTTGAATGGCGTCCTGGTTTCTTTGCAGGAGGTCGTTCGAGCTTGGTTTGTTGGATGCGATCACTTTAAGATCGCTGATCTCCTGCAATTTTTGTTTGGCAAAGGCCATCCAGTTTTTGATCTCATCGGGCAGGGCTGTTTCCAGGTCCAGATCGAAGGGCGTATGCAGGAGAGAAGAACTGGGGGCGATGAAAACACGATCGGCGCCTAGCTTTTTCATTGCTTTTTCGATCAAATCGAGCGAGCGTTGATAGTTGTTCTTCCAGATATTGCGGCCATCGACGACGCCGAGGGAGAGGGTGAGCCTTTCGGGGGCCGCGGCGAGTACGGCATCGAGCTGTTCCGGGGCGCGGACGAGATCGAGATGGAGGGCGCAGACCGGTAGGTTGGTTGCTAGCGCGGTGTTGTCGGCCAGTGACTCGAAATAGGTTGCGAGGAGGATCTTGAGATGCGGGCAACGGTCACGGATAACCTCGTAGGCATAGGTAAAGGCGTTCCGCTGTTTTTCGGTGAGGTCAAGTGCGAGGAAGGGTTCGTCGAGCTGGACCCAGTCCACCTTGTAATCGTCCTTGAGCTTATTGAGAATCTCGACATAAACGGGGACGAGTTTTTTTATCAGGTCGATTCGGTCGAAGCCGCCTTCTTTTTCCTTGCCCAGCAACAGGTAGGAAACGGGGCCGAGCAGCACCGGTTTGGGCGCTTTGCCCAACACGGCAGTCGCGGCGCTGGTCTCGGAGAACAGTTTGGTCGCGAAGAGCTTGAACTCCTGTTTGGCGGTGAACTCCGGTACGATGTAATGGTAGTTGGTATCGAACCATTTAGTCATTTCCATGGCGGTGATGTCTAGGCCATCTTTTTGATAGCCGCGGGCCATGGCGAAATAGAGATCGATCTCGGCCTTGTCCTGTACGTCGGTGACCACGGGGGTATAACGCTCGGGGATGACACCCAGCAGCAGCGAGGTGTCGAGGACATGGTCATAGAAACTGAAGTCATTGCAGGGGATCAGGTTGATGCCCGCCTGTTGTTGCAGCCGCCAATGTGTTTCGCGGAGATTCTTTGCAACGAGAAATAGCTGTTGCCGGGTGATCTGGCCTGTCCAGTATTGTTCACAGGCCTTCTTTAGTTCCCGGCGGGCGCCCACGCGTGGGTAGCCCAGATTGTTTGTCAGCATACACAAAAACTTTTAGGTTAAACATTAAATGAATAATGCCTTTACGTTTATTGAGTATGCTTCCGAAGTCTAAGTCCAATAAAAGGACTTTAAGTGTAAGAGAGGAATAGCCTTCCTTTGCGCTATGGGGCCGCTGGGAGACTGAACCTGACTTCTGCTTTAAACTGCGAAAGCATTCGTCCGATCTTCAGGCAAGTATCTGGCTTTACAGTTGCGCAACAGCCCGTGAATTTCACACGGTTCCTTTTTAATAGCATTCTCTTTTGCGGAGAATGCTCACCTGAAAATGATCATTAAAGTAAAGAACGA
>Ga0134126_10008186_pt1 | contig 13147 bp, 13 predicted proteins | sample KB31752_FD_96881 | JGI IMG/M metagenome (GOLD analysis project Ga0134126, IMG submission 96881) | Terrestrial soil microbial communities with excess Nitrogen fertilizer from Kellogg Biological Station, Michigan, USA - KB3-175-2 | ecosystem: Environmental > Terrestrial > Soil > Unclassified ...
GAACTCGGTTGGATGCCTCAAGTAGCCTTCGCGGACGGTATGGCGGAGTTGGCGCGACTATAAAGGCAAATACATTGGCCTATTCCAGAGGCCATTGAACTAACGTAAAACTGAGACCCTGCGTGTCTGCGCGTCGCACAAAGCGCGGGTTCCTATGCGACTGCGTCCGCCACCACGCAGTCCCTGATGTAAGGCGCCAAGCAAGTATTCTTGGGGATGATGCTGTAGGTATGACAGCGCTAGAAAATTAGCTCTGAAGCAGCCCAAGTGCATGTCTTTAAATCGTGCGGTTGGGAATAGTCCAAGGCCGTCGCTTTAGGTTGGCAGCTTTGAATGCGCCGATCTGATCTTGGAATGATTTGGTGACATCGATATCGTCCCAGCCGTTCAGCAGACGGATTTGGCGCGCGACGTCGATGGCAAATCGATGACGCAGCTCGCCGCACGTTATCGTTTTTTCTTCGAGGTCGACCGACACCGACAATGTCGGTTCCCGCGTCAGCGCCGCCATAAGCGCGCCGCTCTCAGGTTCGCTCACCACCGCGGTGAGCAATCCATTCTTGGCGGCGTTCTGCGAGAAAATATCTCCGAACGATGGCGCGATGACGCAGCGGATGCCGTAGTCGAACAGGGCATAGACCGCGGCCTCGCGCGAGGAGCCGCCGCCGAAGTTGCGCCCGGCGACGATGATCTTTGCCGCGCGCCACGGCGTTTTGTTCAGGGCAAAGTCCGGCTTCTCCTGGCCGGCGGCGTCGAACCGCAGGTCGTTAAACAGAACCTTGCCGTGCCCGCCGTTGCGCGGCAGCTTGAGATAGCGCGCCGGCAGGATCTGGTCGGTGTCGATATTCTCGGCCGGCAGCGGGCAGGCGACGGCCGTGATACGGGTGAATTTTTCCATGGTCAGTTCTTCCGGCCCGCGAGCAGCGGCCGCGCGTCCGCCAGATGCCCGGTGACGGCCGCGGCGGCGACCATCGCCGGCGACATGATGTGCGTGCGCGCGCCGGCGCCCTGACGGCCGCGAAAATTACGGTTGGTGGTCGAGGCGCAGCGCTCGCCCGCCGCCACCAGATCGCCGTTGATGCCGACGCACATCGAGCAACCCGAGTCGGCCCATTCCAGACCGGCGTCGCGAAACAGCCGGTCGAGGCCTTCTGCTTCCGCCTGGCGCTTGACGCCCGAGGAGCCGGGCGAGACCAGGCCGGGCACCTTGCTGACGCGGCCGGCCAGCACCGCCGCCGCGGCGCGCAGGTCCTCGATGCGCGCATTGGTGCAGGAGCCGATGAAGACGCGGTCGATGGCGATGTCGGTCAATTTCTTGCCGGGCGCGAGACCCATATAGTCGATGGCCGCGCGGATATATTTCGCGCGCTCCGGATTTTGCTCGCACGCCGGATCGGGAACGCTGCCGCCGATCGGCAGGGCGTCTTCCGGGCTGGTGCCCCAGGTGACGACCGGCGCCACGCCTGCGGCATCGATCGAGACGTCGCGGTCGAAGGCCGCGCCGGCGTCGGACTTGATCTCGATCCAGTCCTGCATCGCCTCACCGAACGCCTCGCCCTTCGGCGCGAACTCGCGGCCCTTGAGATAGTCGTAAGTTCTCTCATCCGGCGCCACCATGCCGCAGCGGCCGCCGGCCTCGATCGCCATGTTGCACAGCGTCAGGCGGCCCTCCATCGAGAGCGCGCGGATCGCCGAGCCGGCAAATTCGATGGCGTGACCGGAGGCGCCGTCGGCGCCGATCGTTGCGATCATCGTCAGGGCGATATCCTTGGCTCCGACGCCTTCCGGCAGCGTGCCGTCGACCGTGACGCGCATGCGCTTGGGCTTTTTTTGCCAGAGCGTCTGCGTCATCAGCACGTGCGCGACTTCCGATGCGCCGATCCCGAAGGCAAAGGCGCCGAACGCGCCGTGCGTGGAGGTGTGACTGTCGCCGCAAACAATGAGCAGGCCGGGCAGGGTCAGGCCAAGCTCCGGCCCGATCACATGGACGATGCCTTGCCGGCGGTCGTCCAGTCCGAACAGCCTTATGTTCTGAGCGGTGGCATTTTTTTCGAGCTGGCTGACCATGCGGGCGATTTCGGGGTTGGCGATGGCACCGCCGCGCCCGCGCGTCGGCACGTAGTGGTCGGCGACGCCGAACGTCAACCCGGGCTCGGCCACCGATGCGCCGCGTTTGGCGAGCCGACTGAAAGCATGAAACGAGCCTTCATGAACATAGTGGCGATCGACCCATAGCAAGCTCTCGCCATCGCGCTGCACGATCTCGTGGCTCGACCAGAGTTTGTCGAAGAGGGTGAGCGGCCTGTTCATGCGGCTATTTAGCCCGTGCGGGGCATTGCAGTCGAACGGCTATATTGTATGCTAAATAATACCTAGTAAAGCGTCCGCCTTTTCAGCCAGGCCCGACGCTGTCGTTGCGGGGGTTGGTGTGGCGGACCGGTTGCAAGAGGCCAAGGCGCGCCAAGTCTATCTCGTGTTGCGCGATCGCATCATGAGTGGCGCCATGATCTTCGGCGCGCGCCTTCCTAACGAAAACGATCTGGCGCGGGCGCACGGCGTCTCGCGGGTCACCGTGCGACGGGCTTTAGGCGAACTTCAGCGTGAACACTTGATCGAGCGGCGGCGCAGCGCGGGAACCAGCGTGGTCTACCGGCCTTCGCCCGGGCGCATGACCGCCGATATTTCCGGCGTGCTGGCAAATCTCGCCGACATGGGCCGCAGCACGACGGTGCAACTTCTGTCATTCGACTACGTGCAGGCGAGCGGCGCGGCCGCCGAAGCGCTTGGCGTCGGCGGCCATGAATCGCTGCAACGCTCGGTGCGCGTGCGCTCGGTCGACGGCCTGCCGTTTTCCTATCTGCTCACGCACGTTCCCGAACGCATCGCCGTCACCTTCAGCGCCAAGGACCTGGCCGACCGGCCTCTGCTTGAATTGCTCGAGCGCTCGGGCGTCAAGGTCGAGCGCGCGACGCAACGCATTTCCGCCGGCCTTGCCGCCCCCGACGTTGCCCGCGCGCTCGGGGTTAAGACCGGCTCGCCGCTGATCGAATTGGTGCGCACGGTCTACGACCGCGAAGGCCGCGGCGTCGAACATTTGCATGCGTTATATCGACCGGATCGTTATGGCTTTGAATTCGATTTAGTCCGCTCCGGCGGCGCCAGGAAAAAGAGCTGGTCGGCGCTGCCGTTGGCGCTGCGCAAGCCGCCGAGAAAGTCGAGATCGTCCGTAAGCATTCCATTCATCTGAGCCAAGGGAGGAACACCATGTCGAACAGTAACAATCGATTCAGTCGCCGTAAATTTCTGCAAACATCCGCGCTCACCGTTGCCGCGTCCGCGAGCGGCACGCTCGCTGTGCCGTCGATTGTTCGCGCTCAGGGCGGCGCGGTGAAAGTCGGTCTCCTGCAGCCGGTATCGGGCGCGCTGTCTTATTCCGGTCAGCAAGGCCGGCTCGGCGCCTCGATCGCGGTCGATGAAATCAACGCCGGCGGTGGCATCAAAGGCCTGGGCGGCGCCAAGATTGAACCGATGCTGGGTGACGCGCAGTCGACGCCGGACGGTGGCAACGCCGAAGTCGAGAAGATGAATTCGGCCGGCGTTTCGGCCATCGTCGGCGGCTATGCCAGCGCGATTTGCCTGGCGACCACCCAGACGGCGGCGCGCTACGATCTGCCTTACATCGTGGACGTCGGCGTCACCGATGCCATCGTCACCCGTGGGTTGAAAAACACCTTCCGCTTCGGCCCGGGGTTTGGCGTGATTGCCAAGACCGCGCTCGCAAACCTTGTCGCCATCAACGATAAAGCCGGCAAGCCGGCCAAGACCGTGATGATCGTGAACGAGGACTCGGCTTTCGGCTCGGGCCTTGCCAAGCTGCTCAACGCCCAGCTTCCGGCGCAGGGTTTCCAAGTGCTGGAGACCATCCCGCATCCGACGCCGACGCGTGATTTCAATAACGTCGTGCTCAAGATTCAGGCGGCCAAGCCGGACATCGTGATCCCGGCCAACTATTACAACGAATATGTCTTGCTCGCGCGCACCATGCAGCAGCAAAAGGTGCGGCCGAAGGCCGCCATTTATTCGGTGCTGGGGGGCGCGGCGTCGTCTTACAAGTTCGTCAAGGAATTTCCGGAAGCGGCGCAATATATCATGGACTGCAATCACTGGTTCGATCCGCGCAATCCGAAAGCGCTGGCGTTGAAGAAAAAGGTGGAGGCGCAAGGCCAGTTCTTCACCTACGAAGTCTACATGAACTACAGCGCCGTGCTGCTGCTGGCGGACGCCATCGACCGTGCGAAATCGGCCGACCGCGCCAAGATCATTAACGCGCTCGCAAGCTCAACCTTCGCCGGCCACGTCATGCCCTATGGGCCGACGAAATTCGTCAATGGGCAGAACGAGGGCGCGGCGCCCGCCAATACGCAGGTCATCGGCAACGATATTCAGGTGATCTTGCCGGAGGCCTTCGCGTCGGCAAAGCCGATTTATCCGCTGCCACCTGCCTGATGGCCGTACGCGTCACGGCGACTTTAAAAATACCTGGTGCCGCCGTGACGGCGCCGGCCTTGGCTGTGCCGTGCATTTAAGCATTCTCTTCCCGGCGATCATCAACGGCCTGCTGATGGGCGCCATTTATGCGCTCATCGCGTTGGGCCTAACGCTTGTTTACGGCGTCCTCCATATCATCAACTTTGCCCACGGTGCGATGCTAACCGCGGCGCTGTTTGCGGCTTTCTTTCTGCACAGACTGTTCGGCATCGATCCTTATCTTGCCGTGTTCATTCTTGTGCCGGCATTTTTCGCGCTCGGTTACGGCTTGCAACGCTTCGTCATCGGCCCGGCATCGCACGGCAATGACGGCAACATCCTGCTGGTGACGCTTGGCCTCGCTGTCGTCATCGAAAACGTGCTGTTGTATGCTTTCCGCGCCGATACTCGCACGGTTGATGTTAGCTACGGCTTTTCAGTCGTGCCGCTCGCCGGAATGTTTTTATCGGTGCCGCGGCTAGCCGGTTTTGCTGCCGCGGTCGTTGTCACCCTGCTGTTGTGGCTGTTGCTGACATACACCGACACCGGCAAGGCCATTCGCGCGGTGGCAAAAGAAAAGCTCGGCGCGCAATTATCCGGCATCGACGTCGCGCATATTTACGCGGTGACCTTCGGCCTTGGCGCGGCCTGCGTCGCCATCGCCGCATGTCTTTTGATTCCGACCTATTACGTCACTCCGCATGTCGGCAATGCCTTCGTGCTGATTGCGTTTACCACCGTGGTGCTCGGCGGCATGGGCTCGATCCCGGGCGCGTTGATCGGCGGGCTGTTCGTGGGCGTGGTGGAAAGCCTGAGCGGTCTTTATCTCGGCGAATCGCTCGGCCAGATCGGCATCTTCCTGATGTTCATTCTGGTTCTACTGTTTCGTCCGAGCGGGCTGTTGGGAGAGCGCGCATGAGGCGCGCAGGCTTTCTCCCGATCGTCGCAGCCGTCTTCGCGCTGGTCTGCGTTCCGTTCATTACTAATTCGAACGCGGTGCTCAATTTTTTGGTGACGGCGCTGCTGCTCACGCTGGCCGGACAGGGCTGGAACGTGCTCGGCGGTTACGGCGGTCAATACTCATTCGGCCATGCCGCATTTTTCGGAACCGGCGCCTATGTGACCGCGATCCTGCAGGTGCGTTATGGACTCAATGCGTGGCCGGCTTTCGGCATTGGAATCCTGGCGGGCGCGGCGGTGGGTGCGGTCATTGGCGTTTTGACTTTCCGTTCGGGGCTGCGTGGCTCGTATTTCGCGCTGGTGACGCTGGCCTTCGCCGAAGTGCTGCGCATCATCGCCAGCGTCGCGCCGATCACGGGCGCTGGCGTCGGCACTTTGATCAAGCTCGATCTCGGCGCGCGTGCGCTGCAATTTCCGACCCGGGCGGCGTTTTATTGGTTCATTCTAGCGCTGGTCGCAATCGCGCTTGTCATCACCAAACTGATCGAGCAATCGCGCTTCGGCGCTTGGCTGGTAGCGGTGCGCGAGAATGAAGACGCCGCGCGTGCGCTGGGTGTCGATGCCACCCGCGTCAAGCTCGCCGCGATGACGATATCGGCAGCAATGACGGCAGCCGCCGGTTGCTTCTATGCTCAGTATTTTCTGTTCCTCGATGCGGCGATCGCTTACGGCCCGTGGATTTCCGTTGAGGCGCTGCTGGCGCCGATCATCGGTGGCGTCGGCACCGTGTTCGGACCGCTGCTCGGTGCATTGATGGTCAAGACGCTCGGCGAGGCGGCCAAGCACGTCACCGGCGATGTGCCGGGTCTCGACCTCGTGCTTTACGGCGTCGTGCTGATCCTGGTGGTCGGCTTCGCGCCGCGCGGCGTGGCCGGGCTCATTGCGCGTTGCCGCGCCTGGTTGATTCCGCAGCCAAAACTGATGCGGGGGGCCGCACATGACTGATCCGATGTTGGCGGTCGAGGGGGTCTCGAAACGGTTCGGCGGTCTGCGCGCGGTGCACGAGGCGTCGCTAGCGGTCGAGAGTGGACGCATCACCGCGGTGATCGGTCCGAACGGGGCCGGCAAGACGACCTTGTTCGCCTTGATCACGGGCTTTCTGAAGCCGACTGGCGGACGCATCGTCTACAACGGCGCCGACATCGCCGGCATGCCCACCCATACACTCGCGCGGCAAGGCATCGCCCGTACGTTCCAGATTGTCCAGCCGTTCGCCGGCCTCACGGTTCTGGAAAACATTGCGGTCGGCGCGCATTTGCATATCGCGGGGCGCACCGCGGCGTTCGCCGCCGCTGCCGAGGTCGCCAAGCTCGTCGGGTTGGAGCCGATGTTGCAGCAGCCAGCCGCGACCTTGACCGTCGCCGGTCGCAAGCGGCTCGAGCTTGCGCGCGCACTGGCGACATCGCCGAAGCTCCTGCTGCTCGACGAAGTGCTGGCCGGTCTCAACCCATCTGAAATCCGCGACATGGTGCCGATCATTCGCGCCATCCGCGAGCGCGGCGTCACCATCATGATGATCGAACACGTGATGCAGGCGGTGATGACCCTGGCCGAGCAGATTTACGTACTGGTGGAAGGCCGTGTCATTGCACAAGGCCCGCCCGCTAAGGTCGCCGCCGATCCAAATGTGATCGAAGCCTATCTCGGTGCCGGTGCCGCGGCCCGATTAGCCGGAGGCGCGCATGCCCCCTGACGCGCTTCTCAATGTGCGCGGCTTGCACGCCGGCTATGGTGAAACCGGGATCTTGCGCGGTATCGATCTTGTGGTTGGCTCGGGCGACATCGTCGCCGTGCTCGGTTCCAATGGCGCCGGAAAATCGACGCTCAATCTGGCAATTTCCGGACTCGTTGCCGCCCGCGAAGGCACAATCGAATTCGATGGCCATTTTATCCACGGCACCAGCCCTGCGACGATTGTCGCCGCCGGTCTGGTGCACGTGCCGGAAGGGCGGCGGATATTTCCCAACATGTCGGTCGTCGACAATCTTGATCTTGGCAGCTATCGCCGCGCCTCGGCGCAGCGTGCGGCCAACCGCGAACGCGTGTTCGCGATGTTTCCGCGGCTGCGCGAGCGCGCTTCGCAACGCGCCGGCACGCTGTCGGGCGGCGAGCAGCAGATGCTGGCGATCGGCCGCGGCCTGATGGCGGAGCCCAAGCTGCTGATCTTGGACGAGCCGTCGCTCGGTCTATCGCCGCTCCTGGTGGAGGAAATGTTCGCCATGATCCTGCGGCTGAACAAAGACGGGCTTGCGGTGCTATTGGTCGAACAGAATGTGGTGCAGAGCCTCGACATCGTTCACCGCGCCTACATCCTCGAGCACGGCAGTTTTGTCATGTCGGGCAGCGCCGCCGACATCCGTTCCGACGCCAATCTCAAGCGCGCTTTTCTCGGATTATGACGATGACCCAACAGAATACATTGCGCCAACGCCTGTCGAAGCCGCCGATTGTGGTCGCCCCCGGTATTTACGATCCGCTCACGGCGCTGATCGCAACGCAAGCCGGCTTTCATACGCTCTATATTTCGGGTGCCGCCATCGCCTATACGCGGTTGGGGCGGCCGGACATCGGCCTGGTCAGTCTGACCGAAGTCGTTGATACGGTCGCGCTGATCCGCGACCGCGTCGATGCTAATCTCATTGTCGACGCCGATACCGGCTACGGCAATGCGTTGAACGTCGAGCGCACGGTGCGGCTCTTGGAGAAGTTCGGCGCCGGCGCGATCCAGATCGAGGATCAGGACTTTCCCAAACGCTGCGGACATCTCGACGACAAGTCGCTGATCCCGGCCGTCGAGATGGCCAGCAAGATCAAGGCGGCGGTCGATGCCCGTCATTCGATGGAGACCTTGATCATTGCGCGCACCGATGCGGTGGCGGTTGAAGGTTTCGATCGCGCGATCGAGCGTGCCTTGCTCTACCGCGACGCCGGCGCGGACGTACTGTTTGTCGAAGCCCCCAAGGCGCGGGAGGAACTGGCCAAGATCGTCAAACAGGTCGGGCGTACGCTGCCGCTGATGGCCAATATGGTCGAAGGCGGCAAGACGCCGATATTGCCCGCGGCCGAACTCGAGGCGCTCGGCTTTTCACTGGTAATTTTCCCCGGCGGCATCGTGCGCACGCTCGCCAAGACCGCGGTCGACTACTACGCATCGCTCTCCGCCCACGGCAGCACGCAGCCATTCCGCGAGCGCATGTTCGATTTCGATGCGCTCAACCGGCTGATCGGCACGCCGGAAATGCTGGAGCGCGGCAGGCGATATGAAGCGATATCAGCGCCGGATAGCAAGAAACGTCAGTAAGCCAAGGAATGTCTCGCATGGACAAGCTTTTCGATACCATCATCAAGAACGCCCGCGTGGTTCGGCCGAACAAGACCTCGGTCGATTGTCTTGATATTGCGATCAAGGATGGAAAGATCGCCCAGCTCGGGCCGGAAATTCAGGCCGATCTCGCCGGCCAAGTCTTTGACGCCAAGAATCGCCTGGCGTTTCCGGGTTGCGTCGATGCGCACATGCACATCGGGATTTATGCGCCGCTGGCGCAGGACGCGGTGTCGGAGAGCAAGGCCGCGGCGATGGGCGGCGTCACCTCAAGCCTGAATTACCTGCGCACCGGCCATTATTATCTCAATCGCGGCGGGCCTTACCGCGACTTCATGCCCGAGGTGCATAAACAATCGAATGGGAATTTCTGGGTCGATTACGGCTTCCACCTTGCGCCGATCGAGGCCGCGCACATCGACGAAATGGAAGAGCTGGTCACGGAGCACGGCGTCTCGTCGTTCAAGATTTTCATGTTTTACGGCGGCTACGGGCTGCACGGAGCTTCGTCGCAGCAGAATGATTTTTTGATGATCGGGCCCGACGAGCGTTATGACATCGCGCATTTCGAGTTCATCATGCGCTCGGCACAGCGCTTGATGGAGAAGTTCCCCGATCTTGCCGCCCATATCAGCGTCAGCCTGCATTGCGAACTCGCGGAAATTCTCACCGCCTATACCAAGATCGTCGAACGCGAAGGCAAGCTCACGGGCCTGCATGCCTACAGCGCCGCGCGCCCGCCGCATTCGGAAGGGTTGGCGATCTGGATCGCGTCTTATCTGGCGAACGAGACTAATTGCGTGAACATCAACCTGCTGCACTTAAGCTCGCGCAAGGCGGTCGATGCCGCCTGGACCATGCAGCAGGTGTTTCCGCATATTGCATTTCGGCGCGAAGTGACGGTCGGTCATCTTCTGCTCGACACCGATTGCGAATGCGCCGTGCACGCCAAGGTCAATCCGCCGATCCGCCCGCGCGCCGACGTCGAAGCGCTCTGGCGAGCGGTGCTTGACCGCAAGATCGACTGGATCGTCAGCGATCATGCCTGTTGTTCGGCCGAGCAGAAGTGGTCGAAAGACGATCCGGCCAATATTTGGCTGGCCAAATCCGGATTTGGCGGCACCGAATATCTGCTGTCGGGCGTTCTGAGCGAAGGCAGCAAACGCGGCATGTCGTACAACCACATGGCCGAGCTTTTGAGTTGGAAGCCGGCGCAACGGTTCGGCCTGGCGAACAAGGGCGATATCGCGCCGGGTTATGACGCCGATATCGCGATCGTCGATCCGCATGAAAGTTTCGTCGTGCACGCCGCAGAGTCGGAATCGGTCCAAGGCTACTCGCCGTTCGAAGGGGTCGAACTCAGCGGCCGCGTCAAGAGCACGTTTTTGCGGGGCGCTCTCATTTATGACAACGGCAAGGTCGTCGGTCCGGCGCGTGGCAAATATCTGTGGAGGCCCGAAGCCGCCCGAAAGCAGTGAATGAGTTGATGCCCACTGTCCGTAGTGCAACCGGCAAGAGTTTCGACACGCACGTGCCGCTGCTGATCATCGGCGCCGGTGCCGCCGGCTTGTGCGCAGCGCTGGCGGCGAAGGAGGCGGGCGTCGAGCCGCTTGTTATCGAGCGCGACGCAGTGCCGGCCGGCTCGACCGCGCTGTCGGCCGGTCTCATTCCCGCCGCCGGCACGCGGTTTCAATGCGCCAAGGGCATCGCCGACGCCCCCGAACTGTTCGCCGCCGACATTCAGCGCAAGGCCAAAGGAGAAGCGGACCCTGCGATCGTCAACGCGGTCGCGCAGAGTGCGGGCGGACTGATCGAATGGTTGGCGGATCGTTATAGTTTACCATTCGATGTCGTCGACAACTTCAACTATCCGGGCCATTCCGCCATGCGGATGCATGGCTTGCCGACGCGTTCGGGGTTGGAGCTGATCAACCGGCTGCGCAGCGCCGCCGAGGCCAGTGACATTTCCATTGTCTCCGAATGCGCCGCTGAGAATTTGCTGACGGGGCAGGGCAATGCAATCCGCGGCGTTGAGACCGCTCGGGGCGATGGCGCGCGCGAAAGCATCGGCTGCGACTCCCTGATCTTGGCCTGCAATGGCTATGGCGGCAACCCCGAGCTTGTCCGCCGCTTTATTCCGGAGATGGCAGATGCGCTTTATTTCGGTCATCCGGGCAATCGCGGCGACGCCGTGATCTGGGGCGAGGCGCTCGGAGCGCAGCTTGCTCATCTCGGCGCCTATCAAGGCCATGGCTCGGTCGCGACGTTCCATAATATTTTGATCACCTGGGCGGTGATCATGCAGGGCGGCATTCAGGCCAACCGCGATGGCCGGCGCTTCTGCGATGAATCACAGGGCTATTCCGAACAGGCCGCGGAGGTTCTCCGCCAGCCCGGCGGGATTGTCTGGAGTGTATTTGACGCACGCATCGCATCGATTGCGCGGCAGTTCGAGGACTTTCGCATTGCCGAGCGGGCCGGCGCGCTTGTGACGGGCGACAACATGCAGGCGCTGGCCGATGCGCTGCATGTGCCGGCGGCGGCATTCATCGCGGAATGGCAAGAGGCCGAAGCGTTGAAGACAAAAAGTGGGCGAGACCGCTTCGGACGCCAATTCACGCCGGCGCAAACTTGTCTGCCGCCATTCCATGCGGTCAAAGTCACGGGCGCGTTGTTTCACACCCAGGGCGGTCTCGCGATCGATGGCGCTGGGCGCGTCAAACGTAAGGACGGAACGCTGCTGCCGAATTTGTTCGCAGCCGGTGGGGCGGCGGCCGGCGTATCGGGATCGACCGCGGCTGGGTATCTTTCGGGAAATGGCCTTCTCACCGCGACAGTTCTTGGCCGTTTGGGCGGACAGGCGGCTGCCGCGCAGGTGGCTCGTCGATATCAGTGATATTTTCTGATTTCCGGCGATTTGCTTCGATCTAATCGGATGCAGTCCTGCCAGACCTGTTATGTTAGATAGAATTCGTCATGGCGCTATGTACGCGAGTGCTGGTGCTGGCGGAGGGCCGCTTGATCGCCGAGGGCACGCCGCAGGACATTCGCCGCAACCCGGCTGTTATCGAAGCCTATCTCGGACACGGAATGGCCAACGCATGAATTCGGCCGAACCAATTCTCGTCCTCGATGGCGTCGTTGTCGGATACGGCAAGATGACCATTCTCAACGGCACGGCGGCAAAAATCCGCCGCGGCGCGATTACGACCGTGACCGGCCCCAACGGCGCTGGAAAATCGACGCTGTTCAAGACGATTTACGGCTTGCTGCCGGTGCGCAGCGGCACGGTCATATTTGATGGCCGCAACACCACGAATTTTTCCCCGCGCGATATTCTCGATGCCGGCATCGCCTATGTGCCGCAAGGCCGCAACATCTTCCCCGAGTTGAGCGTGCGGCACAATCTGGAACTCGGTGGTGTCGCGTTGCCGAACCAGGCCGGTTTGTGTGGCCGGCTTGACGCGATCATGCGCGGTTCCCTATGTTGAACGAGAAAGCCAATTCGCCTCGACCTTGTCGGGCGGACAGCAAAAAATGCTCGAAGTCGCGCGCGGTCTGCTGCTCGATCCCAAGCTCATATTGATCGACGAGCCATCGATCGGACTTTCGCCGCTGATGGTGCAGGAGGTGTTCTCGATCCTGAAGGACCTGCGCGACAAGGGAGCCACGATCCTGCTAATCGAACAGAACGCCAAACAGGCGCTGCAAATTTCCGACTACGGGTTGGTCCTCGAGCAGGGGCAAACCCGGATCGAGGATACGGCGCCCATATTCTTGCCGATCCGAGGATCGCCCAATTGTTTCTCGGTGGCGGCTTGGTCCAAGCGGCGGGTGCGCCATGAGCAATCGTAAAGTTCTGGTCGGCCTGATCGGCGCGAATATCATGGGGTCGCTGTCGCCGGCGCTTTTTGCCGACGCCTTTGCGGCGGCCGGAATCGACGGCTTTTATCATTTGATGGATGCTGACCGATTGCCGGGGCGGCGGCTCGTGCAAATGCTTGATGCGCTCAAGGTCGCCGGCTTCGCCGGCACGAATATTACCTATCCGTTCAAGCAAGATATCATTCCGCTGCTCGATGCCGTGGACCCTGAGGCCGCGCAGACCGGCGCGGTCAATACCGTGGCGATTGCGCCGGACGGCCGCACCACCGGCTACAACTTTGACCGGCGCGGTTGGCGCCGCAGTTTCGAGGAAACATTCGGGCGCTGCAACGCGCAGGGCGCGACGGTGGTGCTGGTCGGGGCTGGGGGCGCCGGGCGCGCGGTGGCTTTTGCCTTGATGGATTTGGGCGTTGGAGTCCTCATCCTTCACGATCAGGATAGCGTGCGCGCCAA
>Ga0134126_10008187_pt1 | contig 13145 bp, 8 predicted proteins | sample KB31752_FD_96881 | JGI IMG/M metagenome (GOLD analysis project Ga0134126, IMG submission 96881) | Terrestrial soil microbial communities with excess Nitrogen fertilizer from Kellogg Biological Station, Michigan, USA - KB3-175-2 | ecosystem: Environmental > Terrestrial > Soil > Unclassified ...
CGGCGATCTGGTCGCGGCTCTCGACGGCAACTGGGCGGACACCGAGAAAGCGATCGGCGACAAGATCAAGGCCAAGGCGCAAGTCAAGGGCGTCGAAATATCCGCCTCCGGCGTGACCCAGGCCACGCGCGATTCGATCCACGCGTTGATGCTGATCCGCGCTTACCGCATCCGCGGTCATTTCCACGCCAAGCTCGATCCGCTCGGCATCCAGGTTGAGCCCGACGAAGCCGAACTCGATCCGAAGTCCTACGGCTTCACCGAAGGCGACCTCGACCGCAAGATTTTCCTCGACAACGTGCTCGGCCTCGAATTCGCGTCGATGCGCGAGATCGTCGGCTTGCTGCGCCGGACCTACTGCCAGACGCTCGGCGTCGAATTCATGCACATCTCCAACCCGGCGCAGAAGGGTTGGATCCAGGAACGCATCGAAGGCCGCGACAAGGAGATCAGCTTCACTCGGGAGGGCAAGCGCGCCATCCTGAACAAGCTCGTCGAAGCGGAAGGCTTCGAGAAATTCCTCGATGTCAAATATACCGGCACCAAGCGCTTCGGCCTTGACGGCGCGGAGTCGCTGATCCCGGCGCTCGAACAGATCATCAAGCGTGGCGGCAATCTCGGTGTGCAGGAGATCGTGCTTGGCATGCCGCATCGCGGCCGGCTGAACGTGCTCACGCAGGTGATGGGCAAGCCGCACCGCGCGCTGTTCCATGAATTCAAGGGCGGCTCGGCGACTCCGGACGAAACGGAGGGCTCGGGCGATGTGAAATATCACCTCGGCGCCTCCTCCGACCGTGAGTTCGACGGCAACAAGGTGCACCTGTCGCTCACCGCCAATCCGTCGCATCTGGAAATCGTCGATCCGGTGACTCTGGGAAAAGCTCGCGCCAAGCAGGACCAGCACGGTGCGACGCCGGAAGAACGCACGATGGTCATGCCGCTATTGATGCACGGCGATGCCGCGTTTGCCGGGCAGGGCGTGGTGGCGGAATGTTTCGGATTGTCTGGTCTCAAAGGATACCGCACCGGCGGTTCGGTGCATTTCATCGTCAACAACCAGATCGGCTTTACCACCTATCCGCGCTATTCGCGCTCGTCGCCCTATCCGTCCGACGTCGCAAAAATGATCGAGGCGCTGATTTTCCACGTGAATGGCGACGATCCGGAAGCGGTCGTATACGCCGCGAAGGTTGCGACCGAATACCGGATGAAGTTCCAGCGCCCGGTGGTTATCGACATGTTCTGCTACCGCCGCTTCGGTCACAACGAAGGTGACGAGCCTGGGTTCACCCAGCCGCTGATGTACAAGAAAATCCGCGCGCATCCGACCACGTTGGAAATTTACAGCAAGCGCCTGATCGACGAGGGCGTCGTCGGCGAAGACGATGTGGAGAAGATGAAGGCCGGCTGGCGCGCGCATCTCGATGCGGAATTCGAGATCGCCTCCGGTTACAAGCCGAACAAGGCTGACTGGCTCGACGGCCGGTGGTCGGGCCTGAAATCGGGCGGTGAGATCGAAGATCCCCGCCGCGGCAATACCGGTGTTGCGATCGATGAATTGCGCAAGATCGGCAAGAAAATTACGGTAGCGCCGCAGGGCTTCCACCTGCACAAGACGATCCAGCGCTTCCTCGACAATCGCGCAAAAACGATCGAAACCGGCGAGGGTATCGATTGGTCGACCGCCGAAGCGCTCGCCTTCTGCTCGCTGCTCAAGGATGGCCATCGCGTGCGTTTGTCCGGGCAGGATAGCGAGCGCGGCACCTTTTCGCAGCGTCATTCGGTGCTGTTCGATCAGGAGACCGAGGCGCGCTACACGCCGTTCAACAATCTTGGTGGCGAGCAGGGCCGCTACGAAGTTCTCAATTCCATGCTCTCGGAAGAGGCCGTACTCGGCTTCGAATACGGCTATTCGACTGCCGAGCCGAATGCGCTGACGCTGTGGGAAGCCCAGTTCGGCGACTTCGCCAACGGCGCGCAGGTTCTGTTCGACCAGTTCATCTCCTCGGGCGAGCGCAAATGGCTGCGTATGTCCGGCCTTGTCTGCTTGTTGCCGCACGGCTACGAGGGCCAGGGTCCGGAACATTCCTCCGCCCGGCTCGAGCGTTTCCTGCAAATGTGCGCCGAGGACAACATGCAGGTGGCGAACTGTACGACGCCGGCCAACTACTTCCACATCCTGCGACGCCAGCTTAAGCGCGAAATCCGCAAGCCGTTGATCCTCATGACGCCGAAGAGCCTGCTGCGCCACAAGCGCGCAGTCTCGCGTCTCGACGAGCTGGCGACCGGCACTACGTTCCACCGCTTGTTGTGGGATGACGCGCAATTACTGCCGGACGAGAAGATCAAGCTGGTCGCCGACGACAAGATCCGCCGCGTCGTCATGTGCACCGGCAAGGTCTATTTCGATCTCTACGAGGAGCGCGAGAAGCGGGGCATCAACGACATCTATCTGTTGCGCGTCGAACAACTCTTTCCGTTTCCGACAAAGGCATTGGTGCTGGAACTGTCGCGCTTCAAGCAGGCGGAGATGGTCTGGTGCCAGGAAGAGCCGCGCAACATGGGCGCGTGGTTCTTCGTCGACGTGTTCCTGCAATGGGTGCTCAACCAGATCGGCGCTACCCGCCGTTCGATGCGGTATGCCGGGCGTCCGGCATCGGCCTCTACCGCAGTGGGGCAGATGTCTAAACATTTGGCCCAGCTCAAGCAGTTCCTCGACGATGCGTTGGGGTAAGTCATGACCGACATCCGCGTACCTACGCTTGGCGAATCCGTCACCGAAGCAACCGTCGGCAAGTGGTTCAAGCAGCCGGGCGACGCCGTCGCCGTGGATGAGCCGCTGGTGGAGCTTGAAACCGACAAGGTGACGTTGGAAGTACCGGCGCCGGCCGCTGGTGTCCTTGGCGAAATAACGGCGAAAAATGGTGACACTGTCGGTGTCGGCGCTGTGCTCGGCCAGATCAAGGAAGGCTCCGGAGCGTCCGCCGCGAAGCCGCCGACCGCGACCGCAACCAAGCCCGCAGCCAGCCCAACCGGCGCGCCGGATGAAAAGGTTGCAACGACCAAGCCGATCGGCGCCGGCCCCGAAACGCCGCACCCGCGTGAATTGCCCGGGGCCACGTCGATGCCCGCGCCGCCGTCGGTGCGCAAGCTTGCGGCTGAAAGTGGCGTCGATCCCGCGAATGTCGAAGGTTCGGGCGTACGCGGCCAGGTGACCAAAGGCGACATGCTGGCGGCCATTGAGCGCGCGGCGGCGGCGCCCACGCCGGTTGCCGCGACCGCGGCCAACGTACAGATGCGTGCGCCATCGACCGCCGATGATGCCTCGCGTGAAGAACGCGTGCACATGACGCGGCTGCGCCAGACCATCGCGCGCCGGCTCAAAGATGCTCAGAACACTGCCGCCATGCTCACGACCTTCAACGAGGTCGACATGGGCGCGGTGATGGCGCTACGCAGCCAGTACAGGGAACTGTTCGAGAAAAAGCACGGTACGAAGCTCGGGTTCATGGGCTTCTTCGTGCGTGCTTGCATTCAGGCGCTGAAGGAAATTCCCGCGGTCAACGCCGAGATCGACGGCACCGATCTGGTCTACAAGAATTATTATCATATCGGCATCGCGGTCGGCACCGAGCGCGGTCTCGTCGTGCCGGTGGTGCGGGACGCCGATCGCCTGTCGCTTGCCGGCATCGAAAAGACGATCGGCGAATTCGGCCGCCGCGCCCGCGAAGGCGCGCTCAAGATCGAGGAGATGCAGGGCGGCACCTTCACAATCACGAACGGCGGCATTTACGGCTCGCTGATGTCAACGCCGATCCTCAACGCGCCGCAATCCGGCATCCTCGGCATGCACAAGATTCAGGAGCGGCCGATGGCGGTCGGCGGCAAGGCCGAAATTCGGCCGATGATGTATCTGGCGCTCTCCTATGACCATCGCATCGTCGATGGCCAACAGGCGGTTACTTTCCTGGTGCGGGTCAAGGAATGTCTGGAAGACCCGGCAAGGTTAGTGCTGGATTTGTAGTGTCTCTTTCCGTCATGGACGGGCTTGTCCCGGCCATCCACGTCTTGCTTCCTTAAGAGCCAAGAAAGGCGTGGATGCCCGGCAGAAGGCCGGGCATGACGGCGGATAGGTGATTGTCATGGCCTACGATCTCATCGTCATCGGCACCGGTCCCGGCGGCTATGTCTGCGCCATTCGCGCCGCGCAGCTCGGCCTGAAGACGGCCGTGGTCGAGAAGGACAAGACCTTCGGCGGGACCTGCCTCAATGTCGGCTGCATCCCGTCAAAAGCGATGTTGCATGCTTCCGAATTGTTCGAGGAAGCCGGTCACAGCTTCGGCAAAATGGGCATCGGCGTTTCGGCGCCAAAGCTCGACTTGCCGGCAATGCTGAATTTCAAACAGCAGGCGATCGACGGCAACGTCGCCGGCGTCGCGTTCCTGCTCAAGAAGAACAAGATCGATAGCTATTTCGGCACGGGCCGCATCGCTGCCGCCGGCAAGGTCGAAGTCAAAAGCGAGGACGGCAAGACACAGACGCTGGAGACGAAATCCATCGTCGTTGCCACGGGGTCCGATGTCGCGCGTTTGCGCGGCATCGACATCGACGAAAAGCGCATCGTGTCGTCGACCGGCGCGCTCGCGCTGGACAAAGTGCCGCAGCGATTGCTGGTGGTGGGCGCCGGCGTTATTGGCCTGGAATTGGGCTCGGTGTGGCGGCGGCTTGGCGCCGAAGTGGTCGTGGTCGAATTCCTCGACGGCGCCTTGCCCGGCATGGACGGCGAGATAAGACGTCAGGCGCAGCGTCTGTTCGAAAAGCAGGGCATGGCGTTCAGGCTGTCGTCCAAGGTTACTGCGGTCGATTCGTCAGGGCCGCGGCTGAAGGCGACGGTTGAGCCGGCGAAAGGCGGGCCGGCCGATGTCATCGAGGCCGATATTGTGCTTATCGCCATTGGCCGCGTGCCTTTTACCGAAGGCCTCGGCCTCAAGGATGTTGGCGTCAAGCTGGACGAGCGCGGACGGGTCGCCGTCGATCGCCATTACGCCACCAATGTGCCGGGAATTTATGCGATCGGCGACGCAATCGCCGGGCCGATGCTCGCGCATAAAGCCGAGGACGAAGGCGTGGCGGTTGCTGAAATCCTGGCCGGACAGGCGGGCCACGTGAATTACGATGCGATTCCCAGCGTTGTTTACACCTACCCGGAAATCGCCAGCGTCGGCCGATCCGAGGAAGAGCTGAAAGCCGCAGGGGTCGCCTACAACGTCGGCAAGTTTCCGATGACGGCAAACGGCCGCGCCAAGGCCAATCAGACTACCGAAGGCTTCGTAAAAATTCTCGCCGATGCCAAAACCGATCGCGTACTCGGCGTGCATCTCATTTGCGCGGACGCCGGCAACATGATTGCCGAAGCGGTGCTCGCCATGGAATTCGGCGCATCGGCAGAGGACATTGCGCGCACCTGTCACGCTCACCCGACATTGCCCGAAGCGGTGAAAGAGGCGGCCATGGCGGTCGCCAAGCGCGCCATCCATATGTAGCGCGCCTGCCCGGTCAGCGCGTCAGAACAAATGCACCGCGTGGGGCGCCCACAGGCCAATGCCTGTAAATATGAGGCCGATGACGCCTAGCGCTCCCGAAAGCCATCCGAGCAGCGCCATGGCGGTGATGACTTGCGCCGAAGCAAGCACAATGCCGATCTGGAAGGCCGCCGACGCAAATTCATAATGATGATAACGCGCGAGCGCCAACTCGCGGCTGTGCTCGGCGACCTTGGCGCGCTCTGAAAGCTGCTTGCGACCTTCATTCGATTGCGCGTCGTCGTCGTAACGGGCGACAAGCGCTTTCCAGTCGTTGATCTTTTTGGTCAGCCGCGCTTTGGTGTCTGCATCGGGCGCGCGGTCGGCCTCGATCTGCATCTGCTCCGCCGCCGTATTCAACACGGTCATGCGGATGGTCTTGGCCTGGAAAAACGACCACAGATCGTTGGCGGTGACGTTGTCGGTGATCGCCGTGGTCTGCGCGCTCTTGCCCAGCGTTTCGGAAAACGCGAGAAACAGCGCCAACACCGAAATCAGCAGCGCGATTTTCTTGTTGCCGCCTTGCGAGGCATGTTCGGCGTGCTCGGCGTGTTCGAGATGTTCGTGTGCGCTCATCGACCGCTCCCCGGTAAACGATGATAGCAAAGCCGCGTCAGGCGCAAGAGGCGCACGAATTATTTATTGGGCGCGCGGGTGCGCGCTGGAATAAACCTCGAGCAGCCGCTCGGTATCGACCGCCGTATAGATCTGCGTGGTCGACAGCGAGGCATGGCCGAGCAGCTCCTGGATGGCGCGCAGGTCGCCGCCGCGTGCGAGGAGATGGGTGGCAAAGGAATGACGCAGCGCATGCGGCGTCGCCGTGTCGGGCAGGCCAAGCGCCCCGCGCAAGCGGGCCATGGTGAGTTGCACGATGCGGGGCGCTAACGGTCCGCCGCGCGCGCCGACGAACAGCGAACCATCCTTCGGCAGTTCGAACGGGCAGAGCGCGACGTAATCGGCGATGAGCTTTCCGACCTGCGGCAGCAGCGGCACCATGCGGGCCTTGTTGCCCTTGCCGATGACGGTCAAGGCATCGTTCGTCGCGGACATATCCGCTTGCTTGAGACCAAGCGCCTCGGAAATGCGCAGGCCGGAGCCGTAAAGCAGCGCAAGTATCGCTGCATCGCGAGCAATCACCCACGGCGCGCGCTCTTCGCCTTTACGCAGTTCAGTGTCCGCGATGTGGCGAGCGGCGCCAATGGCCAGCGGTTTCGGTAATGTCTTCGCGACCTTGGGTGCGCGCACGGCGGCGAGCGCCCCGACCTTGCCCTTGCCATTGCGCTCAAGGAAGCACGCGAAGGACCGCGCACCGGCAAGTACGCGCATTAACGAACGGCTGCCGAGACCGTCGTGACGTCGCGCCGCCATGAAGGCGCGCACGTCCTGCGGCGAAAGCTTTGCGAGCTGTTTGAGCGAAGGCGGGCCATCCAGATGACCTGCAAGAAAGTCGAGGAATTGACCGGCGTCGCGCCGATAGGCTTCAAGCGTTTTTGGCGACATACGCCGCTCGGAGCCGAGATAGGCCAGCCACCGGGCGATTTCGGCCGCGACGTCGGGAGCGATTTTCGTTTGATCTGGCATGGCGCTTGGCGAGGCCGTTCCTACATTGGCTTCCTTCACCCTTCCTTAAGCAGCCGGAATCGGCCAGACAAACGCCTATGACCGCACGCATTGTCGACGTTCTCGTGCCGGTAGCTCTCGACCAGACCTATTCCTACCGGGTGCCGGTCGGAACGGAGCTGAGTCCCGGCGACCTGGTGGCTGTGCCGCTCGGCGCGCGCGGGGAATGCATGGGTGTGGTCTGGGCCGACAACACCGCGCCCAATCCGCGCCTGCATAACCGCATGAAGGACGTGACCGGCAAGCTCGACGTGCCGCCGCTCAGGAGCGAGTTGCGCAAGTTCGTCGACTGGGTCGCCGATTATACGCTGGCGCCGCGCGGCACCGTGCTGCGCATGGCGTTGCGCATGGGCGAGCATCTCGGTCCCGGTCGTGAGCGCGTCGGCGTGCGGCTCGGGGGGCCGCCTTCCGTCAGAATAACGGCGCCGCGTGCGCGCGTGCTCAGGTTGTTCGCCGACGGTCTGACGCGGGCCAAAGGCGACGCCGCGCGCGAAGCAGGCGTCAGCGTCGGCGTGATCGACGGGTTGATCGACGACGGCGCGCTTATCACCGTGGTGCTGCCTCCGGAGCCGTTGGCGTTGCCGCCCGACCCTGATTTCCGCAAACCGGAGTTTGTGCTCACGCAGCTTGCGGCGGCCGATGCGCTGCGCACCACGGTCGATCAAGGCGGCTACACGGTGACGCTGCTCGACGGTGTAACCGGCTCGGGGAAAACCGAGGTCTATTTCGAGGCGGTGGCGGAAAATATTCGTAAGAAGCGGCAAACGCTGATTCTGATGCCGGAAATCGCGCTCACTGCGCAGTCGCTCGACCGCTTCGCCGAGCGTTTCGGCACGCGGCCGGCTGAGTGGCATTCGCAGGTCTCGCCGCGCAAGCGCGCGCGCACTTGGGCAGCGGTCGCGGCCAAGGAGGTCTCGGTGGTGGTCGGCGCGCGATCGGAGCTGTTCCTGCCTTACGACGATCTGGGCCTCATCGTCGTCGATGAGGAACACGACCCGGCCTACAAGCAGGAAGACGGCGCGCATTATCATGCTCGCGACATGGCGGTGGTGCGCGGCAATGTCGCCAAAATTCCGATTGTGCTCGCCTCGGCGACCCCCTCTGTCGAATCGGAAGTGAATGCGCGGCGGCATCGCTACAAGCGCATTGCGTTGCCTGAGCGCTTCGGCGGTCAGCACATGCCGATCATCGAGGCGATCGACATGCGCCGCGAAAGCCCGCCGCGCGGACGTTTTATTTCGCCGCGTCTGGCTGAAGCGGTTCAGGTAGCGCTCGAACGCAAGGAGCAGGCGCTGCTGTTCCTTAACCGCCGAGGCTACGCGCCACTCACTTTGTGCCGTGCCTGCGGCTTCCGCCTGCAATGCCCGCATTGCGATGCCTGGCTGGTGGACCATCGCTTCAAAAGGCGGCTGGTCTGCCACCACTGTGGTTTCTCCACGCCGCAGCCAGCGGAATGCCCGCAGTGTCACGCCACCGAGAGCTTCGCCGCCATTGGACCGGGCGTTGAGCGGCTGGAGCATGAGGCCGCCGAGCTGTTTCCCGACAAGCGCATCCTGGTGCTTTCGTCCGATCTGGTCGAATCGATGGAGCGCTTGCAGCAGGAACTCGACGACGTGGCCGAAGGTCGCTTCGATATTGTTATCGGCACGCAACTTGTCGCCAAGGGGCATCATTTTCCCAAGCTCAATTTGGTCGGCATCGTCGACGCAGATCTGGGCCTCGGCAATGGCGATCCACGCGCCGGCGAACGCACATTTCAGTTGCTGCATCAGGTAGTCGGCCGCGCCGGACGCGAGGAGGGGCGGGGGGTTGGCTTGTTGCAAACCCATCAGCCGGACCACCCGGTGATGAAGGCGCTCATATCAGGCGACCGCGAAGCGTTTTATTCGAGCGAAATCGCGTTGCGCGAGCAGAGCGGCTATCCGCCGTTCGGCCGCTTGGCGAGCCTCATCGTCACGGCGAACGAGAAGCATGCGGCGGAAAGTTACGCTCGCACGCTTGCATCGGCTGCGCCGAAAGACGAGCAGGTTCGTGTCCTCGGTCCCGCCGAAGCACCGGTTGCGGTGGTGCGCGGCCGCCATCGTTTTCGCCTGCTGGTGAAATCGCCGCGTGGCTTCGACCTTTCGGCCTATTTGCGGCAATGGCTCACGGCGGCTCCGAAAATCCGCGGTAACGTGCGCCTTGAGGTCGACGTCGACCCGCAGAGTTTTTTCTGAAAATTACTCCGGCATGTCCGCATGCGGGGTCGCCGGTTGCAGCAGCACGCATGCAGCTGCGGCGAAAATCAGCGCGAAACCAACGGCGTCATAAAGGTCCGGCCATTCGCCGAGCAGCACTGCTGAACCGATGACGCCGACCACCGGGACCAATAGCGAGCCGAGCGATGCCGTTGTCGTCGGCAGCCGATCGATGACGACGAACCAGAGATAATAGGCAAGACCCATTCCGATCAGGCCGTTGTAGCCGAACCACAAGACGAAGCGCGGCGGCAACGCAAGAAGATTCGGCAGGCCTTCAAAGTAAAGCATTCCGATGACAAGCATCGCCGCTCCGACCAGCACCTGCCAGGCGGCAATCACCACCATCGGCGCGTCAAGCTTGGCGACCTTGAGGTAGATCGTGCCCGCCGCCCAGGACCAGGCGCAACAGAGCGCGATCAGCGCGCCAAATGGCAGCCCGTTGCGGGCGAGCGGAAAAATCAGGATTGCAAGTCCGGCGGCACAAAGCGCGAGTGCGCCGATACGTATTGGTGTCAGCCGTTCCTTGAGGACGACGCGGGCAAGCAGCGTCGCCCAGATCGGCATCGAATAAGCAATGACGACGGCGCGTGAGGTGGTGCCGTAAACCTGCGCATAAGCAGAACCGACGCCGAAAGCCGCGACGTTGAAGAATCCGGAGATCAGGACTTTACTCCAGTTGCGCCGCGCAATTGATAGCTTTGCCCCACTCAAGGCTGCGGCGGCAAACAGTGTTGCGGCGCCCAGGCTGACGCCGACCGCGCGGAGCTGCCAGGGGTGCAGCGCCTCGAGAATGATACGCGCGGCAACCCAATTGAGGCCCCAGCATATGCCCAAGAGCACGACCAGCAACCGCGCGTTGCCGGCATTTTCACGGGCGCTCATTCAGGCATCTCCGTATGAGTAACGCCAGGTTGCAGTAGCACGCAGGCCGCCGCCGAAAAAATCATTGTGAAGCCGATCATGTCTGACACGGTCAAGTGTTCGCCAAGAATGGTCGCCGAAGCCGTGACGCCGATTACCGGCACCAGCAACGAGCCGATCGACGCCGTGATCGTCGGCAATCGCCAGACGATCGACCACCACAGGAAATGCGCGAGCCCGACACCAAACAGGCCGACATAGAGGAGAGACAATATCGTCATGCCATGCAGCGGCCAAATATGCGGATGGGATTCAAAGACGAGCGATCCGGCGACGATGAACAAAAACCCGAACAGCAATTGCCACGCCGCGTTGACGAGCGGTTCGGCGGTTACCTTCGTCCACTTGATATAGACGGTCGCAAATGCCCAACTGAGCGCACAGCCAATCGAATAGAAAACGAAGATCGGAAGCTCTCCGGCAAACAGCGGCCATACCAAAATCGCCAGTCCGGCGACGCAGAGCGCAAAAGCGACAAGGCGAATTGGCGTGAGCTTTTCGCCGAGTACGGCGCGGCTCATCAGCGTCGCCCAGATCGGCATCGAATAGGTGATGATGATGGCGCGAGAGGTGGCCCCACTTAATTGTGCAAAACCGGAGAGGATCTGGAACATCGCGACATTAAAGAAGCCGGCGATCATGATATGCACATGCTCGCCGCGCGGCACCTTCAGCCGGTGGCCGGCGAGCATCGCCGCGGTGAACAGCGTTGCGGATCCGATTCCGGCGCCGGCGACGCGCAGGCTCCACGGCGAAATTTCGCGCAAGGCGACCGCCGCGGCAATCCAGTTGAAGCCCCAGGCAAAAGCGAGCAGGACGACCAGGAGCTTGGCCGTGCCCGCGGCATTGGCCTTCAGGGCAAGTCTCGATCGATCAGGGAAAACATGAACCCGGCATTGGCAGAAGTAGCGAAGCGCCACGCTAGCGCCTGGGCGCCGGAGTGGCGAGGTATGTCAGCGTTGCAAACCCGCCGCAAACGACTGCGGCTTGTGTCGCCGCCTCCGCTCACGATGTTGCACCGCAGTCCCCCCTATGTTAGCTAGCCCCTCGACTTTATGGGGCTTTTGCGAGCTTCGGCGACGCTCCGGGAAGTCGGAATTCCCTCTTGGATTCCAATGGTTTGCGCCGCACGCCGCGACGGCGTCCGGCCTGTGAGTTTAAGCGACGAGAGAGCGTGCAGGTGGCAGGCGAAGAACCCATCATTTCCGGAGTGGCCGGGCGTTATGCGGACGCTCTGTTCGATCTCGCGCTCGAGTCGAAAGCGACCGAAGCGGTCAAGGCCGACCTCGATCGCTTTGACGCGCTCATCGCCGCAAACCCCGATCTGGAGCGCCTGGTGCGCAGCCCGGTGTTTGGCGCCGACGAGCAGTTGGCGGCGCTGAGCGCGATCCTCGACAAGGCCGGCATCAAGGGGCTCGCCGCGAACTTCCTCCGCGTCATCACCACCAACCGCAGACTCTTTGCCGTGCGCGACATGATCCGGGGCTATCGCGCGCTCGTTGCCCGGCATAAAGGTGAAGTCACGGCGAAAGTTACCGTCGCCGAAAAGCTCAGCGACAAGAATCTCGACGCGTTGAAGGACGCGCTCAAATCGGTCACCGGCGGCAAAGACATCGACTTCGATGTCAATGTCGACCCCGCGATTATCGGCGGGCTGATCGTCAAGGTCGGCAGCCGCATGGTCGACTCGTCACTCAGAACCAAATTGAATGCGATCAAGATCGCGATGAAAGAGGCCCGCTGATGGATATCCGCGCCGCAGAAATTTCCGCCATCCTGAAGGACCAGATCAAGAATTTCGGCCAGGAAGCCGAAGTCTCCGAGGTCGGCCAAGTGCTCTCGGTCGGTGACGGCATCGCCCGCGCTTACGGCCTCGACAATGTGCAGGCCGGCGAAATGGTCGAATTCGAGAACGGCGTGCGCGGCATGGCGCTCAATCTCGAAACCGACAACGTCGGCATCGTCATCTTCGGCAACGACCGCGAGATCAAGGAAGGCCAGACCGTCAAGCGCACCGGCGCCATCGTCGACGTGCCCGTCGGCAAGGGCCTGCTCGGCCGCGTCGTTGACGCGCTCGGCAACCCGATCGACGGCAAGGGCCCGATCAAGGCGGAAGCGCGCGCCCGCGTGGACGTCAAGGCGCCGGGCATCATCCCGCGCAAATCGGTGAACGAGCCGATGGCGACGGGGCTTAAGGCCATCGACGCGCTCATCCCGATCGGCCGCGGCCAGCGCGAATTGATCATCGGCGACCGCCAAACCGGCAAGACCGCGATCGCGCTCGACACCATCCTCAACCAAAAGCCGCTCAACGCCTCGAACGACGAGAAGATCAAGCTTTACTGTGTCTACGTGGCGGTGGGGCAGAAGCGTTCGACCGTCGCCCAGTTCGTGAAGGTGCTCGAGGAGCAGGGCGCGCTCGACTATTCCGTCGTCATCGCGGCAACCGCATCCGACCCGGCGCCAATGCAATTCCTCGCGCCCTTCGCCGGCTGCACCATGGGCGAATATTTCCGCGACAATGGCATGCACGCCGTCATCATCTATGACGATCTGTCGAAACAGGCCGTCGCCTATCGCCAGATGTCGTTGCTGCTGCGCCGTCCGCCCGGCCGCGAAGCCTATCCAGGCGACGTGTTTTACCTGCATTCACGGTTGCTCGAGCGGGCCGCCAAGATGAACGAAGAAAACAAGGGCGGCTCGCTGACGGCGCTGCCGGTCATCGAAACGCAGGCGAACGACGTGTCGGCCTATATCCCGACCAACGTCATTTCCATCACCG
>Ga0134126_10008188_pt1 | contig 13145 bp, 15 predicted proteins | sample KB31752_FD_96881 | JGI IMG/M metagenome (GOLD analysis project Ga0134126, IMG submission 96881) | Terrestrial soil microbial communities with excess Nitrogen fertilizer from Kellogg Biological Station, Michigan, USA - KB3-175-2 | ecosystem: Environmental > Terrestrial > Soil > Unclassified ...
CGCGCTTCTTCGCCAAAACGTTCTTGGGCGGCGGCATTTTCGATCAGGCAAGTTGGGACTCAGCGGTTTCCTACATGGAAAAGTCCGTTGCCGCCGATCCCAAGCGCATCGTCCACAAACTGGACCTGGCCGAGATCTACCGCGATCGTGACAAACCCGGCGATCGCGACAAAGCGCGCCAGGAATTCCAAGCGGTGATCGACGGTCCAATTACCGAATACAACGACAAGTTCTACAAGAAGCAGGCGACCCAGGAGCTGGCCAAACTGCACTGAGCGCTCGCCGCCAAGCCTGCGCTGCGTCCTTGCGGCGCAGGCCGCTTCACGAGAGGTTGAGACGCTCTCTCAGTCTCTTTTCGCCCCTCCGTGCACTCCTCCGAATGTCGTCCCGGAGGTCTTCCACACTCTCGGATACGTGCTCACCGAGGCGTCGAGCCCGCCTCTTGATCAACCGTCGCGTCTCGTCGCCGGCCTGCGGGGCGAGCAAGAGGGCGAGTCCGGCACCGACGGCGATGCCAAGCATGAGGCCGGCTCCGAACATTGCAGCTCCCGAACCGTCGCGCTCCACTTCGATCTCCTGCGCTTCCACATCGTCTGCGTCATCCGAAGTCGAATCAGACACGTCCGCCTCCGCTGCTTGTGGGTCGCCGTTGTGGGTCGATGACGTGGTGAAATTCGTTGGGCGAGCCATCGTTAACTCCTCCTACTCTTGAAGCGACGGGTGTTAGCATGGCAAGAAGCTTGCTTAACGTTGCGGTATCTGTCGAGCTCTCACAATGTGCGACGCTGCCCAGCGCTCACGTGCCGATGGTCGAGGCGCACTCCGCACGAGGACACGAATGACCAGCATCAGGTTGAAGACCGTGCTGCTCGTGGAAGACAACGAGGACAACAGGATCGTGTACTCCACGATTCTGCAGCACTTCGGCTATCGGGTGATGGAGGCCTTCAACGGCGAAGAGGGCATCGCGAAAGCGCGCACGGAGCAACCCGATCTGATCTTGATGGACATTTCGATCCCGGTGATCGATGGGTGGGAAGCGACGCAGGTTCTCAAGCGCGATCCGACGACGCGTCGCATTCCGATCATCGCACTCACGGCGCACGCGCTCGCGTCGGATCGGGAGAAGGCAATGGAAGTCGGATGCGACAGCTATCTCGCCAAACCGTGCGAGCCCAAGACGGTGGTGAGCGAAGTGGAGCGGTTTATTGGTCGGGGCAATGGACGGTGAAGTACGCCGTGCGGCGCGGGTCCTCATCGTCGACGACAGTGAGGATAGCCGCGAAGTGCTCCGCGTGCGTTTCGACGCAACCGGATACGAGACGGCGTGCGCGTGTGACGGCGCGGAGGCCCTGAGGCTCGTCGCCGAGTCACCGCCGGATGTGATCGTGCTCGACGTCATGATGCCGCGCGTGGACGGACACGAAGTCGCGCGCCGGATCAAAGCCGATCGCTCCCTGCCGTTCATTCCGATCATCATGCAGACGGCGCTGGACGAGGTCGAGCGCAAAGTCGAAGGCTTGAGCGCCGGCGCCGACGACTACGTCACCAAACCTGTCGAATTCGTCGAGCTCGAAGCGCGGGTGCGCGCGATGCTGCGCATCAAGGCGCTTCAGGATGAGTTGCAGCGTCGCGAGTCCGAGCTCGAGAAAGCGAACGCGCGCCTGCGCGAGCTCGCGGTGTCGGATCCGCTCACGGGTCTCGACAATCGCCGCCGGTTGGACGAGCGCTTCCACGAGATGTTCGAGCACGCCGTGCGTCTGCGCGAGCCGTTGGCCGTGGCCATGTTCGATCTCGACCGCTTCAAGCAGGCGAACGACGACTTCGGTCATCGCGCGGGCGATGAGATGCTCAGGCAAATCGGGTCCGTGCTGCGTACGTCCATGCGCGAGATCGACCGGGTTGGGCGGTACGGGGGCGAGGAGTTTCTGGTGCTGTTGCCGGGCACGGCGCTCGACGCAGCGGTGACGTTCGCCGAGCGGGCGCGTCTCAGGGTAGCGGCGCACCGGTTCTCGTTCGAGGGTCGGGATTTCCAAGCGACGATCAGCTGTGGCGTCGCCGCGTGGCCGGACCCGCGGTTGCTCAACCGCGATGAGTTGCTGCAAGCCGCCGACGACGCATTGTATGTGGCCAAGCGAACGGGACGCGACCGCGTCGTGCGTTACGCCAGCGCCGAATTCACCGCGAACGTCAGGAACTTCGATGACCAGCACGGCAGTGGAGCGCCCGCGGGAGGAGGATTCGTCATCGGGCCACGGTGACACGATCGCTACGCTTCGCTCGCGCGTCGCGGAGCTCGAGCGCGAGCGCGACCACCTCGTGGCCGTGGTCGACATCCTCACCGAGATTTCCGCGTCACTGCACTTCGTCGACATTCTGCAGACCATCGCCAAGAAGTTAGGCGACACGTTCGGCCTGGACCGCTGTTCCATCTATCTGTTGGGCGAGCAGCGCGACGTGCGCCTCATGGCCACGTACGAAGCGCCGGCCATGAGCAACCTGATCGTCGACCTCGATCGGTATCCGGAGCTCAAGCGGGCGTTCCAGAGCGGCGAGACGGTGTTCATTCCCGACGCCGCCGTCGACCCCATGATGCAGCACATGCAATCGGTGCTCGCGCTGCGCAACGTTCGGTCTATCGTGGTGGTGCCCATTCGGTGGCGCGGCACGGTGATCGGCGCGATTTTCCTGCGCACCGAGCGCGACGGCGCCCCGTTCTCCGACCGCGACGTGCGGTTCTGCCAGGTGGTGGCCGCCCTCACCGCGAATGCCCTGCGCAACGCGCACCGGTTCGAAGCGCTCCAACGCGGCCAGAAGGAAGCCCAACGCGCCAACCGCCACGGCGAGCTGCAGCGCATCGCGCTGATCGCATTCGTGCGCCGGCTCCTGGACCGGTACACGAATACGGAAGATCACATGTGGGCGGAGACGTTGCTGGCGACGTCGGCGGACGAGGAGCTGGAGCGGCTGGTGTCGGTGACGATGGAAGTGGTGGGGGAAGAAGCGAAGAGCTAGGGAAGCGCGCGCTTGCGCGCGCTGAGGGAAGCGCTTCGCTTCGGGGAGCGGCCGCTGGCGCGGCCTCGGGGACGGGGGCGAAGGCCAATGCCACTGATGTTGTTCCTCCCCTTTTCCCCGTTCCCTATTCCCCAAGCGCGCGCATGCGCGCGCTTCCCCGTCCCATTATTTTTTCGGCGTGCCGACCCCCGACGACCGCGCCCGCGAGCTCCGCCGACTCCTCGAGCACGCGAATCACTGCTACTACGTGCTCGACGCACCCGATATCTCGGATCGCGAATACGATCTGCTGATGCGGGAGTTGCGCGACCTCGAGCAGAAGCATCCCGAGCTTCGGACAGCGGACTCGCCCACGCAGCGCGTGGGCGCGCCGGTCCAGACCTCCCTCGCCAAGTCGATTCATCTCGTGCCGATGCTGTCGCTCGGCAATGCGTTCGACGACGACGAGCTTCGCGATTGGGAAGCGCGGGCGGTGCGCGTGGCGGGCGAGGAAGTGCGCGCGGCGGGGTACACGGCGGAGCTCAAGATCGACGGCAACGCAGTGAATCTCACCTACGAACGCGGCGTGCTGGTGCGCGGCGCGACGCGCGGGGATGGACTCGAGGGCGAGGTCGTCACGATCAATCTGCGCACGATCCACGACATTCCGCTCCGGCTCAATACGCCTAACCCGCCCGAGCTCGTCGAAGTGCGCGGCGAGTGCTACATGACGTTCGACGGATTCGAGAAGCTCAACGACCGGCGCCGGCAGGAAGGCGAGAAAGTCTTCGCGAATCCTCGCAACTCGGCGGCGGGCTCGCTGCGGACGCTGGATCCGTCGATTACCGCGCAGCGACGACTGCGATTCTTTGGCTATGCGGTGGCGCCGGGTCCCGGTGTGCGATTGCCGTTCACCACGCAGTGGGGCCTGCTCGACACGCTCGAAAGTTGGGGATTCCCGGTCGAGCCGCATCGCCGGCAGTGCGCGACGCTCGAACAGGTCGTCGCGTTCGTGCAGGACGTCGAGCACGCGCTGCGGGCGAGGCTCGCCTTCGGCATCGACGGCGTCGTCGTGAAAGTCGATTCGCTGCATCTGCAGGATGAGTTAGGCGACGCCGGCCGCGAGCCGCGGTGGGCCATCGCGCGCAAGTTCGCGCCGGACATCGAAGTCACGCGGCTCAACGACATCAAGGTGAACGTCGGCCGCACGGGCGCGCTCAATCCGTACGCCGAGCTCGAGCCGGTCGAAATCAGCGGCGTGATCGTGAAGCTGGCGACGCTCCACAACGAAGCGCTCGTTAGGCAGAAGGACCTGCGCGTCGGCGACTGGGTGCAGGTCAAGCGCGCGGGCGAAGTCATCCCGCAAGTGATCGGGCCGATCCCCGAGCGCCGCGACGGGACGGAGCGCGAATGGCACATGCCCGAGCGCTGTCCCGTGTGCGACACGCCGGTCGAACGCGATGCGGATCAGGCCGCGGTCTATTGTCCTAACGTCGCGTGTCCCGGACGACAGCTCGAAGGGCTCGTGCACTTCGCGTCCGGCGGCGCGATGGACATTCGCGGGCTGTCGTACGCGCGCATCCGACAACTCATCGAGGCCGGCCTCGTTCACGATTTCGGCGACATCTTCGCGCTCTCGGTCGCGCAGTTGGTGGAGCTCGACCGCTTCGCCGAGAAGAGCGCGGAGAATCTCGTGGCCGCGATCACGGCAGCCAGGCAACAGCCGCTGTCACGTCTGCTCAACGGACTCGGCATCCTGCACGTCGGCGAAATGGCCGCCCAACTCCTGGCGAGGCATTTCCGGACGCTGGATGCGCTCGCGCAGGCGACCGAGGAGCAGATCACGTCCGTGCGCGGCGTGGGCGACATCATCGGCCGGTCCGTGGCGACGTACTTCGCCAACGAAACCACCAAGCATCTGGTCGAAAAGCTGCGCGCGCACGGTGTGAACTTCGTCGAGCCGGCCGGGAAGCACGCGGGCGACGGAACCGGTAGCTTGGCGGGCAAGACAGTCGTCATCACCGGTACGCTGCCCACGCTCTCGCGCAAGGCGGCAACCGAAATGGTGGAGAACGCCGGCGGTCACGTGACATCGGCGGTGTCCAAGAGCACGAGCTTCGTAGTCGCGGGCAGCGATGCCGGCAGCAAACTCGACCGCGCACGGGAACTCAAGGTCGAAGTAATCGATGAGGACGAGCTCTTGCGCCGCACGGGAGCCGAGCCTAAAAACCAGTAACGTTGGCGCGCCGAGCACTCAGCGCCCGGACTCGTCCCGACACGCGAGGCACGTCATGGCCGATTCGATCAATCTCGCCGATCACGCCCTGGTGGCAGTGAGCCGTCCCGCGATTCACGCGCTCCGGGCCGCGCTGATGCGCGACGTGGGACCGTCTTCGGCGGCGGCGCTCCAGGAGGCGGGCTACGCCGGCGGCGCCGCGGTGTTCGAGTCGTTCCGCGCCTGGCTCCACGAGCGCGGCGACGGGGAGCCCGAGGATCTCGATTTCGATGCGTTCCAGCGGCGCGCGTCGGAATACTTCCACGTCGCGGGATGGGGCACGCTCGAGATCGGGTCGCTGCGCGACGCGGTGGCCACCGTCGACACGGAGGATTGGGGCGAAGCGAATCCGGACGAGCACCTGGACCAACCGGGCTGCCACTTCACGACCGGAATGCTGGCCGACTTCTTCGGCCGGTTCTCGGACGTACCGCTGGCGGTGCTCGAGGTGGAATGCCGCTCGGCCGGTCACGATCGGTGCCGGTTCCTCCTGGGCAACGGCGACGTGATGCGCTTTCTCTACGACCGGATGGAGCAGGGCGAGGGCTACGACGCGGTGGTCGGCGCGGTGGAGTGACCGTTCGTTAGGCAGGCGGGCGCGACGCGCCGCTGCCTAACTGAATGTCGTCAGGCGTCGGCTGCGAGCAGGTCCTCGTCCCACGGGAGCACGATCGTGCTCTCCGTTTCCAACGCGGAAAAGTCGGGCTCGTACGTTCCGGTGCGGAATCCCACCGCCGTGCGCACGTCGGCCGCGCCCGCGTTCACGATCGCGGCCACGGCCATGCGAAGCGTTTCGCCGCTGTCGCACGTCTCGTCCACCAGGAGCACGCGTCGATTGCGTACTTCCGTCGGCGCTGCCCCCAGAATCGCCGGCGTCTCCCGCGGCGACTCGGCGTGAAAGCGGCGGCTCACGACGATCGAGTGAAATTCGCGCCCGAGGATCGCCGCGACCACCGCGCCGGGGATGACGCCGGCGGTCGCGATGCCCACCACGATCTCGGGGTCGTACTCGCGGGCCACCTTGAGCGCGAGCGCGCGCGACAGCTCGCCGAACAGCGGCCAATCGACCTGGAACACGCCGCGCGTTCGGTCTGCGGGTTTGCGTCGTGGCGCCACGTGCCCTCCCAAAGTTCGCTGCCGACTTCGCCGTGTCGCGTAAGGTATCGTCGCGTCGCCGCCGCCGACAGCGCGGTTGCCGCAGTGCGTTGTGCCGCGTAAGTTTGCCCTCGACAGGTACGCCGGATGCGCATCCTGCACTGCGACGTTGCGGTGCGTCCATCCCACCCACGTTCCCGACTCTAGACGCAATCGCATGTCCTGGTGGAGCCGCTTGACGGGTGGTGGGCCGGCGCACTCGCCGCGACCGCAACGTCTCGACTACTTGAGCGAAGCGCTGGCGCTCGAACGCCAGGGAGACTACGACGCTGCGCTCACGTCGTACCGGCTCGCGCTGCGCGATCAGCCCAACGATCAGCGCATTCTCCAAAACATGGCTATCGCGTATTCGCGCACCGGCCGACTGGATGATGCCATTCGCTGCTATCGACGCGCGCTCGAGATCGATCCGCAGTTGAGCGGCGCGCACTACGGTCTCGCGTATCTGTTGCTCAAACGCGGCGATGGCCAGGGCGCCGAGCGTCATCTCACGGCGTTTCTGGAGCATCCGCCGGCCACGACGGAAGCCGAACGCTGGGTCCAGCACGCTCGGCAGACGATCGACCAGATCCGGAGCGGAACCGGCGCGGACTCTCTTCCCGGAACGGAATAGCGAGTGGGAACCGTCCTCGCCGTGGTGAGCCAGAAAGGCGGTGTCGGCAAGACGACGACCGCGGTGAATCTCGCGGCCGCATTCGCGCGCCGCGGCATGAAGACCCTGCTCGTGGACGTGGATCCGCAGGGCGCGGTGCGCTACGGCGTCGGACTGCGCACGGACCATGTCACGGTCGGGATCTCCGATTATCTATCGGGAGAGAAGGCGCTGCGCGACATCATCCTGCCCACGGCGCTGCCGTGGCTGCGGGTGATTCTCGCCGGTACGGTGAGTGCGGCCACGAATCACGTGGCGTATCAGCATCGGATGGAGGAGTCGACGGTGCTTCCCGATCTGTTGGCCATGGCGCGGCAGCGCACGGACGTCGTGGTGGTCGACACGCCGCCGGGCTTGGGCCCAACGGTGGAGCGGGTGCTCTCGGCGTCGCAGCACGTGATCGTGCCGTTGCAAGCGGAGCCGCTGGCGCTCCAGACCACACCGCAGATTCTGCGCGGCATTCAGGACATCGTGTCGACTAACGAAGAGCTGACGCTCGATGGGCTCGTGCTGACGATGTACGACGAGACGAGCGAGACGAGCGTGCGCGTGGCCGAATACGTGCGGCGTCATCTTCCGCGCAACATGGTGTTCGATCTGGTGATTCCCCGGAGCACGGCGGCGGCCGATGCGTTCGCGGCCGGCCAGCCGGTGGTGCTGCGCTCGCCGGCCGACCCGGCGGCGCAGGCGTACGTGAACCTGGCCACCGAGCTCGCGTCGCGGTTCGAGTGATGGCGCGCGCGCTCCGGGCGACGGGCATAGCGCTCCTGATCGCCGCGGTTGCCGCGGCGTGCAACGAGGTGGGCACCAACCCGAACACGCCGGTGGCGATCCAGCTCGACGCGCCGGCCTCGCCGTCGGTCCTGTTGGGCGACACGCTGCGCGACAGTCTGGGCGTCGTGGCGCCGCTCCGCGTGGTGGTGTTCAACTTCAAGAACGACAGCATCCCCGGCATTCCGGTGTCGTTCCTCGCCGTCGACTCGACCGGCTCGGTGTCGGTGGACCAATCGTTAGGCATCGTGGTGGGCCATCAGCTCGTCGGCCAGGTGCTCGTGGTGGCGACGGCGGCGGGGCTGCAATCGATTCCCGACACGATCGCCGTGGTCGACACGCCATCGGTGATGCTGCCGCAGGACTCGTCGCGCGACAGCGTGGATTACAGCTTCGCCGGCGGCTTGCGCGACACCGTCCTGACGCTGCGGGTGCGGCTGCTGCACTTGCCCGACTCGGCGGCGGTGCCGGACTATCTCGTGCACTACACGATTCTCCATCCGTCGCCGTTCGACAACACGGACTCGACCAACGTGCAGCTCGTGAATCCCGCGGCACGAGCCGAGCTCGTCGACACCACGGATGCGACGGGTACCACGCAGCTCGGCCTTCGCATCACGCCGTTCACGCATGCCTTCAACGACTCGATCGTGGTCGAAGTGCGCGCCACCGCCCCGGGCGGTTTGCCGAGTGGGAGTCCGGTGCGGTACGTTAGGCGGATCAACATCCACTGACCGGCGTGCCGCGCCAGCGGCCGCCGGGATGCCGAGGTGTCCATGACGGTGACTGCCGAGCCGCCCGCGGCCGCGGGCCGGGATCCGCGACTCGCACCGACCACACTCACGCGTCTCTTCTTCGACGCGGTCGAGGGCTACGAGCGGCCTAACGCACTGCAGGTGAAGGCGGGCGGTGCGTATCAGCCCATCTCGCACCGCACGCTGGCCGCGCGCGTGCGGCACGCGGCTTTCGGGTTGCGCGCGCTCGGACTCGCCGAGGGCTCGTCGATCGGCATTCTGTCGGAGAATCGTCCCGAGTGGGCGATCGCCGACTACGCGTGTCTCACGGCGCGCTATCTCGACGTCCCGATCTATCCGACGCTGCCGGCCGAGCAGATGGCGTACATCCTGCGCGACTCGGGGGCAGCGGCGATCTTCGTGTCCTCGTCGGTGCAGGCGCAGAAGGTCGCGGCGGTGCGCGCGTCGCTGCCGGCGCTCAAGTACGTGATCGCGTTCGACGATGTGAGCGGCGATGGCATCGATCTCACAATGGCCGCGCTCGAGGCGCGCGGCGCGGCGAGCGAGACGCCGGACGCCGCGGCGCGGTATCGCGCCGATGCAATGGCGATCATGCCCGACCAGGTCGCGACGATCATCTACACGTCGGGCACGACGGGTGAACCCAAGGGCGCGATGCTCACGCACGGGAACATGGCGTCGAACGTCGCCGCCGTCGCCAAGGTCATTCCGATAACGGATGATGACGCGTCGCTCAGCTTCCTGCCCTTGTCGCACGTGCTGCAGCGGCATTTCGACTATCTCATGTTCGCCACCGGTGTGTCGATCGCGTACGTGGAGTCGATGGACACGCTCACGGTGAACATGGTCGAGATTCGCCCAACGTTGGTCGTGGCGGTGCCGCGCGTGTACGAGAAGATCTATTCGCGCGTGCTGGAGAACGCGTTGGCGAGCGGCGCGCTCAAGAAGCGCATCTTTTTCTGGGCGCGCGCGGTGGGCGAGCGGTGGGCGGATGTCCGCCTGGCCGGCCGTGCACCGAACCCGCTGCTCGCGGCGCAGTACGCGATCGCCAAGCGGCTCGTGTTCTCGAAGCTGCGCGAGCGGGTGGGCGGGCGGCTCCGGTACTTCGTGTCGGGGGGCGCGCCGCTGGCGCCGGCGATCAACACGTTCTTCTACGCCGCCGGGCTGGTGATCCTCGAGGGCTACGGCCTAACGGAGACGTCGCCGGTGATCGCGGTGAACACGCCCACGCGGTATCGCATCGGCACCGTCGGCCCGCCGGTCGTCGGCGTGGAGGTGGTGATCGCGCCCGACGGCGAGATTCTCGTGCGCGGGCCCAACGTGATGAAGGGATACTTCAACAAGCCGGACGCGACGCGCGACGTCATCGACCCGGACGGCTGGTTCCATACCGGCGACATCGGCGTGCTCGAGGACGGATTCCTCCGCATCACCGATCGCAAGAAGGACATCATCGTGACCGCGGGCGGCAAGAACATCGCGCCGCAGCCGATCGAGAATCACATCAAGATGAACAAGTACGTGTCGCAGGCGGTGATGATCGGCGACCAACGGAAGTTCCCGATCGTGCTGGTGGTGCCCAACTTCGAGCAGCTCGAGAAGTGGGCGAAGCGCAAGAACCTGCTGTACGCCGATGAGAAGCAGCTGCTCGCCCAACCGGCGGTGAAGGCGAAGATGGAGAAGGAAGTGTTGGGCAAGCTGTCGGGTCTGGCCAGTTTCGAGACGCCGAAGCACGTGGTGCTGCTGGATCGGGATTTCTCGGTGGACACGGGCGAGCTCACGCCGACGCTCAAGGTGCGGCGGCGGGTGATCGACAAGAAGTACAAGGCGGCGATCGACCAGCTCTACGCCGAGTACGCGGGCGAGCACCACGGGCACGGGTGATGCCGCGCGGCCTAACGGAGTGGATCCCGCGCTCTGACGAGGGTGGTGAGCTCGTGCTTTTCGCCTAACCAGTCGGAGGCATCGCGGGCGCGCTCGACGATGCCGGGCGGGCAGGGCGCGCCGGCGGGCGCGAGCAGTCGGCCCGACGGGCGCAGGGCGGCGACGCTCGTCTCGATGAATGGCGCGCCGGCGTGCGCGGCATCGAGGGCGACGCCGCGGACGGCGTCCGGGCGTAGCGGCAGCGTGTCGCCTGCGCGCGCGACCGACACGCCGAACCCGCTCGACACGTGGGCAGCCGGGTCGATGGCGAGCACGTGGACGTGCTCGACGAGCGCCGCGACCTCGTGCGCGGCGTCGCCCCAGGAGCCGGCGAGCACCACCAGGCCGCCCGGTTCCGTTAGGCCCAGGAGCGCGGCGGCGCGCACGGCGCGCTCCGATGCGTCGCCGGCGGCGCGCGCCGGCGCGGGCGGCAGGCTCCGTGCGTCCGGGTCGCGGAAATCGGCCACGCCGGCGGCAATCGGATAGCGCGCGCCGCAGACGGGGCAGCCGAGCTCGCCGGTGACGATGTCGCGATCCTCGAGGCGGTCGGCCGACGCCACGAGCCAGGTGAGCTCGTGGGGGCGCGTACAACGGAACGCGTCCACGATCTCGATGAACATGTTCCGTTAGGCCGACGAGAGCCGCAGCTCGTCGATGTTCACGGCGGCCGGCCGGGTGATGGCGTAGAGGACCGCGTCGGCGACCGCGTCGGCGCCGAGCATCGCGTCGCGCGGCGGGAAGCGCCCCGTGCCCGGCAGGTCGCCCCAGATGTCGGTGTCCGTTGGGCCGGGCGACACCAGCGTCGCGCGCACGCCGGTGCCGCGGAGCTCCTCGCGGATCACGTCGTGCAGCGCGCGGGCGCCGAACTTGCCCGGCGAGTACGAGCCGTTGCCCGGGAACGCCACGCGATCCGCCACCGAGCCGATGGTCACGATGTGGCCGCGGCCGCGGGTGCGCATCGCGCCGACGACGGCGTGCGCGAGATAGAAGCCGGCGTTCAGGTTCACGGCGATCGCCGCGGCGAATTCGTCGGGCGTGATGTCGGCCACCGGACGCGGGTGGAAGATGCCCGCGTTGTTGACCAGGATGTCCGGGGCGCCGGCGAACGCCAGCGTGACCACCTGCATGGCGCGTCCCACCGCCGCGGCGTCGGCAACGTCGCACGGTATGGGCAGCGCCGCCGCGCCTAACTCAGCGGCCCGTTGGGCGAGCGCGTCGGCGCCGCGCGCCAGCATCGCCACGCGCGCGCCGGCCGCGGCCAGTGCCCGCGCAATGGCGAGTCCGATGCCGCGCGACGCGCCAGTGACCACGGCTCCCCGCCCTGCCAGCGCCGCGCCCGCGTGCTCCGGCGCGGGCGATGCGCCCCCGCCCCCGCCCGCCGTCACCGGACCTGCGCCGTGTGGCCGTGCGCCAGGTACAGGAACTCTTCGCGCGTCCGCGCGTCGTTGCGGAAGATGCCCCGCACCGCCGACGTCACCGTCTGCGAGTTCTGCTTCTGCACGCCGCGCATCATCATGCACAGGTGGTACGCCTCGATCACCACGCCCACGCCCTTCGGGTTCAGGACGTCCTGGATGGCCGTGGCGATCTCTTCCGTTAGGCGCTCTTGCACCTGCAGGCGGCGCGCGAACACCTCGACGATCCGCGGCAGCTTGGACAGCCCGACGATCTTGTTGTCCGGGATGTACGCGATGTGCGCCTTGCCGAAGAACGGCAGCATGTGGTGCTCGCATATCGAGTAGAGCTCGATGTCGCGCACCATCACCATGCTCGAATGCGGCTCCTCGAACACGGCGTCGTTCACCACGTCGTGCACGTCCATGTCGTAGCCGCGCGTGAGCCACGTGAGCGACTTGGCCACACGGAGCGGCGTCTTGAGCAAACCCTCGCGATCGGGATCCTCGCCGATCAGCTCGAGCATCCGGTGCACGACCGACTCGAACTCGGGCGCGTGTTCCGGCGCGTGATCGTCGTCCGCCTCGAGATGCATGCGGCTCGCCGCACGCACTTGGGCCTCCGTGCTCGCGGTGTCCGCCTTACTGTCCTTCGTACTCGACATAGTTGTTGTCCGTCTCCCAGAGACGCAGGCGGGTGAGCGTCGCCGGACGCACCACCGGCGCCAACACGTTCCAACACGCGACCACGAGATTCTCCGCGGTCGGATTGATGCCCTGCATGAAATCAACGTCGATGTTCAAGTTGCTGTGATCCATCTTGTCGACGAGATGCTGTTCCACCACGTCGCGCAGCTTCTTGAGATCCATCACGTAGCCCGACTTGGCTTCGATGTTGCCGGTGACCGACACATCGAGCCGGTAGTTGTGGCCGTGCCAGTTGGCGTTGTTGCACGGTCCGAACAGCGACTTGTTCTCGGCGTCGCTCAGTTCCGGATTGTGCAGACGATGGGCCGCGTTGAAGTTGAGGCGGCGGGTAACGGTGACTCGTGGCATGGAAGAGGATGATGGGACGCGTCGAACGAACGCGGCGCGCCGACCATGGGTTCCCGTGGAACCCGCTTGAGTCGACGGCGCCGCGCCTCTATGTTCCGCTCATGAAACCGCCCCGCGAGCGAGGCATTTCTGTTAATACGGACGGCGGCGGTTGAAAGTCAAGGTCGCTC
>Ga0134126_10008190_pt1 | contig 13143 bp, 16 predicted proteins | sample KB31752_FD_96881 | JGI IMG/M metagenome (GOLD analysis project Ga0134126, IMG submission 96881) | Terrestrial soil microbial communities with excess Nitrogen fertilizer from Kellogg Biological Station, Michigan, USA - KB3-175-2 | ecosystem: Environmental > Terrestrial > Soil > Unclassified ...
CGCGAGGACATTGGGGTGGTGATGGGGCTCGACACCTACGACCGCTTGACGCAGGACGTGCGCCAGAATTCGGCGCGCGCGCGAAAACGCCCCGCTGCGGAGCCGGAGCCGGAGCCCGCTTACGTCCGCTTTGAGGCCGCTACTACGGAGCCTGCCGAAACCGCGAATGCCGAGCCGGATGTGAACGAAGGGCTGGATCTGCCGTGGAGGTAATGGGAACGCGCTCGGAATTTAAGTGGTCGTGGCAGGAGCGCATCGCGGAACTGGAAGCCGAGCGGGATAAAGCAAATAGCGCCAGGGAGTACACGCAGAAATGGTATTCCACGCACTACGGCAAATTACAGGATTGGGCGCGAAAGAATCTCCCAGAACCTTGGGTCGATGAGTTCTTTTCCTGCATTGCGAACGGAACGCACCATTACAGTAGTTCGGATTATTTTCGCGTTGACACAGCCCATTGTCAGATGATCCTAGATCAGACGCGAAGGGCAGAGGATGCGGAGGCCGAGCGGGATCAACTCGCGGCGCAGCTTGAACTGGCACGGACATCGCTGCAGTTTGTGGTTGATGAGATATCCGTAGATGCTCCGTGTAATCGCTACCTGAGAGAGCAAACGAAACGCAACCTCGCGCAACTAGCGCCGAAGCCGGAAGGGGAGAAGTGATTCCAGAAACTAGCGCTCCGGTTTATTCGGCCATCAATGGCGATGAGTTTAAGCGCAAGGTGCTGGACGATGTGCGCGTCTATCTGGACAACGATACGCGCTTCAAAAAAGCGATTGCCTACCACCGCCTGAAATACACCGTGAAATTGCTGTTTTCGGCTTATGGGCAGCCGGAAGAGGAAATCACCGTGCGCGGGGAAGCGGAAGCCCGCACCCTGGCCGAGGAAAACCGCAAACTGCGGGACGATGCCGAAGCAGCAGAAAAGGAATGGCGCAGCAGGCTCGAACGAAAAGCCTCCGAATATGAGCAGCGCATTGCGGCGCTCCAAGCTGAATTGCTCGGGAGCCAGGCTTATAACCAGGAATTGCAGGACGAACTGCGCGGGCGCGCGGTGAATGTGCGCTCCCAGCCTCCGCGGGAATCCGAAGACGGCGCGACTGAATTTTCTATTACCATCGATCAGCCCGTGATGGAAGAGCCCGGTAGGGTGCGTGCCGAACTCGCCGCCTCCGAAGAAAGAGTGGGCCGTGCTCCTGGCGAAGCGCATAGCGTGAACACCGAAGGCAAGCCTGTTCCGCCGCCCGAGCCCGCCAATCGCGGGGCCGTGGTGGGTGGTGGGCAGCGCCCTACTAACGTAGTGGGAAGGCCCAGATAAACCAGCTATGGCGCTCATCAATATTATGGCCGACTTCGACCGGCTGATTATTGTGTTAGAGCGCATTGACATTCATCTACAGCACGGCGTCCGCATTCTCGAATCGGCCTTTCCGTTGCAGCCCGCGGCGCAGTGGGGCAAGCCCGCCGACGAGATGCATGTGGTGGGCGATGCGGAACTGCTCGAACGCGAGGAAGAAGAAGCGCGCCACAAACAAACGCCCGCGGATGCGGAGTCAGAAACTTTAGACGATACCTATGATCCCTGGGACCTGGATACCCCCCACAGATGACCGAAGAAGACAAAAACAAAGCCTGGGAGGCGATGCCCCAGCAAGAAAAGGACTACGTGCTGCGTACCATAGAGGATTGGATCGACCGCAGAGTGGAAACTAAGATCGATCCGGACGGACACGCCCGGTTCCGCTTAAAGGAAGAACCATGCCAGCCGGTAAACACACTAAACTAGCCCGCGGCCACGCCAAATTGAGCCGTCAATGGGCACATGTGCGCGCTTCCGAGATCCGCCGGGGCGCGTCTCCCGGAAAAGCAGATATGATCGCCAATGGCGTCGTAAAACGGCAGGTAAAGGGCAAGCGCAAGAAATCGAAACGCTAAAAAAACAGGGTCTCCGGTCAACCCTTGAAGGACCGGAAACCCCGATTTAGAAATTTGGCGATTCTAGGTAATTCAGTATAAAGTGAATTACTTAGCATTATGGCATGGACTCCGGAAGCGCGCGCAAAAGCCAAAGAAAATTATAAAGAAAAAGTGCGGTTGGGCATCGCCTCCACGGCGCGCATGCAAAAGCGGCTCGACAAGATCCGCAATCCCCCTATCCTGCGGCATCCCTCGATTGAGTCCATGTTTGAGTCCAAGGGCGATAAACCCATCGACACGCGCCGTACCGCCATGAAGTATGTGCGCCTGCTAGCCGATGGACACCCCAAACTATCCGCGCTGGCCGAAGCCTGGGACAAGCTCCCGGAAGTGAAGCGCGAGCGTACCCCGCTCGACAAGCTCTGCGAAAAGGTAGAACTGCCGGTTCCGGAGTTTATCGCGCTGGTGGCTCCGCGCGCTTACGAGATGGGCCACCGTCTGGCGAAGCTGTTTGTCGGGCTGGCGCAGCCGGAACTGGCGCAGATCGCGATTGCGGCCGGCATGGACAAGAAAAACGGCTTTAAGGACCGGCAAATGATTCTGCAGGCCGGGGGCACCGCCCCCACCCCCAAAGGCATTAGCATTGCCGTGCAGCAGAACACGCAGGTGAATCAATCCGAATTGCCCGATTTCGATAACCAGACGCTCGATCTGGTGGATGCCGCTCGCGATGTTTCATAAGCAGATCATCGAAAAACGGCTGGCGCGTGTAGCCGAGAAGCTAAAATTCCCCATCGAATATCACTCTGTCCCTCAGGTCTCGGAAGCCGTCGCGCATCTGGAAACATTAAGCCAATACAACGACCACGGGGCCTTCGCCGGTTGGGCGCGCCCGCTCTCGGAAGACGAAAGAAAATTCATTCAAAACGAAACCGCGCTGTGTATGTGCGATTTCTTCTACTGGCTGACGCGCTATGCCTACATCCGCTATATCGATGAGACGGTGGATCGCATCAAGCCGAACATCGCGCAAAAGATTATCCTCGACATCTGGGCCGATAACGAAATCCACGGCCGCTCCAATCTATTGATCGAACTGAAGGCCCGCCAGTTGGGCGTCTCTACGATCTCGGAACTAGCCTCCGGGCATAAAACGCAATTTTATCCCAACGTCAATGCCATTGTTGCAAGCTGCGATCCGGGTAAGTCGGCATTGATGGCGAAAATGATCGAACTCGCCTTCGATCAGCAACCGCATTGGTTGAAACCAAAAGTGGTTCGTCGCCTTGTTGGGGAATTGATCGAGTTCCCCATGAAGAATTCCGGCATCTCGATCCAGCATGGTTCGCAAATGAACGGAATCGGGCGCGGCACCACTCCTTCTTGCTTCCATTTGAGCGAACTATCTGAATTCGAGAATCCAGAAGATTTAGTGGACGCCTCCCTGCTGCGCGCCGTTCACTCGAATCCCTCTGCGTTCGGAATGCTGGAATCGACCGCCAAGGGACGCCGCAACTGGTGGCGTAAAACCTGGGACGCAGCCAAAGAAGGCTGGCCGGCGGGGCGCTCCCGCCTTCGCCCCGTGTTTCTACCGTGGTTTGTGGGACAGGATCTCTACCCCACCGATACCTATTTGGTCGATTGTCCTATTCCTATCGGCTGGCGTCCGCTCGATGTCACACTGCAGCATGCCAAAAAATGCGCGCACTTTGTCTCTAACAACGAACTGCTGTCCAAGTACCTGGGGTCGGATTGGCAAATGCCACGAGAGCAGATGTGGTACTACGAAACGCAGCGCGAGGAGTATCGGAAGAAAAGACAGTTGAATCAATTCCTGGCCGAAATGCCTGGCGATGATATGGAGGCCTTTTCCTCCACCAATATCAGCGCTTTTGAAGCAGAAATACTCCAGTTGTATCACGATAACGTAAGAGATCCAGTGGATATCCTGGGCATAAAGGGAGCCGACATTCCGCAGAAGATCCAGCCGTCGTTTAACCTGATTGACGAAACGCGCGTCGATAAAGAGACCATCACCGTCACCGCAGCTTGGTCTTCGACCGTCAATCCGCAGAAGTTCTTTCTGCTGCCGCTGCACCGCCAAGGGTATGGGGCCAGCATGGATTTCTCGCATAAAATCTTCGTGTGGGAGTGGCCCATCGCGGGCGAAGAGTACGTGCTGGGAGTCGATACCGGAGACGGCATTGGCGCGGATCGCTCGGTGATCGAAGTACTGCGCAAAGGAACCATCAAGCGCCCCGATGCGCAGGTATGCGAATTTGCCTCGGCCTATGTGAATGCATACGATTTCTGGGCCATATGCATGGCGCTTGGCACGCTGTATACCGTGCCAAGCGAAGGCGTGCTGCGCCAGCCGCGCATTGTAGCGGAAGTAAACCGCAACGGAGAAAGCGTGCAGCTAGAGTTGCGCAAGCGCGGCTGGTCGCATTTTCACGTTTGGACCCGCTACGACTCGAAAAAAATAGACCAATCGAAATCCACAAAGCTCGGTTGGGTCACAAATTCCTGGTCGCGCCCTATGGCACTAGATCTGTTGCTAAAGTACATCGATTCCGGATGGATCGAGATCAATTCGCCTTGGTTCGTGGACGAGATGGGCGACCTGGAGCGCTCCTGGGACCAGCAGGACTTGAAGGCTATCCACGGCGGCCACGACGACCGCATCATGGCGATGGCCATTGCACTGTTAAGCGCGCATGTGCTAGAAATGCGCCCCGGCCAGCGGCAGATTTCCGAGATACGCTCTTCGCGTCTGGCGGTGGAGCGCGGATCGGCGGGCGAAGAATACGCGCGCTACCTGCCCGGTATCGGAGAACTCGATCAGCCCGGCGAGATGCCAGTACACCAGATTTTAGGAGAAGGAGAACGGCGCTTCGATTACGCCTATTCCGATGATTATGATTTGTAATGCGTGTTTGGCGGAACTCACCCGCGCCGATACCTTCGTGGTGCGTACCAACGAAACAGTGGAGATGAAATGCGGTAAATGCGCCGCCGTGCTCGATACCTGGATACCCGCGCGGGAAGAGAAAGCGCAGCAGACCGAGCCTACCGTAGTGCACTTGAATGCAGCCGGAGAGGTACGCTTTCCCGGACGGGCCGATGCGCCCTTGCCGCCTGGATTTGAAAAGGTAGAACTACGCACCATCCGGGAGCGCGACCGCTTCGAGCGCGGCATGAATGCCCGCGAGAACGGAAAGTATGCCATCTACATGGAAAACCGCGAGCGCGTGTACGCCGAAGTGGAACGCCAGAACCGCTCCGATTTAAGAGCGCGTATGGCGAACATGAGCAATCTGGGACGCGATTTCGCGCGGCTGGCGATGGAGAGATCCAATAACAAGCCGCGCCCGCGTTTCGATGCCGGTTTTCATTTAGAGGCTAACCATGTCAATGCCTCGAATCGCGGCGGGGAATGTTCGGAAGCGACCGGCTGGCGCAGAAAGAAATAAATGGCTTTTTTCCATTCGGAATCCGGACCTGCGGCCTATAAGCTCCCGCCCGTCGAAGCGGACGAAGACTCGCGCCTGGGAGCGCTGAAGGAGTTTCGCCAGCAAGGCGAAGCCTTTGTTCAGCAGCAACGCGCGTACATGGATTTCGATAAAGCGCTGGATTTGATCGCGGGCGTCGATAAGCTCCGCCCTTCTTCGCTTTCCGGCATCAAAAACAATCAACTGAAGCGCGATATCCGGGAAGCGGTAGCGTCTCTCTCCAACCTGAAACCGACCTGGACGTATGTATCCGGCGACCGCAAGGCCGATAATCGCGTACATGCACTCAATAAGCGACAACAGCACTGGTATTTTCAAACCTTTTCCGATCAGCGTGTGCGCGATGTCTACCAGTACGCAGCGGTCTTCGGAACCGGCTATATCGTTCCCTGCTGGCACCGTAAGCATTGGGGCTACGGCTCCGGCGATATCGAACTGAAAGTGCTCTCGCCGCGTGATGTGCTTCCGGTGCAGTTACCGCCCGATGGCAACCTGCAAGATTCCTATATCACTATTCTGCGTTTCGAGACGCCGATCAACATGGCGCGTGCGGCCTGGCCGCAACACCAGGATTTACTGGTTCCTGACCGGGATTCGCCCACGGGCCTCATGCGCGCGGCCAATCAAATGCTCCGGTATCTTTCCCCCGCACTCAACGTGGGCAGCGCCATCCGCGGCCGCGAGAATCAAAACCATGCCTGGCCGACCGTCGATATTTACTGGGCTTATGTCATGGATATGTCGATCAATACCACCGGCTCGGATGTGCTGATGGGCGAGCCCGGTACCAGTTGGAGCTATACCGTGCCGTGGCTCGGCAAGCAGATTCCGGATGGAACCTATTCGGTCTCAGGCGGCCCCAATATGCGCGCTGCCACTGCGGAAGATTGTCTGCTCTATCCGCACCGGCGCTTAGTGATCTTCACCAATCAAGGCATCCTGCGCGATGGACCGAATTACGATATCCACGGCATGCTGCCAGCGGTGCCTTTTTATTTCGATAAATGGGCTTGGGAGAATTTAGGCTTTTCGCTGGTCCGGGATACAGCGAATATTCACCAATCGGCGACGAAACTGCTGCGCGCGGTGGATGATTCGCAGAATGCCAAACTGCGCCCCTTACTGATCTATAACGAAAATCTGATTTCGACAAATCTGGCGAAGCGCATCGATCCGCGCGTCCCCGGCATCCAGATTCCCGCCAATCTTGATATGGGGAAAGCCTTCGAGTTGGGCATTCCGCCGGCTTACTACGACGTTCCGCAGACTTTTTTCGATCACATCAAGTATCTGTATTCGTTAGCCAAACAGATCATCGGTCTAAACGATTTGACCGCGCTCGCCAAGGCCAAGCAGGTGCCTAACTCCGATTCCATTGAAAAATTCATGGAAATGGCCGGGCCCTTGGTGCAGGACATGGCACGAATGTCCGAAGCCTCGATGACGCAGGTCGCCGATATCTGGAAAGGCCTCGCGATCCAGCATTATTCGACTCGCGACCGCCTCCAGAAACTAGGCGCGACCGGGGTAGTCGAAGAAGATATCGATTATGAGCCCGGCACCATGATTCCGGCGCATATGCCCGGAGAGAACCCGAATTACCCTAGCGCCTTTTCGCATCAGCAGCGCACCAAATATGCGATTGAAGGGATTTCGACCGTGATTGCTCCGTTAAGCGCGCACCAGATCACCAGCGTCAGCCGCCGCATGAGCCTGATCCTGCTCAAAAAGGCCGGACTGCCCATCGATTCCTGGACGCTCGCCAAAGCTTTCGAGATCGACAATTACGGACCAGAACCGGAAGGCACCAAAAACGTTTACGAGCGCTGGATCGCGGAACAGCATATTGCGCGCGAATTGGCCGAAGAACTGCAAGGCGGCCAGCCCCCACAAGGACAACCAAAAGGCCGCCCGAACACCAACTCGAAACCGCCTACGCCTCAAACCAAGGATGGCGGTACCCGCGTCACGATGAAGACGAGCTAACCATGAACGAGGAGACAATCTGCAGGAAGCGCGGGTACCATCGGATCGACACGAGAACTCAGAAGCTAACGTGGCCCGCCAAGTACGCCTGTTTCGATTGCCGTGAATACGTTTATTGCCATGAAATAGATGGGAAAGAAATAGAGTTAGAAAATAGTTCCGGCGACATAGTGTGGCCGATTCGTACCGATGAGTCAAGAAAATCCAAAAGTTAGCGAATGGTGCCGGGTGGTTCTGCCCGACCGGAACCTGCTCGAAGCGCTGCGCTCGATCGGCGAAGCGCGCAAAACCGGCTCGCTTACCATCCATTTTGGGCAAGGCGGCGTCACCTTGCTCGAATGGCAGCAAAAGAGCCTGGTGCGCGATGTTTGGCCGTTTTCCATAGCACGCACGCCGTCCTTCAAGTAATACATCCGTATTATTCCTTACTGTATATGCAGTATGCTGTACTACAAGCATGGACGCAGTTAGCCCAAACTAATCGACTGGGGCTCGGTTGTGGCTGGAATTCTGGCCGGCGAGGAGCGAGCGGGTACTCAGTTATACACCTTCTGCAATCGCTATAGCCGGGTGATCCTCTACCGCTCGCTCGGCAACCGGGACATAGAAGACTATATCCACAACGTATATTTGAACGTGTTTCGGTTCATCCTGGACGGCAAAGTAAAACACCCCGAATACTTGCGGTTTTTGGTGAGTACGGTCACCCGGCGAGAAATCCTGCGGGTGGTCAAGTTGCGCGCCAAGGCACGCAATTTAACAGAGGAATACGACGATAAAAAGGATTGCGCCCCGTGGCTGTCGCACACCTTTTTAAATGAGTGCGAAAAGCGCCTTACGGTCTCCGATCGCGCCAAACTGGTCAAAAACGTGTTGAAACGGCTGACAAACTTACAGCGCGAGATTCTGCTGCGGTTTTACGTGGAAGAACAGCCGTGGCGCGAGATTGCCGATAGTTTGGGCTTATCGCACACCAATTTCCGGCTACGCAAGTCGCGCGCCAAGGAACGCTTTGGTGTCCTGGGAAAGCAATTGATGCTGGTCCCGTTAAAGAATTTGATTCGTAATGCATAGTTTTTGCTTGACGAATGCATTTCTGTTAACATAAACTCACAACGGCCGTTTATGCGGCTCGTGGCGTAATAAGCCAAGAGATTCAACCGAAGGCCCCGGTATATTCCAGATCGGCTCTGGGATGTCCGGGGCTTTTTCTCGTTTGGCGGAAGGGAGTCCAGCATGGTTGGTTTCGGCAAAGTAGCTTACAAGCGCCGTCACAAACGCGGCCACAAGCGCTAATCTCCGCCCCGAGCGAACGAGTTTCGGAATGCACCTGGAACTCTCCACCCGTGGGGTCAAGTAGCTAACCGGGGCAGGGACAAGCCGATACCTGCCCAATCCTGGAATCGAAACAGAGGAGTGAAATCGAATGAAGCGTATGAATCGCGGACGAAGCGGAAAAGGAAAACTATCCTCGCCGTTTCAACACGCCATCCGCCCCAAGGGCGGGATGAAGAAAGGCAGACGAGGCCGCAAGCGCTAAATGCCGGTTGCTTCCATGCCCGACCGGGCTTCCGCCGCTCCCGCCGAGGATCTTTCCGGCGTAGTGCCCCAGAAACCCGATCAGCCGGATACCGAAGGGGCCGCCAATGCCGCCCCAGAACAAGGCCGTACCGAAGCGGTACGCATGATCCGGCAACTCACTACGCAGATCGATGCACTCGCACAGCAATTTCCCGAAGCAGCCGAAGCGGCCCGCGCCGCCAGCCAGGCGCTTGTGAAAGCCGCTGTGTCGATTACAGGCAACAGCCAGGACCAAGGAAAGGCCGCGGCTCCTCCCAACAGGTAGGAAGCGGATCGGAAATCAATGGACTTTGACTATCAAAAATGGCTCTCAGACGCAGCCAAAAGCGCCAATCTCACTCCCGAACAATTGAAGCCGCTCGAAGAACTATTCAGCGGCAACGAAGGATTTAAGAAATACGCCGGTGAATCGTTTTTGCGCCAGTCCGACTACTCGCGCAAGCAAAACGAGCTCGCCGACAAGATCTCCGCCAAAGAAGAGGAGATTACCCGCTATGAAGCGAAACTCTCCGATTGGGAAAAGCAGACCAAGGCGGAACTCGAAAAGGCCGAACGAGGACGCGAGGCTGCCCAGAAAAACCTGGATAAGTTGAAAAACCAGTTTCAAGCAGTCACGAAACAATTGAAAGCTGGATACGACGAGTACGGCGTGCCGCTGCCGTCCGGCATTAACCTGGAACCGGACCTCCTCCCCGATTCTTCCGCAAGTGCAACTCCAGCGGCACCCGTAAACCCGAATCTGCCTCCACCGCAAACACCCAAATGGGTGGCGCAGGACGAATACACCAAATTCGCCAATGCCGCCATTGCCACCCCCTTTGAACTGCAGGACGTGGCCGCCGAACACTACCAGCTCTACGGAAAACCGCTCGGCAATACGCGCGCGCTGCTAGACAAGGTAGCGCAATCGAAAGGCCGCCTCAATCTGCGCTCGGCCTGGGAAGAAGAGTACGAAGTTCCGCAGCGCCGCCAGCAGATCGCCGACGAGCAGTTCAACCAGAAGGTGAACTCCGAGGTAGACAAGCGCTACCAGCAGAAAATGAGTGAAGCCTTGCAGCCGACCCCGGCGCGCGAAGGCCATCACTCGGCTGTATTACGGCAAAAACTAAAGCTGCCCGATGGCACCGAAAAGCCAACGCCAGCGACCGTTTCCGCCGAACAAAACAAAGACCCCAAACGCGGAGTCATGGCCGCTGTGCAGGCGCATTTGGCCGGCACGTACCGCGATACCCCATAAGGATTGATTGATATGGCTCTTCCTGATCCATTACTAGACGAGATCAACGCTACAACGTTGAAGGAAATATATCCCCGCGTGGTCGAGGATGAATTTTTCCTCGATACGCCGTTTCTCGCCTATATGCGCGCTAACGCGCTGGTGCCGTTCACCGGCGGCGAATCGATGAATTTCTCGTTCCTGTATGCGCCGCTCATTGGCGGATCGTATGCGAAGGGCCAATCGTTCAACATCGATAAAGTACAGACGCTTTCCGGCTGCGTCTTCTATCCGAAGTACTACTACACTTCGGTGGTAGAGCAACTGGAAGACATCCTGGTGGTGAACAAGGGACCGCTGGCGGTGTTCTCGTTGATCGATATCGATCTGCGCAACGCCATGAATACGGTTTCTGCCATCATTGCCGTAGCGCTTGCGCGGCACGGACAGGCGGCGGGAACGAATATAATCGGCAATCGCCCCAACGATATCAATGGCTGGGAAGAGTCGCTGGACGATGGCGTTATTCCGCAGTGGGATGGGTCGATCTTCACCAGTTACGGAAGCCAGCTTCGCAATGGAGCGGTGGGCAATAAGATGAACTCCACACCGCAATGGTGCGGAACGGCTTCGGGCGGCTCCGGACCGATCACCTACGGATTGCTCGAAGAGAGTTATCAGGATTGCTCCATCGGCCGCGAAGAGCCGAATCTGGGCGTCTGCAATAAGGCTGCTTACGCTTATGTCAAAGAGCGCATGCAGGTGCAGCAGGTCTTTCAACAGGAAAAAGATCCTTATTACGGAGTTACCGGATTCAAGTTCAACAACGCCATTATTCTCAAGGATGATTACTTCCCGAGTCTGAAGTACGGGCAAGTCGATCCGATCCTGGGAAGCTGGCTGACGGGCAGTTTCACCGCTACGATTGGCGCGAATAACGGCGGATTCCCGACCGGGTCGACCACCTACACGGTAGGCGAAGTTTTTAACTGGTTCAATACCCGTAAATTCTGTTTCCGGGTCACCGACGATGCGGAGTTTGGGTTCGGGTTTACTGGCCTCGTTCGGGCGCAGGATAACACCCGCGTGGTGGGCCAAGTGAAGGCCATGTGCAATCTGGAGAACCTGGCTCCGCGCATGAGCAAGACATTGTACGGGATAGGGAGCTAATCATGCCGTTCTTTACAGCTACATCACGATTTGTTCAGCCGGGCGGAATGCTCAATGCCGTCAATGACCCGATGGCGGGCGGGGTGCAGAACAGTGTTTCCGGAATCCAGATCGCACGAGATCCGGGGCAGCTCGGCGGGTTCTACTACCTCACCGAAGCCGAAGCCAGCCAGCGTTATGGGGCGCAAGCCTCGCCCTTGTACGCGGGGATTTATCAGTACGTCCAGGTGGTCGCCACTTCTGTGGCTCCCGCTCAAGGCCGTGCCGCATGTTATAGCGTTCTTCCTACGTCGTACACCAACAGCCTACAGAACTATATAGTGACCGCAACAACCACCGTAGAGAATCAATCCTTTTTTGCGGGCGTTTTTCTGAATGCGATTACGCCGGGAAATTTCGGGTGGATTCAGATTGCTGGTGTTGCCACCTGTCAGTTGATTGCCACATTAACGGGAACAACGGGAATCGGAGCGGTAGTTACGCTTGATCCGGTAGGCACTACGGGCAAGTTCGATACAGCTCTAGCCGCCGCGCAGACGACCGCACTGGCCAAACTGAACGTGGGAACAGCCATTACCGCCGCCGCCAACGGAGCGCTTATTCAGGTGCTTCTCAAGGGCTATGACTGGAATTTCTAATTATGGCAGTCACTCCTACATACAACCGCGTACAGCAAGGCGATTCCGTACTGGGTCCCTGGCGCGCCAAAGTGTTTCAGATGTCCGTCACCGGCACCTACGTGACCGGCGGAATCCCGGTGGCGGCCACCGATATCGGTATAGGACATACGCTCTTCGGAATCATATTGCTGCAAGTTATTACGCAGGCTGCCGCTTCTGGTAGTCCGATTTCCGATGTCGAGTATGTGGCCGGAAATCTGGTGCTGATCTCCTCCAGTACTGGGCTAGAAGTTGCTCCTGGGAACAACATGGCAACCGGCGTTTATCAATTGCTCGCTTTCGGGTACTAAAGATCGTGAAGAATGGCGTCGTTCTTAGAATTGACTCGCGAGTTATCAGGTAGCATTCCTAAGCTCTCGGATCTATTAGCCGCCAATCTCATTAATCAATCCTACGCGGAACTGCGCGATTCGCGGCGCTGGTCCTGGCTCATGGCGGAATCGGCTTTTGTCGTTCCTCCTCTCCTTTCGGGCGGCACCGTCACCGTCACCGCTTTCTCCAATCAAGTGCAGGCAGACGCCACCGCGATGGCAGTACTGAACGCGGCCGTATTCGGTCCGCCGCCCTTAGTAGGACGGCAATTTCGCATCTCTACGACGGTCTACAATATCGTGGCCTACGACGCGACAGCGGGCGTGCTGACGCTGGATCGACCGTATCTCGAAACCTCCGGTACCGTTCCCAACTGGTCGGTGTATCAGTGCTATTACCCTGCACCCAGCGCCGATTTCCTGAAATTTGTCTCGATCCTGAACCCGGTTTCGGGATACTCGATTTCCGAGGAACGCTGTGGCTGGACCAAGGAACAGATCGACCGGCGCGATCCACAACGCGGCGCAACGGGAGACGCTTACTATGCGGCGTTTTACCGCACCGATCCGTCCAGCGGCCTACCGGTGTATGAACTGTGGCCGTGCCCGGTGAATGCGGTAGGCATGCCCTACCTCTACCAGCGCCGCGGCGAAGACCTGGTGAACGACGACGACGCTCTGCCGCTCACGATTAATACGTATTCTTTTATGCAACTCGCGCACTATCACGGATGCATGTGGGCCGACAAGAATGCAGGGCGCTTTCC
>Ga0134126_10008192_pt1 | contig 13142 bp, 11 predicted proteins | sample KB31752_FD_96881 | JGI IMG/M metagenome (GOLD analysis project Ga0134126, IMG submission 96881) | Terrestrial soil microbial communities with excess Nitrogen fertilizer from Kellogg Biological Station, Michigan, USA - KB3-175-2 | ecosystem: Environmental > Terrestrial > Soil > Unclassified ...
GCGAGCGCGAGGAGCGGGCACGGCACTCGCTGGAAACCGTCGGGTTGGTCGACTTCGCCCAGCATTACCCGGCGCAGCTTTCGGGCGGCATGAAACAGCGCGTGCAGCTCGCGCGCGCCCTCGGCTTGCAGACCGAAGTGCTGCTGATGGACGAGCCCTTCGCCGCGCTCGATGAGCAGACGCGCATGGTATTGGGCGAGGATCTGTCCGTATTGCTGGCGCGTACCGGCAAGACCATCATTTTCGTGACGCATAGCCTCGTCGAGGCGGTGTTCCTCGCCGATCGCGTCGCGGTGCTCACGGCGCGGCCGGGCAAGATCAAGAAGATCATCGATATCGAGGAGCCGCATCCGCGCAAGAGCCAGTTCATGACCTCGAGCAAGCTCAGCAATCTCCGCAACGAGCTCTATGAGCTGCTGCATGACGAGATTCGCAAGACGATGACGCATCAACCGGCAGAAGCGGGGGCGGGCGCATGAGACCGAAACTCGGCCTTGGTCAGCGGTTCATCCAGCTCGGGGTGCTGATCCTCATCCTGGTCGCGTGGTACATCGGAACGCTGCCCGGCCACATCAATCCGCTGCTGCTGCCGCCGCCGGCCCCGGTGTTCAAGGATTTCTGGCAGCTGGTCACGAACAGCAACATTTGGCCCGATCTCTGGGTGACGGTGCACGAATGGCTCGTCGCGGTGGCGATCGCGGCGGTCGCGGGTTGCTCGCTCGGCTATATCATCAGCCGCTCGGGCTACGCCGTGCGGGTCTTCGATCCGCTGCTCGCCGGCATCTATTCGATCCCGGCGATCCTGCTCTTTCCGCTTTACCTTCTGTTCTTCGGCCTCGGCTCGGGCTCGAAGATCGCGATCGGCACGACGATCGCCTTCTTCCCGGTGGTGCTCAACACGATTGCCGGCCTTGCCAATGTCGATAAAGCCTATATCCGCGCCGCGCAGTCGATGGGTGCCAACGACTTCCAGCTCTTCTGGTCAGTGATGCTGCCTGCCGCGTTTCCGGTCGTGCTGACCGGTCTGCGGCTCGGCTGCATCATCGCCTTCCTAGCGATCCTCGGCGGCGAGACCATCTCTTCGCTCGCCGGGCTGGGCCATCGCATCGTCTCGCTGGCCGAGAATATGGAATCCGCGCAGATGTTCGCGAACATCGTCTTCGCGGTTCTGATGGCCTTCATCATCAACGGCGTTGTCTCCTTTGCCGAGGCGCGCGGCCGCAGGGGCTTCCAATGACAGCCACCACGCTCACCAGCTTTTCGCACGCTCGCCGCGGACCGATCATGTCGCCCGGCTGGGCTCGGCTGCTCGCTATTTTCATCCTGCTCGCCCTCTGGGAGATCGGGGCGCGGTTCTATGCCGATCCGCTCTTCCTCTGCCCGCCCTCGCAGGCGATCGGCGCGCTGGGGCATGTCCTCTCCGATCCGAAGATCCGCACCGCAATCGAGGTGACGATTTTGGAAGTGTCGACGGCCTTCGCCATGTCGGTCTCGATTGGCATGATCATTGGCCTCGCCGTCGGCCTGCACGGCTTCACCAAGCAATCGATCCTGCCGGTGATCCTGATGCTCTATGCCACGCCGCAAGCAACCATCCTGCCGCTCTTCGTCCTGATCTTCGGCATCGGTCCGGCGGCGAAGATCGCCTTCGGCGTCAGCCATGGCATCTTCCCGGTGATCGTGACCACGGTGGCGGGCGTGCAGAATCTCCGGCCGCAATTGCTGCGCGCCGCGCATTCGATGGGCGCCAACCGGTGGCAGGTCTTCACCTCGATCATCTTCCCGCACATGATCCCGAGCTTTTTCACCGGGATGCGGCTCGGCATGACGGCGGTGCTTTTGGGCGTGTTGCTGGCCGAGCTCTATGTCTCGACCGCGGGCATCGGCTTCTACACGCGGCTCTTCGCCGAGAGTTTCTCGCCGCCCGATCTCTTCGCACTGATCTCGGTGCTAGCCGCGATCGCCGTGACGCTCAACGAGCTGTGCCGCATTGCCGAGCGGCATTTCCGGCGCTGGAACGAAGGCTGACGCTTCGGTTGCTGAGGGTGAGCGCGGCTCGCGTCGTCCCGGCGCTAGCCGTGGAATCGCTCTGCGTAGCGATAGAACTGCCGCAGGATGAGAGATGAGGAGGCTCGCATGAACCGGATCATTGCGCTGCTTCTGATCGCGGCCGGCACTCTGATCGCAGGACGTGTCGATGCCGAGACGTTGCGCGCGGGGACGCCCGCGAGCAGCAATTTCACTTTCCTGCCGCTGCGCATCGGCGTGGAACGCGGCGTCTATAAGAAATACGATCTCGATGTCGAGGTGACGGATTTCGGCGGCGGCGCCAAGCTGCAGCAGGCTTTTATCGCCGGCGGGGTCGATGTCGCGGTCTCGGCCGGGACGGACATGGCCTTCATCGCCAAAGGCGCGCCCGAGCACGCGGTTGCGGCGATGGGTAGCCGGCCGATTCTTGGCATTGTCGTGCCCTATGATTCGCCGGCGAAGACGGTCGACGATCTCAAGGGCAAGAAGGTCGGCGTCACCACCGCGGGCTCGCTCACCGAATGGTTAATGAAGCGCCTGATTTCGCAGCGCGGCTGGCCCAAAGACGCTGTGACGATCGTGCCGGTCGGCAGCGGGCTCAGTAACGACATCGCGCTGGTCAGCACGAATCAAATCGATGCGCTGGTGGCGCCGCCGGCCGTCGGCTTGCAGCTCGAAGGCGAAAAGCATGGCAGGCTGCTGCTGAAGACCTTCGATATCGGCGCCGATTTCCTCGGTGAGGCGATCTACGCCTCGGACAAGCTCATCGACGATCATCCCGATGCGATCCGGCGCCTCCTCAAGGCATGGTTCGAGAATATGAGCTGGATGCGAACGCATAAAGCCGAGGTGGTCGAGATGATGCGGAGCTATACGCATTTCTCGCCCGAGATCGAAAGCCAGGAATATGATCTGGTGATGCCGATCTTCTCCCATGACGGTCGCTTCCACCCGGCGGCCCTTAAGACATTGCAGCAATCCTTCGTCGATATGGGGACAATCGATCACGCGCCCGACATGTCGAAGCTCTATACCGAAGCGTTCCTGCCGGCGGAAAAATAACGGGACCGTTGTATGACGAATATCGAACGTTTCGCCGAGGTCATTCTCACGCCGCCGCAAAACGCCGGTGCCAATTTGGCGCTGCATCTTCTCGATACGCTTGGCGCCTGGTACGCCGGCACGCGGACTGAGGATTCGTTGCTTGCGGCGAAACTGAGAGCGGCACAGCCCGCTCTTGCGGCCGTGAGCGACGACACGCTGGACCGTATCGCGCAGCGTGTTGCCATCGTGCGCAATACCGAGATCGACGATATCCATATGGAAAGCTGCACCACCGTCGGCTCGGTGGTTGTGCCGGTGGCGGTGACGGTCGCTCAGGCGATCGGCAAGCCCGATGCCGCGCGCTTCGCGCAGGCGATTGCGTCGGGTTATGAGTCGATGGCGCGACTCAGTCTTGCGATCTCGGGGGCGACCATCCTCTATCGCGGCATCTGGCCGACGTTTTTCTCAGGCCCCGTCGGCGCGGCGGCGACCGCGGCCCCGCTTTTGGGACTGAGCGCTGAGCAAACCGCGGATGCCATCGGCCTTGCGCTTTCCTTGACGAGTGGTGCCGCCGGCGGCGGCAACGGGCGCTTCGTTCTCTTGGGTCAGGCGGTGCGCGCCGGCGTTTGGGCGGCACTCGCCGCCGCCAAAGGCTATCGCGGCGATCGTGCGCTGCTTGACGGCGATTGGCTGCAGCGCAGCCACGGCATCGCGCTCGATGCCGCGCCACTGACCCCACCGCTCGCGGGCGAAGGCGCAATTGCGAAGATCAGCTACAAGCCCTTCTGCGCGGCAAAGCAGAACACCGCGGCGATCGATGGCTTCCGCCAGCTCCTCGCGCGCCATCCGGCGGATGCGATGGAAGCGGTGCGCGTGACCGTGCCGCCCGCCTATGCCGGGATGATCGGCCAGCGCCACACCAAAGGCCGCGTCGAGCGCATCATCAACACCGCCTACCAATTCGCGCTCGCGGCTTACCGTCCCGATCTTATCGACGACGTTGTGCGGCCGGATCTCTCGCAGGATGCAAAGATTGCGGGTTTCATGCCAAAGGTCGAGATCGCGCCGGACCCGGCGATGGCGTCCTATTTCCCGGCGGTCTATCCGGCGCGCGTTGAAGCGAAGCTGAATAATGGCGAGACAGCATCGGTGCTCGTCACCGATGCGCCCGGCGATCCGGCGCGGCCGCTCGGCGAGGGCGAGCTGCTGGCGAAATTCCATCGCCTCGCCGATCCCGTGATCGGCGCGGGCGCGGCCGAGAGTGCCGCCAAAGCCGCGCTCGGCGCCGTCAGCGAGGATGGGTCCCTGGCGGCGCTGCTCGCCGCGATCGCGAACACGAAGGCGCTGGGATAATTAATTCGCCGTCATTGCGAGCGCAGCGAAGCAATCCAGGGCGACGCATTTCGCACCGGATTGCTTCGTCGCGCGATGCGCTCCTCGCAATGACGGCTAAATTTTGATGACGACTTTGCCGAAATGGCGGCCGGCCGCGAAATCCTTATAGGCCGCGACTGCATCGTCGATGGGGTAAACCTTGTCGACCGCCGGCTTCAGCTTGGCGACCATGATGGCGCGGTTCATCGCCTCGAACATGGCGCGGCTGCCGATATTGATGCCGGTGACGCGCAACCCTTTGCGCAGCACCAGCGCGCGGTCGAGATCGCCGCCGACGCCGGCGCGCGCGCCGATGATCGCGGCATGGCCGCCGACCCGCAGCGCTTCGAGCGCGAATTTCGAGGTTTCGCCGCCGATCACGTCGAGCGTCGCGTCGGCGCCGCGCCCGCCGGTCAGTTCGCGCACCGTATCGGCCCATTTCGCGTTCTTCGCGTAATTGACCGTGCCGGTCGCGCCGAGTTGCTTGGCGCGCTCGAGCTTCTCGTCGCTCGATGAGGTGATGATCGCATTGGCGCCGGCGGCGCGCGCGAGTTGCAGGCCGAAGACCGACACGCCCCCGGTGCCGAGCAGCAGCGCTGTGTCGCCGGCGCGCAAGCTCGTTGCTTCGAAGAGCCCGTGCCACGCCGTCAGCGCGGCGCAGGGCAGGGTCGCGGCTTCTTCGTAGGAAAGATGCGCGGGGAATTTGATGACGCCCTCGCCTTCGAGCAGGACGTATTCGCTCAGCACGCCTTCAGCCGTGCCGCCCAGAGCCGCATCCTGGGCCTCGGCGAAGACCGGGCCGGTGATCCAGGTCTGGAAGAACGTGCTGCACACGCGATCGCGGGGCTTCACCCGCGTCACCTCGGCGCCGCATTCGATCACTTCGCCGGCGCCGTCGGAAAGCGGGATGCGCGGCAGCGGGATGCCGCGCATATAGCCGCCTTTGAGGATCATCATGTCGCGCCAATTGAAAGAGGCGGCGTGCATGCGGACGAGAACCTGGCGCGGTCCGGGCTTGGGGGTCGGCCGCTCGGCCACGCGTAAGCCTTCGAAGCCCGTCGTTGCGACGATCTCGACGCATTTCATCGCTTCTCTCCCTTTGGCCGATTCGTCGGCCGCTGATTTATTCGCTGGCGCCGCGCACGCGATCGGCGAGGCTCAGCGGGTCCTGATGCATGGTATCGGCGCGCCAGGCGACATGGCCATCGGGCCGCACCAGCACCAGCTTCTTTTGATAGAGCCGCGCGATCGCCGGATCGGCAATGGTCGTAACGCTGATCGGCACTTGCCGCTCGCGGAAAGCGCGCTCGAGGGGGGCGCCGCCGGGCGCGTCGCCGCCGAAGCGCAGCAGCACGAACCCGCGGCCGAGGAGATCGATCACCGACTTGCCCTCTTTCATCCAGGCATGCGGCGCGCGCGCGCCGGGCCGCGCCGTCGGGACATAGCGCGTCGGATTGTCGGGCGTTGCTTCGCTGCCATCCGGGCAGATGATCGGCGAGCTCTCATAGCGATAGCCGAGCGCGATGCCGTCGGTCAGCACCATCGCGGGCTGCGATTCGAGGATTTGCTCCTTCATCTTGGCGCGCGCTTCGGCGCCGGCCTGCGTGTCCTTGCGGATCTCGGGATGGGTCGGGCGGTCGCGATTGTCGGAGTAGCCGAGCCAGGCCGCGTTGATATTGCGTAGCCCGATCGGCCGGCGCTCGACCTCGTAGCTGTCGAGCAGATGCGCGCCCGCCCAGCCCTCGACGGTCGCGGCGAGCTTCCAGCCGATATTGTCCATGTCGCCCATGCCGGTGTTGAGGCCGAAGCCGCCGGAGGGGTGATTCTGATGCGCGGCGTCGCCGACGAGGAACACGCGGCCGGCGCGATAACTGTCGGCGACGACATCGGCAGCGCTCCAGCGCAGCACCGAGATGATCTCGCGCGGAATATCGGGACCGGCGATATCGTCGAAGATCGCGTTGACGTCGACGGCATCGGGATTGTCGTAGAGCTCCTTGCCCGAGAGGCCGTAGCGATAGAGCTCCTTGCCGTCGATCATCACGAGATTGCGCCAGTTTCCCTTCTCGTCGATGAAGAAGGTCAGCGCCGCCTTGCCCTTGTCGTGATGCTTCCAGAGCTCGGGCAGGCGCATGAACGCGCTCAGGTGATATTCGGTCTCGCCGGTCGAGCCGGCCCCGGTCATGGCGATGCCGAGCTGGCGGCGGATGCGGCTATGGCTGCCGCTGCAATCGGCGACATATTGCGCGCTGATCGTCACTTCCTCGTCGGTCGCCTCATCGCGCGCGGTGACGATGACGTGCTCGCCTTCCTCGCGCAGCGCTTCGAAGGCGCAGCGATAGCGCAAGGTGACCGAAGGCAGCGTCTTCACATAATCCAAGAGGATCGGATCGAACCACAGCTGATTGCAGCGCTGCGGCCGCTCGGGGCTGATCGGCGAGGGCGCATTGCCGCCATGGCTCGGCCGTTCGATGCGCGCGATCTCGAAGCCGTGGAAGCCGGTGATGTAGAGCGCGGTATGCGGGAAATCCGGCGGCGTGCCGTCGCGCTTGACGCGCTCGGCAAGGCCGTGCCGGCGCAGGAGCTCCATGGTCCGCGCGTTGATCGCGGTCGCGCGCGGGTGATAGACGATGCCGTCGCTGCGCTCGATGACGAGAGTCTCGATCCCGCGCGTGCCGAGATCGGCAGCGAGGGCGAGACCGATGGGCCCGGCACCGACGATCAGGACCGGGATGTGCTCGGCCGTGGTCGCCATGACACCCTACATTCGTGCAAGAAAATATTACGCGGTGGCGCCGGTGCTTTCCTCGAGCAGGTCGAGGCGGCGCAGTATCTCGCGATCGCTCACCGCGAAGAGACGGGCCGTGCCCTTGGCGCGATGCCGAATCACCGCGCCGGTCGGCAGGGTGAACACGTCTTTCGGCGCCCAGGAGAAGCTATCATCGCCGGCTTGCGTCGTGCCCGTGCCTTCGACGACGGCGCAGACCATGCTCTGCGAGCTCTTCACCGGTCGGGTCTCGCCTTCGATTTCGAGCATGTAGCAATCGATCAGCGACATGCACGGGCCGCCATTCATCGGATTGACGTAGCGCACGCGCTTGAGGCCGTCCTTCGCCACCGGCGCGGCTTTGAGCGCCGCGAGCGCCTGCTCCAGCGGATAGCGGAAGAGCGGCGAGAAATTCGGATTGGTCGGGATGCCGTCGGGCACGACGCCCGAGACGGCGAGCGCGTCGTCGGACGCCGTCGCCGGCATTTCGTTCGGCGGCGGGCCGGGCTCGAAGCCGTCGGTGCCGAAATAGCGATGCAGCGGCACGTCGAGCGAGTCGAGCCAGATGATCGGGCGGGTGCCGCGATGCTCATGCGCATGCCAGGTCCAGCCCGGCGTGATGACGAGGTCGCCCTCGTTCATCAGGCATTCCTTGCCGTCGACGATGGTGTAGGCGCCGTCGCCCTCGAGCACAAAGCGCAGCGCGCTCGGCGAATGGCGATGCGGCCGCGCGACCTCGCCGGGTTTGAGGATCTGCAGCGCCGCGGTGAGGGTGGGCGTCGCACCCATGCCGGGGTTGCGCAGATTGGGATTGTTGAAGGTGAGGACGCGGCGCTGGATCGCCGCCATGTCCTTGAGGTTGAGCGCGTCCTCGATCAGCGGCCGCATTGTCTCCCACGTCCAGATATAGGCGCGGTCGCGCTTCACCTCGGTCGAATGCGCCTCGAGCTGCTCCCAAAGCGGCGAGACATGGGCCTCGTTCCAGGCCTTGCGGATATGGTCGGGGGTGTTGGAGCTACCGGTCGCGCTCATGCTGCGTCTCCCTCAAGCCGCGTGTCCGCAGCGGCATTGCCCGGAGGATAGACGGGCCGGCGGGCGCGGCGCAAATGGGATGTGGTAGGTTGGGCAGCGGGAAAACGGGGAGGAGCCATGCCGAGCGTCAGCGAACGAGCCGCCGCGTGGAGCGCCGGCCTCGATCTCGCCGCCATCCCGGCCGAGGTCGTCGCGGGCCAGCGCGGGCGTGTTCTCGACACGCTCGGTGTTGCTCTCGCCAGCGCGGCGCTGGATTACGGTCAGCGCATCCGCGCCGGAACCATCGCTTTGGGCGGGCAGGGCAGCGCCCATATTCTCGGCTTTGCCGGCACGACCTCGGCGCCGGCGGCTGCGCTCGCCAATGGCGCCATGGCCTCGGCGCAATCCTTCGACGACACGCACAACGCGACGATCGTCCATGTGACGGCGAGCCTGCTTTCGGCGTGCCTGGCGCTCGGCGAAGAGCTCGACATCTCGGGCGAGGAGTTCATCGCGGCGATCGTCGCCGGCAGCGAGCTCGCCTGCCGCATCGGCCTCGCCGCGCCGCTGCAATTCCACAAGCGTGGCTGGCATCCGACCGGGATTTTCGGCGCCGTCGGCGCGACCTACGCCGCCTGCCGGCTGCTGCAGCTCGATCCCGGCAAAACCGCGCATGCGGCGGGCATCGTCGGCAGCTTTGCCGCCGGGATCGGCGCCGGCATGCGCGAAGGCGCCGAATCGCCCAATCTCCATGCCGGCTGGGCGGCGAATTCCGGCATCAGCGCGGCGCTGCTGGCGCGCGCCGGCCATACCGGGCCGCTGCAGGTCTTCGAAAGCCCGTCCGGCCTGTTCGCGGCGCATGTGCAAGAGCCAGGCTATGCCTTCGATTTCGCCGCGGCGCTCGACGGGCTGGGTGAGCATTGGGAATGCCAGACGATCTCGCTGAAGCCTTATCCTTGCGCGCATGTGCTGCATTCCTTCGTCGATGCGATCCTCGCGCTGCGCGCGCAAGGCCTGCGAGCCGGCGATGTCGCGCGTATCCGCTGCCCGATCGCCGAGCCTATGATCGGCATCGTCTGCGAGCCGCGCGCCGAGAAGATCGCGCCGCAGAACGACTGGCAGGGCCGAGGCTCGCTGCCCTACACGCTCGCCGAGGCTTTGGTCACCGGCCGGCTCGACGGCACATCGTATCGCGGCGATGCTGCGACACGCGGCGAGATCCGTGTGCTCGCGGCGAAGATCGAGCATGAGATCGATCGCGGCGCCAAGCCCAACCAGTTCAAGGGCTGGGTGATCGCCGAGCTCGAGGACGGCCGCATGCTGGAGAAGATCGAGCCCCACAACCGCGGCAGCGCCGAGCGGCCGCTGCGCGATTTCGATATCCTCAAGAAATTCCGCGACAACGCGGGCGCGCGTTTCGACGATGCGCGCGTCGCCGGCATCGAGGCCGCGGTCCAATCGCTCGCCGCTCCCGGTGCGGTACGGCGTTTGGGGGCTGCATGCTCCATATAGCGTCATTGCGAGCGAAGCGAAGCGATCCAGAACGTTCCATGAGGTTTCTGGATTGCTTCGTCGCGCGATGCGCTCCTCGCAATGACGAGGATAAAGGCGTTACGGCTTTACAGGCACGAACTGCGTCGTGAGCAGCTGATCGGTCGCGGGCTTCTCCGGCAGCATGCCCATCTCCACATAAGTGTCCTTCAGGACCTCGATCGCTTGCGGATCGAAGGCGCCGTCACTCGACATCATCGAGATTTCGTCGTCGTAGGTCTTCGACATCACCGCATTGCTCATATGCATCGCCTCCGACGAGATCTTGATGGTCTCGTCGCGGTGGCTTCTCATATAGGCGACCGCGGCGAAGAAGCCTTGGAGGAAGCGCTTGACCGCGTCGGGATGATCGGCGACCAGCTCCTTGCGCGCCATCAGCACGTGGTTGTGGAAATGCGGCACATAGCTTCCCATCGTGGTGATGAGCTTGGCCTTGCCCTTTTCCGCGAGCGTCAGCCCGCCTTCGACCGCGCCCATGAAGCCGTCCGTCTGATGCGTCTCCAGCGCCGAGACGCTTGCTTCGAAGCCGCCCAGCGCGACGGTGCGGATGCCCTCGGGTCCCCAGCCCTGCGCGATCGCGAGGCGCTTGATCAGCCATTGCGGAAACGAGCCATTGGTCGCGACACTGAGGAGCCGGCCCTTCAAGTCGGCGACTTTCTCGATCGATGAATCGGCGGCGACAACGACGGCGAAGTTGCTCGGAGCCCCAGCGACGGCCGCGATGCCGATAACCGGCGAGCCTTTGGCGCCGAAGACCAGGCCGGTGCCGCCATCGATGCCGATATCGAGGCTGCCGGCGACGAGACCTTGCTGCAGTTTCGCGCCGCCGCTCATCGTCGTGATCTCGACATCGACGCCATATTTGGCGAAGAGGCCTTCCTTCGCCCCGACATCGAGCGGGACCATCGCCCAGATCACACTGATCGCCTTGCCGGCACGGATCTTGTCGGCGGCGTGCGCGCTGCATATTGCGATGAGCATCGTGCAAAACAAGGCGACAAGACCAATGCCGTCATTGCGAGCGAAGCGAAGCAATCCAGAGTTGCGCTGCGATTCTGGATTGCTTCGGCCTCGCGAAGCTCGGCCTCGCAATGACGATGTTTCCGGTGTCATCGCAGTTATTCCTCAGAATTTCACTGGGACGAATTTGCTGGTGAGGATCTCATCGGTGCGCGGCTTCTCCGTGAGCATGCCCATCTCGATGAAGGATTGCTTCACCAGCTCGACGGCTTTCGGATCGAAATGCCCGTCGCTCGAGAAGGCGCCGACCTCGAGATCGTAAACGCGATCGAGAATCGCGGGATCGAGATGCATCACTTTCGCCGCGATCTCGACGCTCTTCGCCTTGTTCGCGCGGATGAAAGCGACGCTTGCGAACATGCCTTTGAGATAGCGCTGGGCGACGTCCGGGCTCTGGGCGACGAAATCATTGCGCGCGAAGACGAGAGCGCTGTGATAGTCCTTCGCATAATCGCCGACATGGATGAGGATATGGGCGATGCCCTGCTTCTCGAGCGTGAAGCCGGTGCTGTTGGCGGTCATCATGCCGTCGACCTGACGCGTGCGCATCGCCGAGATGCTCGCATCCGGGGAGCCGACCGAGACGCTGCGGATGCCGTCCGGCCCCCAGCCTTGCGTGACCGCGAGACGCTTCACCAGCCATTCGGGCAGGCCGCCGGTCGTTGCGCCGGAGAGGGATTTACCCTTCAAGTCGGCGAGCGTCTTGATCGGCGAATCATTCAGCACGACGACCGCGAAATTGGACGGCGCGTCGATGAAGACGGCGATGGCGATCACCGGCGCCCCCTTCACCGAGAGCGCGGCGCCGGAACTGCCCGCCATGCCGATATCGAGACTGCCCGCGGTCAGCGCCTGCTGCATCCGCGCTTCGCCGGTCATGGTCGAGATTTCGACATCGATGCCGTATTTGGCGAAGATGCCTTCTTCAACGCCGACATCGAGCACGGTGTAAACCCACTGGCTGCCGACCGCCTTGGCGACACGCACCTTGTCGGCGGCGTGTGCGGGCAAGCCGGCAAGGAGAAGAGCCGCGGCGAAGAACGCTGCTTTTCGCATCACGGGAATGATCCTCTCAGGGTCTGACGGGCAGGAATTTCGTCGTGAGCATCTGATCGCTGTCGGGCTTCTTCTCGAGGATGCCCATCTCGACGAAGGAATCTTTTAGCACCTCGAGACCTTCAGTATCGAAGGTGCCTTCGTCCGACAGCATCGCTTTCTCCGATTCCCAGGCGCGCGCGATCACCTTCGGATCTTGATTGAGGACTTTGGTCGCGATCGCGACATCGGCGTCTTTGTTGTTCTTGACGAAAGCCGTTGAGGCGAAAAGCGCCTTGAGGAAGCGCTCGACGAGATCGGGATGCTCGGCGACGAAATCCTTGCGTGTCGAGACCACTTGGCTGACGAAATGCGGCACGTAGTTCTGCATGTTGTCGATGACGCGCCCGCGGCCTTGCGCTTCCATCTGCAAGCCCGCTTCGGTCGCGCCCATGAAACCATCGACCTGATGCGTCAGAGTCGCGGACAGGCTCGCCTCGAAGCCGCCGGTCGCGGTCGTGCGGATGCCGTGGATGCCCCAGCCTTCATGGATCGAGAGACGCTTGATGAGCCATTCCGGCAGCGAGCCCGCGGTTGCGGTCGCGAGCAGCTTGCCCTTGAGATCGGCCACGGTCTTGATCGCGGAGTCGGCCGCGACATTGACCGAGAAATTCGCCGGCGCGCCGGCAAATTGCGCGACCGCGATGGCGGGCGAGCCTTTGAGGCCCAGTGCCATCGACGGGCCGCCGGCGAGGCCGATATCGATGCTCTTGGCGATCAGCGCCTGCTGAAATTTGGCGTCGCCCGGCAGCACCGAGATTTCGACGTCGAGCCCATATTTCTCGAAGATGCCTTTCTCGACCCCGACATCGAGCACGGTGTAGATCCAGAGCACGTTGATCGCCTTGCCGACATGCAGCTTGTCGGCCGCGCGCGCTTGCGCGGCGAAGGCAAAAGAGCAGAGTGCCGCAAAGCACATAAGTCGTCGCGCCATTTTCGCTGCAAGCAAAATTTCACCCCCTCCCCAACCCTCCCCCTTCAAGGGGGAGGGGGCTTTCTTTTTTCCTCCCGCCTTGAGGGGGAGGGGAAGGGAGGGGGCTTCGCAGCGCTCGCGATAGGCCATCACGGCTTGACGGGCACGAATTTCGTCGTGAAGAGCTCGTCATTCGGCGGCTTGTGGTCGAGGATACCCATGCCGACGAATGAATCCTTGATCACCTCGACGGCGGCGGGATCGAAATGCCCGTCATCCTCGAACATCGAGATCTCGTAATCGTAGGTGCGATCCATCACCGCCTTGGATTGATGCAGC
>Ga0134126_10008193_pt1 | contig 13142 bp, 9 predicted proteins | sample KB31752_FD_96881 | JGI IMG/M metagenome (GOLD analysis project Ga0134126, IMG submission 96881) | Terrestrial soil microbial communities with excess Nitrogen fertilizer from Kellogg Biological Station, Michigan, USA - KB3-175-2 | ecosystem: Environmental > Terrestrial > Soil > Unclassified ...
TCGATCCCACGTGGACTTTGTTGCTCGCGGCGTAGTACTCATCCACGATCATGTCATCCGGCCCCTGGAACGGCCCACCGGAGAGAAAACGCAATGGACCTCCCACAGCCTCGAAGCTGGGGACATCGATGCCGTAAATGACTTCAATATTGGTCTGCGAAGTGACCTGCAACACAACCGGCGCCACGGCAGCCACGTGTGGCTGCTTTCGCAGGATGTCAGCCACTTTTACCGGAACCGATGCGCTGTTGAAAGCAGCAAAATTCGATGACCCCGGCGGCTTGACCATCACATCAGCGCCAATGCCTTTTTGGCGCTCTTTATTGTCATTCAGAATGCCAAGCGCAAATCCCACGATCAGAAGGATCAGGCTGACTTCAATCGCGACGGCCAGAATGCTGATCATGGAGCGGATCGGCCTTTGCGCCAGGTTGGAGATGATCATTCGGTTCATATTTTGTTTGTATCACCTGTGAGTACCAATGCTGCAGTTGCTGGCACTGAAATCTCGGAAACTGAAGCCGCTTACCTGGGACTGAACGCCGCTGAAGATTGGCCGCTCGCGTTGGTATTCTGCTTCTGATCAACATTAATGAGCTGTGATCCGGGCGGCTGGGGCAGGGCAAACTGGTCGTCACGCAACGCCACATTCGTCAGGAGCTTGGTGACCTCCAGTGTGATCGCGTACTCCTCCACCGGCCGCTGGATCTCCACGACGTTGGGCAAATTGATGCCGTCGTGCTCCGCGAAATTGTCATAGTGCGCATACGTCACGAGTTGCGCCTGCTCGTTATAGATCCATTGTTCGTGCGGCAGCAGGTCTGTACGGCTGAACACAATCTTGCGAGACAGGTAGTAATTGTGTTCGCCCTTACGAATGACCTGTATCACGTAGTCGGGCTGGATGGCGTCCTTGTGCGTTTTAGGATCTTTCACCATCTCCGTGCTTTGTTCCATCACCGCGATTTCATTGGAGCCTTCCTCCACGGGCCTGATGAGCAGCGCGTCGAAGATGTCCTGCGGCCGCAGGTTGGCCAGGGGCTCGTCGGTGCGTTTGGCGGGCGGCTTCTGGCTGGAACCCACATAGAATTTGTTTTTTGGCGGGATAGACAGCTGGAATCTGGTGCCATTGCTGACCATATCGAACATCCGGTTCCGCACCACAGGCACCAGCCCGATCATGCGCAGCATGTCCGGCTTGCGTACCAGGACGTATCCGCTAAACGTACGGTAGTCCGTGACTTTGCCCTTCTTTTCCCCGCCCGTCGACACGCTGAAGTCAACATTTGCGCTCAAACTTTGCAGCTTGGAGGCATTGTTATTCAGCGTGTTGACCAGATCCTCAAGTGATGCCTGCTTGAGGGGCGCCGTGCTCATCTTGGTGGTCACACTACGGGTGCGAAACAGGCAGCCCGTCATCAGCGCGAGCGACAGGAAAACGAGCAATAACTTAGTCAACGACTTGACGACCATGAACGATGAATCCAATCAGCTTAGATAAACAACTTAAGTATATCGAAGGGATTGGCGTTCGAGGGGTTGGATGAGACGACAAAGCCCGGCAAGAAGCGACAAAATTACCGGTTCACTGCCTGGGCAACCGCGCGACGATAAGCTGCAACGTTGCGAGCGTGTTCTTCGGGCGTGCTGGAAAACTTGTGATGCCCCTGATTATCGCTCACAAAGTAAAGATATTCGGTGTCGGCTGGGTGCATGGCAGCCTGCAGAGAGGCTTTCCCCGGGTTGGAAATCGGGCCCGGAGGCAGTCCTGAATGCCTGTACGTGTTGTAAGGAGAATCGTATTGCAGATCTGACCGATAAATCGTGCCGCGATAACGGTTGTCCAGAAGGGCGGCATAGATCACAGTGGGATCAGTGGACAAAGTCATCCGCCGTTTCAGCCGATTATAGAAAACGCTGGCCACTTCGGGCCGCTCTGTATCAACCGCAGTCTCCTTTTCCACGATGCTGGCCATCGTCACCACAGAGTGGTAATCCTGGTTGAGTCCAACTTCATGTGCGGCCTGGCGGAAACGGTGCACCATAATCGCCGCAACGTCATGCAGGGATTGCGTGCGCGTAAAACGATACGTATCCGGAAACAGATAGCCTTCCAGGGTAGGAGCTTCCGGGTCGAGATCGCGAATCAGTGACACGTCGCTGCGCGCGACCTGGAGGAAGTCCTCATGACGCCCTAATCCCGCGTCTTCGAGCGCATGCGCGATGTCATAAATGTTGTAGCCTTCGGGAATCACCACTGTGTGAACGAAGATATCGCCATGGGTGATGCGATCGTAAATCTCGCGCAGTTTTGCCGGATGATCAAACGCGTACTCGCCCGCCTTCAGTGCCTTATGCCCGTGGGTGTAATGCCAGAAGAGGAATGCATACTGGCTATGAATGATTCCCGCTTTCTTCAATTGCGAAGCAATATGCCGGGCGGAAGATCCCTGCTTTAGTTGTACGAGTTTCTCTTCGTTCGGGCCCGCCGGCAACAAAAGCCCGTACGCCAGCAGAGCTGCGACTACGATCGCCAGGATCACGACTGATTTGAAGAAGAATTTAAACATTCTGCTTTGCCGGTTCGAGCCTTGCTTCGCAGAGCCTATTCTAGCCGCCATTTAGTCTGATGCGTCCCGGAATAGCTCATCTATATGGCTGGATCCGCAAACGAATGTACATGCACCAGAAGCGCAAGCGACGGCCGGCGAGGGCTTATAAGGTTGGAAGGATGCATTCTCAGAGGAGTTGCCGACTCGAACCGCGGTAACGGCAGAGGGACGGAACGGAAGTGAACAAAGTTTCGATAAAGAAGCCACCTTTGACGGGATCGAAATAATGCCCGCCGGAGAGGCGGGCTCGGGAAACATGTCTCTGCCTAGAGAGAGCTCTCGCTGGCTGACTGCAAAAGCTTCTTCGCCAGCGAGATCAAGTCTTCTGGCTCACCTTTTTTCAGGAAAGAATCGACCAGCGGCGCCATCTCAGGGGGCATCTCGGGCATGCTTGAGAGTAATACGATGGGTGTTGCCCTGTATGTCTGACGGAGCAGTTGTGCGATTTGCTGGCAGTTCAGTGTAGTGTTCAAGCGGTAGTCGAGGAAGATCAGATCGGGAAGCTCATGGTTGGGCAGGCTGAGAGATTCGGCGCCGACCACCACAGCAATCGGCCGGAATCCCGCATTTTTCAGGACCAAAGACTGCATCGTCAGATGCTGGCGCTCGTCATCGATCAACAGGATTGTAGGCGGCTTCGCAGGAGTCATGGCGGCCCATTCCAGGGTACTTCGAACTCGAACTAAGTACCGCAGGAGCAAGACTATCCTTCTAAAAACACACAGTCAACGAACATCGAGTGGTGGAACCAGAGAATTGCTCAGGAGGCGATGGTTGCAGGAGACTTTCATCAAATCTGAGGCATGGCCGCGTTCTGCGAATGAGCAACCCCGAAAGAAGCAGCAGCATCTTACTTAGACCCCGGGGATGGGTACTCTTGCTGAGCACTTGCGTTGCAGGTGCGCCTCCCTGTATCTAGAAGTAACTGCCGTTGCGGATCTTGCAGAAAATACTGGTTCACAAGGAGCACTAGCTCAGAGATGACGTACTACGCCTTCCTTCGCGCAGTGGCGTCAGCTGTGATGATGCTCGCAATCGGAGCAGCGCCAGAGGCTTTCGCCCAGGGACCAACCGATCCGCAACAGGAAAATCCACTGAAACAGCTCACGCTGGAGCAACTGGGCAACGTGGAAGTCACCAGCGTCAGCAAAGAACCGGAACACGTCTGGAAAACGCCCGCAGCGATTTTTGTGATCACTCAGGACGATATCCGGCGCTCCGGGGCGACCAGTATTCCTGAAGCGTTAAGAATGGCGCCGGGCGTGGAAGTGGCGCGCATCGATGGAAGTAAGTGGTCGATTGGGATTCGCGGTTTTGGAAGCAGGCTGGCTCGCTCTGTTCTGGTGCTGATCGATGGCAGAACTGTTTATACGACTTTGTTTGCCGGCACCTACTGGGAAGTGCAGGATACGGTGATGGATGACATTGACCGGATCGAGGTGATTCGCGGTCCGGGCGGCACCATCTGGGGCCCGAATGCAGTGGATGGTGTGATCAACATCATCACCAAAAACAGCAAAGACACACAGGGGCTCCTGGTCTCGGCCGGTGGCGGAAACATTGAGCAGGGCTTCTTCAATGTGCGGTCAGGCGGAGGCAACGGACAGAATCTTACCTACCGCGCGTACGGCAAAGGCTTCACACGCGGTCCGGAATTTCATTTCGACGGTCAGAACTTCGATGATTGGCGGGCTCTGCAAACAGGCTTTCGTCTCGACTGGGCCCGAGAAAACAAAACCGAATTCACGCTGGAAGGGGATCTCTACGATGAGCGAGCTGGCGAAAGCGTTGTAGGCACCAGTTACACGGCGCCTTTCTCTCAGGTGCTGAATGATAACGCGCATCTTTCCGGCGGCAATATCAATGCGAAATGGCATAAGCAGCTCTCAGAGCAAAGCGATATTCAGTTTCAGGCATATTACGACCGCACGAACCGTCATGAACCGAACTTCGGCGATATCAGGGATACGTTCGACGTTGATTTCATGCAGCGGCGGGCGCTCGGCAATCGGCATCGCCTTTCCTGGGGTGGCGGCGCGCGCTTCAGTAACGGCAATGAACTCGTGGTTGTAACCGGCTTGACGTTCGATCCATCTGAAGTTACCGACAGGCTGCTCACAGGGTTTTTGCAGGACGAGATCACACTCGCTCCCGACCGCCTGTTCCTTACAGCAGGAACCAAGGTTCTGAACACCAACTTCACCGACGTAGAACTCGAGCCCAGCGTACGGCTCCTGTACACGCCGAGCAAGACACAATCGCTCTGGGCATCTGTAACCCGTGCCGTCAGAACGCCCGCCGATGTTGAGCGCGACTTCTTTCTCAGCGGCTTTGTCGGTTTTGGTCCCGGAGCCATTCCGTTTTTTGCCCGGTTCAACGCCAATCGCAACTTTGAACCGGAAAAGCTGCTGGGATACGAGGCCGGATATCGGCGACTCCTGGGGAAGAACCTTTACGTTGACGTCGCATCTTTTTTCAACCAGTACAGTGATTTATTCAGCGAGGAGATAACGGGACAGCCCTTTCTGGAGAACACACCGCCTCCGCTGGATGACAACATTGCAGCTCCGCCTCATCTGCTGCTGCCCGCTCAGTTTGGTAACAGCCTGAAGGGCACAACTGCCGGGGTGGAAGTTACTCCGGAGTGGAAAGTAAACAATTTCTGGCGGCTGCGCGGCTCATACTCATTTCTGGCAATGCACATCGAACCAGTTCCGGGTTCGCTCGATATTGGGTCGTCGCATCCAACGGAAACCTCAAGCCCGGGGCATCAGGTATTTGCTCAGTCCAGCTTTGATCTCACGAAGAACATTAACCTCGATTTGCTCTACGGCTATGTAAGCAGCCTCCCCGGACAGGGCGTAAAGCCGTACTCTACCGCGGATGTAACCTGGTCGTGGGGCTTCCTGGACCACTATCGCCTGACCGTTGTCGGGCAGAATCTTCTGCGTCCGCACCATGCCGAGTTTGGTGGCGACCCCAGCGGCATTGTGGAAATCAGAAGAGGAGTTTACGGGAAGATTGCCTGGACTCGATAGTGCCGGCTCACTCATGATCCGCGGCAACCAATGTCGGTTGAGACTGGCCACTGCAGCAGCTCTCTTTTTCTTAACGCTTGCAGTTCCAGTGCTGGGGGGCGCCGCCCCTGCTCAATCGTCCGCTACGGAATACCAGATCGAAGCTGCATACCTCCTTAACTTCGGCAAATTTGTTACCTGGCCCGCGGCTTCAGCTAGCTCCAGCGCGGCAGCGGCTCCTAAATCTCCGGATACATTTTCAATCTGCGTCCTGGGCGAAGACCCCTTTGGATCCGTTCTGGATGCGACCGTCCGTGGCGAAAAGATCAATGGTAAGTCCGTGACCGCGCGGCGTGTGAGGCGCGTCCAGGAAGCTGCAGGTTGCGACGTGCTTTTCATGGGCGAATCGGGTGAAAGCCGAAACCACAAAGCCATCAGTGCTCTGAACAAGGCAGGTGTACTTACCGTCAGCGATCTTGCCGGTTTTCTGGACCGTGGTGGAATCATTCAGTTTGTGCTCTCCGGAAACAAGGTCAGGTTTGAGGTAAATCTGGATGCTGCGAACGAAGCCCAGTTGACTCTCAGTTCTGAGCTGCTCAAGGTGGCTCTTTCCGTGCGCGGAAAGCGCGCCGAGGGAGGGCCGAAATGATGCTGAACGTTGCCCGGTCCTCCATATCTCGCCGGCTAACGCTGATGAACCTGCTGGTCAGCGCGTCAGCACTGCTGCTCGCCAGTATCGGGTTCCTTGCTTACGATCAATACACATATCGTGAAAGTCTGGTGCGAAATCTTTCCGCACAGGCGCAAATTGTCGGCTCCAACAGCGTATCCGCGATCACGTTCAATGACCCCCAGGCGGCGGAGAACACACTATCCGCCTTGAGAAGCTTTCCAAATGTCCTGTCTGCAGGGATTGTTTTGCAGGGCGGTCACCTCTTCGCTTATTTCCCACACCAGTCCGCGGAAAATATTGTGGCTGTGCCCAATGTTCCCGAAGGAAGCAGTGAAGTGTCAGTGTTTCGCGGTGATGAAGTGGTGCTGGTCCGTGACATTGTGTTCCAGGGCAAAGTTCTGGGCACCGTGTTTATTCGCTCCAGCCTGTCTGAACTTTCACACCGGCTGTCGCGTTACGTGCTGATTGCCGCGGTTGTGCTGCTGATTTCCCTGATTGCTGCCCTGCTGATTTCGTCCCTTTACCGGCGCAGTGTCGCCCGGCCTATCATCAGCCTGGCAGAGACGGCGAAGGCCGTCTCCGAGCAGAAAGATTATTCGCTGCGGTCAGACGCCGTTCCGGACGGCACAGAGATTGGACTGCTGATCAGTTCCTTCAATGAAATGTTGCAGCAAATCCAGAGCCGCGACGAAGCATTGCGAGATGCCCAGGCGGATCTGGAACATAGGGTGCAGGAACGGACGCAGCAATTGCTGGTGGCGAACCGCGAGCTTGAGGCCTTTTCCTATTCCGTCTCGCATGACCTGCGGGGGCCTCTTGAAACTATCAACGGTTTTGTCCATCTCCTGCTTTCCAAGTACGGGCCGAATCTTGATGAAGACGGACGCGAGTACCTGCGCCAGGTCCGGGGCGCGTCGCGCCGGATGGCGGAACTTATAGACGATCTTCTGAACCTCTCGCGTGTCACGACCACCGCAATGCATAAGCAACGCGTGGACATGGCCGCACTGGCGAGGCAGATTGTGCAGGACCTGCGAAGACGCGAGCCTTCTCGCCAGGTGGAATTCGTGTTGGGGGAATGTCCGTCAACCGAGGGCGATCCGCGCCTGATGCAGATTGCCCTGGAAAACCTGTTGCGCAACGCGTGGAAATATACGTCGGCTCATTCGCGGGCAAAGATCGAGTTCAGCTGCGAAAATCGAGCGACAGGGATTGTGTACTTTGTGCGTGATGACGGCGCAGGGTTTGACGCCAGCCAGGCCGACCGGTTGTTCAAGCCTTTTCAGCGGCTTCATTCTTCTTCCGAGTTCCCTGGAACGGGAATCGGCCTGGCCACCGTCCAACGGATCATCCAGAGGCACGGAGGCGACGTGTGGGCTGAAAGCAAACTGGATGAGGGTGCAACTTTCTTTTTCACAGTTGGCCAGCAGCCGCAAACGTCGCAGATCGTCGCTAAGACCGGGTAGGCTCCTGAAGGTTTGGGCAACAAGCGGCAACTCAGCGGTAGGCGATGATGAACATCCGCCTGTAAGGAAACAAGACTTTTCCCTGATCGTCGGCAACATAGGACTTTGCAAACTCGCGCAGACACATTTCTTCAAACACATTTCGTAGCTCATCATCGGGCAGGCGTTCGAGGTAGCCACGCATGGCTGTACCGCGAACCCAGTCGAGCACGGCGCGAGGCCCGTCCATAGTCTGGAGGTATACGGTCTCCCAGATGTTCACAGCGGTGGCTGTTTTTCTGAGTGCATCGTAGTAGAAACTCATCGCCTCAACGTGGGCTCGTTCGGAAGCGCCTTCCAGTGTTCCCGACCAGCGTGGATCTGCCGCTACTTTTTTCATGGCCAGGTGAGCGGGGGAATGGAAGTTGTAGGGCATCTGCACGGCCAGTGCGCCGCCCGGCGCTACTGATTCAAGCAGACGAGGAAATAGCAGGCTGTGATCCGGCACCCAGTGCAGCGCGGCGTTGCTGAACACCAGATCGTAGCAGTTCTCAGGCAGCCAGTTTTCAATGGAGCATTCAATCCATTTCCACTCTGCGTGATTCTGCTTTGCGCGCGCCAACATGGCTGCGGAACTATCCAGTCCGGTGATTTGCGCCTTTGGCCAGCGAGCGTGCAATTGCTCGGTGCTGTTGCCGGTGCCGCAGCCAAGGTCGATGAGCCGCATGGGTTTATCGAGTCTGATTTGCGCGATCAGATCAGAAGCCGGCCGAGCACGCTGATCGGAGAACTTCAGATAGAGTTTGGGATCCCAGTCGGGCATTTCGTTTTAGATTTAACCACAAAGGACACGAAGGAAAACGAAGACAAAATAAAGTTGTTCTTAGTTACAAAACGAAAACGCGGCAACATATGCCGCGCCTTTGTGGTCTTGTGCGTCCTTTGTGCCTAAACAGTTACCGCCTTCGCCTTCTCTGATTCAATTGCCTTGAGCATGTCTTCGTCTTTATCGAACTTGAACCAGGTGCGGCCGCCTTCTTTGGCAAGTCGTTCTTCCACGCGTCCCAGGCATTCAATGTCAGCTTTGTCGATTACCCGAATTCCTTTCGCCGCAATCTGCTGCCGGATTTGCTCGGCGGATAGACTGTTCCCATCGGATACGTTCTCGAGATATTTGAGCACATGAGCGGCGCCGACTTCGCCATCATGGCGGGCGATGCCAACTAGGCCGTCACTGGCTTTGCGCGCCCATCCCACGGCGTAAAGGCCATCCAAAACCTTACCGGTCGCGGGATCAAAAATCTCGTAGGCCGGCGGGCTCTTGGGGTCTTCTCCGATGTTCGGGTTCGTCACGTAAGAGTCACGGTTGTACGGCAGACCTACAGCCGGATCGGCCACATCGCCAATAGCGAAAATCATGGTGTCGACTTCAATGTCGGCAGTCTGCTCGGTGGCTTTGCAGGCGATGTTGCCGTCGCGCTCGGAAAGCAAGTTCTCTGTGACCGTCAGACGGCTGATACGGCCACTTGCGTCGGCGTGAATCTCTTTCGGCTGGCAAAGAAAGCGGAAGCGGAACTTACCGCCGTTGCCTTCCGCCGCGGGCTTCTTGAGAACGGGGAAGGTTTCGTCAGCCAGCTTGCTGATGTCCTGACCCACTGAGGCAAGCTGGGGCTGGATGCGCTGGAGTTCCTCTTCGAATGCCTTGCGATCGAAGTGCTCTTCGACGTAGTTAAATTCTTTGGCATCGAACTTCGCTTCGAACGGTCCGCGCCGGGCGATGACGATGATTTCTTCGGTGGTTTTCAGGGGATCGTCAATCAGCAGCCAGTGAACGATATCGACCATGACATTTCCCATGCCGATGACTGCCACGCGTCTTCCGACCGAGAAGTCCTGACCGGTATACAGCGGCAACATGTTGTAGTTGTAGACAAAGTCCTTGGCGGGGTACACGCCCGCCGCCTTTTCACCGCGTAATCCGAGCTTCTTGGTGCCCTGGGCCCCCACAGCAAAGACGATGGCCGATGGCCCCCAACTACGCAGATCGTCGACGGTCAACGGCGATTCCTTGCTGATCGGCACGTAGCCGAAGTAGTGGAGGTTCGGCAGGCTCAGCACCTTGGCGAACTGCTTGCGCAACCCGAACTTCATTTTGTCCTTGGTAGGATAGATCCCGTACTCGGCGAGACCGCCAGGTTTTATGTCGCGATTGAAGATGATGGTTTGATGTCCCGCCTGAGCGATCTTCTGTGCGGCAAACAGACCCGCCGGTCCTGCACCGACAACGAAAACGGTCTTCACGTGGTCTCCCTCCGAGTTGGGTTCAGCCCAAGAGCGCGAACAGCCGGGGCGATCCTTATCTGCCGTGCGAGCCGCGATGTGCTGGTTCCTGCTTGCGGGATATTATCTCCCAGTCAGCTCTTACCATCTACAGGCAAATCCCCGGCCAAGGCGTGAATTTACTCTACCGAAGCGGGTTCCTCAGTTTTCAGGGTCGAGCCAAGGAGACGCAAACGAGGCTGTTGCTCAATGCTCTCGATCAAAGCACGCGTAATACGGTCGTCAATGTCGGCCGCGGTGCTGAGCTCCACAGGATAGCGGATAACTACTTCCAGGCCGGTTGAAGAAATGTGGAGGTGGCTTTCCGGAGCAAAGGCCCGGATGCCGGCGGTGTTCAGCGCGCGCTCCATGCTGCGGCGCTGCACTTCCATCTTCTCGTGGTATTCCTCAAAGACCTTGTTGACGGCGGTCAGCAACCGCTTTTCAGCGGCGCGATAGTCGGTTTCCGGACCAAGCGTCAGCGTGATTTCATGCCACAAGAAGCTCGTACCGGGAATCTGCTTGAACAAACCAGCATTGCCCTGAAAAACCACAGCATTCGAGAAAACGACAATACGACCTGTCGCTCGAGGGCTTGGACCAGGAGTGACTTCCATCAAGTGGAGCCTCACCAGGCCGATATCGACCACATCGCCGGTGACACCTTGCACCTGGACGCGATCGCCCACGCGAACTCCGTACTTACCGACCAGAAAGAAATATCCGGCAACGGAGAGGATTACGTTCTGAAGTGCGACGGCGATTCCGGCGGTGAGTAAGCCAGCGAACGTCGTGACTGCGCCCAGTTCACTGGCAAAGGCCAGAGCAACGATGATTGCGATCACGATCCAAAGCACAATCCGGCGCAGAAGCAGGAATTGATAACGCCGCCTTGGCTCCGCGATGTAGCGGTAGATGGCGCGACGCCATAGTTCGAATACACCCAGGACCACTCCAAGGATTACGCCAAGGCCGCCCAGGCGCAGCACCAGTCCTTTAACCTCCGCCTGGTACTCGCTATCAACTGCATTCCTCCAATTCGTGGTACTGCGTTTGTAAACATCGAGAAGAATGTTCTGTTTTGCCAGAGGGAGAATGCTGGCAGAGAGCTGCTTGTATTCCTGGGTCAGGCTGTCAAGATCTTTGCGTTGCTGCGCGAGCGCTGCGGGATCCTGCGAATCAGGTTGCGCGGAGAGAGCATCACCCTTCTGCGTGAGCTCGCGGACCTTGGCCAGCACAGGCGCGCGCAGCTCTTTGGCGGTTTGCGAGAGCTGGTCCGTCAGCCTGATGTTGTCTTCCAAAGCGCGCAGTTTACGGCGGACGGCAAAAATGTCTTCAATCAGGTCCAGCATGCCCGTCGGTTCTGCTTTGCGCTCGCGTGCAGCAACCGCCAGGTTGTTGCTGGAGTTGGGTTGCGCGGGAGTACTTTCAGTCCCTGGAGTCTTCGAGCCGGTTGCGGCGACAGAAACTGTTCGCGACAACTCATCTATTTGTGCAAGAAGATTCCCGCCGCCTGCTCCCGAGGCTCCGGTGGCAAACTGGAGCATGGTGCGAAGCACATCGCGACGGGTTTCATACAGTTCCAGTTCACTTTGGGTCTCACCAATCTGCGCCTCGATCGTGCTGCGTTTCTTGCCGGTTGCGGTCGCCAGCTGGCGGCGAAGATCATCGATGGACTGCTGTTCCTGCTTGACCTGCTGATCGGCTTTGTTGGCGGAGTCGGCAAGCCGCTGGTATTGCGAAGCCTGTCCATTCAGCTTTCCCGAAGTGCCACCGGGGTTTTGTGCGAGCGCCTGAGCTCTCGCTCGGGCGAAGTCGAACGCCTGGCGCACAACCTGATCGGCGATCTGCCGGTTGTCATTGAGAAACAGAACATCGCTGGGTTCGGTGGCGAGCTGTTGCTGCAGGGTGATCTGCCGGTACCAGACAATCGTCTGGTTCAGGAAGGGAATGATCTCTTCGCCGTTGTCAGGCGGAGGTGTTGGCGTGGGAGTGATCTGACCCGGCGCAAGACAAATTCCGCATAACAGACATGCTGCCAACAACGCAGCAAACAGAAACTTAGTTTTCAGGATTACACGCATGCTTGAAAGTGAAGTTCAATTGAAGCACGCGAGCATGCAATCGTACAACCTTGCCTGCAAATTGTGCGGGGACACGAATCGAAAATCGCAATTCAGATGTGAATTGAGCAATAAAAATGGGTGTTCGATGATGAACACCCGCTATAACTATTTTCCCTTGAAAAAAAAATCAGCGGAGACTTCGCTCCGCGACAGGTTACTTCTTCTTTTTCTTTGCAGCTTTTTTCTTTGTCGCCATTGTGAAGCTCCTCCTTAGAGATTTGAGACCTCTTGGCCGCGGGCCGGACAAACCCAAAACATAGCGTAGCTGTCCGCGTACACCCAAGATATTGCGGTACGGTTAACGCAATGTCAACATAAAAATATGAAAAATATAGGTTTGAAAAAAACAGCGGCGAGGGAATGAGCCGGGCTGATGTCTTGCGATTTCATTCTCCCATCCAATCGCCGAAACGTCGAAGAGAACTTACGTTGTCGCAGACGATTTTGATTACGGCGGTAACCGGCACAGCAAGCACCAGTCCGAGCGCTCCCCAGATCCATCCCCAAATCAGAATTGAGATCGTGACAAGAAGCGGATTCAGTTGCAGGCGCTTGCCGATGATTTTGGGATAGAGCACATTCATGCTGAACAGGTGCAGCCCCAACACGGTGAGAACGATGATCAACATCCCGCTGTCTTTGAGAACGCCGATACCTGCAGCCAGCGGCGGGATGGCGGCAAGAATGATTCCGAAGTATGGCATCAGGCTGAGGAAGCCGCTGATGAACCCGAGAAAATAAAAATAGGGCAGACCGAGAAACCCGAACACAGCCATGCTGATGGCGCTCATGAAGAGACCAATGATGAAGTTACCGGCAATGAAGCTGCGCATCATCAGGGAAATCTGGCCCAGTGTGACGTAAGCAGTGGTGCGATTTTCGGGACGAAACAGTTCTACGGTCTTGGTGCGGGCATGTTCCTGCCAGCTCAACATGAAGTAAACGAGGAA
>Ga0134126_10008194_pt1 | contig 13142 bp, 12 predicted proteins | sample KB31752_FD_96881 | JGI IMG/M metagenome (GOLD analysis project Ga0134126, IMG submission 96881) | Terrestrial soil microbial communities with excess Nitrogen fertilizer from Kellogg Biological Station, Michigan, USA - KB3-175-2 | ecosystem: Environmental > Terrestrial > Soil > Unclassified ...
CATCAGCCAGACCGAGAGCGGCGAGGCGATGAAGGCGCCGCCGCCGAAGCCCATGATGGCCATGCCGGTCGCCATGCCCGGCCGGTCGGGGAACCATTTGATGAGGGTGGAGACCGGCGAGATATAGCCGATGCCGAGGCCGAAGCCGCCGAGCACGCCATAGCCGAGATAGATGATCCAGAGTTGGTGGATGTAGACGCCGATCGCCGACAGCAGGAAGCCGCCGCCCCAGCACAATGCCGCCGTGAACATGGCGCGGCGCGGCCCGCCCTCCTCGACCCAGCGGCCGAGCAGCGCCGCCGAAACGCCAAGGAAGAAGATCCCCAGGCTGAAGATCCAGCCGAGATCGGTCAGAGCCCAGTCGCCGGGCGCCGATTGCGTGATGCCGAGGAGCTTGGTCATCGGCAAGTTGAAGACGCTGAAGGCGTAGGCTTGGCCAATGCACAGATGCACGCACAGCGCGGCTGGCGGAATCAGCCAACGGCTGTAGCCAGGCGGCGCAATTGTCTTTTCTCTGCTTAAAAACGACATGGGGGTTTCCTCCACCCGGGTTCCTTTCCCGCTGATAGTTAGCTCTAGCCTACTTCTTTGTGTCAATAGCTGGTTATCCGGCATTTCTTCTTTTGTTTATCAAACCTTCGCGAGCCGCCGTCTCGGCACCGACGGCCGCGCCTCGCCGGCCGATCGGCGCCTTGCGCCGTTAGCCGCTGAGGAGCGAGAGATGATCCGAATCGGGATTTCCGGCTGGCTCTACCCGGCCTGGCGCGGCACCTTCTACCCCAAGGGCCTGCCGCAAAGCGCGGAGCTCGCTTATGCGAGCCGCACCTTCAACTCGATCGAGATCAACGGCACGTTCTACTCGCTGAAATCACCGGACAGCTTTGCCGCGTGGCGCGCCGGGACGCCGGAAGACTTCGTCTTTGCGGTAAAGGGCGCCCGCTTCATCACGCATATGAAGCAGCTGCGCGACTGCGAGACGGCGCTCGCCAATTTCTTCGCGCAAGGCGTGCTGGCGCTGGGCGCGAAGCTCGGCCCGATCCTGTGGCAGCTGCCGGCCCGCATGCCCTTCAATGAGGAGCGGATCGAGCGCTTCCTCGCCCTGCTGCCGCGCGACACGATGGCGGCAGCGCAGCTCGCCCGGCAGCGCGACCGCCGGATCATGGCCGGGCGCACGCTCCTCGCGCCGGCGGCCTCGACGCCCATCCGCCATGCCCTCGAAGTGCGGCATGAGAGTTTCCGCGATCGACGCTTCATCGAGCTGCTGAGCCGGGCCGGCGCGGCGCTCGTCGTCTCCGATGCGCCGGACTGGCCACGCTTTGAGGAAATCACCGCCGATTTCCTCTATCTGCGCCTGCATGGCGCCCACGAGCTCTATTCCAGCGGCTATGACGGGGCGGCCCTGGATCTCTGGAATGAGCGAATCAGGCGCTGGGCGGGGGAAGGTCAGGGGAGCGAAAATCAGCGGTTGCGCGACGTCTACGTCTATTTCGACAACGACGCCAAGGTGCGGGCGCCGCCGGATGCATTGGCCTTGGCGGCCCGCCTCGGCGTAAACCCTTCGATGGCGGGCCCGGGGCGGGCGGCGATTTCCGCTGAATCTCGGATTATGTGATAACCGGAACTTTTCACACTTCCCATCCGGCGCAATAACCACCATATTCCCTGCCGAGAATTTCGTGACCCTCCACTCTCTGTGAGAGCGGAGGTAAACACCGCAAAAGTGCAAGAGAATTCAAGTATGCGGGCCAATTTTGCTGGCGCCGAAGTGCTCGACCGGCAGTCGGCGCTCGAGGAGGCGACCCAAGCGGGCCGTCCCGAGAGCCATCAAGAGCAACCGCGGCCACGCTCACCGGAAACCCCGGGTGAGCCGGTGGCGGCGCGTGGCAACCTGGCGCAGGTCGATCTCGGCCGCTCGGCCGATCCGCTGCGTCGGTATTTGCAGGAGATTGCCGCCGCCGACCTGCTGTCGCGCGACGAGGAAGTCGCTCTGGCTCAGCGCATCGAGGCCGGGCAGGCCGCGGTGCTGAGGGCCCTGCAGCAGAGTCCGCTGCTGCGCAAGTCGATCACTGGCTGGGCGCAAGCGCTTCGCGCCGGCAGCACGCCGTTGCGCGACATCATCGATCTGCCGGGCACCCAGGCGCGGGTCGCCGCCGGGTCGAAGGCGGCCGCCCGCCCCGCCGCGGCCGGGCTCGATGAGGAGACGGCACCGCTGGCCGCGCTCGAGGCCGAGCTCCTGCGCCCGGTGCTGCGCGCCTTCGACGGCGCGCGCCGCAGCCGCAGCGCTGTGGCGCTCGGCAAGGCGCTGGCCGCGATCGTCTTCCATCCCGACCGCATCGAGGAGCTGACGCTCAGGCTGAAGGAGCTGAACCGCCGGATTGTCGAGCGCGAGGGCCGCTTGGTCCGCGTCGTCGACCATGCCCGGGTCGAGCGCGGCCTGTTCCTGGAGAGCTACACCAAGGCGGCGAGCCCGCGCAGCTGGTATGCGTCGGTGACCCGCCGGCAGACGGCGCCGTGGCCGACCTTCCGCCGTCGCCATGGCGAGGTCGTACAGAAGATCGTCGAGGAGCTCGAGGTCGCGTGCCGCGAGACCGGCCAGACCCTGCCCGCCTTCCGCTCGCTCGTTTCCGAGCTGCAGCGCGGCTCGCGCGAGGCCGAGCGGGCGAAGCAGGAGATGATCCAGGCCAATCTGCGTCTGGTCGCGTGGATCGCGCGCCGCCACGTCAATCGCGGCCTGCCGCTCATGGATCTGATCCAGGAGGGCAATATCGGTCTGATGCGCGCCGTCGAGAAATTCGACTGGCGGCGCGGCTACAAGTTCTCGACCTATGCGACGTGGTGGATTCGCCAAGCCTGCACGCGCGCGCTGGTCGACCAGGGGCACTTGATCCGCATCCCGTCGCACATGACAGACGAGGCGCGGCGCGTCATGCGCGCGCAGCATCAGCTGCTGGCCGAGCTTGGGCGGGAGCCCAATGAGGCCGAGCTCGCCGCGCGCCTCGGCGTGCCGACGGCGCGGGTGCGCGCGGTGCTCGAGCTGGTGCGCGATCCGGTGAGCCTCGATGCGCCGCTGGGCGAGGATGGCGACGCCACGATCGGCGACCTCGTCGCCGATGACGCCCAGATCACGCCGCATGAGGCGGCGGCACAGGCGGAGCTGCGGGCCGCCACCGACGATGCGCTGTCGCGGCTCACGCCGCGCGAGGCGGACATCCTGCGGCTGCGCTTCGGCGTCGGCCAAGCCGGTGAGCACACGCTCGAGGAAGTCGGCCGCAAATACCAAGTGACGCGCGAGCGCATTCGCCAGATCGAGGCCAAGGCGCTGAAGAAGCTCGCGCAACGCACGCACGGGCGCACGCTCGCCAGCTTCGTCGAGCGCTGACCGCGACCTCTATCGGATAAAGGTGGCCGGGCGCAGTCCCGGCCACTTTTTATTTACCCGCTTGCAGTAGAGTGATCATGCCGCGCCGCGCGAGGTTTCCGTCACGCTCGCGAGCGCAGTATAATCGCGTGATGAGCCGTGCTCTCCCTGGTGTGGCGCCCGGCGCCCGCCACCATCCCGTGTGAGACTCGACATGCCTCTTGCTGCCCGCCGCGGCCTTATCGTCTTCGTCACCGCCTTCGTGCTGATCGCCGGCGCCTTCGCGGTGGATCACTGGTGGCTGCGCCGTGCCGACGACGCCGGCGGCACGGTCGGTGTGACCATCGGCGGGCCGTTCACCCTGGTCGACCAGAACGGCGTCGTCCGTCACGACACCGACTTCCGCGGCCAGCTGATGCTGATCTATTTCGGCTACAGCTTCTGTCCCGACGCCTGTCCGACCGCGTTGCAGAACATGAGCGCGGCGCTCGACGATCTGGGCGACGGCGCGAAGAACGTGACGCCGATCTTCGTCACCGTCGATCCCGAGCGCGACACCGTGGCCCAGATGAAGCTCTATGCCGCGAATTTCCACCCCCGGCTGGTCGCGCTCACAGGCACCGCCGAGCAGACCATGGCGGCGGCCAGAGCTTATCGCATCTATTACGAGAAGAACCTGCACGGCGCCGAACTCGACTATCTCGTCGACCACTCCTCCTTCATCTATCTGATGGGCCGCGACGGCCACTACCTCGCGCATTTCGGGCCCGACGCTTCCGCCGACACGCTCGCTGCCGCGATCAAGAAATATCTGTGAGCGGCGGCGTCATCCTCGCCGCGGCGGCGTCGCATAGCGGCAAGACCACGCTCACGCTCGCGCTGCTGCGCCATCTGCGCCGCAACAACCGGCGCGTCGCCTCGGCCAAGGCCGGGCCCGACTATATCGATCCGGCGTTCCACGCCGCCGCGTCGGGGGTGCCCTGCCTCAATCTCGACGCCTGGGCGATGCGGCGCGAGACGATCGCGGCCTTGGTGGCGTCGCTCGAGCGCACTGCCGATTTCGTGTTGTGCGAAGGCGCCATGGGTCTTTTCGACGGCGCCGGCAGCGGCGGCCGCGGCTCGACCGCCGATCTCGCGGCGCTCACCGGCTGGCCGGTGGTGCTGGTGGTCGACGTCGCCGGCCAGTCGGGCTCGGCGGCGGCGCTGCTGCGCGGCTTCACCAGCCACCGCCCGGATGTGCCGATCGCCGGCGTCATCTTCAACCGAGTCGGCGGCCCGCGCCACGGCGCGACCCTGGAGAACTCGGTGCGCACCGTGCTGCCGACCCTGCCGATCCTCGGCCACGTGCCGCGCCACGCCGAGCTGTCGCTGGCCGAGCGCCATCTCGGCCTCGTCCAGGCCGCGGAACATCCCGATCTCGAGCGCTTCCTCGATGGCGCCGCCCAGCTCGTCGAGGCGTCGCTCGACATCAAGGCGCTGCTCGCGCTTGCCCGCCCGAGCAGCCTTGCCGCGGTGACGGCGGCGCAGCCGCTGAAGCCCTTGGGCCAGCGCGTCGCGGTGGCGCGCGATGTGGCCTTCGCCTTCGCCTATCCCGCGCTGCTCGAAGGCTGGCGCAGCGCCGGCGCCTCGCTGCATTTCTTCTCGCCGCTCGCCGACGAGGCGCCCGAGGGGACGGCGGACGCCATCTATCTTCCAGGCGGTTATCCCGAGCTGCATGCCGGCGCGCTGGCCGGCAGGGGCCGCTTCCTCGATGGGCTGCGCGCGGCAGCCGTGCGCGGCGCGACGATCTACGGCGAATGCGGCGGCTACATGGCGATGGGCAACGGGCTCGTCGACGCCTCGGGCATGCGCCATGCCATGGCCGGATTGCTGTCGCTCGAGGCGAGTTTCGCCGAGCGCCGCCGTCAATTGGGATATCGCAGCGCGCGTCTCGCCGCTTCGGGCCCGCTCGGCGCCGCCGGCACGATGTTCCGCGGCCACGAGTTCCACTACGCGACCATCCTGAGCGAAGGCGGCGGCGAGCCGCTTTTCGCGGCCGCCGATGCCGACGGCACAGCGCTCGGTTCGGTGGGACGCGCCAACGGCCGCATCATGGGCTCGTTCCTGCACCTCGTCGACCGCGCCGACTGAGTGGCAAAGCCGGCGGGCCGCGTCTATCATCCCGGCGCAATTTGCGGTCAGGATCGGATAGAGCGGTGCTGAAGGACGGCATAGATAAGGCGCATCATCTGCGTACAGAGGATGCGACCATGAGCGAACAACAATGCTGGGAAGCCGTCGCCGAGCGCTCGCGCGCCGCCGATGGCGCCTTCGTCTATGCCGTCACCACCACCGGCGTCTACTGCCGCCCGTCCTGCGCCAGCCGCCGCCCGCTGCGCGAGAACGTGCAATTCTTTCCCCTGCCCGAGGCGGCGGAGCGCGCCGGCTATCGCCCCTGCCTGCGCTGCCGTCCGCACGAGCAGCCGGCGAGCGACCCGGCGCTGGAACAGGTGCGCCGTGCCTGCCGGCTGATCGATCGCGCGCTCGACGACGGCGAGAGCGGCGCGCCCAGCCTCGCCGAGCTCGGCGCCGCGCTCGGCATCAGCGGCCACCAGGTGCAGCGCCTGTTCAAGCGCCAGCTCGGCATCAGCCCGCGCGAATACGGCGATGCGCGGCGTCTCGGCCGCGTCAAGGCGCGGCTTCGCCAGGGCGAGGACATCGCCGGTGCGCTCTACGAGGCCGGCTACGGCTCGTCGTCGCGGCTCTACGAGCGCTCCGACGCGCAGCTCGGCATGACGCCCGCGACGTATCAGAAGCACGGCAAGGGCGCCCTGATCGACTTCGCCATCGCCTCGAGCCCGCTCGGCCGGCTGCTCGTCGGCGCCACCGGGCGCGGCATCTGTGCGGTGAGCCTCGGCACCAGCGATGCGGCGCTCGAGCGTTGGCTGCGCGAGGAGTATTCCGCCGCGACGATCAAGCAGGACGAGACGCGACTCGGCGCCTGGCTTGGCGCCATCGTCGCTCATCTCGAGGGCAAGACGGCCGATCTCGACCTGCCGCTCGACCTCAGGGCGACCAGCTTCCAATGGCGCGTGTGGCGCGAGCTGCAGAAGATCCCGTATGGCACGACGGCGAGCTACAGCGCGATCGCGCGCCGCATCGGCCAGCCGGCCGCGGTGCGCGCCGTCGCCAATGCCTGCGCCGGCAATCCCGCGGCGCTGGTCATTCCCTGTCACCGCGTGACGCGCGGCGACGGCGCGATCGGCGGCTACCGTTGGGGCGCCGAGCGCAAGGAAAAGCTGCTGACCACCGAGAAGACGACGGCGGAGCGGCGGCGAACCGGCAACTGAGCGAGGGGGTGCGGATGGAGCGGACGGAGAAGCTGCGTTATCTGGTCATCTTCGCCCATCCGCGCTCCGACAGCTTCGCCGCCGCGTTGCGGCATGTCGTCGTCGACACGCTGGCGGCGGCAGGACACCAGGTGGATCTGCTCGATCTCTACGCCAGCGGCTTCGACCCCGTGCTCTCGGCCGAGGCGCACGCCGCCTACTATTCCGAGCGCAACCGCGCCGGCGTCGAGGAGCATGTCGCGCGGCTCGAGCGCGCCCAGGCCGTGGTGCTGATCTATCCGACCTGGTGGTTCGGCTATCCGGCGATCCTCAAGGGTTATTTCGATCGCGTGTGGCTGCCCGGCGTCGCCTTCGATATCGGCCGCGTCGCGCCGCGCGGCCGGCTCCACAACATCACCAAGCTGGTGGTGATCACCTCCTATGGCAGCCCGCGCTGGTACATCCGCTGGTTCCTGCGCGATCCGATGCGCAAGATCGTGAAGCACGGCGTCGCCGCGCTGTGCAGCAGAGCGTGCCAGACGCTGTTCCTCGCGCTCTACAGCATGGACCGCACCAGCGCGGCGCGGCGGCAGCGATTCATGGCGACGGTGCGCCGGCGCCTCGCCGCGATCTGAGCGCGCTCAGCCGCCCGATTGCAGCAGCGCGCCGAGCATCCACGCCGCCTTCTCGTGCGCCCGGATGCGCTGGGTCGCGAGATCGGCGCTGCCGACATCGCCATGCTCCTCTGCCGCTTCGACGACGTTCTGCGCCGCGCGCACGGCGCTGCGATTGTCGGCGAGGAGCTGGCGGATCATCTCGTTGGCGGCGGGCGCCGTGACTTCCTCGGTGACGGTCGCCAGCTTCTTGAACTCGCTGTAGCTCGCCGGCGCCTTGACGCCCAGCGCGCGGATGCGCTCGGCGATCTCGTCGTTGGCCGCCGCCAGCTCGGTGTACTGCTCCTCGAACAGCTTGTGCAGCTCGTGGAAGCGCGGGCCGATGACGTTCCAGTGGAAGCCCTGCGTCTTCAGGTAAAGCGTGTAGGTGTCGGCGAGGAGCTTGCTCAGGCTCGTGGCGATTTGCTGCCGGGCGGCCTGGTCGTTGTGATAGGCGGTGGACATCGCGTGTCTCCTTCGAGAGGGTCAGGCGGCGAGGCTCTGCTCGCCATCGAGGGTGGCGGCGACGGCGTGGATGACCGAGGCGATGCGCACGGCTTGCTGGATCGCCTCGCGCGACACGCCGGCCTTGCGCAGCACCTGGTCATGCGCGTCGATGCACTTGCCGCAACCGTTGATGGCGGATACGGCCAGCGACCACAGCTCGAAGTCGACCCTGTCGACGCCGGGATTGGCGATGACGTTCATGCGCAGCCGCGCCGGCATGGTCGCGTAGTCGGGATCGGAGGCGAGATGCGTGAAGCGGTAGTAGATGTTGTTCATCGCCATGATCGACGCGGCCGCCTTGGCCGCGGTCGCCGCCGTCGGCGACAGATGTTGCGCCGCGTCGGACGAGACCGCGGCGATGAGCCGCGCGTTGCGCGAGGCCAGCGCGGTCGCCAGCAGCGTGCCCCAGCGCTGCTGCTCGCTGAGCACGCTGTCGTTGAGCAGCGACGACAGGTTGAGCTTCAAGTCCTTGGCATAGTCGGGAAGCGCGTCCCGGATGGTGTCGATAGTCATGGTTTTCTCCTGTGGGCTTTGGGGCGGGAGCGGGCGAAATCCCGTCCGCAGTCACCGCCTTAAGCGGCCTTGAGCGTGTCCTCACCCTTCTGCCAGTTGCACGGGCAGAGCTCGTCGGTCTGGAGCGCGTCAAGCACGCGCAGCACTTCCTGCGGGTTGCGGCCGACGCTCAGATCGTTGACCGAGGCGAAGCGGATGATGCCTTCGGGATCGACGATGAAGGTGGCGCGCAACGCCACGCCCGCCGCCTTGTCGAGGATGCCGAGCGCAGTGCTCAGCTCGCGCTTGATGTCGGAGAGCCAGGGAAACGCGACCTTGCCGAGATCGGCGCGGCTCTGGCGCCAGGCGACATGCACGAACTCGCTGTCGATCGACAACCCGAGGAGCTGGGCGTCGCGGTCGCGGAACTCGCGCTCGATGTCGTTGAACCCGACGATCTCGGTCGGGCAGACGAAGGTGAAGTCCTTGGGCCAGGCGAACACGACGAGCCACTTGCCGGCGTAGCTGTCATTGGTTGCCGGCGCGAATGCGCTCTTGGGATCGGTGCCATTGACGGCGGTCAGGGAAAAGGCTGGGAATTTATCGCCGACGGTCAACATCGGGGGGGTCCTCTCTCTTGCTTTGAAACCTTGCAATGAGAGGAACATGGCCCCACATGGCTTATCGATCCAACGAATAATACCGAATGTTAGGATCGATTTTTACGATGACGGCCTTGCCCAGCCTGCAGCAGCTCCGCTTCCTCTCGGCCTTGGCCGAGCACAAGCATTTCGGCCGCGCCGCCGCCCAATGCGCGGTGACGCAATCGACCTTGAGCGCTGGCCTCCAGGAGCTCGAGGATCGGCTCGGCGCCAGCCTGGTCGAGCGCAGCCGCCGCCATGTCCTGCTGACGCCCTTGGGCGAGGAGATCGTCGAGCGCGGCCGCCGCCTGTTGCGCGACGCCGAGGACCTGGCCGAGGCGGCGCGCGGCGCGCAGGAGCCGCTGTCGGGCGCGCTGCGCCTCGGCGTCATCCCGACGATCGGCGCCTATTTCATCCCCGGCGTCATGCCCGGCCTGGCGCAGGCCTTTCCCAAGCTCCGGCTCTATCTGCGCGAGGAGCAGACCGCGTCGATTCTCGACAAGCTCGAGAAGGGCCAGCTCGACCTGGCGCTCATCGCGCTGCCCTATGACATCGGCGATCTCGAGACCATGGCGCTGGGCGAGGACCCGATCCTGGTGGCATTGCCCAAGGCGCATCCGCTCGCCAGGGCCAAGCGCATCGAGCGCGCCGATCTCGCCGGCGAGGCGCTGCTGCTGATGGAGGACGGGCATTGCCTCAGGAGCCACGCGCTCGAGGCCTGCCGCCTCGCCGGGCCCGACCGCAACGAGGTGTTCCAGGGCACCAGCCTCCGGACGCTGCTGCAGATGGCGGCGGGCGGCATCGGCATCACGCTCATGCCGGAGATGGCGGTCGCCGCCGAGATCACGCCGGCCTCAGGCCTCGTCGCGCGGCATCTCGAAGGCGCGCCGGCGCGGCAGATCGCGCTGGCGTGGCGGCGCAGCTCGGCACGCAAGGCAGAGTTCCGCATGCTCGGCCGCCATTTCAAAAGCGTGCTGGAGAAGAGTGGACGCGGCTGAGACGGCGGGGTCGACAACGCCATCGGCCCGCGCCACCCGCAGCGTCGCAGTCAGCGGGCGCGAGCGGCGCTGCGCCGCAATCCCGCGAAAAGCGCTGCCGCCACCATGACCGCGACGCCGACCGCGATGAGTGCCGCCAGGAAAGCGGCGCGGTCGGAGAAGCGCTCCTGCACCGCGAAGAACAGCGCGCCCACCGCCGCCACTCCCGTGGCATTGGCGATCTGCACGGCGGTCGCGTAGACGCCGGCGCCGGCGCCGGCGCTGCTATGGCGCACCGCTGAGAGCACCGCGCTCGAGAGCGGCGCCATGACCAGACCCTGGCCATAGCCGAACACGGCGAGCGCCAGGACGAGCGCCGGCATCGCCGGGTCGAGCGTCGCTGCCACAGCAAGGCCGAGCAGGCCCAGCATCTGCAGGCCGCACCCCTCGACGAGCGTGCGGCTGCCGCGCTGCACCGCGCGTGCCGACCCCAGGCGCGAGGCCACGACGAACGCCAGGCCGAGCGGCAGCACGGCGAGGCCAGCATGCCACGGCGAATATCCCAAGCTGCCTTGCAGGAACAGCGTCACCACGAGATAGAAGGAGAGGTTGCCGAGAAAGAAGCAGAAGGCGCCGGCGAGGCCGCGCAGGAAGGACGCATCCGCCCACAGCGCCGATTCGACGAGCGGCACGCCGCCCCGCTGCGCGATGCGGCGCTCGAGCCGGAGAAATCCCCACAGGATCAACGCGCCTAACGGCATCGTCGACCATAGCCAGGGCCTGAGATCGCGGCCGAACAGCAAGGGACCGATGAGGCAAAGCAGCCCGAGGAACAGCACGGACGCGCCGGCGATGTCGAGCGACGGCCGCGCGCGAGGGGCCGGGCGCGGCATCCAGCGCCACGCCGCCCAGGCGATCACGAGGCCAACCGGCGCGTTGACGAAAAACACCGCGCGCCATCCCAGGCCGGCGAGGTCGAGCGTCACCAGGAAACCGCCGAGGACGAATCCCGCCGCACCACCGAAGCCCAACGCCATGCCGTAGGCGCCGAAGGCACGGCTGCGCTCTTCCGCCGGAAAGAGCACATGGATCGTCGCCAGCACTTGCGGGACCATGAGGGCGGCCGTGGCGCCTTGCACGAGGCGTGCCCCGACCAGCTCGGGCCCGGATTGCGCCAGGCCGCAAGCTAGCGATGCCATGACGAAGCCGAGCAACCCTGTAAGAAATGTCGGCTTCGCGCCGAAGATGTCGCCGAGGCGGCCGCCGGTGATGACGAGGGTCGCATAGGCGATGAGATAAAGTGCGATCACCGCCTCGATCTCGGCCGGGCTCGCGCCGAGATCGCGGCGAATGGCAGGAATGGCGACGTTCACGATGAAGGCGTCGATGACATACATGAATTGCGCCGCGACCAGCGTCGTCAGCACGAGCCAGCGGCGCGGATCGAGCGCGAGTGGCGCGGCGGAAGCGACCGCTTGGGCCGGCTGCGGCTCTATTTTTCCTTGATGCGACATGGCAGTCCTTTCTTCAGATCGAATCGTCGAAGCGATATCCCGTGCGGATGCGCCCGCTCTCGTCGAAGATGAGAAGATCGGCGCCGGTGATCGCGCGTGTCGTCGCGCCAGCGTCGCGGCGCCAATGGACGGCCGCGACATTGTGGTGCCGCTGTGAGCGTCCGGCGGAGACCAGCATCTCGCGCGGCGACACGCCCCTCGCGGCATCGAGTTCTGCAAAACTGCTGTCCTCGCCATCGGCGGCGATGAACACGGCATCCGGCCGCCACAGCTCGGCGAGGCGCCGGCGGCGCGCTTCGCTGTCGCGCTCGTTCCAACTGGCGAAATAGCGGTCGGCGAGGTCCTCGGCGTCGGCAATCGTCGGGTTGAACTGGTAGTCAGCCTCGATGCGTCCACCCTGGTCGAGCCGCAGAACGCTCAACCCCCTCGCCGTGGCATCGCCGCTAGGCTGCGCCGTCATCACCCAATCGCATTTGACCGCGCCGTGATGGCCGGTGACAGCGGTCGCTCGGAAGAGATGCTCGCCGCCGCGGCACCATTTCTCCCAGGCGCCGGCGACGCGCGCCTCGATGGCGTCGTAGCCGCGCGCCTCGACCAGGCGATGACAGGTCGTGCCATCTGCCGCCCAGAGCGCGCGAATGCGCTCGCGCCGCCGCCTGGCATCACCCTCGTTCCAGACTTCGACATATCGCTGCGCCAACGCCACTGTGTCCATGGTTCACGCCCTTCCTGCCGATCTCTCGGCCTCGCGCAGGAAGGTGCGGCGGATCGTGCCGCTGGTCGATGACGCCGGAGGTAAAAAAGGCGAGGCCGGCCGCGCACGGCGCTTGACCTCTGAGGTCATGGAACGGCGGCAGAATACCTGCTAGGGAGGCGGCGATGAACGCACAGCAACCGCCTTTCGGCGTGCTCCTGCGGCGCTGGCGCGAGCGGCGCCGGATGACGCAGATGGACTTGGCGGCCGTGGCGAACAGCTCGACGCGGCATCTGAGCTATCTCGAGACCGGGCGCGCCCAGCCGAGCCGCGAAATGGTGCTGCGCCTATCCGAAGAGCTGCAAGTGCCGTTGCGCGAGCAGAACGTGCTGCTGCTCGCCGCGGGCTTCGCGCCGGCCTTTGCCGAGCGGCCGATGTCGGAGCTGACCGCGGCGCGCCAGGCGATCGAGCAGATCCTCGCGGCGCACAGACCTTATCCCGCTTTCGCGGTCAATCGTCACTGGGACATCGTACTGTCGAACCGCGCGCTGCCGCAGCTCTATGTCGATTGCTCGGCTGAGCTGCTGCGCCCACCGGTCAATGCGGTGCGCCTCACGCTGCATCCGCTCGGTCTCGCGCCGCGCATCGTCAATCTCGCCGAATGGCGCGGGCACGTGATCGCCGTGCTGCGCCAACAGGCCGAAGCGACGGCCGATGCTGGCGTGCAGACGCTGCTCGCCGAGATCATGGCCTATCCTGCGCCGGGCACAGCGGCCATCGGCGACCGCGACGGACCGCAGCGCTACGCGACGCCGCTCCAGATCGCAACCGAGCGCGGCAATATCTCGTTCCTCAACACCAATACGATCTTCGGTACGCCCACCGACGTGACGCTGTCCGAGCTGGCGCTCGAGATGCTGTTTCCCGCCGATGCGGAGACGGTCGCCATCGTCCGTGCCATGGCCGCCGAGGCGGGCGAGCCGGCGCTGGCCGCCGAC
>Ga0134126_10008195_pt1 | contig 13141 bp, 10 predicted proteins | sample KB31752_FD_96881 | JGI IMG/M metagenome (GOLD analysis project Ga0134126, IMG submission 96881) | Terrestrial soil microbial communities with excess Nitrogen fertilizer from Kellogg Biological Station, Michigan, USA - KB3-175-2 | ecosystem: Environmental > Terrestrial > Soil > Unclassified ...
ATATGCTGCTTGCATCAAAACCAGGTAAATTATCATAATATACAAAAGGTGAAGGGTTGTATTTTATTATTCCCTCCCCATTAGTGCCAAACCAAAGGTTTCCGCTTCTATCTTCACACACCGTAGTTACAGCGTCAGCCATAAAACCATTTGCTCTATTAAAAAATTGCAATTTTTTTCCATCAAATTTGGCTATACCAGCACCATTAGTACATATCCAAATATTATTGTGGTTATCAAAAATAACATGCTGTATCTCAATATTTTTTAGTTCATTGTTTTTTTGATAGGGTATAATTTGATATGAGTCATTATTTTTTTTGGATAAAATAAATAAACCTTCACCTTTAACTGATATCCATAAATTACCAGATTTATCCTGAGCTAAAGCATTAACGGCAGGTTTTATTTTGAATAGATTGTTAATGTTTATCCACTCATAATTATTATATAAAAACACTTCATCCCCAGCTAAAAACCATAGTTTACCTTGTGTATCCTTCAACACTTTTTTAATGATTTTTGTACGAGAAAATAATTCTGTTTTTAATGTTGAAACCGTTTTATTTTCAACTGTATTAAGCCCTTCAGACGTGGCTATGTAAACTTTATTTTTTCTATCTACAGTTATAGCTGTAACTCTATTTTCAAGTAAGCCATTTTCGTTGGTAAGGTTAAAAAAGTTTTTTCCATCAAAACGGGTAACTCCGCCATAAGTAGTGCCTATCCAAATATGTCCATTTAAATCTTCGTCTATGGCTGTAATAATATTTCCTGCTATACCGGCAATCTCATCATACACTTTAAATTTTACCCCATCAAAACAGGCAACCCCACCACCCTGGGTACCAATCCATAAATAACCACGAGTGTCTTCCTTTAGGCAGGTAACTTGTGCTTGTGGCAATCCTTTTTCTAAACTTATCGTTTCAAAATTATAGGTTTGCGCAGATAATAATCCTGCAAGGTTTATAAAAAGAAGAGTGTATAGAAGTTTGTTAAATTTCACAAAAAGCTACTGTAATTTACAATATTAAATTTACGCTATTTTTTCAGAATACGTGATTTAGTTTCTATAATAAATACTGATTACTTCTTTTTAAATAACCCGTATAAAGCTACTAAAGACCAAGTGCCTTCTAACACAGCAAAAAGCATGGCTTTAATTAAATAGGAACCATAACAGGCTAAACCTGCACCCACAAAGTTTAAAAGATTATAATAAGTGTTTTGAGCGGTTACTTTTTTTAAAGTAAGCAAAAAAAAAGCCAGTAAAACTAAGGATACACCTACCGAATTTATAATATCGGGAGTGCTCATAAACTACTTAGCGCTTGCTGTGTAGTTTTTATAGAATAATGGAATAGTTTCTATTCCTTTTAAGTAATTAAATACACCATAATGTTCATTAGGCGAGTGCAATGCATCACTATCTAAACCAAAACCAAATAGTATAGAATCTAATCCTAATTCTTTTTTAAATAAAGCAACAATAGGAATACTGCCACCACCACGAGTTGGTATAGGTGTTTTACCATATGTTTGTTCCATTGCCTTTGAAGCAGCTTTGTATGCATTAGAAATAGTTGAAACCACAACAGGTTCGCCACCATGATGCGCAGTTACTTTTACTTTTACCGATTTAGGTGCAATGCTTTCAAAATGCTTAGCAAACAACTCACTTATTTTATCTGAACCCTGATTAGGAACTAAACGCATAGATATTTTAGCAAAGGCTTTTGACGGAAGTACTGTTTTAGCACCATCGCCTGTATAACCACCCCAAATGCCATTTACATCAAGCGTAGGGCGAATGCCGGTACGTTCGTTAGTAGTATATCCTTTTTCGCCGTGCTCTTCAGCAATGTCTAAATCTTTTTTAAAGTCGTTTAAATTAAAAGGTGCTTTATTTAAATCAGTTCTTTCATCAGCAGATAATTGCATAACCTCATCATAAAAACCTGGAATAGTAATATGATTATTTTCATCGTGCATAGATGCAATCATTTTGCATAGAATATTTATAGGATTACCAACGGCACCACCATAAACACCACTATGTAAATCTCTGTTTGGTCCTGTAACCTCAACTTCCATATAGGCTAAACCGCGTAAACCCACATCAATTGAAGGTGTATCGTTAGCTATAATAGATGTATCAGAAATTAAAATAATATCGGCTTTTAAACGCTGTTTATTTTCAACTACCCAAGCACCCAAGTTTGCAGAACCAACCTCTTCTTCACCTTCAATCATAAACTTAACGTTACAAGGCAAGGTGTTGGTTTTCATCATAAACTCAAATGCTTTTATATGCATATAAGCTTGTCCTTTATCATCGCATGAACCACGAGCAAAAATTGCTCCATCAGGATGTATAGGTGTTTTTTTAATTACAGGTTCAAAGGGTGGAGAATCCCATAAATTTAACGGGTCAGCAGGTTGAACATCGTAATGCCCATAAACTAAAATAGTAGGGAGTTTAGCATCAATTATTTTTTCGGCATATACAACCGGATAACCTTTAGTAGCACAAACCTCAACTTTATCAGCTCCGGCAGCAATAAATTTTGCTTTAACTGCCTCTGCCATACGTATCATGTCGGGTGCATGTTCGGGCTTAGCACTTATGGATGGAATTTTTAAAAGTTCAATTAACTCATCTAAAAAACGTTGTTTATTAGCTTGTATATATTCTTTTATTTGTGAGTGTTCCATATGTACTTTATTAGAATTTATTGCTACAAATATTTTTTTAAAGACGTTACATAATTATTTCGTCGTCGGCCTCATTATAAAATTTAAACTGTGTAAAGCCAAAAGATGCCATACTGCGTATAGTTATTTTACAACCGGTAGATTTTTTCCATTTGTAAAGTAAGCTATTCCAAAGGAAACCTTTAGTTATAAAGGCTTCGATATAAGGATGCACACAAATTGTAATTTTTTTGAAATTCTGTTCTTTTATAATAAAACGTAAAGCACTTTCAATTTGCTCAACAAACAATACACTTGGTTGTACTTTACCTGTACCGTTACAACTTGGGCAAACCTCTTGTACGTCTACATTCATTTCAGGACGTACACGCTGACGAGTAAGTTGTATTAAACCAAATTTACTTGGCGGTAACACGTTATGTTTAGCCCTATCTGTCTTCATAAACTCTTTGAATTTTTCAAAAAGTTCACGACGATACTCAGGGTTACGCATATCGATAAAATCAACCACAATAATGCCACCCATATCGCGTAATCGCAATTGGCGAGCAATTTCGGCAGCAGCTTCTAAGTTAACCTCTAAAGCATTTTCATCTTGTGTATTAGTTGATTTTGCGCGATTTCCACTATTTACATCAATTACGTGTAAAGCTTCGGTGTGCTCAACAATTAAGTAAGCTCCACTTTTTAAGTGCACCGTTTTACCAAACAATGATTTTATTTGCTTTTCAATTCCAAAATTATCGAAAATTGGAATTTTACTGTCGTAAGATTTGATGATGCTTAACTGATCGGGTGCAATATTTTTAAGATACGTAGTAATGTCAGAATGTATCTGTTTATCATTAATATGTACTGCCGAGAATTTTTCGTTCAGTATATCACGTAACAAAGCATTGGTCCTATCAACCTCGCCTAAAACTCGAGCAGGTGGTTGAGCTGTTTTAAGTGTTTTAAAGCACTCTTCCCACTTAGCAACTAAATCGTTTAAATCAGCTTCTACCTCAGCAACAGTTTTTCCTTCAGCTACAGTACGTATAATTACACCAAAGTTTTTTGGTTTAATATTCTGCACCAATTCTTTAAGACGCACTTTTTCTTCCTGACTTCTGATTTTAGAAGAGATAGAAACTTTATCAGCAAAAGGAATAAGCACTAAAAAACGACCGGCTAAAGATATTTCGCAAGTAACACGAGGTCCTTTTGCAGAAATAGGTTCCTTAGCAACCTGAATTAAAATATCTTGTCCACTTTTTACAAGTGTGTTTATTTTACCATCTTTAGGTATATCCTTTTCAGCTTTAAAATACATCAGATTAGATGTAGTTTGCTTGCCCGATTTTACCTGTTCAACAAATTTGGTAAGTGTAGCTGCCTGCGGGCCTAAATCTAAGTAGTGTAAAAAAGCGTCTTTTTCGTAACCAACATCTATAAAAGCAGCATTAAGTCCGGTCATAACCTTTCCTACCTTGCCAAAATAAATATCACCAACAGCCCACTTAAGATTACCTTTTTCGCGATGCAACTCTATCAAACGCTTATCGTTAAGCAACGCTATAACGATTTCGTCTGAGGTTTTGTTTATAATCAGTTCGTAATTCACGATAAATATGATTGAATATATATATGCGCCAAAAGCTGAAAAGATGTACTCTTTTCAGCATTGGGCGAATTATTTAAAGAAATAGATTATTTCTTTTTATGGCGATTTTTTCTAAGACGTTTTTTACGCTTATGGGTGGCCATTTTATGACGTTTTCTTTTCTTTCCGCTTGGCATAGAATTTATTTTTGTGCTTTGGTTTTAAAACCTAGGCTGGTTAAACATTACTTTTTAATTGTTGTATATATTTTTTAATTTGTTCCTTAATTTCTTTGTCGGGCGTTAAAGCCACATATTTTTCTAATGTCTCAATTGTTTTCTTTTTCTCTCCCTTTTTTTCATAAATATCAGCCAGAAACAAATAGGCTTCTAAATATGCAGGGTTTATTCTAAGCACTTTTAGGTAACGGGCTTCTGCTTTATCAAACTGACCCGATTTTACCGCAAAAGATCCTAAAACCATTTGCACCTGTATGTTTGTGCTATCAGCCTGTTCAACTTCTTTAAGCATACTGATACCCTTCATAGGGTCGGTACTTCCTTCAACATAACAAGAGGCTAACTGTATTTTAGCTTCGTTATTAGTTGGCTGAATGGCTAAAGATTTATTGTAGCAAAACATAGCGCTTTGGTAAAGACTTTGTGCTTGATTTTTATCCTGTACAAAACCTACCGAATAAAAATAACGGTTACCTGCATCGCACCAAATTTTGGCTGTATTTAATTTTTCTGCTTTCTTTTGATAATAAAAGCAAGAAGCTACAGGCATTTTTTTGATATTGAAAAATTCTACTATGGCATTTATACCTGTTGTATCGGTAGTTTTTTTATCAAGCGCTTCAAATTCTTTCTTGTCTTTATCAGACATGGCAGATATAAGGGCATCTACATATACTTTAGTATCAACAACCTTAACGGCTGTTTTTTCAGCAATTTCTTCGGCTTTTTTAACCGGTTTTTTATTGGCAATAAATAAAAGAACGAATAATATAACAGAACAAGTAACTACTATTAGTTGTAGCGTACGGGTGTTTTTCATTCTGCTTTAACGTTTTTCTTAATCTTATCTGCAAATGTTTTGGCAGGTTTAAATGCCGGTATATAATGTGCAGGTATATGCACTGCTTGGTTTTTTGTTATGTTACGGCCAATTTTAGCAGCGCGTTTTTTACACAAAAAAGTACCAAACCCACGCAGGTAAATATTTTTACCCTGAGTCATGTTGTTTTTAACAACCTTCATAAAAGATTCAACTGTATTTAGTACAATGGTACGTTCTACCCCTGTTTTTTCAGCTATCTCGTTTACAATGTCGGCTTTAGTCATCTATTATGCTATTAAAAAGAGGGGGCAAAGATACACTTTTTTACTAATAATCAATGGTTTAAAGTAATTTTAGCCAAAATACTTTTTATTAAAGTATAGGTTTTTGTAGTTAATGAAAACAGGAAACTATATAAAATAAAAAACGCCGACTAAAAGCCGGCGTTTCTTGTATAGGAAATATAAATTATGCAAGTTTTACGTTAACAGCATTTAATCCTTTTTTACCTTCTTGTACGTCAAAAGTAACGTTATCGTTTTCACGAATTTCGTCTTGTATACCTGATACGTGAACAAAGATTTCTTCACCTGTTCCTTCTGTTTTAATGAATCCGAAACCTTTGGTTTCATTAAAAAATTTTACTACTCCGTTTTTCATTTTTTGTTTTGTTTTATTTATTTGTATTTATTTAATTTAATCAAAAGAATGCACAAATACTAAATACACCCTTTCGGTTACTTAATTAAGAAAATGTAAAATTTATCGGATTGCAATGTTTGTTACAAATAGACTGAGATACAATCTTCTTTAAAGAAGTATGCAAATGTACACTATTATTTGCCGATAAACTAATTTATTTTATCTAACTACCGTAACAGTGCCATGATAATCATGTTGTTTGTTGAAATCATCATAGAAACTAACTTTCCAAACATATACATCTTCTTGTACTATTTTGCCATTTATACGGCCATCCCAACTGGTTTCCAAATTAGTCGCATGAAAAATCATTAAACCCCAACGATCAAAAATCCACATATTATATGTAGCATCTTTAATGCCTATGCCCTCCCCTTTAAAGCCTTCGTTTGTACCATCGTTATTGGGTGAGAAAGCATTTGGGATATAAAATGTAACAACTTCTTTAATAACTACAATTTCTTTAATTGAATCTTGACAGCCGTATATATTTTGAACAACTTGTGTTACTGTATAATCGCCAGCTAACTGATCACTATAAGTATGCTTAGGGTTTTGAATAATTGAATAATTAAGCGAATCAACGGTTTCATATATATCTCCAAAATTCCAATTATAGGCATTTACACCCGATGCCCCGATAGATTGATCATGAAAATAAATAAGTGGCTCTATAATATCTGCATTTTTAGGCCCCCAAGTAAAACCTGCTAATGGTTTTGGATGCACGGTTATGTAATTAGTTTTAGTAACAGAGCTAACACAACCACTATCGGTTACTACTGTTAGCGTTACCGAAAAATAACTATTTTGAGTATGCGAACTATTAGTATAGGTTTGTTGTGCTGCTGTTTGCGTAGTATAGGTAGCTGTGGCTGTGTTACCAAAATTCCAAGTCCAGGTTTTTACCGGAAGAGAAACAACATCGGTAAATGTGGTTATTAGTGGTGTACAACTTACCGAATCTGCAGAAAAATCAACAACTGCACTTGGGTTAACATATACAGATTCGGTAGTATCATTTTTGCATCCGGCAAGTGTAGTAACTTCTAAGCTAACTGTATGCGTACCAACGGGGGTTAATAAAAAAGAAGGATTTTTTACAGTAGATGTTCCTGTTCCAAAATTCCAACTCCACTGGGCAATAGGGCTCCCCCCAGAAACAGACTGATCCATAAACTGTGTATTATTTCCATCGCAAGCAGGTGAATGCGAAAACTTAGCTACAGGATATGGGTCAATTGTTATAGAGAAAGTTATCGGGGCTCCAGAGCAGCCATTTAAATTAACATCTACAGTAATTATATTACTTTGTGCAATTGTAGGTGAACCATTAGCTACAAATGAAGGGACAATTGAATTACCATTTGTAGTAGATAAACCTATAAAAGGAGAATTTACCGTGCTCCATGTTATTGTAGCGTTTGCAGGTACTGCTGTTATAGTATCAGCAGGGGCAACGGCATAGGGGCAATAATCTATACTACCATGTGTAACTGTTGGTGTAGGTTTTACTGTTATTGTATAACTTTCCGGTGGTCCTGTACACCCACTTAAAGAAGGTGTAACGGTTACAACACCTAAAATATCTGCCCCAGTATAGTTTGCAGCTGCAATAAAAGTAGGCGGCGAACCAACGCCGTTAGTTTGAGTTAAACCAGTAGATGTATTATTGTTTATCCAAGAATAAGTAACACCTGCATTTGGCGTGGGTGTAAATGTGGGTGAGAATAAAACATCATTCCAGCAAAGTGGTTGTGGTGAGGTAACGGTAACTTGCGGGATTGGTTTTACATTTACGGTAATTGTTTTTGAAGAAATACATCCATTAGTTGATGTTATTATTAAATTAACTGTATAAGTGCCGGTAGCAGGATAAGTATATGTTGGGTTTTGTAGATTTGATGTATCAGCCAAGTTTGTTGCATCGCCAAAATTCCAGCTATATATAACGTTTGTTGTTGGTGTAGATGTATTATTAAAAACTGAATTAGTCCCTACACAAACAGTTGGTGTAGAAAAAGCTACGATTGCATTGTTTGCAACCATAACATTATTACTTGAAACAGCTTTACAGGTAAAATTATTTGTAACGGTTAAAGTAGCTACAAAAGTACCCGAGTTTGAATAAATATGTGTAGGATTTTGAGCAGTAGAAGCCGCAGAACCATCACCAAAACTCCAATTATACCCCACGCCACCTGTAGATGTATTTGTAAATGTTGTAGAAAATTGTTTGCAAACTGTATCTGAAATAAAAGATGATTTTGGTAAAGGATTTACTGTAACAGAATCTGAATATGTGGCTGTACAACCTACCGAACTACTAATTGTGTATGTTACCAAAAATGTGCCTGGTGTGGCGTATGTGTATGCTGGATTATGAGACATAGATGTTGCCCCATCTCCAAAATTCCAAGTATAACTAGTAACTGTACCCTGATTAGCTAATAAAGTTGATTCATCTGAAAACAGTGTATTGTTATTTAAACAAACTGTTGTAGCAGAAAATGAAGCGACAGGTGATACAGTAGAATTATGAATAGTATCACCTAAAACCAAGGTGCAACCTGTTTGTCCCACATTAGCAAAGGTTGTCATAGTAACAGAATATGTTCCACCAACATTAACAGTAGCAGTTTGCGCTGTATTTGAACCTACAACACCCGGTCCTGTCCAATTATAAGTTGCCAAACCTGCGGGGGCTGTCATAGTAGTATTTCCGCCTATACAGGGCTGAGGAAGATGGGTTACAAGAGCCAATGGGGCACAATCAACAGCTAAATAGGCATAACCAAAGTGTCCACCTTTATCACAATCGCTGGTTTCAAAGGTTATAGTAACTGTTTGTCCCACATATTGCAGCAAAGGAATTAAAACAGGAGTCCAGCTTTTATAAAAAAATTGATATGTTCCTGTTGCATCATATACACTTTGAAAACCACCAATGGATGAAGCTTGAGTAACATCAACATCGTAACGAGCACAAACTATTTCTTGTCCACTTGCATCATACATTCTTATTTTAAAATAAGGCTGGTCAACAGGTGGATGTCCATTAGTTCCTGTTTGGTCTAAAACAACCGCATACCAGTATGTAATGGTTTGACTAGCCTGAGTAACAGAAAAAGTATTAGAAATTATTTGATGATAAAAAGGATAAGGAGCAGGATAATTGTAAACGCCCGGGTTGTTATTTAATACAATGGCTGCTCCGTAAGCGCTATCGCTGCCGAGCCTTAATGAATATGTATGTCCTGGAGGAACTCGGCTAATTGGCACTAATGGATCTGTTCCCCCGTTACATAATTCATGTACGTAATTCATAGAGTTAAAACCACCCGAATTAAGACCATTAACCGTTAAGTTTCCAAAACCGTAAACCTGCCCACTGTTTGGATCGGTTTGGTTCATAGCAGAACTTGCATTATTCCATTGTCCAGTCCAATTACTCGTATTTCCTGCTGAAAAATCTAAATTATTACAACTACTGCTTGCCGTTTTATTAGCTGTACCATTTTTTAATTCCAAATCTCTTTTTTCGGCTTCAGCTTTCTCTTCTTCGATAGCTGGTAAATATTTAAATTTATAAACGTCTTCGAAATAAGATAACTTATCTAACCAATATTGCTGAGCGTTTGCTTTTGTTATAGCACCTTCTTTTACAAGGTTTTTATACTCTTTTATTTTTAAATAATCCCATTTGGCCGCATAAGCAAAGAAGTTTTTGCACTCAGCTTGTGTAATATGTAAACGCTTGGTAAATTTAGTTTCAATCTCATTCCAATTGTATAAGGACGGAGTAACTTCATCTGTACACGAATGGGGTTTAGTATATAATAGATTTTGCGCCTGCAAAAATGCAGACAGCATCAAAAGCATGAAAATAAACCCTTTTTTCACGAATAGTTAAATCATTAATACTTAGACAAATATACGCTAAAAAAGGCCAGATTGCAATACTGAAGGTAATTTAAGAATTACTATACTTTTTGCTCTTTCGGCACCCGTAGAAGTAATACAAAACCTATTATAAAGATTAGAATTAATGATAGAACCGAGTTTCTAATCCCTCCGGTTACATCTTCTATTAATCCAAAAGTTGTAGTACCAATGGCTAAGCCAATTTTTTCGCTTACATCGTAAAAGCTAAAATAGCTGGCATGGTCCTTAGTTTCGGGTAACATTTTTGAATATGTACTGCGTGACATTGCCTGAATACCCCCCATTACTAAACCAACACAAGCCGCTACTACATAAAACTCCATAGGTGTATCAACCAATAAGTACGTATAAACACAAATAGCGGCCCAAATACCAATGTTAAGGCCTATTGTTTTTATGTTGCCAATAATAGAAGATAATTTAGACATAATAAAAGCACCTGCCACACCCAAAAACTGAATAATTAAAATAGAAATAATTAAGCTTTGCTGTTGTTGCTTTTCATTTTCCCATAAAATAGCCTTAGTTGCAAATGGTACAGCCATTATCATTACAGTTTGCACTCCCATGTTATACATAAAATAGCTGGTTAAAAAGCGGCGCAATTGCAACCTGTTTTTTAAATCTATCCAAACATTTTTAAGCTCTTTATATCCACTGCTTAATAAATGTTTTTTCTGCCCATCTTGTTTTACTGATGCAGGTAATCTTCTAAATGTAACTTGTGCAAAACCAATCCACCAAAGGCCTACCAAGGCAAAAGTGTATTGTATTTTAGGAATTGTTTTAGTGAAAACAGCCAAAACTAAAATAGCAATTAGTAATAAAGAACTGCCTACGTATCCCATTGCAAAGCCACGCGCACTAATTTTATCATGTTGCTCTGGGTCAGCAATTTCGGGTAAATAAGCATTGTAAAAAACCAAGCTACCCCAATAACCAACACTGGCAAGCATTAGTGCTAACATGCTCAATATTATATGCTCAGTACTAAAAAAACTTAATGCAATACAACTAAAAGAACCTAAGTAACAAAAAAGCTGAAGAAACCTTTTTTTACCATCAGAATAATCAGCCATACCTGATAATAAAGGAGATGAAAAAGCAACAATAAGATAAGAGACAGCTACAACATAACCATAAAAAGCCGTGTTTATAAACTCACCGCCACAAAAAGGAATAAGCCCGTTTAAGTCATTTTTAGTTACTTTTTCGTAAAAAATTGGGAAAATAGCCGATGAAATTACCAGTGGATAAACTGAGTTTGCCCAGTCGTAAAAAGTCCAGGCACGAATTGTTTTTTTATCGTTTTTTGCAATCATACAAATTCTTTAGGTTATAAATTTAATAAATCATTCATAGTATAAACACCTTTTTTTTGCTGAATAAATTCAGCTGCCAAAACAGCTCCTAATGCAAATCCTTTACGGTTAAAAGCTTTGTGTGTTATAGAAATTTCATCAACAGCCGATGTATATAAAACTGTATGAGTGCCCGGCACTTCATCAGTACGTACTACATCAATAAATAAGTTTTTGTCGCTATTAGTATCTATACTCCATTTATTCTTTTTAGAATAATTTGCCAAAACTCTTTCGGCTGTTGTAATAGCTGTACCGCTTGGTTTATCAAGTTTATGAATGTGATGAATTTCCTGCATGGTCACTTCGTAATCACTAAAATTATTCATCATTTTAGCTATTTGCTCATTCATTTTAAAAAACAAGTTTACACCTAAGCTAAAATTTGTAGCGTAAAAAAGTGATTGCTTGTTTTTTAAACAAGCCTGCTTTATTTCATCAAATTTATTGTACCAGCCAGTTGTGCCTGCTACGATGGGTAAATTAGCAACAAAGCATTTATAGATATTTTCAATTACAGTATCAGGGGTACTAAACTCAATAGCAACATCGGCTTGTTTTAACTGCTGAGGTGTTATATCGTTTATATTACTTCTACCTATTTTAAAAACAATGGTGTGGTTTCTCTGTAAAGCAATTTGCTCAATTTCTTTACCCATTTTACCATAACCAAAAAGTGCTATGTTCATTTTATAAATGCTTAGTTTTGCAAACTTACAATATATTAAATGTCGCTCACAAATATTAGTTTTTTTTTATGCACGCTGTTTAGTTTATCAACCTTTGCGCAAAAGTTTGATAAAGCAGCCTTTTATCAAGTTATGGAAGTTAACGATAGCTTAAAAATTAATCAACAATTAAATTTACTACAAAATTCATCTATAAAAGAAAAACAAGCTTATGAAGGTGCCTTACTTTTAAAAAAAGCAGGCGTAGTGGCTAATAAAAGAAATAAACTAAACACCTTTAAATTAGGCAAGCACAAATTAGAAGGCGCATTAGAGAAAGATAGTAGTAATACTGAGTATCATTTTTTGCGTTTAATGATACAAGAAAATGCTCCAAAAATATTAGGTTACCATGCCTCTTTAGAAAAAGATAACATCTATATTCGTAAAAATTATAAAACACTTAATGCTGTTTTGCAACAAGCAATTTTAGAGTACAGTAAGCAGTCTAAAACACTAAGTAATTTAAGTACTGAAATAAAATGAGTAAAAAAATATTAGCTATTTATTATACACAAACCGGACAATTAGGTGATATTGTACACAATTTTTTATTGCCTTTTGAAGCAGAAGGCTTTTTGGTACAGAAGGTTTGCGTAAACCCGGTTGCAAAATTTACTTTCCCATGGAGTAGTGATAGTTTTTTTGATGCTATGCCTGAAAGTGTTTTAAGTAAACCTACTGAATTGCAACCCTTTGCTTTAAAAGAAACTTCATATGATTTAATTGTACTGGGTTATCAACCTTGGTTTTTATCGCCGAGTATTCCTACAACATCATTATTAGAAAATGAGAATTTCAAGAAAGTGCTTAATAATACTCCTGTTGTTACTATAATAGGCGCGCGCAATATGTGGATTAATGCCCACGAACGTATAAAAGATTCGCTTAAGCAAGCGGGGGCAAAATTAGTGGGTAATATTGCTTTGGTTGATAGGCATACAAATTTAGTAAGTGCGGTAACTATACTTTACTGGATGATGTCAGGTAAAAAGGACAAATGTTTAGGCATTTTTCCTAAACCGGGTGTGGCCGATGAGGAT
>Ga0134126_10008196_pt1 | contig 13141 bp, 5 predicted proteins | sample KB31752_FD_96881 | JGI IMG/M metagenome (GOLD analysis project Ga0134126, IMG submission 96881) | Terrestrial soil microbial communities with excess Nitrogen fertilizer from Kellogg Biological Station, Michigan, USA - KB3-175-2 | ecosystem: Environmental > Terrestrial > Soil > Unclassified ...
CGCGGCCTGGGAGGGGAGGGCGGCCAGTCGTCCGGTGGCTCCGTCTGCCCAAAGCCGGGCCACCAACCGTCTCCGGTATAGATGTGGCCTTCCCTCCATGGACGAATGGGCTTTTTGCCCGAAAAGCCTTCGGAGTCTTCCGAGATAGTCACATAAAAGAGCCCTGTTTGAGGATCGTAAGATGGCGGATAGTAGTTTGTGCCCCCTAGCGCACTTGGCGCAACGACGATTCCGCTCTTCGGTTTCGGCCAGACCTTTGCAACTCGAATCGGCTGGCCATCCTTATCGAGGCCTGTGGCCCAAGTCACTTTGACAAAAGCCTTGCCCAAAATGAATTTGCCGGTCACCCGATCGAGGACATAGAAGTACCCATTGCGATTGGCCCACAGCATCACCTTACGCAGTTTGCCGTCCAAGTTGATGTCCGCTAATACGGGAATCTGGGTAGCATCATAATCGTACTCATCGGCCGGGGTGAATTGGAAATACCATTTAAGCTTCCCGGTGTCGGCATCGAGTGCAACCACGCTCTCCGAGTAGAGATTAGACAATTTGCTGCCAGGCGATCGCTGCTCGCCATTCCACGCCGGATTTGCATTGCCGGCACCGTAGAACACCAAGTTCGTCTCAGGATCGTAGGAACCGCCGTTCCAGAGGCCGTCGCCGCCATGCTTCCAGGTATCCCCTGCCCATGTCTTGGCGGCGGGATCGTCCGCGGAAGTTGGGGTCATGTACGTTTTCCAAATCTCTTTCCCGGTATGAACGTCATAGGCGGCAAGAAAGCAGTTTGCGCCCCGATCGTCGGTTGTCGGTCCGACGATGACCTCGTTCTTCACCACCAAAGGCGCCATGTTAATCACCAAGCCCGTTTTCCAGTCGGCAATCGCGATTTCCCATTTCACCCGGCCGGTTCTGGCATCGATGGCGAGCAGATGATCGTTCCATCCCGTGGTCCAAAACAACGTGTGGCCCTCGATCGCCACTCCCTTGTTGACCATGTACATGCGTTGCCCGTGGAAGTCGTTCTCATTGAACGAACGCGAGAGTTTCCAGTACTGCCGGCCCGTGACGGCATCGAGCGCCACTACTTCGGTCAGGCTCGTCGCATACAAAACGCCGTTAACAACAATTGGCGTATTCTCCATCTTCTCGTCAGCCGGTGTGCCGGTGGGCCTCCAAACCCACTTTAGCTGCAGATTTTTGACGTTATTCTGATCGATTTGTGTCAAAAGGCTGTAGCGATCACTCGCATATGTCCCTCCGTAGGTGAGCCAATTCTGAGGTTCCTGGTCAGCGTGAAGCAGACGGTCGAACGTAACTTGCGCCTGCAGGGAACCCGTCAATAAGGCAAACGCCACCAACACTCGCACTCGTAACTTCATGTTTCTCCCCTGCAAAATGGGCTGTGCGCCATCGACTCTTTATTGGCTGTTACGTTTCTTAAGAGGCACCAGTACGATATTCCGAAACTCGACCCCGCCGTGGTCGCCCTGCAACTCAATTGGCCCCGGCCGGCCTTCGAACGGATCAAAAGCGATCCCGGTCAGGCCGTCGATCACACCTTTTTCATAAAGCTTCTTTCCGTTCAGGACTGTAGTGACTTCACGACCAACCAGGCGAATATCGTACGTATTCCACTCGCCTGCGGGTTTGCTCGCGTTCACCGTGGGTAAAACGCGCGTGTATAACGCTCCCGTGCCGTGCATGCCCGGAGGCTTTCCATAATCGGACCCGATCTGAACTTCATAGCGGCCGCGCAGACCGATGCCGCTGTTGCCCTTCGGGGGGATTTTATACTCGACATGTAAGTCAAAATTCCAATACTTAGCCACGGTCCTTAGATCATCCGCTTGACCAGAACACTTGAGAATGCCGTTCTCAACGCTCCAGCCCTCAGCCTTGCTGGAATTGACGCCCGTCCAACCTTTAAGGTCTTTGCCGTTAAATAACTGGATTGGCTTTCCCTTAACCCAGGTGCCATCGTCGTGTTCATCGATTTTTGGCGAGCGATATCCGGTGAACGTCAAACGGGTTGCCGGCGTTGTTGAGGAGCTTGTCATCGTGCCCTGGAGGAGTCCGTGGACGTACTTCACCTCATATTCCGCACGGTCATTCGGATTCGGAGCGCCTCCGCGGCGCGGTCTATCGATCCACGTGAAGTGCAGTACTCCGTCCTGGATTTTTGCGACCGTTATTTCATCCAGGCTGCCGTCCGGAGATCCAACGAACTGAATCTTCATATCGGGCGTTCCCGCACCAGTGATACCCAACCACCATGCGGCGGTCGTAGTGAACTGCGCAAAGTCCGCAGGTTTGGCGTTCACCTGAATATCCCACCGACCATTGAAGTCCTTATCAGCGGCCTGCGCGGTTGACGCTAGAGCGATCACAGCAAGCAACGCCAGCGGCGCCAAAAGCAATTTAACAATGCGCATTTTTAAACTTCTCCTATCCCTTAGTATGTCAGTATCTGGACCTGGATTGATCTCGCTCAAAGGTTGACCCCAAAGCCGATCTACGGCCTGCGATCAGCTTCCACGATGCATCGCATTCTTCAGAGATACTCCATTAGCCTATCCACCATTGTTTGCAGCAGGGCGTAAGGTTCAGGGCCGCCACTTTCGATCGAATATGTACCCTTGAAACCCATCTCTTTTGAAATTCCGACGGCCGTAGCAAGATTGAATCTGTCGGGACCCCATTTGACATGACTAACTGTCAGTGCCAGTGGGTACATTAAGCGTAGCCCGTGCTCCATGCTCTCTTCGTCCTTCCAGTTACCCATATCCGGATTCGAGTGAATCCCGGACTCCCGGATTACCTTCACGAGCGTTTCGATAGGAATCCCGGATCCCCGCTCTTCTATGAGGATCGCAACGTTCTTCGATTCGCCATAATCGCGCAATGTCTTGAGCGCGTCAATAATCGGGGTAAGATTGTCGCCCCATGCCCTCCCTTGATTGACCATTACACTGGGGCATTCGATCATCGCTGCTCGATCAATCCATTGCTTTGTGAGTTCAATTGCGTGAGCGCGAATTTGTGGGTCAGGCGAACAAGGGCTGATCGTCCCACTATAGTCGTCTACGCCGGTGTCCAATTCCAGGGGCATGTCTACCATCCGGGACTTCACCTTCTGCAGCCGCCCGTGAAACTTCTCAAAGTAAGATGGCTCCATCGAGAGAAAATGGAACTGTTGCACCTCTACGTTGTGAATACCGTAGCGATGCGCAAGCATGGATGGATAGTCCATGATGTCAAGCTTTCCCGGCGACACCGGCTGGCTCCAGTCCCTCGTTTCCGCCAGGAGGTCACCAAAATCCCCTGACATTGCACCGATGCGGTCTAGCTTTGACACGATGGCGATGTCCTGCGCCACTCCACTGGCAGCGATCGCGCCCGCAGCGATGGAACCCACCAAGAAATCTCGACGTTTCATAGCTGATTGATACCTCCGCATGTCATCGTCACATAGCTCTTGCGAATTGAATTCCCGCTAGAGGGAAAGGCACACCAAACGTGCTGGGGTATATCGGGTGAGGATGACGAGTTCCCATTGAGACTCATGCACACAATCTTGATCACCCCGCAAGATCGCTCCCCATTAAGTTGAGTTCGATCTCATTGAAGAAAATATAGGCACCTTGCAGGCCAAAGGACGGTCACCCTTCCCGTCTACGTCATACCCTTACAAAGGCCAATAGCCATATGGAAAAGCACCGCCCCAAAGAATGCAGCTTCTCTGTCACCAACTGCAGACCGTTTCGCTTTCGATCGATTGTTTCCTGCCGAAGGAATGAACGAAACCTTATGAAACATAAGATTTAGCTGTCGCGCACTGGAAGTGTCAAGTAGAATTTGCTCGGCGTGGTTTTGAATCGGCATGGAGCAGTGTCACATCGCGGTTCCGTACACGCGAGTCTCTCGTGGAGCAAAAAAACCAATATCCAAAAATCGGCCCGATGAATATCACAGGTCCCGCCGGGAAGTTACGAGGAATCTGAAGATTGATGAACCGGTGGATGAAACTCTGAATTCAGGAATTCGACAAGAATTCCGCGATGGTGGGGGGATGATCATCGGGCGCGACATTTGTGACAGTTCGACCGAAAGGAGTCTCGCCCGGATGGAAATAAGCGGCACTGGGAGCTGCTAACCCAATATTGGACGGCTTTTTGTTACATAATCAAACACTTTCGGCCATCTGGAGATCTTACTCCAATGCTTGCACAGTCCTGTTATTTTAGAGTCATTCGGTGGTGCCGCGAAGTCGTAAATCTAGGAAAAGACCTGGCTCCCTCGGTAGCGCTCGAACCTCCAACCCTTCCATTAACGGCGGAAGGCTATTCGAGTTTCGCGTTATTGAGCTTCTCAAAAGTTCTAAAATCGTCTACTAGGGCCGACCAATTTTTCTCTCGTGTTCACTAGAGGTTACGCAGCTTTTGCGACTTCTGTTTTTGATGTGATTTCCGGTACATTCGGTACAACTGAAGGTAATTCAAATCCAAGTCCACTCTCCCCCTGGTCATCCTGATTTTTGTGGCCAATGGTGCAGCCACGAATCTTTTCAATGCAACGCTTTTCTCCTCCAAACTGATGGCGATCCGATGCATAGTCTCCACACCGAAGATGGAAGGCATGGAATATCATCGGATGCCCCACCCCGAATATCCGTCTAAATTGGGAGTTGATCTTTCCCTGTTACTTTGGCACAAACCATGTTCATCAGTTTGAGTGGCTCGTAGAAGCTGGGATCTGCGTGATCTTTACCGGAGAGGCCAGCGCATTCAACGAATCGACATCGAACTTTTTGTAGAGATCGAGGCAAAACAGTTCGGCGGCTGAGCGAAATGGGACTGGCTTGTCGAGGAGGAACGCGAGGCTCTGGATGGAATTCTCACTTACTAACTGAGAGAAGATCCCAGGTTCAAGGGCTGCTGCGACCAGCGCGATCATCTGGGTCCGAAGCCCATCCGTCTGCAACCGCACTTTACTTTGGCCAGTAGTAGAACGAAGCCAATTTGCTGTAGCGATCAGTTGGGCCGCCTCAAGTCCGAGACTGCGGTCTCCGGTGCTATCGACCAAAACGATCCAGGCACTGACGTCCGGCCCAGGAGCGGCACTTCCGACAAACAACGGATCGAATGCCAGGACATCGTCGCCTCGAGTCAGGCGTTGAAACACGGCATCTGCTGCGCTCTTGTAGCCGCTGTCATTCATAACGATGGTCACAGGCCGATCTTCGGGAGCAGCGGCTTCATGAAACCAAATACCCGTTGCACTCAATCCATTTGAATAATCGAAACGGTACGACAACGTCCTGAAGTTGTAACCGATGCTGTTATCGATGCGCAAAGCGCGCGATGTGGATATCGCAGCGTAACGAACCACGGATGCCAGTGTTTCCCTGTTGGAGGCGATCCAGGCGGCATGTTGCGTTCCCTCCGCCGGAACCTGTTCGCGCTGGATGCCATGCTCCAGTTGCTTGGCAAGGCTCACGAAGGTCAGGTTGCCTGCGGGAACTCCGATGGCAAGCTGTTGAGGGGCCCGGATCTCCGCGTCGCTGAATATCTCCTTTTGAGTAACTGGCATGTCGAAGTGTCGAGTGAAGAACTTGTATGCCTGCTGACGATTGTCGAGCTGAAAATTGTGAACGCCAGGATCCAGGTTCTCGTGCCATGCCAGATTCTCAGGCACGTTGAAAAGGTTGAAGAATGGCTTCGCCCGGTCGTAGATGCCTGGCTTCACTTCCGGCGCGCGAAAGCAGCAACTATCGACCGCATTGTGGATCAGCAACGTCGGTTTCGGCGCACGCATGGCGACAAATTCCGGGTAACTTTGCGCCCGCAACAGGTCTGGGGCGTCTTCTTCTACTTCGTATGTGTCCAGTGGATGGGTCAGGTTCGACTCACGAGACCCTATTCCCGCCACCTCCACAGAGACTGCGACGCGAGTATCCAGAGCAGCCAGCATCACCGTCTGCCAGCCTCCGCCGGAAAGCCCGGTGACCCCCAGCCGGGCGGGATCAACTTCCGGCAAAGTCGCCAGATAATCCAGGCCGCGTCGCATCGCAAGATAGAAAAACCCGAACGCGTTGGAGCCAACTAAATTCAAATCCGCGGCGTAATCGTGGTTGTTCTCGGGTTGAGACAATTCGCCGAATCCCATCCATCCCAGGTTCAACGAAACAATTCCGCGCTTGGCAAGGTTGATACAACGCTTTTGCTCGTATTCAACCGCAATTCCCTCCGGCTCATGTCCAATCAAATTCAAGACCGCGGGCGCGCGCTTGGTAATCTTGTCCGGTTCATAGAGGAGGGCGGTGGACATAAATCCCGGCACTATTTCGTAGCGGAACTTGCGAATACGATAGCCGTCCTGGGATTCGATTACTCCCACCTGCTGAAATCTCGGTGCTGAATCGACCCACTGGCGAGGCCATCCATGATAAGCAATATCATTCAGAATGTGCTCCCGCATTCGCTGTTCTTCTGTCGTCCACTGGGCGGCGATTTTTGGGGCGGGCAACGGTGGCACGCGCGCGAACAGGTACTGCTGCAACTGGAAATCAGTGACGGCGGATGACTGTACGGGATGCGTCAGCGTCTCTTCAATGGAGGAAAGCGCGGTCGTTTGTCCGTTGGCGCAGGCACTGCTAAACCCTAGCGAGAGGCAGGCGATAAGCAAAGCAGTTGCGGACATAACTCGGGGTGCGCTCATATTTCTCCTTATACTTTTCAGGGGAGTGACTTGCCTCTGCGCCGGCTTCCGATCACTGCTTTGGAAGTTCCTCTTGCTCCACCGTCTGAACTTGCACGTCCTGAACATTGCGACATGCGAGCGTGCGGAACTCCTGAACGTCGTGCATCGAGAAAACCGGAGCCGTAACGGAGCGCGGAGTTTTGACGCGGAAGAAATCGGCATCATCCACATGGTCCATCCAGAACACAGGCCGCACCTCCGGTTGCTTGAACGCGATTTCGACGTTCGTGAACTCGATATTCCGAAGGTGCCGAAGAAAAAACCCGCTGGCCGGGATGTCCCCGAACATAATTGGATCGGGCCAGGGAGTATCGTTGGCGGACTCGGGCGGATGAAGCTGCGCCATCTTTTCAGTGCCGCCGCCGGGATGCTCGAAATAACAATCGTGAATCTTGACCTCTTCGATAGCATGACCGGGAATGCCGGAAAAGATGCCGCCGCCCCCCAGACGCGAGATGGAGTTGTAGCTGACGACATCGCTGATTATGATGCCGCGAAGGGTACCGATTGGAATGCCCGCCGGTCCGCGCATGCGTGCTCCCAGTCGCAAAAACAGCGGAGTATTCGTGCAATCGCGCATGGTGATTCCAGAGAAGGTGATGGCTTCGATATCCGCGCCATCGGAGCTTTCGACCGCAAAGCCTTTGCTACCGTCGAAGACACAGTTTGAAATGGCAATGTTCTTAAAGCCGCCGTTTGATTCCGTCCCCAGCTTGATGCTTCCGTTGAACTCCTGCGGAAAGTACGGCTTTACTTTGGCCTGCTCTGTCTTGTCCGTCGACCATCGTTTCCATGTCCCATCCAGCATGGTCCCGAGTTGATATGCGCCGGTGACGTAACAGTTGCTGATGGTCACATTTTCCGTGGTCCGCCGATAACCCAGGGCGAAGGAACTCTTGGGGCAGATGGCGTCATCCCAGGGAGAGTTGACGCTGCAATTTGAGACGCGAACATTCCTGCAACAGTCGATATCGATGCCGTCGCGATTGGTGTCGATCAAAAGGTTGTCGATGGTCAGGTTGTCGACGCCGGTGGCGAGAATGGCGAAATGCCCACATTGGAGCATGGAAAAATCGCGCAGCACGACGTTGCGGCAGTTCTTTAGCCCGATAGCTTTATTTCCCATTCCGGGTGTTTCCGCCAGAGGCAGATCGCTTGCGCCTCGGCTCAGACCTTTGCCCCAGATTAGCCCTGTGCCAAGGATCGAGACATCGTGAAGATCTTCTCCCCAGATCAAACTGTTGTGCCAGTGGTTGTGGCCGTAATCCTGGTATTTCTCCCACGGCTTGTTCGACTCAGCCGCGTCGTAGCGGGAGCTGGCGCTTGCACCCTCGGCAACAGTCGCTGCCAGGATGGTGGCGCCGGGCTCAAGATAGAGCGCAACTTTACTCTGCAGCCGGATCGAGTAGCAGGCGTAGGTGCCGCAGGGAAAATGAACGATGCCGCCCCCGGCCGCGCCGGCAGCCTCGATCGCCCGATTGATGGAGGGAGTATCGATCGTCGCGCCGTCGCCTGTCGCGCCAAACATTTTCACGTCAAATGTTCTGCGGCCGGAACCGTGCGCTGCTTCGGCTCTCGCAGCAGGTAAGGCCGCCTTTGCCACGGCAGCGCCGGCCATACCTGCTCCAGATAGTTTGAGGAAGTCTCTGCGTAGTGAATTCATTGATTTAAGCTTTTGCGCTCTATCGACTTTAGAACCTCTAGAAACTGGCCTTCACCCCGAACTGCATAATCCGCGGTTGGGCTGTTCCATAGGAGGTTGGGCCTCCGTACGCTCCCGAAAACTGCGTTCCCCCGATCTGGCCGAAGGTAGCACTGCCCGCGTTGTTATCGGGTGCGCCAAAATTGGGGTGGTTGGTCACGTTGAAAATGTCAGCGCGCAACTGCAACGCCACCTGTTTGAAGGTAGTGTTCTTGATTGCGGATATATCGGTGTTGAAGAACCCGGGAGCACGCAGCACATTTTTTCCCGTGTCTCCGAAGGTGCCATACGCGTTCACAGTGAAATCGGCGGGATTGAACCACTGGCCGACCACGCCGGGGTGCGGCCGGTGACCGAGCATGGCGTCAGCCGGTTTGGAGATATTGACTAAATCGGCTCGATCCGCTCCGATGGCGCTGAAGGAATTGTCGGTGCCGCTCACGATCGTGAATGGATTGCCGGTCGGATACCAGTTGACGATTCCGGTCACCTGCCATCCGTTCAGAATTGCATTGGCGAATTTGTTGCTGTGGATACTTGGTGTCAGATAATTCGCATTGAATTTGATGACCTTGTTCAGATCGTCGTCCGATGGGCCGTAGTCGAAAGACCTGCCGCAAATGCAGCTATTCGTGTAAAAAGACGTGTCTTTGTTCGGAGCGAAGTCGTCCATCGCCTTCGCCCAGACAAAACTGGCCAGGAAGGAGAAGCCGTGATCGAAGCGCTTTTCCCCCGTTACCTGCAGCGCATTGTAATTGCTGTTCACGCCGGACTGGATCTCGGCGACCGATCCATAGTTTGGATAAATTCGGCGCTGCTGGGTTGTGTTCTCGTTTTCCGTGGGCGATTCGCTTGGATTATAGATTGCGGGATTCAACTGATATAGGCCGCTCTCCTGATCGCCCGTGCCGTAGAGCCGGTGCGCGGTATTTCCGATGTAAGCGACACGCAACAGCCAGTCCTGCCCAAAGCCCTGCTCGAAGGTGAGGTTGTAGGACAGAATCATGGGCAGGCGAAGATGCGGGTCCTGAATCTGCGAAAAGGAAATAGCGCCTGAAGGAAAGGTCGCAGTCGGGCCTGGGTTGCGGGGACCGAACTCTTCCGGAAATGGGCTGATTTGTCCCGCGCTTCCATAGGGATCGGCAAAGCTGGTGGCCGTCAGAACAATGACGGGGGCGAACGGAGGAACGCCGACAATCTGCTGGTTGATCAAGGCGTTTGGAGGTTCATAGTAGTATCCCGCGCCGCCCCGCAGGCTTCGATTCCCTTTGTCCGACATCTGATAAGCAAAGCCGATTCGAGGGCCGTAGTTTGCATAATTGGAGTAGATACCGGCCTCGGGACATCCAGCATCATGGTTCGAGCCGCCGTACACCAGGCCTGGGGGCGCATTTGGATAACGCAACGACTGGGCCGCGCCCGGTTCAAAGCAGGCCACCCGGCCCAGGCTGTCCTTGGCGGGAGTATAGGGGTCCCAGCGCAAACCGGCGCTCACGGTGAGACGCGGGGTTGCCTTCCAATCGTCCTGGATGAACGCGCTCCAGTTGATGCCTGTAAAGTTGAGAAACAAGCCGCCGCCCTGGATGAAGTAAGAAACCGCTCCCGAGACGAAATCCGCCATGTTGTAGCCGGTGAGCGAGTTGTAGAACTGAAAGTTACCGCCCTGCTGGAATGTATTCGACATTGGCTGGGTGAGTCGAATCGCCTGCCCGCCGAATTGCAGGAGGTGGTTGCCCTTTGTCCAGGTAAAGATTTCCCGCAAAGACTGATTCCCGCGATTCCAGACTCCATAGGTGCCGGCACCGACGCCGAAAGTGTCGGTGCCGAAGTTCAGGCCGCCATTGTCGCCGGCGCCTCCGGTTGGCGGTTGGGCGATCTTCACGCCTGCCTTGTCGATGGTGAACGGAGCTGAGGAGTAGGTGTGTCCGTTGATCCCCGTGTAACCGTAATAGCTGCCCAGCACGAGGTGCGGCCTGATGGTATACACATCGTTGACGCTCACGTTGTTATCGATCAGGGTCTCGGCATTTCCTTCCGCCTGAAGAATGTTGATGGTAGGCGGAATCACCAGCGGTTGACTGTATTTCTGCCGGAAATAATGTCCGTTCAAATGATTGTTCGCGAAATCGGCGTCCAGCTTTACCAGATATTCGTCGGTATTTTGAACGGTCGGCAAACCATTGTAGTAGAAGTTGTCGTTGGGATAACCCGGAGTGGACGGACGCCCCAGTTGCGCGCCATTGGGAAGCGGAATTCCACTCAGAAGATAGGTTGCAACAGGACTGACGGGTACCTGGTTGTTCGTATAAGGCAGCCCGGTGGCGGGATCGTTCAGTTGGAAACAGGTGCCGAACGGCGCACAGGTGGCAGCACCGGGAGTGAAATAGGAGAAGTCGCCGTTGCGTTCCGCCTGGTTCGGCACGAAAGCGCCCAGCCCGTTGTTGGTCGTGCTGAACCGGGTGCCCTGGTAACTCCCGAAATAAAACAGCCTGTTCTTCACGATCGGACCCCCGATCGTGCCGCCAAACTGGTTCTGGTTCAGCGGACTGACCGATTGTGCAAACCAATTCTTCGCATTGAACGCATCGTTCTGAAAGAACTCGAATACATTGCCGTGAATCCCATTGGTTCCTGACTTTAGCGTTATGTTCACCACGCCGCCGATAGCATCGCCATAAATGGTGCTCATGTTGCTGGTCATGACGTTGAAGTCCTGAATGGCGTCGGGATTGGGAAAGGGAAGGTTGGTGTTGAGATAGGAGTCGTTGTAATCGGAGCCGCCGAGTTGGTAACTGACGCCGTTCGCGCCGGCGCCGTTAATTTTTGCATATTGCTCGCTGGGGAAAGTGCCACCCTCGCAGTTCGCTGCACAATAGTTGGCTGTGACGTTGGCGGCTCCCGGAGTCAAAAACACCAACTGCTGCGCATAACGGTTATTCAGGGGCAAGCCAACGATTTCCCTTGTGTTGATCAACTGGCTCAGGGTTGCAGAGTTGGTCGTGACCAGCGTAGCGTTCGCTGTCACCGTGACTTTTTGCGCGACCGAACCCACCTTCAACTGCACCGGCAGCGTAACTGCCTGGCCGGTGGCTATAGTGACACCCTTCTGAGTAAAAGTACTGAAACCGGCCATCGCAACGGTAATTTGGTAAGTTCCCACTGGCAAACTTGGGAAAACATAGTCGCCTGAATTTCCCGACGTAGCAGTCCGCGTGTATCCAGTTCCCATGTCCTCCGCAGTCACTGCGGCGTTCGGCACCCCTTGGCCGGATGGGTCGAGCACCCGACCACCGAGCCGGCCGGTCGTGAACTGCGCCAGTGCTGGAATTGTAAGTCCAAAGACCAGAATCAATGACAGATGCAAGCAGATGAGCCTGCTTGCTTCAGTTAAGCCCTTGAAGGCCTTTCGCATGTCTTTGCCCCCCAACTCGCCCAAGTGCGCCGGATTTTAACGACCGTGGCGTTTCAATTGGATTTAAATCACTCTAATGAAGGAACGCAATAAAAAAACCCGCGCCCTATCACTCGCCATTCAACCTATTGAACAGTTCTCCGTTCACCCCATGACGCGGTGCGCGCTATAGCGGACTGGAAACCTCAAGGCTTTTTGTTGAACTACGAGAGGGTTTTGCGCGCCGATTAAATCCGAAGAAAAGTGCAAAAGCTGTACAGCGTATTGGACGCAATGATTTTGCACTGTTGCAATCAACTTGACTGTAATCTTCTGCGAAGCCATGATCACTATGCTTGTTTGCAAGGTCGCAGGATAGTCGACCGAGTATCTGTAGAAACCCATTCACAAGGGTGTTTCTGCAGCAATCGATTTCCGGAGTGAATCAATTCCGCTGCCGCCTTTTTTTGCCGAGAACAACGGCGGGTTGGAAAAGTGGATTGCCCTGGTGCATAACCAAGGTAGCAACGGCTTAGGCCGTACTTCGATTGAAAGCAGGAGGGCGTATGAAACGCTCGTGGAAGTTGTTGTTCTTAGCTGTACTGGCGTCGCTCATCGCAATGCCGATGGGTATGCACGCACAATCACAAACCTCTCAGATGGGCGCTACGGCGCAGAAATTTCCGTCAAAGATCAAATACGTCTGGATCATTCTGATGGAAAACCACAACTGGACGGGAAACAATGCCGGGGCTGCGTTCGGGGATCCGGACATCAAAGGCAGTTCCCTCGCCCCATACACCAATGGGTGGCTGCTGCATCACGCGGCCCACGCGGAGCGGTACTACAATCCACCGGGAAATCATCCAAGCGCGCCGAATTACCTGTGGCTGGCAGCGGGGACGAATTTTGGAGATCTCTTCGACGATTTGCCGTCTGTCTACGACATAACCTCGCACAGGCATATTGAGCGTCTATTGACCAATGCTGGAATCTCCTGGAAGTCGTATGTGGAGCAGGACTTTGGAAATCCAGAATTTGACGATTGTCCACTGGGATGGAATGAAGTCGATCCGAACCACGTGCCTGCGGTCAATTTTGCAGACGACACCAACAATTTCGATCCGCAATCGGCATTTTGTATCCAGCACGTGGTCCCATACTCGGAGATGGCAACGGACATCGCCGACCACAAAGTGGCGCACTACAACTTCATTTCGCCCAACGTTTGTCACGACGGCCATGAGGGTGTTTCTCCGTGTGCCAGCGACGAGCCCGCGGATAAC
>Ga0134126_10008198_pt1 | contig 13138 bp, 10 predicted proteins | sample KB31752_FD_96881 | JGI IMG/M metagenome (GOLD analysis project Ga0134126, IMG submission 96881) | Terrestrial soil microbial communities with excess Nitrogen fertilizer from Kellogg Biological Station, Michigan, USA - KB3-175-2 | ecosystem: Environmental > Terrestrial > Soil > Unclassified ...
CGCGCTCCCTCAGCGCCGCCGCCGTTCCCGGTGCGTCGCCGAAATAGCCGGGGGGTCCCAGCTCGGTGCCCTCATATCCGGCGTTCACGATGGCGTCCAGCACGGCCACCGGGTCGGGCAAGCCGGCGTCGTCCGCGGTCAACTCGAAGATGCCGAACGAGACAGGCGCAGAGGCAACCCTCACGGTGTTTCCTTTCCGGTCAACGGGACTCGCGGGTCACGCTCCATGTCGGCCCAGGTGTCGCGCGTCCAGGCGAGGTCGGGGTCGTCCTCGGCGGCCATCGATCGCCGCTCCGCGGCCAGGGCGTTCAGGTAGTAGCCGTGGTACCCGTGGGCCGCGCAGAACGGGTGATAGCCGCGCGGCACCAACACCACGTCGCCGTCGCGCACCGTCCACGTCTCGTCGAGGCTGCCGTCGCGGGTGTAGAGGCGCTGAACTCCAAACCCCTCAGGCGCGGCGAAGCGGTAGGCGTACACCTCCTCGAGGTCGTTCTCGATCGGTAGCCTCTCCACCTCATGCTTGTGCGGCGGGTAGGACGACCAGTTGCCGGCCGGCGTCGACACCTCGACCACCAGCAGCCTGTGTGCAGCGAACTCGGGTGGGATGATGTGTGTGATCTGGCGGGTGGCGTTCCCCGCCCCGCGCACCTCGACCCGCATCGACGCGCCCGGGATCGGCTGCACAGCGCCGGCCCGGTCGCCGTCCGCGCGTGCTGCGCAGCGGGCCACCCAGCCGTCGCCCTCGACCGTGCACGTGGTTCCAGGAGGCAGGTACAGCGCGTCGGGCAGCGCATCGAAGGGGGTCTCCCGCGTGCCCAGGTCGTACCACTTGCCGTCGGCCGTCGCCGAGAGCCGGCCACCCAGGTTGACCAGGCAGACCTCGTCCGCGCCCGTGTCGATGCTGGCGGAGCCGGCGACCGTTGAGGATCTGTAGGACAGCCATCTCCAGCCGGCCGCATCGGGCGTCACGGGCGGAGCGGGGTTTCGCAGCAGCAGGTCGAGCGTCACGACAGGTCTCCCTCTGTTGGCATTGCGATCGAGCAGCCCAGGCGCGCGGCCACGTGCGCTCCGGCCCGATTGGCTACGGCGGCAGCTGGCGCGGGCTGATCGCCGCGCAGCAGACGCCAGCCGAAGGCGGCGGCGAAGGCGTCGCCGGCGCCGAGGCCGTTCACGACCTCGACCGGGTGGGGCGGCACCACCACCGGCTCGTGCCCGGCGACGTACAGCGTCACGCCGCGGCCGCCGTGCTTGTTGGCGACCACGCCCACGCCCAGATCGAGCAGCCGGGAGGCGTCCGGCGCGCCCACCGCCGCGGCCAGTTCCTCGTCGGAGCCGAGCGCCACGCCGGCGTGGCGTGCGGCGTCGCGCATGCAGGCGGCGTAGTCGACCGGGTCGTCCCACAGCACGTGCCGCCAGTCCAGGTCAAGCACGGTCGTGCCAGTGCCGCCGGACCGCGCCTCCAGCAACGACTGCGTGGCCAGGCGTGACGGCTCGATGGCGAAGCCGGTGCCGCTGACGTAGGCCAGCGGCACCGCCGCCAGGGCCTCCAGGTCGAGCGACGAGACCCTCAGTTCCCAGTCGGGACAGGTGGGGGTGCGGTAGAAGGTGATCGGGAAGTTGTCGGGTGGCCATGCCTCGCAGAAGGCAAGCGCGGTACGCAGTGTGGGGTGCGTGCCCAGCCAGCGGCAATCCACTCCCTGTGCGGTCAGCCAGTCGCGCACGTAACGGCCGTGGCCGTCGTCGCCGACGGCCGAGACGATCGCGGTGCGCACGCCCAGACGAGCAAGCCCCGTGGCGACGTTGCCGGCGAACCCGCCGACGTACTTGTGGAAGCCGTCGACCTGCTCGAGCGGCACCCGCAGCTGCATCGGATAGAGGTCGACACAGACGCGGCCCATCACCACCGCCTCCAGCTCCGTGGCGCGCATCAGCGCACAATACGTCAACGGTTGAAACGTTTCAACTGGATGGTCCTGCCGGCGTTGCGGCCGCCTCGACGAGGCCAGCAATTGGCCGCTCCTGCAGACGACGCGCTGCTGGCATGACGGGCTCGGCGCGCCGACTTGACAACCTCAACGTCGAGGCAGAAGATACGCGACCACCGGTTGAAACGTTTCAACAGCGACCGTTCGGAGCTCTAACTGCGGATCGGCGTGTTCAACGACGGGTTGGCCCACCTCTCGCGAGCGGATGCCTTCGCCTGGTGTGCCGAGCAGCAGCTGGCTGCCATCGAGATGGGCGTGGGCGGCTGGGCAAAGGCGGCCCACCAGCTGCCGCTCGACCAGCTGCTGCGCGAGCCCGGTGAGCGCAACAGGCTGGCCGGCGAGCTGTCCGAGAACGGGCTGACGCTGTCGTGTGTGAACGCGGCCGGGAACCCCCTGCACCCGGACCCGGCTGTCGGCCCTCGCCACGCCGCGCTGCTGCGGGGGGCGGTCGAGCTGGCGGGGCTGCTGGGAGTCGACCGGGTGGTGACGATGAGCGGCTGTCCGGGCGGCCGCGACGGCGGCCCCAGCCCGGTGTTCGCTCCCTGGGCTCTGACCCCGGACGACGAGTCGCTCTGGAACTGGCAGTACGAGCAGCGACTGGCGCCGTTCTGGAAGGAGCTGGGGGCGTGGGCGCGCACGGCCGCGCCGTCGGTGCTGATCTGTCTCGAGCTTCATGCCGGCGCGTCCGCCTACAGCCCCGGCGGCTACCTGCGGATCGCCCAGGCCGGCGGCGACAACATACGCGTCAACTTCGACCCCAGCCACTTCTGGTGGCAGGGCATCGACCCGCTGCGGGTGCTCGACCAGGTCGGCGACCGGGTCGCGTTCAGTCACGGCAAGGACACGCTGCTTCACCCGGACCGGATCGCCGACCATGGCGTTTTCGACTACCGCTTCCCGGTCGATCCGAACACCGCCCCCTGGCACTTCGCCTCGGTCGGCGGCGGCCGTGGGGTGGACGAGTGGTCGCGGTTGCTGGCTGCTCTGCGCTCAGCCGGTTACGACCGTGACGTCTCGATCGAGCACGAGGACCCCCGGGTCGACGCTGAACAGGGCATCCGCGAGTCACACGCGGTGCTGCGGGCCGCGCTGGCCGAGGTGGTCGTGTGAGTGCCACCATGCGCGACGTGGCCCGCCGATCGGGCGTGTCGGTGGCGACGGTCTCGAACGTGCTGCACAACACCGCGCCCGTGGCCGAGCCAACGCGGTTGCGTGTGCTGGAGGCCATCGAGCAGCTCGGGTACCGGCAGAACGAGGTGGCGCGGTCGCTGAAGCGCCAGACGACGCACACCCTGGGCGTCTCGATCCCGGATTCGCTCAACCCTTTCCACGCTACGCTGGCGCTCGAGGTCGAGCGGCGCGCGCACCGCGACGGGTTCGCGGTGCTGGTGGCCGAGACCGAGAACGATCCCGAGACCGAGATGGCGCAGGTACAGGCCCTTGTGGGCCGGCGTGTGGACGGGGTCATCTTCCCGGCCGTGACCGCAGGCTCGGCAATCCCCAGCGAGCTGCTTGACCGCGGCATCCCCGTGGTCGTCGTGTCGTTCGAAGGACAGGACGAGCGTTTGGGCATCATCGCGGTAGACGAGTTCGCCGCCATGGACGAGGTGGTGGAGCATCTGCTCTCGCTCGGCCATCGCCGCATTGCCTTCGCCCACTCCGGCCAGCAAGAGGAGCAGGTGGACATCCGTCCCGAGGCGCTGCGAGTGGCGCTGGCGCGGCGCGGCCTGGAGCCGGTCGCCGGCGTGGACGCTGCCACCGCAGTCTGCTGCACCAACGACGTGGTCGCCATCGCGCTGCTCGACGAGATGGAGCGGGGCGGCCGGCGCGTCCCGCAGGACGTCTCCGTCGTCGGGTTCGACGACATCCCGCTCGCGGCGCATCGCCGCATCGACCTCACCACGGTGCGGCAGCCGGCCCGCGAGATGGGACGGCTGGCCGCGGAGATGGTGCTGAGCGCGATCGCCGACCGGCGCCACGCCGCCGAGCGCGTGATGATCGAGACCGAGCTGATCGTGCGCGGTTCCACAGGTCCTGTGGCGGAGGCCGCTTGATGGACGTCCGCTACCAGGGCGTTGGCAAGGTGTTCAGCGGCGTCCCGGCTCTGGTCGACCTCGACCTGGAGGTGCCGGACGGCAAGTTCCTGGCGCTGCTGGGGCCGAGTGGCTGCGGTAAGACCACGGCGCTGCGGATCCTGGCCGGGCTCGAGGAGCCGACGTCCGGGCAGGTGTTTATCGGCGAGGACGACGTCACCAAGCTGCAGCCGCGCGACCGCGACGTGGCGATGGTGTTCCAGAGCTATGCGCTCTACCCGCACAAGAACGTGGCCGAAAATATCGCCTACCCGCTGCGGGTGCGCAAAATTGACAAGCGCGATCGCGAGCTGCGGGTCGGGAAGGTGGCCGAGCTGCTGTCGATCACGCCGCTGCTGGGCCGGATGCCACGGCAGCTGTCCGGCGGCCAGCGACAGCGCGTGGCCCTGGCCCGGGCGATCGTGCGCGAGCCGCGGGCGTTCCTGATGGACGAGCCGCTCTCCAATCTGGACGCACAGCTGCGGCTGCAGATGCGGATCGAGATCAAGCGGCTGCAGCGCGAGTTGGCGACCACCACGCTCTACGTCACCCACGACCAGGTCGAGGCGATGACCATGGCCGACATCGTGGCGGTGATGCACGAGGGCCGGCTGCAACAGCTGGCCGCTCCGGCGGATCTCTACGCCCACCCGGTCAACCTGTTCGTGGCCCGCTTCTGCGGCTCGCCGCCCATGAACGTGCTCTCGGGCGACGTGACGGGCGGTGTCTTCGTGCACCCGTCCGGGCGAGTGCCGCTGGACCGCACTGACCACAGCGGCCCGGTCAGGCTGGGCTTCCGCCCCGAGCACGCGACCATGGTCGAGCCCGGCATGGCCGGTGCCCTCGCCGCCGAGGTCTACGTGGTCGAGCCGCTCGGAAACGAGACGCTGCTCGCGCTGCAGATCGGCGACGACCTGATCAACCTACGTGCCGCGGCCGGCTTCAACCCGGCGGTGGGAAGCACCTGCGGCGTTCTTCCCGTGACCGACCACCTCCATCTTTTCGACGTCGAAAGTGGCGTGGCCATCGGCAGTGGCAACCAATCCGACCGAAGGAGCGAAGCATGAACGACCACACTGCGCATGAGCGCACCAAGCGCTCGTATACGCGCAAGGAGGTGATCCGGGGTGCGGTAGGCGCCGGCGCCACGCTCGGCCTAGCGCCTCTCATAGCCGCCTGCGGCGGTGGCAGCAGTTCCTCAGCTGGCAGTGCTACCGCCGGTAGCACTATCACCATCGGTAGCTTCTCCGATCCCGCGATGGTCCCCTTCCGCGACATCTATCTGAAGAAGTTCACGGCTGAGACCGGCATCAAGACCAAGTGGCACGAGACCAACTACAACGCCTGGTACCAGAACTCAAAGACCGATGGGCTTCAGAAGACGGGCGCGTATGACATCTACGTGATGGACGACAACTGGGTGCCGGAGTACGCGGCCGGCGGAGCTATCCAGAGCATGGACAAGCTCGGGCTGAAGGTGAACCCGAACATCCTCCAGAAGGGACTCGAGCAGGGCTACTGGCCGCCGAAGTCGGGCCCGCGCCTGAAGGCGTTCGCCAACGACACCCCGCAGCTGTACGCCCTCGTCATCATCGACGACGTCGAAATCCTCTACTACAACAAGGACTACTTCTCGTCGGCGCCCAAGACCTGGGACGACATCATGACCGTCGCGAAGGACAAGTCCAACCCGCCCAGCCTCTACGGCTGGACGGCCCGCGGCGTCTCGGGCAACCCGATCATGCAGACGTACCTGCCGCTGCTCAACTCCTACGGCGGCAACTTTGCCAACGACGACTGGTCGCCCGGCTTCGCCGGTCCCGAGGGCGTGGGCGCGCTCGAGCGGCTGTTCGAGTTCATCCCCTACATGCCCAGCGGGGTTGCTGCGTTCGACACCAGTCAGGAGACGGCCGTGATGCTGCAGGGCCACTGCACGGCCATGACCGAGTACACCGGCACGGCGCACGTGGTCGACGACCCCACGCAGTCCAAGGTCCCGGGGAAGATCGACTTCGCCGCCACACCGTCGCAGGTCAAGAGCGGACCGGCCATCGGCACGTTCATCTGCGGCATCGCGTCAGCCGCTCCGAACACGGCCGGCGCCGTGAAGTTCCTCGAGTGGTTCACCTCCGACAAGGTGCAGCACGAATTCGCGTCGGGCGGCAGCGTCGCCGTGACCGGGCCTGCGTTGCGCGACCCGGCACTGGCAGCGAAGTACCGCTGGCTGCCCGCCTGCGCGGATGCGGTGGACAACTCGATCCCCAAGCCGCGCACCCCCGATGAGCCGAAGATGGAGGAGCTGCTGGGGACCGAGCTGAACAAGGCGCTGGTGGAGGCAATCGCGCAAAAGTCCGGCTACCAGCAGATTGCGCAGACCCACCTCACCAACGCCGCCAACCAGATCACGGCGTACCTCAAACAGCAGGGCACGTACTAATCAGACGGTGACGCAGGTCTCGGCACCGACGAAGCGGGCGCGGGCCCGGCGGGGGCGAATCCCCGGCGGGCCCTACCTGCTGCTGCTGCCGGCCGCCGTGGCCATGGCTGGGGTGTCGATCTACCCGCTCTTCTACGGCGTGCGGGCGAGCATCACCCACTACCTGTACGGGCGCGAGTTCGGCAGGAACGGACTCACCAACTACCGCAACGTCTTCCACGACCAGTTCTTCTGGGAGGCAATGCGGACCACCGCGGAGTACGTCATCTGCGCCGTCACGATCGAGACGCTGCTCGGCCTCGGCCTGGCTCTGCTCGTCTCGCGTGAGTTCCGCTTCGGCGGCCCGATCCGGGTCGGGCTGATCCTGCCCATGACGATCGCGCCGGTGGTCGTTGGCGTCATGTGGCGGCTGTTGTACGACTCGGGCATCGGCGTCACCGACACGATCTGGGGCTGGTTCGGAGCCGCTCCGCCCAACGTGCTCGCACATAACACCAGTGCGTTCATCGCCGTCGTGGTGGTTGACGTGTGGGAGTGGACGCCGCTGATATTCCTGATCCTGCTTGCAGGTCTCCAGTCACTGCCGCAGGAACCGCTCGAGGCGGCACGCGTCGACGGCGCTGGACGGGTGCGGCTGTTCTTCGACCATACCCTGCCGATGCTGACGCCCGTGCTGCTGGTCGCCATCACGCTGCGCACGATCGACGCGATCGGCACGTTCGACCAGATCTACGTCCTGACACAGGGCGGCCCGGGGACGTCCACCAGGCTGATCTCGATCTACGCATACAACACCGCGTTCCTCGACTCGCAGTACGGCCAGGCGGCGGCGATGCTGTTGTCGCTGCTGGCGATGGTGACAATCTTGATGGTGGCGGCCGTACGGATGCTGCGGAAGTCGGCGGCATGAGCGGCAGGTGGTCCCGCGTCGGCTTCTATCTTCTGCTGGCGGCGGTTCTGTTCGTCGCTCTGTTCCCGTTCTGGTGGATGCTGGACACGTCGCTGAAGCAGCCGATCGACATCTTCGGCGGCGCCACGCTCTACCCACACCATCCCACCTGGGACAACTACAGCCGTCTGTTCAACACATATCACTTCGCGGCGTACCTGGAGAACAGCATCATCATTGTGATCTTCTCGGTCACTGTCAGCCTGGTACTCGGCACCCTGGCGGCCTTCTCGCTCACCCGCTTCAACCTGCGGTTCGGGCTGAACAACTCCGCCCTGGTGGTGGCGCTGGTGGTGCGCATGATCCCGGGCATCCTGCTGGTGATCCCGCTGTACATCATGCTCGCACAGTGGGGGCTGCTGAACACCCGCCTCGGCCTGATCCTGATCTACACCGGACTCAACACGAGCTTCGTGATCTGGATGATGCAGAGCTTCCTGGCCGAGATCCCGCGCGACATCGAGGAAGCGGCGATGGTCGACGGCGATTCACGCCTGACCGCGCTGTGGCGGGTCGTTCTGCCTTTGGCGGCGCCCGGTCTGGCGGCGACGGCGATCTTCACCGTTATCGCCACATACAACGACTTCCTGATCGCGCTCTCGCTGACGTCGACGACGGACGCCCAGACCGTGCCGGTGGGCGTGTCGACGCTGATTGGCAAGATCCAAATCGAGTACGGGCCCATGGCGGCGGCGGGAGTGATCGGGGCGCTGCCGATCCTGATCTTCGCGCTGTTGGTGCAGCGGCACTTCGTGCGTGGGCTGACCTTGGGCGCTGTCAAGTGAGCACACGACGGCTGACCACCGCCCAGGCGCTGGTGGCGTTCCTGGCGGCGCAGCATGTCGAGCGGGACGGCGCCACGGCGCCGTTGTTCGCGGGCGTGCTCGGCATCTTCGGCCACGGCAACGTGGCCGGCATCGGTCAGGCGCTGCAGCAGGTCGGGCGGCTGCGCTACGTGCTACCCCGAAACGAGCAGGCGATGGTGCACACGGCGGTGGCCTACGCCAAGCAGCGGCACCGCCTGCAGACCTGGGCCTGCACGTCCTCGATCGGGCCGGGCGCAACCAACATGGTGACGGGCGCGGCCCTGGCGACGATCAACCGGCTGCCGGTGCTGCTGCTGCCGGGAGACGTGTTCGCGTCGCGGGGGCCTAACCCGGTGCTTCAGCAGCTGGAGATGCCCGGCCGTCCCGAGGCGTCGGTCAACGACACGCTGGCGCCGGTGTCGCGCTTTTTCGACCGCGTCAACCGGCCGGATCAGCTGCCCTCGTCGCTCCTCGAGGCGATGCGCGTGCTGACCGACCAGGCCGAGACCGGCGCCGCCACGATCGCGCTCCCCCAGGACGTGCAGGTCGAGGCCGCCGACTTCCCGGATCAGCTGTTCGAGCCGCGGGTGTGGCGCATCGCCCGGCAGGGCGCCGCTGCCGAGCCGCTGGCGGCCGCCGTGACGCAGCTGCGACAGGCGCGACGACCTTTGATCGTTGCCGGCGGAGGCCTGCGCTACTCCCAGGCCGGCGACGCGTTGCGGGCGCTGGTCGATGCCACCGGTATCCCGGTGGCGGAGACGCAGGCGGGCAAGGGCGTCCTGCCTTTCGATCACCCATCAGCGCTGGGCGCGTTGGGTGCCACCGGCACGCTGGGCGCCAACCTGGCCGCCCGCGAGGCGGACGTGGTGTTGGCTGTCGGCACGAGGTTGAGCGACTTCACCACCGCCTCGCACACGGCATTCCAGGATCCCGGGCTGAGGCTGATCGCGCTGAATGTCTCGGGCTTCGACGCGCACAAGCTGGCCGCTCTGCCACTGGTCGCGGACGCCCGCGCCGGGCTCGAACAGCTTGCTGCGGCGCTGACCGGATACCGGGTGGATGCGGTCCATGCCGACCTGGCCGCCCGGCGCAACCGCGAGTGGGACGCCGAGGTGGAGCGGCTGACGGCAGCGGCTGCCGGCCCGCCCACCCAGGCGCAGGTGATCGGCGCGGTCAACGCCGGCCGGGCCGACGTGGTGGTGGTGTGCGCGGCCGGGAGCCTGCCCGGCGACCTGCACAAGCTCTGGCGCGCCCGTGACCCCGACGGCTACCACCTCGAGTACGGCTACTCGTGCATGGGATACGAGGTGGCCGGCGGCCTGGGCGTGAAGCTGGCCGCGCCCGACCGCGAGGTGATCGTGATGGTCGGCGACGGCTCGTGGCTGATGATGTCATCCGAGATCGCAACGTCGGTCCAGGAGGGCGCGCGGATCACCGTCGTCCTCATAGACAACAAGGGGTTCGGGTCGATCGGAGGGCTGTCGCGCTCGCTCGGCTCGGATGGGTTCGGCACCGGGTACACGGTCTCGGTCGACCTCGTCCAGAATGCGGCCAGCCTGGGCGCGATCGCGACCCGGGCCGAAACACTGGACGAGCTGACCGCTGCGCTCGATGCCGCCCGCAGCGCCGACCGCACCAGCGTGATCGTGATCGCCTGCGATGCGGCACGGGGGGTCGGCTCCTACGAGTCATGGTGGGACGTACCGGTGGCGGAGGTCTCGGAGATGCCGGCGGTGCAGGAGGCGCGCGCGGACTACGAGCGGTCGCGCGGGAGGCAGCGGCCGTTCCTGGGCGGTTCGTCGTGAGCGACGGCGTGCGGATCGGCGTGGTCGGGGCGGGGATGATCTCGCAGGTCGAACACCTGCCCAACCTCGTGTCGCTGGGCGACCGGTTCCAGCTGGTGGGTGTGGCCGACCCGTCGGCGCATGTGCGCCTGGCGGTGGCCGAGCGTCACGGGATCATCGCCGTGGAGACGTTGCCCGACCTGCTCGAGCTGGGGCTGGATGCGCTGCTCGTGGCCACGCCTGACCCGCTGCACGCCGGCACGGTGGTGGCCGGGTTGGACGCGGGCCTGCACGTGTTCTGCGAGAAGCCGCTCTGCTTCACCGAGCGCGAGGCGGCCGAGATCATTGAGCGCCGCGACCGGGATGGGCTAGTCGTCCAGGTCGGCTACATGAAGCGTTTCGACCCGAACTACGAAGCCGCGTTGGATCTGCTGCCGGAGGGCGGGGAAGGGCTCCGCTACATCTCGGTCGAGGTCAGTGACCCCGACTCGTGGCCGTTCGTCGCACACCGGCCGCTGCTGCGCGCCGACGACGTGCCCGCGGCGCTGGTCGAGGACGCCCGCGTCCTTCAGCGCGCGCAGGTGGCCGAGGCGCTGGGCGTGACGGTGGACGGCGCGCACCTGCGCGGCTACGCCGACCCGCTGATGTCAGGCGTCATCCACACCATCAACGCCGTCCACGGCATGCTGGAGCGGATGGGCATCGGGGTCGACGACGTGGTCGGCGGCCACATCTGGTCGGGCGGCGAATCTGCCGCCGGCACGGTGTCGCTGCTGGACGGCGCCGCGGCCTGGCACTTCGCCCAGGTGCTTGTGCCGGGCATCGCGTGGTACCGCGAGCGCTACGTGCTCCACTTCGAGCAGACCGTGATCGAGATGCAGTTCCCGGCGCCCTACCTGAACCACCAGCAGACCGACCTGTGGGTGCGGCGCTCGCAGGGGCTGCGGCTGGACACCACGCACGTGCAGGCAGGCTACGGTGAGGCGTTCGTGCGAGAGCTGGAGGGGTTTCACTCCGCCGTCACCGGGGCCGAACCGGTGCGGAACACGGTCGAACAGGCGATGCGCGACGCGCGGTTGCTGTCGGCCGTGGCCCGCCGCGCGATCGAGGCGGACGCATGAGCGACCACCTTCGCTCGCCCCAGCGGGCTCGTGCGCTCGACCAGCTCAGCTCGGCCCGCGGGGTTATCGCTGGCGCGGCGATCGACCACCGCGACTCGCTGCAGGCGGTGCTCGCGAAGCGCGGGCTGGAGCTCGATCATGCCGGCATCACGCGGCTGAAGGTGCGGGTGGCATCGGCGCTGGCGCCGGCCGCGACGATGGTGCTGCTCGACGCCGAATACGCGGCCGCGCAGGCCCTGGCGGCCGGTGCTGTGCCGGGCAGCACCGGCCTGGCGGTGCCGCTGGAGGGAATGGGATACGGCGACGTTGCCACGCTGGAGGTGACCACCTTCCTGGAGGGCTGGTCGCCGGAGAAGGGGCGTCGGCTGGGGGCATCGGGAGCGAAGCTGCTGCTGCCCTACCGCGTGGATGTCGCCGACCAGGCTGAACGGCAGGAGCGGGTCGTCGCCGAGGCGGTGAAGCGCTGCCGGGCGGCCGGCCTGGCGTTGATCCTGGAGCCAATCGTCTACAAGCGCGTGGGTGAGGGGCGGGCCGGCGGCGGCCGCTTCGCAGAGCTCGTGGTCGAGGGGGCCCGCCGCCTGGCCACGCTCGAGCCCGACGTCCTGAAGCTCCAGTATCCCGGGTCGGCAGAGGCGTGCGCGGACGTCGACGACGCCTGCGGATCCCTGATCCCGTGGGTGCTGCTGGGCGGCGGCGCCGACGCGGCCGTGCTCGAGGGGCAGATCGAAGACGCCTGCCGGGCCGGCGCCAGCGGCTTCATCGTCGGGCGCACCTTGTTCGACGCGGCGTTGGTGGAGGACGAGGCCGAGTCCGACCGGGCGCTCCGCGAACAGTGCCGGCCGCTGCTGGAGCGGCTGGTCGGGATCGCCGAGCGGCTGGCGCAGCCCTGGCGGGCGCGGCTCGGGGCGCTACCGACTCCGGCCGACGGCTGGTACCGGTGAGCTCACCCGGCTCCGTTCGGGGCCACCAGCACCTTCATCGCCGCGCCGGTCTGGGCCAGCGTCAGCGCGTCCTCGACCTGCTCCAACCCGACCTCGTGCGTGATCGCCCGCGCGAACGGCAGCCGCTGCTGGTGGCGCGCCAGCATGGCCAGGCTGGGGCCGTACTGCTCGAGCGTCTCTCCGCCGATGCCCAGCACCGACACGCCCTTGGTGCAGATGTGGCGGTTGGGGTTGATCTCGACCGGTCCCACGTCGACGAACGCGCCCGACTCGATCACGGTACCGCCGGCACGCACCAGCTCCAGCGAGTCGAGGAACGTGACGGACGTTCCGGAGCAGTCGACCACGACGTCTGCGCCGAGGCCACCGGTCAGGTCGCGCACCGCGCTCACCCGCTCGTCCAGGGTCGTGGCGGCGCCGTTCAGGCACAGCTCGGCGCCGAAGGCGCGCGCGTGCTCGAGCCGCTCGTCCATCAGGTCGACCGCCACCAGGCGGCCGGCACCCAGCATCTCGGCCTTGGCGAGGTGCATCAGGCCGAGCGGGCCGAGGCCGACCACGGCGACCGTGTCGCCAAGCCGGAAGCCACCGCCCAGCGCCTGCATCGAGCGGGCCGCGTCCAGGCCGTGGGTGACTGCCAGCACCTCGGTCAGCGCCGCCAGCGGGGAGGGCAGCTCGTCGGGCACGCGAAACAGGCGCGTGCCCGGCAGCAAGTACATGAACTCGGCCCATCCTCCGAACAGGTGCGGGGGCTCGGCGCAGGTGAGCGAGTTGCCGTAGTCGTCGAGATCGGTGCAAAGGTAGTAGGGGTAGCCCTCGCCCAGGCAGAATCGGCAGCGCCCGCAGGTCAGGTTCGGTGCGGGCACCACCCTGTCCCCGGCTGCCAGCGGCAGGCCCAGCGCGTCGATGGGCGGCGGCCCGTCGCCGATCGCCTCGATCACGCCCACGTTCTCGTGGCCGCAGATGATCGGGTACGGGACGGGACGCTCGTGGTCGGTGCCGGCGTACTGCAGGCTCTCACCTCGCCAGGTGTGCTTGTCGGTACC
>Ga0134126_10008199_pt1 | contig 13136 bp, 12 predicted proteins | sample KB31752_FD_96881 | JGI IMG/M metagenome (GOLD analysis project Ga0134126, IMG submission 96881) | Terrestrial soil microbial communities with excess Nitrogen fertilizer from Kellogg Biological Station, Michigan, USA - KB3-175-2 | ecosystem: Environmental > Terrestrial > Soil > Unclassified ...
CGATCGGCGAGCGCGAGATGTCGAGCAGGAGCGGCAACGCCTGTGGCAGCCACGGCGACACCAAGAACAGCTTCCGGTCCCGGCGCAACCGCAGCAATGATTGGCGCATCGATCGCGCGATGCAGAAGACCGAGACCTTCACGGGCATTGCGGGCATCAATCAGCAGGACCGCGCGGTGCAGGAAAGCATGGGGCCGATCGTCGATCGCAGCCGCGAGAATCTCGGCCCCGCCGACAAGGCCGTGGTCGCGACGCGCAAGCTCCTGCTCGAAGCGATGGAGACGGTCGAGCGCGGCGGCGATCCGCCGGGCGTCGGTAGCAGCTATTACGAAGCGCGCGCCGCCGAGCTCGTCTTGCCGAAAGCCGACAATTGGCGGAGCGCGCTGCTGCCAAGGATGAACCCGAAGACGCTCGGCAAAACGGCCGCCGGCGCCGCGCGCGTCGCGGAAGGTGCACCGGCGCAGCGGACCTGAACGCGTGCTCCGTCATTTCCGTTTGTGGCTGGCGGCGGCCTCGCTGCTGGCTGCCGTCGTCCCGGCTTTCGCCGCGCCGGTATCCGATGCCGATTGGCAGAAGATCGTCGCCGCCGCCAAGCGCGAGGGCAAGATCGTCATCTCGCATTTCACCGATGGTGGGATGGAGCCGGTGCTGCGGCAATTCGAGAAGGAATACGGCATCCGCGTCGAGGCGACGCCCGGCCGGCCCGACGCGGTGATCCCCAAAATCCTCACCGAGCAGCAGAACGGGCAATACAATTGGGATGTGCTGATCCAGCCGGTGAACAATGTGCGGCTGGTGCTCGAGCCGGCGCATGGGCTGGAGCCGATCCTGCCGTTCCTCGTGCGCGCCGATGTCGACAACGATGCTGAATGGTTCGGCGGCATCACGGCGCATGTGCCGATGGACCCGCTTTATGTCTTCTATGACGGGATCTCCAATCTCGCGGTCGGCATCGATGTCGATCGCGACAAAGTGCCGGCGAGCGTGGTCGGCGATTGGCCCGACCTCTTGAAGCCCGAATGGAAGGGCAAGTTCGGCATTTATTATCCCGGGCGCCCGGCCAATCTCACCATCGCGCTGACCTGCTATCGGCCCGCTTTCGATAGCGATGCGAAATGGGAGGCGTATGTCCGCGCCTTCTTCGCGCAGCAGCCGATCGTGTCGGCCGAATTCCGCACCGTCGCCGATTGGCTGCTGCAAGGCCGCTTTCCCGTGACGGTCGGCGCCGAAGGCAGCTATCTCGACGGCCTCACCAAGAAGCTGAAGCGCAAGATCGAGGCGCCCATCGGCAAAGGGCTTTGCGGCTACCCGCCGACCGGCACCGGCCGCTCGGTCTCGATCCCGAAGAATCCGCCCGATCGCAACGCGGCCACCGTGTTCGTGAACTGGTATCTATCGAAAGAGGCCCAGGATCTGGTGGTGCGCTCCTATATCGCGACCGGCCAGGCGAGCGTGAGCCGCCGCAAGGATTCATCGCACCCGGATCCCGATCTCCAGAAACAGGTGCTCGCTGGTTTTGAGGCGGGCTGGATGCAAGGCAAGGGGCTGATGACCGACAGCGACGAAGGGCTGCGGCTGCAGACCAAAGTCATCGAGCTCGCACGCCAAGCGGGATATTAAACCTAGATCGGGTGAGGTAGCGCGCATGACCTCGGCGGCGCTGGAAGGCAGAGTTGCGACTGCGCCGGCACGGCGCTGGTCGCTCTCGCCGCGCGCGCTGCTCTTCGCCCTCGTGCTCGGCCTCGTCGCGTTCTTCGTCCTCTATCCGCTCGGCTTTCTCGTCTCGGCCAGTTTGCAGATCGGCACTTACGGTCAGCCGACGACGTTCGGCTTCGGCAATTGGGTCTCGGCGCTGACCGATCCCAATCTGCGCAATGCGATCGTCAACACATTGACGCTGACCGCGACGCGGCAGGTCATCGCCTTCCTTTGCGCGATCGGCCTCGCCTGGCTGCTGGCGCGGACCAATCTGCCCGGCCGGCATTGGCTGGAGTTCGGCTTCTGGATCTCGTTCTTCCTGCCGACCTTGCCCGTGCTCGTCGGCTGGATCTTTCTGCTCGACAGCCATAGCGGCCTGATCAACCGCCTCATTCTCGCGCTCGGCTGGGCGCGCGATCCACCCTTCGACATCTATTCCTGGTGGGGCATTGTCTTCGTCCATCTGATGACGAATACCCTCGCCGTGCAGGTGATGCTGTTCACGCCCGCCTTCCGCAACATCGATTCATCAATTCTTGAAATGGCCCGTGTCGCGGGCTGCGGTGCGCTCGGGATCCTCTGGCGCATCATCCTGCCGGTGCTGGCGCCGACCATCCTCGTCGTCGTGCTGCTCGGCACGATCCGCTCGCTCGAAGCTTTCGAGATCGAGCTGATCCTCGGGCCGCCGGCGCGGATCGCCGTGTTCAGCACCGCGATCTACAGCCACGTCTTTGATTCGCCGCCGACCTACGGCGCGGCCTTCGCGCTCAGCATCGCCGGCATCGCGCTGATGGCGCCTTTCGTCGCGGCGCAGCAGATGATCGCGCGCCGCCGCGCCCGCGCCACGGTCGCCGGAAAATTCGCGGCGCGGCTCGCCGATCTCGGCCGCTGGCGCTGGCCGCTCTTCGCGCTCGTCATGCTGCTCCTCGGGGCGATGACGATCCTGCCGGTCGCCTTCATGCTGCTCGGCAGCTTTATGGACGTGTTCGGCTATTTCGACGTGCCCGACGGCGCCTTTACGACCGCGCATTGGGCGAGCGTCCTGCAGGACACGCTCTTCCTCGGCGCGCTTTGGGACACCCTCGTCGTCGCGATGGCGGCGGCGGTGCTCTCGATGTTGCTCTTCCCGCCGATCGCTTATCTCGTGGTGCGCACGCGTTACTTCGGGCGCGGCGCGCTCGATTTCCTCACCTGGCTGCCGACGACGGTGCCCGGCATCGTGATCGGCCTCGCCCTGCTCTGGGTATTCTTGAAGACGCCCGGGCTCAACCAGATCTACGGCCATCCGTTCGGCCTGGTGCTCGCTTTCACCCTCGCCGGCATGGCGCTCGGCGTGCAGATCATCAAGGCGGCGATCATGCAGCTCTCACCCGAGCTCGAAGAGGCGGCGCAGGCCGGCGGCGCGAGCTGGCTCGCGACGATGCGCAAGATCGTCTTGCCGCTGGTCGCTCCGGCGGTCGCGGTCGTCGGCATCCTCGAATTCGTTGCGGCGACGCGCGGCGTCAGCACCGCGGTGCTGCTCTCATCGCATGCGACGCAGACGCTCGCCGTGTTTCAGCTCAAATACATCGAGGCCGGCGATCTGGAGACGGCGAGCGTCGTCGGCATCGTGCTCTTGGCGCTTAGCACCGGCGTCGCGCTGTTGGGCCGGGTGTTCGGCTTGCGCTTCGGTCTCGGCGAGCGCTAGCGGCGCGCGGCTTGAGCGGCTTGCACAGGTGAGCAGGGCACCGAGCCGTAAGAACAAAAGACACAGCAATCGCCCGCCTTCGGTCGCAGCGTCGCGCCGCAATTGCCGCAGACATACGAGACCTCACAGGCATTTGTCGGCATCTTCTCGCGCGTGACGAAGCCGCAGAGCGGACAGGTGACGGCCGAATAGCTGACGATCCGTCGCATTTAATCCTCGACTACTCGAAGGTGATAAGGTCGGAGCGGCTCATCCTCGTCTCGCCCTTTACGAATGATGGCAAAGCTAAGCATGCGGCAACCAAATCGGAAAGCGAGAACGCCGCGCGAAGCTGCGTGATCGAACTCGGCTCGACGGCGCGCTGAATCACGCTAAGCTTCAGGCATCATGATGAACCGCCGCTCCCCGACTCTCGCTTGTGCCCTCCTCGCGATCGTCTTCGCATCGATGGCGATGCCGTCGCCGATAAGAGCCGAGACCAGCCTGACGGTTGGCAAGGCCTCGAACGATTCCGATTCGATCATTCCGGTCAATGTCGGCGACCAGCTTGGTTATTTCAAAAAGCGCGGCCTCGCGCTGACGATCGTCGATTTCGAAGGCGGCGGCAAAATGATCCAGGCGATGGCCGCGCACAGCATCGATATCGGTATCGGCGCCGGCATCCAGATGGCGTTCATCGCCAAAGGCGTGCCGATGAAGGCCGTCTGCGAGAGCACGACGACGCTGCCCTATTTCAGTTTCGGCGTGCCGGCGGATTCGCCGGTTCACACCATGGCCGATCTCAAAGGCAAGAAGATCGGCGTTTCCACGATCGGCTCCCTCAACGACTGGCTGGCGAGCGAGTTCGATCGCTCGCAAGGCTGGGGGCCGGGCGGCACGATCCATGTCGCCATCGGCAGCAACTTCCCGGCAATCGTCGCGGCGTTTCGCGCGCACCAGATCGACACTTACGTGGGCGGCACGACAACCTTCCTCGGCATGGAGGAGAACGGCGTCGGGCGGCTGCTCTTTCCCGTCAGCGCCTATGAAGGCAGCGTCGCCTCGGGCGCGATCTTCGCCTCGAACGAGCTGATCGCGACCAATCCTGAGGCGATCCGCGCGTTCCTCGGTGGCTGGCTCGAAACCACCGCCTTCATCCGCACGCACAAAGCCGAGGCGGTGCCGATCATGGCCGGCATCACGCATTTTTCGCAGAGCGTGACGTCGCGCGATTACGATATCGTCAAGGACATGTATTCGAAAGATTGCCGCTTCGATGCGCAGGCGCTGGAGACGCTCAAGCGCTCCTTCATCGAGCTGAAAACCCTCGACACGCCGCCCGACATGTCGACCCTCTACACCGAGGCGTTTCTGCCCAAGTGATAAGGCCCGCTGTCAGCCCGGTTCCATTCCCTGCTTCTTGATGACGGCGGCGGCAGCTGGACTGCCGAGGTAACGGAGCAGCGCCCGCGCCGCATCCGGCGCTTGCGAGTTCGCGCTCACGCCCGCGGCGAAGGGGATGTAGATCTGAATCTCCTCGGGCAGCGGCCCGGCGAGCTCGACGCCCTCCGTCGTCAGGATTTGGGTGGTGATGACGATCCCGATCTCGAGCTCGCCTCTTGCCACCATGTCGGAAACGACATCGCGATCGGGAACGGTGGTCTTCGCCTTGAGCGTCTCGGTCATGCCGAGGCGTTCGATCAATTGCGGCACGCCGGCGACTTTGAGATAGCCGATCGACTTCGCGTCGAGCAGCGCGCGTTTGAAGGCCTCGACCGTGCTGACATCCGGCTTGCGCGCGCCGGCGCGCACCTCGACCCCGGTGCCGGCCTTGACCAGCGCGGTCTTGCTGTCGGCCGCGATCTTGCCCTCCTTGATCAGCCCGTCGATCAGGCCGAGTTGACCCATGACGATATCGAACGCCTCGCCGCCTTGGATGCGCGGCACGAAGGAAGGCGACAGGCCCCATTCGACGTTCAGCTTGTCGCCGGTATCGCGCTCGAATGGCGGCCCGACTTCTTGCAATACGGTGAAGACGGCGCGCGGCACCAGCACCTTGATCTCGGCGGAAAACGCGGGTTGCGGGACCGTAAAGATGGCTGAAAGGCACGTTGTCAGTGCAATCGCAATGCGGCGCATGCAATCCCCCTTTGCTCGCCCGGTTCGAGCGTGGAAGATTAGGGCGCGTGCCGAGCCTAGTGAAGCACCGCGTCGCGCAAGAATGCGTGAGCCTCACGCCATTCGCCTTGCGATCGGCGCGCACCGCGTCGTGGGCCGACCCTTGTCGATCCGCGCCGCTCTCCTTATACCCCGCTCCATGAGGATTCTCTTCGTCACGGCGACGCGGATCGGCGATGCTGTGCTGTCGACCGGGGTGCTGTCGCATCTGCTCGAGCGCTATCCCGGCGCCCGCCTCACCATCGCCGCCGGACGCGACGCCGCACCGCTTTTCGCCGATGTGCCGGGGCTCGAGCGCGTCATCACAATCGAGAAGCAGCGCTGGCGCGCGCATTGGCTCGGGCTCTATCGCGCCGTGGCGCTCAGGCGCTGGGACGTCGTGGTCGATCTGCGCGCCTCCGCGCTCGCCTATCTCTTATGGGGGCGGCAGCGCTACGTCGCGCGGAAACGCAGGATCGGAGAGCATCGCGTCAAGCAGATGGCGGACATCTTCGGCCTCGATGCGCCGCCATCGCCGCATCTCTGGATCGCGCCGGCGCGCGAGGCCGAAGCCGCGCGCCTCATGTCCCCGCCTTTCGTCGGGGCAGGTTCCGGCGCGCCGGTGCTGGCGATCGGCCCGGCGGCGAATTGGCGCGGCAAGGAGTGGCGTGCTGAGCGTTTCGCCGAGCTGGCCCAGCGTCTGACCGCGCCAGGCGGGCTCTTTCCAGGCGCGCGCGTCGCGGTTCTCGCGGCGAAGCATGAGTGGCCGCAAGCCGCGCCGATGATCGAGGCGCTGGGGCCGCGCGCGCTCGATCTCGTCGGCAAGATTCATCTGCTGACCGCGGCCGCGGTGATCAAGCGCAGCGCACTTTTCATCGCCAACGATACTGGCCTTATGCATCTCGCCGCAGCGACCGGCACGCCTACCCTCGGTCTCTTCGGGCCGAGCCCGATCGACCAATATGCGCCCTGGGGATCGCACACCGCGGTCGTCGCGACCGCGATACCGCACAAGGATCTGTTCCCGCCTGATTTCGATCATCTCACCACCGACACGCTGATGGATAGTCTCAGCGTCGACATGGCGGAGGAGGCCGCGCGTCAGCTTTGGGCGCGTGTCGCCGGCAAGGCCGCGTGAACGATGGCGCCTGTCGTGATGATCGATGGCGGCGTCTCGTTTGACGGCATGAGGCTGGCGCGCGGACCGCTTGGTGCTAGCGCCGACGAGGTCACGCGTCGTTTTAGGGTGCTGCTCTGATGGCGGGGTCGCCACCAACGAATGCCGATGGCCCGCGCGGCGCGGTTCTCGTGATCAAGCTTGGCGCGCTCGGCGATTTCCTTCTCGCCCAAGGATGTTTCGCGGCGATACGCGCCTATCATCGCCATGACCGGATTACCCTCCTGACGCGCGATGCTTATGCGCAGCTCGGCTGGGAATGCGGGTGTTTCGATGACGTCGTGACCGAAGCGCGTTTGTCGTGGCGCGCGCCCGGGAACTATCTGCGCATCCTCGCGGAGCTGCGGCAGCGGCGCTTCGCGCGGGTCTACGATCTGCAACGGACCGCGCGTCTCAGGATCCTTTACCATCTTCTCGTTGCCGGCCGGTCGCTCGAATGGTCCGGGGTGTTTCGCGGTTGCTCGCATTACGTTCCGGATCTGCCGGAAGACCGGCGCCACGCGGTCGATAAATGGACGAGCCAGCTCGAAGCCGCCGGTGTTGTCGGTGTCGGCCCGCCGCGCCTCGATTGGCTGAAAGGCAATGCGTCGCGCTTCGGCCTGGCGCGGCCCTTCGCGCTGCTCGTCCCCGGCGGCGTGCCGCGCCGGCCGCAGAAGCGTTGGCCGGCCCCGCGTTATGCCGCCCTCGCGCGCTATCTCGACGAGCGGGGGACTCTTCCCGTCTTGATCGGAACCGCGGCCGAGGCCTCGGCGGTTGCGGAGATTCGCTCGCTCTGTCCGGCAGCGGTCTCGCTGCTCGATCAGACATCGTTCGGCGATATCGCCGATCTCGCGCGCGGCGCCCGGTTTGCGGTCGGCAACGATACCGGCCCCATGCATCTGATCAGCCTCGCCGGTTGTTCGGTGATATCGCTCTATTCGGACGAATCCGATCCCGCTCTGACCAAGCCGCAAGGGCCGCGCGTCACGATCCTGCAACGGCCCGATCTGCGCGGGCTCGAGGTCGCGGATGTCATCGCGGCACTGCCCGGGCAGCGCGAGGCCAGGCCCTCATGACGCGCGTGCTGCAAGCTATGGCGGGCGCGCCGCATGGCGGCGCAGAGGCGTTCTTCGAGCGGCTGGCTATCGCGCTGCATCATGCCGGCGAAACGCAACAGCTCGTTATCCGCCGCGAGCCGAGCCGTGCAGCGCGGCTGCGCGCCGCGGGCTTGCCGGTCGAGGAGATTGCCTTCGGCCGCGCGCTCGATTTCGTCAGCGCACCGCGCTTGGCCGCGGTCGCGCGCGAGTTCAAGCCGCGGGTGGTGCTGTCCTGGATGAGCCGGGCGACGATTTATTGCCCGCGCGGCGATTTCGTCCATGTCGGGCGGCTCGGCGGCTATTACGATTTGAGTTATTACAAGCATTGCCATCACCTCGTCGGCAATACGCGCGCGCTTACCGAGTGGATGATGCAGGACGGCTGGCCGGCCGATCGCGTGCACTACCTGCCGAATTTCGCCCAACTCGCGCCGGCGCCCCCGGTGCCGCGCGCCAGTCTCGACACCCCGTCCGATGCCCCGCTCGCGCTCGCACTTGGTCGGCTGCATCCGAACAAGGGCTTCGATGTGCTGCTCGCCGCGGTCGCGCAAGTGCCGGGACTCTATCTCTGGCTCGCCGGTGAGGGCCCGCTGCGCGCCGCATTGCGGCGCCAGGCGGCAACGCTCGGCATCGCGAACCGCGTTCGCTTTCTCGGCTGGCGCGACGATGTCGGCGCGCTGCTCGCGGCTTGCGATGTGCTTGTCTGCTCATCGCGGCGCGAGCCGCTCGGCAACACGATCATCGAAGCCTGGGCTGCAAAGAAGCCGGTGATCGCATGCGCCGCGCCCGGGCCGGCAGAGCTCATCGAGCACGACGAGACCGGGTTGCTGGTGCCGGTCGACGATGCCGGCGCGCTCGCCGCAGCGCTGCGCCGCCTCATCGAGGATATGGCGCGCGCCGTTTCGCTCGCCGAAGCGGGCCACGCCTTGTTCGAGGCGCAATTCAGCGAATCGCGTGTCGTCGCGCGTTATCGCGAGTTTCTCGCCACGGTGATGCGCTGATGTGCGGCATTGCCGGCATCATGACGATCAGCGGCGCGCCGGCGCCGACCGCTGTCTTGCTGCCGATGGAGAAAGCCCTCGGGCATCGCGGCCCTGACGGGACGGGACATTACCACGTCGGCGATGTCGGTATGGTGCAGACGAGGCTCGCGATTATCGATCTCGCGACCGGCGATCAGCCGCTCTACGAGTCCGGTGGCGCCGCGCTGATGGCAAATGGCGAGATCTACAATCACCTCGAGCTCCATGCCGATGTGCCGCAAGCGCGTTTGGCCACCCATTCCGATTGCGAGCTGCCGCTTCATTTATATCGCAAATTCGGCCTCGATTTTCCGAAGCATCTGCGCGGCATGTACGCGATCGCGCTGCACGATCCGGCGAGCGGCAGGCTGGTGCTGGCGCGCGATCCCTTCGGCATCAAGCCGCTCTATTACGCCGAGACGCCGCTCGGCTTGCTGTTTGGCTCCGAAGCGCAGGCGCTGTTGCGGAGCGGTCTGGTCGCGGGCGAGTTGATGCGGCAATCGCGCAACGAGCTCCTCGAGCTGCAATTCACCACCGGCCGCGAGACGATCTTCGCCGGGATTTCGCGCGTCCTGCCCGGCGAGACGCTCGTCGTCACCAAAGGCCGCATCATCGAGCGGCGGCGCATCGAGGCGCTGCCGCATGGCGCCATCGCGCCGCTGAGCGAAGAGGCGGGGCTCGCTGAATTCGACCGCGTCTTTGCCGAGAGCATCAAGCTGCATCAGCGCGCCGACGTGCCTTACGGCATGTTTCTCTCGGGCGGCATCGATTCATCGGCGGTGCTGGCGATGATGGCGCGCTTGAATGAGCGGCCGGTCAAGGCCTTCACCATCGGTTTTGGCAGCGCGACGGTGAGCGACGAGCGCGAAGGTGCGCGCGCCGTCGCGCAGGAGTTCGGCGCCGAGCATCAAGAGATCGATTTCCGAGAAGGTGATTTCTGGATGCTGCTACCGGAGATCGCGCGCGCGATGGACGATCCCGCCGCCGATTACGCCATCCTGCCGACCTACAAGCTCGCCGCGGCCGCGCGCGAGGCAGGACTGAAAGTAATTTTGTCCGGCGAAGGCGGAGACGAGCTCTTCGCCGGCTATGGCCGCTACCGCAGCGTCGTCCGGCCCTGGTGGGCGGGCGGGAAGCTGTTACGCGCGCGCGGCAATCTCGACAAGCTCGGCATTCTGCGCGGCGATCTCGCCGGCTGGCGCGACGGCGTCGCGGCGGCGGAGCTCGCGGCGCAAGACGGCGCGCGCACGCGGCTGCAAGTGGCGCAGGCGACGGATTGCGCCGACTGGCTGCCGAACGATCTGCTGACCAAGCTCGATCGTTGCCTCATGGCGCACGGCGTCGAAGGCCGCGTGCCGTTCCTCGACCCGGCCGTCGCGGCGTTTGCCTTTCGCTTGCCCGATGAGCTCAAGGTGAAAGGCGGCCTCGGCAAGTATCTGCTGCGGCGCTGGCTCGCCGGCCAGTCGAAGGCGGCGGCGCCGATGGGCAAGAAGCGCGGCTTCACCGTGCCGGTCGGCGAATGGATCGCGCGGCGCGGCGCGCAGCTCGGGCCGCTCGTCGCCGCGCAGCCGGGGATTCGCGAAATCTGCATCGAGGGCAGCATCGAGAAGCTTTTCGCCGCCGCGGCGGAGAAACGCGCCGGCTTCGCCGCATGGACCTTGCTGTTCTACGCGCTCTGGCACCGCCATCACATCCAGCATTTGCCGCCCGCGCCCGACGTTTTCGCGGCGTTGGCGGGGTAAGCACCCATTTTCTTCGTCATGCCCGCGAAAGGGGCATCCAGTTTGCATCGAATCTGTTGCCCTGGATTCCCGCTTGCGCGGGAATGACGATCTCAAAGGAAACGGCGTAATTGCCTAAAATCCCATGCAATCGCTGCACCCGTTGACAAGACGTTAAACCGCGCGGCGCTAGTCTTCGTGGCATGAGCGATGGTGATGATGCGCCGAGCGGCGCGATGCTGCGCCGGTCCCTTATGCTGCTGGTCGGTTGCAGCGCTGCGGCTCTTGGTCTTCCGAGTCTCATCGACACTATGAATGTCGGCTCGGGCGATGCGGCCGTGCCCGCGCCGCCACCGGCCCGTCCACGCGCCGCCAGGGCTCCCGTCGCCGAGCCGCCTGCGACCCAGAGCTATCACGCCCAGCGCGGCAACCAGTTCTTCTTGCCCGGTACGGTCAATGGCACGCCGGTCCAGTTCTTGCTCGATACCGGCGCGACCTTTGTCGCGTTGACGACCGCGGATGCCTCGCGGCTCGGCTACGATTTGACGAGGCTGAGCTGGAACAAGCCCATGCAGACGGCGAACGGCATCTCGCACGATGCCGCGGTGACGCTCGCCGATGTCCGCCTCAACCGCATTATCGAATACAACGTGCCGGCGATCATCATGCGCCAAGGCACGATGTCGCTGCTAGGCATGTCCTTCCTGTCGCGCCTGCGCGCCTGGCAGATCAGCGATGGCGTATTGACCATCGCGTCCTGATCGCTCCGCGGCTACTCTCGCTCCCGAAACGGGATGGGGAAAGGGAGCCGCTGTTGCCGCTGCTTCGCTTGGCGGGCATCGCCCTGGCGCTGCTGCTCGCAGCATCCCCAGCGCGCGCTGCCGATAACGTCACCGTCACTTATGCGAGTTTCGATGCGCTCTACGCGCCCTATTTCCTCGCGCGCGATCGCGGTTATTTCGCGCAAGAGGATATCGCTATCGAGCTGCTGCAGGCCGGCGGCGGCACCGCGACGCCGGCGCTGATCGCCGGCAGCGTGCAGTTCAGCTCGTCCTCGGGCTCGGCGATCACCGCGATCCTCCGCGGCGCGAAGCTCAAAGTGATCATGACGCTCGCCGTCTCGCTGCCGTGGAAGCTTTGGGCGACGAGCCCCGACATCAAAACGCTCGCCGATCTCAAGGGCAAGCCGGTCGGCGTCGAAACCACCGGCGGGCTCGACGAGTTGGCGATGCGCGCGGCGCTGATGAAGGCGGGCCTGCCGCAGGATTACGTCGCCTACAATCCGATCGGTGTCGGCGGCGCGCAACGCATCGCGATCATGGAGCACGCCTCGCTGCCGGCGATCTTCCTCTCTTATATCGAGGAGCGGATCGCGCGCCAGCGCGGCGCGCTCGCCCGCGGCCATGTGCTGATCGATTTTCCGCACGATCTCAAAATGCCCTATAACGGGCTCGCGACCAGCCAGGCGCTGATCGACAGCAATCCCGGCCTCGTCACGCGCTTCGTCACGGCTGTCGTCATGGGCATGCGCGAGATGAAGGCCTATCGCGGCGCGACCCTCGCGGCGGTGGAGCGATACGCCAAGAACGCCAATCCCGAAACCTTGGCCGAAGCGCTCGACGAGACGACACCGACCGTGTTGCAAAACGCCGAGGCGACGCCGGAGGAGCGGCAATTCGATCTCAAGCTGCGCGGCGCGATGCTGAACCTTGTAGACAGCGCGCTGCCGCGGCTCGATCAGGTCTATGATTATTCGTTCGTCGAGCAGGCGATCGCCGCACTCGACAAAAGCGGCTGGAAGCCGGAAAAATAAGCGACGGGGTGCCCAGCTCTTGGGGATGGGCCATGGAGGACTTATGAAGACGCTGTGCGTCGTTGCCGTTCTGTCGGTGCTGTCGATCCTAGCCGGGCCTCGCGCGCCTGCCGCTGCCGCCGATCACGCGAAGATCGGCGTCGTCAAATCGACGCTCTCGGCGCCGCTCTATGTCGCGGTGGCGAAGGGCTTTTTCGGCGAAGAGGGTATCGATCCCGAGATCGTCTTCTTCGAGGCGGCGCAGCCGATTTTCGTCGCGGTCGTCTCGGGGGATCTCGATGTCGGGGTCAGCGGCGTCACCGGCGGCTTCTATCAGCTCGCCTCGCAAGGCCAGCTGCGCATCATCGCGGCGCATTCGCGCGAGGTGCCGGGCTTCAATGGCTATGGCATTTTCGTCTCGAAACCGGCTTATGAGGGCGGGCTCAAATCCTTGAAGGACATCGGCGGCCACAGCGGCGGCATCAACACCGTCGGCTCGTCCTTCCATTACAGCATCGCGTTGGTCGCCGAGAAATACGGCATCGACATGAAGACCATCGCGCTGAAGCCGCTGCAGCAGAATACGGCGATTACCTCGGCGCTGACCGGCGGCACCGTCGATTTCGCGATCGTCTCCAACGTCTACGGTCTCGGTCCGGTCGCAAGAGGCCAGGCGAAGGTGCTGGGCTGGGTCGGCGATGAGACGCCGTGGCAGCTCGGCGTCGCCGCGGTCACGCCGAAGACGGCGGATGGGCGCGCCGATTTCGTGCAGCGCTTCCTCCGGGGCTATCGCAAGGGTGCGCGGTTTTATCACGACGCGGCCACCG
>Ga0134126_10008200_pt1 | contig 13136 bp, 11 predicted proteins | sample KB31752_FD_96881 | JGI IMG/M metagenome (GOLD analysis project Ga0134126, IMG submission 96881) | Terrestrial soil microbial communities with excess Nitrogen fertilizer from Kellogg Biological Station, Michigan, USA - KB3-175-2 | ecosystem: Environmental > Terrestrial > Soil > Unclassified ...
AACGTACCGCGCCGGGCGCAGGGGCAAACAAGTAAACTGGCGGGAACAGGGAAGATTCCTGAATTTTTTTGAGAATCAGCAAGAACAAGAGAGATGGTGCGCCCAAGGAGACGACTTTAGAACTTTTCTCAGCGATTTCGTGGCATCCTTGCCACAAATTGAGTTCATGCCGGGTTAAGCCTGTAGCGCATCCAGTGATGCTTTTAGCAAGCCCGCTGCAACGATTTCGCTACTCCGATTTGGCCCACCCCAAGGCGCTGGTTAGCTGCCGCGCTTTGTTTTCAACACGTTAACCAAGAGCGCCCGAAGGTTAACCGCCAGCGCCGGAAATTTTGTAAGTCGCTGATTCCGCAATGGTTCCCCTACAGCAACCCAGGTTGCTGTGCAGCACCCTTTTAGGGGTGATCTGATGAAAGCGCTGCTTAGCGCTTCGTGGTTGCGATAGCTTGTCGTTGCGCCACGAGGAGGTGCACGAAATGCAGCAATTCATCGGATGCGACGCACACAAGAGATTTTCGGTGTTTGTAGCTGTGGATGAGCAAGGCCGGGCAACCAGACCAGTTCGCGTCGAACATAGTCAGCGGCACTACGCTGATTTCCTGAAACAACTTCCCAAAGAGAGTGAAATCGCCATCGAGTCCACGGGGCACTGGTATTGGCTCGTCGATGAGATGGAGCGAGCCGGTCATCACGTGCACTTGGCGAACCCGATGGAAGCCAAGAAGCGCATGGGCGGGACCAACAAGACCGACGCTCTCGACGCCAAAGGACTGGCGATCCTTCTGCGGAACGGGACTCTGCCGGAGTCTTGGATTCCACCAGGCGCTTTGCGAGACCAGCGGGAACTTCTTCGCACGCGCATGGCCTTGCGCGATTTGCGCTCCAGTCTCAAGCACCGCATTCATGCCGCCGTGGATCGCTACGGCCTGCACACCGATTCCATCACCGACCTGTTCGGGATCAAGGGGCGTGAATATCTCGCGTCTCGTTTGGCCGAGTTCCCGCCGGAGACGGCGCGCATGGTGCAGATTCAACTCGACGCCCTGGATGAACTCGCCGCTCACATCGAAACCATCGAACGGCGCATCCACGCGGAAATCACACCTAGCGCCGGGGTCCAACTCTTACGAAGCGTGCCCGGCGTCGGTGAAATTCTCGCCCCGGTCATCTGGTTGGAGATCGGCGATGTGACTCGTTTCCCGCGCGCCGAAAATCTGGCCAGTTACGCTGGGCTTGTGCCCCGCGTGTTTTCCAGCGGCGGCCACACCCGCCTGGGCGGCATCTCGCGTTTCGTCAATCAGTATTTGAAATGGGCCTTTGTCGAGGCCGCCAATTGTGCGGTACGCATTCAAGCCTATCGGCACTCCCACATCGGATGCCTGTACCAGAGGCTCTTTGCCAAACGAGGGCACGGTCGCGCGGTCGTTGCCGTCGCCCGGCATCTGGCCGAAGCCAGTTATTGGATCCTGCGCAAGCAGGAACCGTACCGGGCCCCACACAAGTTGATTTCGTCCAGGAACGGGTAAGCGCGAGACACGCCTGGCCCTTCTCCAAGAACCACAGGGAAAGAGGCCTCGGGGTGAATGCGAAACCCTAAACCGATATGCTCATGCCCGCAGCAGGGCGAATACATGGCTCCCGACGAAACCGCAAGCACGAGCAAATGGGCGATCAATTGAAATGTTTTCCCGGAGGTTCATACGCACAGCGGTTGCAGTCTACGAAAAATTTCTGATAAGTGAAAAAATCGCACTCTCGACTCCGCGCGTCAGCTGGCGACATCGTCGCCTCGGCGCGCCCGCGGGCATGTGTGCCCGGAGATTTCAATCCGCGCGAAAACCTAAAAGAAAAACCAACGAAGTTCTTGACACAACGCAGCGCTTTCATACATGACGTGTCCCCCCTGCTCCCCGTGCGAAGCACGGCTCTTTACAGCGCTCCCCGACGCTCCCCGTCAACCGACACCAACCGGCGTCATTGGTTGCGAACGAGACCTTCATCCCATCATCGCCGTATCGGTCACGAAAATTCACGCCGGGGAGGACGCTCATTCTTACTATAGTTTGCAAAGGCGAACGTGCATTCCAAATTCAGGTCGGCCAACGCCCGCATCTGCTCCGGCCATAGCGTGGCTGAACCGTCGCCGTAGTTTGTCCAAAAAGCGCAGAAGACGTACATTTGTACGCCAAGCTTTCCCTGCAGCGTTCGGATCGCGTCTGGGCTCTGCCGCAGCTTCCCAATTAACCAATTCAAATGGCGCCTCACGTCCTTCGATTTGACGTACTCCTCCGAAGATAAAAACCACCCGTTGACCTTGCCGACTTGAGAGCGACCCAGACTGTTAGTAGTTCCTGGCTCTCCTACGGCCACAACATGAGTCGGAGATATCCCGAGAAGACCAGTGACTTGCGAAGGGTGCATATCCCCAGGGTAGATTCGAAGCTCTGCGCACGTCCGGTCGACATCTGTGTCGCCATCGTTGAAAGGTGTGTAATATGGTTCAATAGAATCTTGCTGGCTGGCTGTCATTTTATGTAATCTCCGAGGTTCCCTAACACGGCGTTACCGACGACATAATCGCCGTTCGACTTGATGGCTCCATGAAGACGATGCCCAAGAAAGGTCACACGGAAGAGCAGATCGTTGCGGTTTTGCGACAGGTGGAAGCCGGAGCGCCGCCGATCCGTCCACCTGCACCAGGCACATTCACGGAGCCTCACAAAACTTCCGAATAGGATCGAGAGTTGTGTTGCTCTTGGCCTCCGGCAGCCCGACCACTGCAGCCAGAAAAGAGCATGCAGCTGTTCTCAGTGCGGCCTGTAGAGCTTGCCTCGTTTGCGCAACCACCTTTTCGTCCGCATATGTAACAAACACCTGTCCACCCAAAGCGACATCCAAGGTGAGCGCCTTGGGCTCTTCGGCGATCTCCACCGATACGTGTTTCTTGATCTGTATTTGCTCTAAGGCATCGACCAATGCCGCAAACCAGGAATCCAGGAACGTGGTTCGAAGAAGTATTGTACTGCGCTCATCAGACATACTTATGTTTCCAAGCGGATCCAGCCCGTCACGTCCTGATTCCTCTTCAAAAGAGTAATTGATCTTGAACATTGTCCGATTCACTTGACTATGAAAACTGACCGCAAGCTTCCAATCTCATTGTTAACTGCTCTGACAGTAACAGTGGTGTTTCCGATCGTAACGCTTTTTTCCCAAGCCTTAGGTCCGAGTTGTCTACCCGTTGCCTTTACGTCCTCACCGATTTTTGCTATGTCCTTCAGAGTAATAGACGAATCGAGCTTCTTAAATTCGTCTAAATGCTTCGCGATATGCTTCAGGCTGTTGATGCTTAATCCCGTCTCTTGTTTGAGTTGGCTGAGGTCGACAGCATCAGGGGCTAGGGACGACGCGAGCTCGGGAAGGGCCAACACTCCGTCGAACGCCATAGCATATGACATGCCGTGTATCGCCAGGTCGTCCCATTGTCGAGGCGAGCCAAGAGTCTCGCCCAGGGACTGCAGCATCAATAAGTTGAGTTCATCTCTGCTAACATCGACGACTGCGGACGCCTTGTTATTTTGCCTTGGGTCCGAAGCTTGGGCGCAGGTCTGTCCTCCACTGTTGTCGTCATGGAAAGTTTTTCCGTTATCGGTACTCACACAGGCGCGACCGTCGGGGTCAGTGAATGTCACGGGATTATTGCGCACGTAGGGGTAGGCATTCCAACTCTGTGGATCATCGTCCACTTCACCAGCATTGTCTGGGTCTGGCGACATGAACCGCCCCAACTGCGACGAGTAGTACCTGGCTCCGAAGTAATCGAGGTTCGATTCCCAGTCTCGTTGCTTGCCGGTGAAGCGCAGCGCGGTCGGATCACAGCTCCCGCTGGTTGTCAGCCCGTCACCGAACGCCAAGCTCGTGATCGTCTCGCACGCCGCCCCGTTCACCGCTAGTCGTCTTTCCATTCCACGTAAATGTGAATCATTCCTCCACACAGTACACTCGTCGGCGTAGTAGTCACCTTACTCCGCGAGTCGGCACTGGAGGCTCTCGCAAGTGCGACGACCGGCTCCTCAATGTAGATTGGTCCAATCCTCAACCCGTTGGCGCGGAGGAAACCATCGAGCGGGCCATACGTGCTGTGGGATTGCAGATACTGGACCATCACAGGGGCGATTGCCGAGCAGTGCATGTATCCTATGCAGCCGCGCCATTTTTCCGATCTCGCTACTTCCTGGTTCAGGCCACCCTGAAAGTCAGTCCCCAGCAGATTGATGGCGATCTCTCCTAAATCTAGCGGGCGATAGCCGAGGGAGGGCATTTCTAGCATCGTCTTGCGTATCAGTTCAACCTGCTCACTCACGGACGAAATTGAGGCGTCCCGTGCAGGGTTAATAGATATGATGTCCCAAGGATGTCCCCGTCTCGAATAGGACGAGAGTATAACCTCGACTTCTCCTCTCTTCACGGGTACTTGCCACTTCTTTACTTCGCTCGGCAGCTTCAAATTTTCGTTCTGCTCCGCCAGACTTGGCACAAGAACAAGACACACAAGGGCGGTCAGCAAAAGAAAATGCATTTTCATGGGACCCTCCAGAACAGCGTGCTTGTCGCGGCTCGCCACCTATCGTAACCCTCACTGTTCCTATCGATCAGACTTGCCCCGTTCCACAGCGAGAAATGCCCAGTTGCATCGCGGAAAGGGATATTGAATGAAATTATTCCTGACTTTCCTTCGGGACCGCTCCAGCCTCCGCCGTGCAGCACTTGCGGCGGGCCAAGAGAGCGTGTAATGAACTTTTGAAGATCAGCCACTCTCAAGAAATACTGTTTGCCATCAGCCCCTGAAAACGTTCCCTTTCCTTTGGGTATGGTCAGTCCGCTCTTGTTGAGGTCGTAACTCATCCGTACAGCGCAGGAGTTGCTTTCTACCGCGTTCCCGTTCTGATCTTTGGTCCATTCGTACTTTTCTACATTTCCACCAATTAATGACCAGATAGAATTTGGGGCATTCGGATCAGTGGGATGGTCTTCCTGGGTCGGATAGTTTTTCAGGAGCGCATTGAACGTAATCTGCGCCGGCTGGGCCTGATTTTCTGATGGCGGGCCGCCGAATTCACCGTAACCGATGGAGGTGTATGAATCATCGCTCGAGAAACCCGTCAAGTCCATGCCGCCACCGGCGGTAGGCGCGGTGTACGCGGAATAGTGCCCGTCCAAATCTGCAAACGTCTCCGGGTTGTCGCTGACGATGGCGTATAGGTTCAGCGTCTGCGGATTGCTGAAGTTGGCGTACGGCACCGGCGCAGGAATGGCCGACCAGTCCGCCGTCATGAACCGCCCTATTTGCGAGGAATAATACCGCGCCTCAAAGTTGTCCAGGTTCGATTCCCAGTCCCGCTCCTTCCCCGTGAAGTACTTCGCGCTCGGATCGCAACTCCCGCTCGTCCCCAGCCCGTCCCCGAACGCCACGCTCTGGATCGTCTCGCACCCCGTCCCGTTCACCGCCGTCTCCACCCGCTCCGTCCCCAGCCAGTCCGTGTGCTCGAAAAACGTCGTCGGCGTTTGCAGGTCGTTTTCGTACGTCGCCAAATGCCGCCCGCCCGCGTAAATCTCCCCGCGTATCCAGAACCCGCCCCCGCTCACCTGCGTGATGTACTCCCCGGCGAGGTCGTACAGGTAATCGTCGGTGATCCCGCTCCCCGGAACGGCCCGCCTCACCCGCTGCCCCGCCGCATCGTAGGTGTAGCACGCCGTCGCCTCCGTCCCGGTCCCGCTCTGGCAATACCCCTCTGAGCCGTCCACTTGCACCAAATGATGCTCCGCGTCGTAATAGTAGGTGTGCGACCCGTCGCTCATCAAATTTCCTGCCGCGTCGTAGGCGTCACCATCAATGTGATTGTTATTTCCGCTGAACGTCAGGCTGGATGTCCCGCCGCTCCCTGCGGTCACCGTTTGCGTCCAGCGATTGGCGTAGCGGTCATACCCGTAGCTGAATCCTTGCGTGCTCTGCCCATCCGGGCAATGCGAGGAACACGAACTGCCTTTCAGCCGGTTGAAATCGTCATACGCATACGTCCAGTTGCCGTTCGCGCTGTCGTTCGCCCCCAGCACATCCCCGTTAGGCGCATAGCTGGTCATGCTGAGAGTATAAACCGATCCCGCCGCGAGAGAGGTCATCCGCAGACGAGAATTGTACGCCTGCGTCTCGGTGATGCCATTGCCCAGATGCGTCGAGGTCAACTCGCCCGGCGCATTGTAAATCGCGCTGGAAAACAGCGTCCCCGGATGGTTGGCATCCGCATAGCTGCTCGTCAGCGAAGTGAGTTCCGCCGCAGCGTTATACGCATCGGTGAACAGGTTGAGTTGCCCGTCGGTCGAACTCGCTATGTCGCCGAGTAAGTCATACGTATAGGCGATGGGAAAATCTCGCGTGCCACAATTCTGCGGCGTGCACTGATGATTCTGAACGACGCGGCCCATGGGATCGTAACTGAACACGCTTCCGGTATCTCCATCGTATGCGGTTGTCAGCCGGCCAATCTGGTTCGTTAGCGCGAATCCCCACGGGCTGGTTTCGTCATAGTTGTAATCAACGTTCATCGTGTCGTCGGGATACTGCTTTGCCGTCATGCGATTCAAGGTGTCATACACATAAGACGTTGTGATCGTGACGCTCGCATTCGTCTGATTTTCCTCCGGCTGCGTGCGAGAAGCTACGTTGCCATTCGCGTCATAAGTGTATGTGGTCTGGCCGGATTCGGGATTTGTGGCGCTGGTCATTTGTGAAAGCGAATCGTAGGTGAACGTGCGCGCGGTCAAGCTGCCTTGGCTGACGTGCAGCAAGTTGCCTAGCGCGTCATAAGAATGAGAAGTTAGGAAGCCAGTGGCGGCGATGTCCTGCCCGCACGCTGCCGGAGTTCCTCCGCTGCCCACCTGCGTCGCGCTCGTGACCTCACAGACAGAAAGCATTCTGCCCAAGCCATCCACTTGCGAGATTCGTTGCACGCTCTTGGTTCCGTTACCTTCGTCGCTCACTTCCGTGGCTCTACCTGTATATGCGGTGACGATTTTGGAGCCGTCGGGATGAGTGACTTGCGTAGTGCGTCCCAGCACATCGTAAGTGTAGGTCGTCACTCCGTAGGTCGGATCGCCCGTTGTCCGATAAGGATTCGTGACGGTATACTCTTTGCCCACGCCGTCGTAGGTTGTAACCGTGTAATCGGTTCCCGATGGATCAGACGTCAGTTCCTGTTTGGTGGGAAGCCCCATGCCGTCCATAATCGTGACGCTGGTGACGTATTGCCCGGAACTGTTTAACTTCTTTTCCGTGGTCACGCTCGGCGTAGGCGGCGTATCGTTGTAGGAAAGGAGCGTTTGGCCGCCATCCGGTAAGTCTGTCTCCGTCAGCCGACGAAAGTTGTCCGCGTATTTGTAAATCGTCGTTTGGCTGTTTTCATCCGTGGAGCCTCGCAACTGCCCGTCGTCGTAACCGTAGCAAAAGCTCGTAGTGAATCCAAACGGGTTCGTAATCCTTGTGAGATAAGCATCGGTGTTTCCCGCTGGAGGCGCGCTTCCGCTGCAGCTGCTGTAATTATCCGTGTACGAATACGTCGTGGTGTGAACGGTGCCCGTCATGTCGGAGCACGTGCTGTTGCCGCACGGGTCCACCGTGGACAGGACTTGGCCCGTTTCGTCATAGGAGTACGTCGTGCTTGAATCCGTCGAGCAGCCAGACAAACACCGGCGAGTGATTCTGGTGGCGTTTCCGCGAGGCGTGCTCGATGTAGGGCCGTAATTCGTTTCGTCATGCGTGCCGCTTGGCGTGCTGGCACTCGAAGCCGAAGGTGTCCCCGCCGTACCGCAGACTGTGCCGCCGCCATCGTAAACATAATCGGTCTCCGCTGCCGCGCTACCGCCGCTATTCTCGACCACGACCTTGCACGGTCTGTCGAACAAAGGAGAGCCGCCCGCAGGAAAAATCGGCGTTGCGCCAAACCCCTGGTAAGTCGTCAGTGTTTTCCGCAGCAGCGTCAGCCCAAAATCGTATTCGTCTTTCTCCGTTATCTGGCCGCCCGCACCGTAGGAATACGCCACCTCGGAGGTCTGTCCGTTATCGAGCTTGACCTGCTCACTCGCTAATTCGTAGAGATCACTCCATGTTTTGTTGACGGTCCTTAGTGTGTGCCCGTTCTGATCGTTGTAAACAATCGTTTGCTCCATAGCAACCTGAGGGGCGACATTGTCCACTAGGTTTTCATCCTTATAAGTGGGTGTATTCATTGGCGAATATGTGTACGCCGTCGCGTAGGTGATGCCTCGAATCCGATCATGCGTCGTCACTGTCGTGGTTTTCTGCGTCCACGCCGAAAAAGAACTATTCCAAATTGTCGAGTAGGAAAAATTCTGCTGAAGTGCAATCGTGGAACCGTCATAGCTCACCGAGCGCTGCGAAACTGCATATTCATCATAGGTATACGGACAGCCCGGCGGGTCACCGCTGGTGTCTTCCAATACCGCAGACTCCGATTGGGTGTTGAGCGCCCATGTGTAGCTGACATATCCGCCCGTAGGATAGGTGATTTGGGACAGAAGTCCGGTAACGCTGTCATAGGAAAATTGGTATTTCTGCCCGTTGGGGAGGGTGATTGCCTTAATTACAGACAAGGTTTCGTGAGTGTTGTTAATGCTAGAAGCGCAAGCAGGGTCTTGAGCCCTCAACGTTGATCCAAGATTCGCGTTCTCCGGCGTTGTGCCCCAAGTAATCGTGTACGGAGATAGACCGGAAACTGTGACCGTGTTGCCGGTTGTACCAAATCCCGACGAAGAGAGGACGGCCCTTCCTGCTGTATCCGTTTCCGTGAAAGGGCCGCTACAGCTTTGAGGTGCCGTGAAGTTTATCAGGTTGCCATTTCGATCTTCGACGGACAACGGGTAGAACTGCGTCGATACCGCGATAGAACCCGGACTCGTAAAGCACACTCTACCGAGTTTGTATTCGGAACTGGCGAATTTATATGTTGTGCCGTCCGCATCGGCGACGAAGATGTTTCCTTGAAAGGAATCGACATAGGCCGAGTAGAAGTCTGTTCCGCCCGAAGTTGAGCCATTTCCGCCACTACCACATGGAAAGACTGGCCCGCGTATTTCATATGGGTAGTCAATGGAAGCCATAGACAACGGATAGGTGCCTCCTGACGTATCTTGAAAGACGAAATTGGTTTCCACGGGGCAGTTCTGGTTGGGAGGATTCCCGCTCGGTCCCACGTCGAGACCCAGCATGCTGATGAGAGGCAGAGAATAAGACCAGCCGTTCTCCGCATACATTATCGAGTCTTGGGAGTTCAGATTATTCAGGTTTGAGCCAAAGCTTGGCCCTGCATTCGGCAAACCTGAAGCCGGTGCCCACAAACCTCCTGAATTGTAAGCGAAGGAAAACGGTAGCGTGAGGCCTCGCCCCTTCGGCATCGGGACGTGAATTCGCAGACTAACCGCACCGTTGGCCGGGTTGACATTTTCATTCAGCATGTGAATGTAATCGTGTCCAATACCTGCTGTAGGCGTCGCGGTTTGATTGTTCACGCCAGAGATTTGCGCCCAGCACGCGGGAATCAAAAACAGGAAAAGGCCAAGAAGTGCCGAGACCCTAGTAGGCCATGTGAGACCGATGGAGACGCGATTCCCCTCAGAATGGCGCATCGCACACCTTCCATGAGCTAAATTGAATTGCTTGTATGCCTGTACTTTGCGCCTGTCAAGGCAAATCTTTACTTAGTACTTAAGTACCCTTGGCAGAAACGATGCCCGCTGCGGAAGTGCCGAGATCCTGTCTGGCAGTTCGCGGAGAATGCATCTGTTCTTGACTCCATTCCTTCCGGGTGATTCGGTTCGGCACCTCGTTCAGAGTATTGCTTGAAACGACCGCAAGGGTGAACGCGACTCTGACAGCCGGTTTCACCCTAAAATAAGCCCCTCGCGTTCACCCAAAGCCTGCAACTAACTCCAGAGAAGTAAACGGAATTCGAGAGTTTCAAATTGAAAATTGTCCGCGGACAAAAAACCTCGTATGGGCGGGAGCGACCCCGGTCTGTTCGGCTTTCAGCCGCCCAGACACCCTGCGAGGTCGCTCCCGCCCACCATCGCATCGTCATGCGCTGCATATTTTGTCCGCGAACTGTGGAAGCACCCAGCTTGTGACGCAAGCCGTCACCGAGACCTGAATCGAGGCTGAATGCAAACGGATAAGCCCAACTACACGAAAAATATTTGCTCCAGCGCGGGCACTTTCGTCAACTTTGTGGCTTTAGTATAAGTAGAGGGAGCGACGGCAAAACGAAAAACATCTCCGAAGTCGGTTTCCCTTACGGTTTTCTGAACGGCTTTCCGTCATCGATTTTCTAACCCTTGACAGGACACAGCCATAGCAGCCTAAGACCGCAAAACTGGTACGCGTGATCGGTGACCGCACGCATAAATCATGCGGTTCGCGATGCAATCGGACACCAAGATCCCAATCGAGGCAGAATGCAAACGGGGCAATCCCCTCGCGCAAAGATTTTCCCTTCAAAACGTGAGCACTTTTTCTTTGAGCACTTTCGTCAAGTTTGTGGCTATTAGTATAAGTAGAGGAGCAACTGCAAACGAAAAGCCGCTGCAATCGGTTTTCCGCACGGTTTTCTGGTCGGTTTTCCACTAATAATTTTCCAACCTTTGTAGGAACAGCGGCATAGCAGGCTGAGGTCGGAAAACTGGTACGCGGCCAAGTACGTCAAAAGGGCGGGAGCGACCCCGTCCGTTCGGCTTTCAGCCGCCCAGACAACCCGAGGGGTCGCTCCCGCCCTGCCACGCATTCTGCGTGTATCGTCTTGGCCGCATCGCAAAAATCAAGTCAACGGCTTTGTAATGCACTTCGCAATAGAAATCACAAGCATGGAAGGAGAACAGTCGTGCCCATCCTGAAAGCGCCACCGAAACAAACCAAGAATGAATCCCTGCAACTCCGCGTATCTACGGAGTTCAAGCGCAACCTGCAACGCTACGCCGAATTCCTTGAAGCCACACCCTCATACGTCGTGATTGAGGCCCTGAACCGCATCTTCGAGAAAGACCGTGATTTCAAAGCATGGATCGAACAACGCGCAGGAAACGGTACTGAAGCGCAGATTGAACTGAATTCCAACATGGAGATGCCCAAAAAATCCTAATGCCTCGCTATTCCCAATTCGGAGTGCGCAAGAGAACGGCCTCCCCGCGACGGCTCGTCTTGCGCCTGGTCATGCTCGATCTCAGTAACGGTTTCTTCAAGAAGTTAGCAGACTCGTTCGATGACGCACCATTACAGGAACAGAAGGCACGAACGACACAAACGATTAAACTGCCACTAACCGAGGAAAAGCAGGAGACCACAGGGGGAGCAACCCTCGATGCCACAGCCATCGGCTCCCTTCGCGGCATGTTTCTCTTGCTCGATGAGTGGGACCGTGCGTTGAAGATGAAAAGTACAGCAGAAAATTCTTCCGAGGAATGCGAAATCTCGATTGACACCAAGATTCACTGAGAGCATGTTGAGCAAAACAATTTCCGATGCGGAGGCCAACGTGAAACCAGCCGTCATCTATGCCCGCGTTTCGAGCAAAGACCAAGAACGCGAGGGTTATTCCATTCCCGCGCAGTTGAAGTTGCTGCGCGAGTATGCCCGGACGCATGAATTCCAGATCGTGCATGAATTCATCGACGTGGAGACGGCCAAAACGACGGGCCGCAAGCAGTTCGGCGAGATGGTCCGCTTCTTTCGCGAAAATGCCGGTTGTCGTACCGCTATCGTCGAGAAGACTGACCGGCTGTATCGCAACTTCCGCGATTGCGTGACGCTCGAAGACTTGGAAGTTGAAATCCACCTCCCCAAAGAGGGCCAGGTGATCGGCAAAGATTCCAAGTCGCAGGCGAAGCTTGTCCATGGCATTCAGGTGGTGATTGCCCGGAACTACATCGAGAACTTGCGCGAAGAAGTGAAAAAGGGAATGCGCGAGAAGGCCGAGCAGGGCATCTACCCAAGCAGGCCGCCTTTGGGCTACCAGAACAACAAGCTCGAACACTCGATTGAGATTGATCCGAAGAAAGCGCCCATCACAAAAAGGATGTTTGAACTCTATGCTTCGGGTCAGCATTCTCTCGCGAGCGTGCGGATGATTCTCAAATCTGAATTCGGCCAGCTTCTCGCCAAAGGCTACCTGGAACGATTGCTCAAGAATCCCTTCTACAAAGGCCAATTCATCTGGGAAGACAAGCTCTACAACGGGACGCAAACCCCGCTCATCAGCGCGGAACTATTCGAGCAGGTGCAGGCCGTCTTTCGCGGTCACAACAAACCCAAGTATCGCAAGCACGAATTCGCCTTTTCCGGCTTGCTGCATTGCGCCTACGACAACTGCGCCGTGACAGCGGAATTCAAAAAGAATCGATACACCTACTACCGCTGCACCGGCTATCGCGGCAAATGCGATCTACCCTACTTCCGCGAGGAAGAACTTGGCGACCGGCTGGCCGTTACGTTACGTAACATCCACATTCCCGACGAGGTCCTTTTGCAGCTCGAAAAATCCTTGCTCGACGATAAAGGCCGCGAGGAAACGATTAGGAAGGAGCAGGGCGAGCGCTGGCAGCGGAGGTTGACCGCTGTGCGCCATCGCGTTGACCAAGCCTATCTCGACAAGCTGGACGGGAAAATCACCGAAGACTTCTGGAATCGCAGATCAGCGGAATGGATGAGTGAAGAACAGCAGGTTTTACAGACTTTGCAAGGCTTGGAGCAACCGAAGCCCGAAAGAATGCTCGATGCGATGAGGACTTTAGAACTCGCGAATAAGGCGTATTTTCTTTACGTTAAGCAAGAACCCGCCGAAAAAGCGAAATTGCTCAAAATGGTGCTTTTGAACTGCGCTGTGGACGCCGCAAGTGTTTATCCCACATACAGAAAGCCCTTCGACCTGATCTTTCAACATGCCAAAAATGAAGAATGGCGCGCCCGGAGAGATTCGAACTCCCGACCTTCTGGTTCGTAGCCAGACGCTCTATCCAGCTGAGCTACGGGCGCAACGTTGGGAAATGAGCCTGCCGCACAAATTGCCAAGAAAACC
>Ga0134126_10008201_pt1 | contig 13135 bp, 7 predicted proteins | sample KB31752_FD_96881 | JGI IMG/M metagenome (GOLD analysis project Ga0134126, IMG submission 96881) | Terrestrial soil microbial communities with excess Nitrogen fertilizer from Kellogg Biological Station, Michigan, USA - KB3-175-2 | ecosystem: Environmental > Terrestrial > Soil > Unclassified ...
GAGGTCTACCGGGCCCATTTCAAGAAGCCCTATCCGGTGCGCTGCGCTGTCGGTGTCGCCGCTCTTGCGATGGAAGGAATACGTGTGGAGGTGATGGCACTCGCCGCCAAACGTCGTTAGAAGGCCGGGCCATCCCGACTGAATCATCGAGCTGGTAACAGTCGACGTACATACATTCCTTGCTGTCCTGCGAAGGCTAAAGCGTACTCACCCGGTCCGTCGCAAACAGCCAGCTCCTATTGATCATCGCGAGCGTGCCCGCAACGGTCTCTATCGAAGTTCTACCACCCAGGCGCCTTCATTCGATAAGGAACAGGGATCACGAACGCTTCGATGTAGATTATCATCTTGTTCCTTATCTTGAAAATTTCGGCCCCCTGCCAAGTCCACGGTCCGGGATACGAAGCTGTTTCGACGGTGCCGTTGGCCAGCTTCCAGGATCTCAAAGTGGCGGCATGATCGAAGTAGACGTAGCAGAACAAGAGACCTCGTTCCACATCTGCCAGTTTGCACTGCCGATCGCGAATTAACGTATCTTCCTTGTATATTCCAAACCGAGTTTCCTGATCGCAGTTCAAAATCTCGTTTGCAGCGCCACCTCGTCGCGGCTTGGGGCAGTCTTGATCGCCGTTCATGATCCGCACGACATCGCTCGAAACAGGGAAAGGTTTCGATCCGTCGTCCTTCTCGATAGCGCTGTAATAAGCATTTGCGACGGCTATCATGTTTTCACGAGATATCCGCTGGGCGGATGGAACGATTTCGGAAACAACGGGCCTGTTGGTTAGCTTCTCGGGATGGTTAAAATAAACGTCCTGGTTTCGGGCTACCTCGGTCTCGACTTCAGTAATCCTCTTCAATTCAACCTTCAGGCGCGTGGCCACAATGGCTGGCTTTCCGTTCTCGGGAATCACCCCCATAAACATGATCTCGCCGGCTTCCGGATCCTCTAGAAGGACTTTATAGGTGGGCAGACCGCTGGCAGTTTGCCAAAGCCCATCGCCGACCTTCAACATTTGCCCGTTCTCCGAGAACTTTACATCCCGTGCCACGGGGGCCCTTGAAGGATCGTGGGAGACGATTGAAGCTAGATATTGATCGGCTATTTCATTCAGACAGGCTCGGTCGCAGTCATACGACGCGTTTAGGTCGTACTGAAAATCCGTCGTTTGAGCTGTACTTACCTGACCAATCATCGGGCTCAGGACGAAAAGCGCAATAATAGACCCCAAAGCTCTCTGCACGTTCAGTTCTCCTCATGTATTGGTTACAGCTCGCTTCGTAGTGAACCTCTACTACGTATCTCGGCATGCGTCCATACCACCCGAGATATATGCGCGCGAGCCGCACATGCAAAGAACCGGATCGCGGCGGGGGGGCAGCGGTGTACCACAAATAAAACGAGGCAATCAGCTCGTTTTGTGCAGTTCTGTATCGGAATAATGTGCTTGACAGGAAAACAGTCGTACTATATACAGAACGGCACCGGGACTAACGCACCGGAAACCCCTTGAGAAGTTTTGGCCCTTTAGGTATTGGGCAGCGAGGAACGAAGAAATGAACATTCACCTTTTGCGGATCTGGGCGCGTGCCTCACATGGACTTGTTTCGCATGTCAAGCGCGGTGCTGCAGGGTCGCTTGCGATCGCGCTTCTCGCATCTATCTTTTCATGCTCAAGTCTGCTGGCGCAGTCTGTCGGTCAGTCGCAGATCTCAGGGACCATTTACGATACATCCCACGCTACTATTGCGGGCGCAAAAGTCAGTGCGACGCAAACTAACACGCAATTGGTTCGAAGTACTGTAAGTGGAACGGACGGCGCCTACGTTATACCCGACCTACCGATCGGCCCCTATCGCTTGGAAGTCGCAAAAGACGGATTCAAGATCTACGTACAAACTGGGATCATCCTAGAGGTCGCCAGCAGCCCCACAGTTGATGCTACTCTCGCAGTTGGTTCGACGACGACGAGTGTGGTCGTAGATGCTGGTGCTGTCATGGTTGACACTGAGAGCACCGGGGTCGGACAGGTAATCGAACAGGAACGGATCAGTGATCTTCCACTGAATAATCGATTGCCCACTCAACTCATCCCGCTTACCGGGGCGGCCGTCGTTGTTCCGAGCGCCGTTTCGGGACAGTTAATTACCAACAAGAACTACCCCAACGAACAAGCTATCAGTGTGGCGGGTGGGCAGGCTAATGGGCTGACATTTACTCTTGATGGCGTCACACATAACGATCCAGAGAACAACGCCGACCTAGTATTGCCCTTCCCGGACGCGTTGCAAGAATTCAAGGTGGAGACGAGCGCCCTCCCCGCCCAATATGGACAGCATGCGGGTGGTGCCGTGAATGCGGTCACCAAGTCCGGCGAAAATAGTCTTCACGGCGACGCTTTTGAGTTCTTGCGCAATGGAGACCTGAATGCGAAGGATCACTTCGCGGTGGCACGGGACTCGCTTAAGCGTAACCAGTTTGGCGGAACTCTGGGTGGACCGATCAAGAAGGACAAGGTCTTTTTCTTTGGAGGTTATCAAGGCACGATCCAGAAGGCCAATGCCTCTACGGGTATCAGCTTTGTCCCTACGCCCGCAATGATGGCGGGCGACTTCACCGACATAACGTCGCCGGCGTGCAACGGCGGCAGGCAAATTACTCTGGGCGCACCCTTCGTGAACAATATGATTTCGCCAACGCTATTTAGCCAGCCAGCGGTCAAAATGGTCAGTTTCTATCAAGTTCCAACCAACCCCTGTGGCCAAGTTTCATTCTTGCTCAGGAATAACTTCTCTGAGCATGCGGGCGTTGTGAAGGTTGACTATCTATGGAACGCGAACCATTCGATGTTTGGCCGTTACCAGGCTGCGCACTCCTACCAGCCACCGAGTTTCACTGGTTCTCCTCTGTCGATTGTCAGTGCCTCTCCAAATGATTTCATGCAGTCGATCGCATTTGGCGACAACTACATCATTAGCCCAACAGCCGTCAATTCGTTTCACTATGGTTTTAACCGATCCGCGGTCAATAAGACGCAGGTTCAAGTGATAACTTCCGACGCCTTGGGAATCAACATCACGCCCCCACCCCGTCCCGACAATGTCGAAGTAGCGGTAACTGGTGCCCTATATACGAACGGGCTAGCGGGATTTCCATTTTATTTGCCAGCTCAGAGCTGGCAGCTCGCCGACGATGTGTCCTTGGCACGCGGGAGTCACCAGATTCGATTCGGCGTAAGCTGGATCCATGAAAAGCAGAATGCAACCGCCACGTCCACATCAGATGGCTGGTTCGATTTTGACGGTCAGTTCACAGGGTTGCCAATGGCGGATTTCCTGGTGGGACAGCCGGACTTTTTCTCGCAGACGGCTATTCAGAAGGACTATGAGCGTATTCCCTATCTGGGCCTGTACGTGCAGGATAGCTGGAGGGCTACCTCACGTTTAAGGGTGAACTACGGCATTCGATGGGAACCCTACTTCGGAACTTCCTTCCCCAACGGAAGAGTGAGCCACTTCAACATGGCGTTGTTCGAACAGAACATTCACTCTACCATTTTTCCCAACGCCCCAGCCGGCACGCAATACCCCGGTGACCCGGGGTTTCGGACGAACAACCGGGCTAACTACACCCGCTGGACCGATTTCGCGCCGCGCATTGGCGTAGCCTGGGATCCTATGGGTGATGGGCGCACGGTTGTGAGAGCCTCATGGGGAATATTTTACGATTTTCCCCAGACGCTCTTTTTTAATGGCTACGCGGGCGAGCCGCCTTGGGCCCCGGATATTCTTATTTCCTCTCCTAGTGGAGGTTTTCAAAATCCCTGGGCCGGCTTTCCTGGTGGAAACCCGTTTTCAGATCCTGCGTCACTCGAACCCGTCAAACCTTCGCCGAGCGCGCCTATCCCTCCGGGCGTAGGCTATGATACCGTCCCCTTGCACGTCCACAATACGTACGTGGATCAGTGGAACCTTTCCTTGCAAAGGCAAATAGGACGCAATTGGTTGGCCTCGGTTAGTTACATTGGGAACAACACCATACACCTATGGGGGCCCCGAGACATCGATCCCGCTGTCTATATGCCGGGTGCCAGCTGTGTGATCAACGGACAGACATTCACGCCGTGCTCGTCTGCCAAAAATACGGATCGGCGGCGCGCCTTGACTCTAATAAATCCAGTTCAAGGCGCGTTTTACTCTACCCTCACCGAATTGAATGATGGAGAGACCGGCAGTTACAATGCGCTTTTGTTGTCGCTCCAGCACCGCTTTACGAACCATTTTACAGTGCTGGCCAACTACACCTGGTCTCATTGCATCTCGGACCCGGTCTTTAATAGTTACCTATTCTCTAGCTCGGGTCCGCCCATTAGCGCGAGTCTCGATTTCAAAGCCGACCGCGGGAACTGCCCCGGTACAGACATCACTCACGGTTTCAATCTCTCTTCGGTGCTCGAATCCCCTCGTTTTTCTAACCGAGCGCTGCAAGTGATCGCGGGCAATTGGCAGCTTTCTCAAATATTGACGGTATACAGCGGCCAAGCCGTCAACGTCGTATCTGGAGTCGATTCCGCTTTGAACGGCGACGGTGCCGGCTTGGAGCGGCCCGACCAACGCCTTTCCAACCCGTACTGCGCGCACAAAGGTCAGCACTGCTGGCTGAACCCGGCAGCATTCGGTGTGCCTGCACCGGGCAACTTCGGAAACTTAGTCGCCAACAGTCTGCGCGGTCCGGGCCTTGTGCAACTTGACATGAGCCTAGCTCGCAACATACCGATACACGAGAGTCTAGCTTTACAATTCCGAGTAGATGCATTCAATCTCCCGAACCTGACTAATCTAAGCAACCCGGTCTCCACCCTCAGCTCGGGAAATTTCGGCAGAATAACGAGCGACATCACCGCGGTTGGAAGCGCGGTGGGAGATCCGAGGATTGTGCAACTGTCGCTGAAGCTTAGTTTCTGATGGTAGCACGCCTCCTTCTTCGCGACTAGATTAGCCGCGAAGCACGAGGTTTATTCGGCTTAGGGCTCGATAAAACTATCAGCATGACCGGTCCGCTCATAACACGTCGGGAGGTCTTGGAACTTATGGCAGGCGCGGCCGCAACCCAAGTATCCGGCACAACGGTGCCGGATGCGGTCGCAGCTCAAGTGCCCGACGCAAAGATGCCAGATATTTGTTCGCTCTCAGCCGTGGAAATCGCGCGGCTCATCCGCACTAAGAAACTTAGCGCGCACGAGGTTATGTCCGCGCACCTCAAACAGATCGATCGCGTAAATCCGCAGGTCAATGCAATTGTTACGCTGGCAGCCGAAGAAGCCTTGGCGAATGCCCGTCGCGCGGATGAGGCGCAGGCTCGTGGAGCCGCACTCGGTACTCTGCACGGTCTTCCAGTTGCTCATAAGGACCTGGTGGATACAGCCGGCATGCGGACTACCTATGGATCCTTGATTTACAAAGACAACGTACCGAAGCAAGACGCAATGATCGTCGAGTACATCAGGAAGGCTGGCGCGATCAGCGTAGGCAAGACTAATACACCCGAGTTTGGCGCCGGATCCCAAACTTTCAACAGAGTCTTCGGCGCTACCAGGAATCCATTCGATCTGACGAAGACATGCGGCGGTAGTAGCGGCGGGGCCGCGGTCAGCCTCGCATGTTGCATGGTACCGATCGCTGATGGGAGTGATAGTGGCGGCTCGCTCAGGAACCCAGCAGCGTTCTGTGGCATTGTCGGTTTCCGCGTCGCGCCCGGTCGCGTTCCGAGCGCCGCGAGAGGGAACGCATGGTCGACAATCGCTGTCGACGGCCCCATGGCCCGCAGCGTCCCTGATGTGGCGCTCCTGTTGAGCGCAATCGCTGGTCCTGACTCGCGTTGTCCAATCTCCATCACCGAACCAGGTTACCAGTTCACCCGAGATCTCGGGCGCAGCTTTAAGGGTGTGCGGGTAGCATGGTTCAAGAACATGGGCGGTATCCCCTTCGAGCCCCAAATCGTCCGCGTCGTCAATGAACAGCGGAGAATTTTCGAGGAACTCGGTTGTATCGTGGAAGAGCAAGAACCCGACTGGACGGGTGCTCACCAGGCCTACGACACGCTGCGCGCCTGGGAATATGCGGGCATTTTGGGAGAGACGCTGCAGCAGCACCGCGATTTGGTTAAGGATACGATCATATGGGAGGTGGAACGAGGCTCAAGACTGACTGGTGCCGATATTTCTCATGCCATTGAATTGCGGAGTCAAGCCTGGGACCGCATGCGGGTTTTTCAGGAAAAGTACGAATACTTCATCACGCCGACCACGCAAGTTCAGCCATTTGCTGTGACCGAGCCTTACCCCACCGAAATTGATGGCGTGAAAATGTCAACCTACATCGAATGGATGAATTCTTGCATTCTGATTTCAGCGCTTGAGAATCCGGCCATTTCCGTGCCTTGCGGATTCACGGAAAACAACCTGCCTGTCGGTCTCCAGATCGTCGGCCGTCATCGCGATGAATGGAGCGTTCTGCAGATGGCCAATGCTTTTGAGGAAGCCACTCAATCCGCACGCCGTAAACCAGCACTCGCAGGTTAGCTTGCATTGGAGGTTACACAGTGAAGATCAATAGACGGAAACTGCTGTCAGCGATTGGCCTGGGTTCTGCGGCATTGGCTACGGATTCTTCCCTCCTGGCTGGACCGAACAAGAGGGTGTCTCCCGTGATCGGCGCGAACAAGATTGGGGCACTAAATCCCAAGGGCACACCCCCTGGGGTTCGCTTGGCCCCAATGGCGAAGCGGCTGGATAGCTTGGACAACAAAACCATATTCCTTGTATCAGACGGATTTGACGGCGCCTCTCGATTCTTGAACCAGATCAAGATTTGGTTCAGTAAGAACATGCCCAGTGTAACCATGTTCTATTGGCCCCAAGAGCTCGGTCTCGGACGGAATGACCCAAAGCTGCTGACGGAACTCGAAGCTCGGGGCAGTGGCGTCATCATGGCATACGGCCATTGAAGCACCTGCACCCCAGCGACCGTTGGTCACTGTATAGAAATCGAAAAGGCGGGCTTCCCGACAGCTCCGATCGTCACTGTTGCGTTTAGGGAACTAGCAAAATCGAATGCGGCAAGTCGAGGAATGCCCTACGAGCGCATTTGCTTCACACCTCATCCTCTGGCCGATAAGACAGATGAGCAGATGTACAAGATTCTGGAAGGAAATGACCCTCTAACCGGCAAGCCACTGATGAAGGAAATAATCGACTCTCTCACCGTGCCTCTATCGGCAGAAGAGAAAAAGACGGGCACAGTTTCGCCCGACGTCGGTCCGGCAACGTACGTAGACACCGCGGAGAATTTGCAGCAATACTACGCGGACAATGGATTGACGGACTTCCTGCCTATCATATTGCCGACCGAAGAAAAAGTTGAAGCGATGTTGAAGGGCACGAGCCGCCATCCCGATGAGCGCGTCGGCAAAATGAGTGCCGCGCTGGGTGCCTATCCAGAATGGTCTTTTACAGTTAGGCAAGTGGCCATCAATGCGGTGATGGCCGGCGCTCAGCCCGAATTTCTTCCGGTAATTCTGGCGGTTGCATCCACCGGCATAACATCGCTTTTCAGTTCTACTTCATCGTTCTCCCGCATGATGGTCGTAAACGGCCCCATCCGAAATGAGATCAAGATGAATACCGGCATCGGCGCGATGGGCCCGTTTAACGCTGCAAATGCCACAATAGGACGTGCATGGACGCTCCTGTCGAAGAACCTCGGCGGATCAGGTATTGCCGGTGAGACGTACTTTGGCACTCAAGGGAGCACGTCCAGTTACAACAACATTTGTTTCCCAGAGACGGAAGAAAAGTTGCCAGATGGCTGGAAACCGCTCCATGTCCAAAAGGGGTTCAATCCGAATGACAGCGTTGTGAGTGTATTTAGCGGCTGGAGTATGAATGACATCGGCTGGTTTAGCATTCTGCCGATCCACCAGGTCATTCGACACTGGCTGACACACTTCTTCTCCACAGAACCAGGCGCCGCGACCCTATTGTTGGACCCGATCGTTGCGAATTTCGTCAAGGACCAAGGTAGATTCGGTACGAAAGAGGACTTTTGTGAATGGCTTTCAAAGAACACCACGACGCCCGCATGGCTGTACTGGGACTTACACGCCAATACAGGCGAACTGAAGCAAGCGAAAGCCGGAGTCGAGCCTTACGCCTCTTACCTGAAGCTCGGCGAAGACGGGGGAATACCAGTGCCGCGTTACATCCGAACGCCTCGCCCGAAAGCGTCCACTGACTCGTCCCTGGGAAACGCAGCCGGTTACTGGAATGTGTGGAATGAAACGGGACACGGGCTCTGGGGAACAGCAGCCACGTCGTCGATAGAGCTGGTCGTTTTAGGAGGAGAGACGAATCAGTATTGGTCTGGTGGGGACTTCGCGTATGTCACAAGTGCGTCCATCGACAAGTGGCGATAACGCGAGATCGATCGGAGACTAAGGCCGGTTACGAATTCCCCCCCCACAACAACCACCGGGGGACCATCCCCGTTGGTTGCGCATACGCTCCGAGGTAGCCCTGCCCCACCCGCGGGGTTTCCTCGGAGCGGTGCTTTCGCTGCGGCCAGCGTATCGGGCTCAGGATCGCAGGATACTGTCTCGCATTGAAATGCTGTGAAGTATTACTGACCAGGACAGATCCGGCGTGAATACCTACGATCTAGCGCACTTACTTCCCGGCAGGATGACACGAGCCCATTGGATCCTCACACAGAGAATTTCTCTAACTGCTTTCCTTTATCGGTCCTAGTCTGGAGGTTTCGTCGCGCTGCCGTCCCTACCTCAATGGAAAAACTAATGATGGCTGAACACATAGTCCCAGATCTCACCGCCTCGCTTTACTTGGGCCGGGACATCCGACGAAAGCAGGTAGCCTTCATCCATGAGCGTCTCGGCCGCTGCTTTAAACTTGGCCATGTACTCTTCCCGGCTGCTATAGCGCTCCTCGATCGATGGTCGAGGATCGCCTGTCTTAATGCGTTCCGCTTTGGTCAGCGCAAAAGGGATAAACGAGCCTTCAATGATTGCAAGCTGGTCAGAGGCCCCAATTTCCTTCGGGCGCAAGTTCCAGCCTGTATACGTCGCTAACGGCACTTGCACTTCCGGCATCCGAACGCCGCCGATGTCATTGCCATCGCCATCTACTTGCGGCACCAAAACTGGGTAGGGCGCGCCGAATTTCGGAGGCTCTTGAGTGACGATCCCTCGCGAAAAAAACTCCGGGCCGAAATCCTCGGGATAAGCCAGATGGATTATTTTCGGAAACGCTACCTTCGGAATGTGCGGAAACGCGACATCCCGCAATGGCACCAGCTCTTTTTTGGCAATCAGCGGATAATGAGATGGCGGGGGCTCTTTACCGGCTCTCACCCAGCTATCCATGGCGTCGAGCAGAGCAGGAAACGTCATGGTCCATTCGACTGGACTTGTCGGGTTAACTGTCTTGTTCCGCTTTGGCGGAAAAGCCCCCGGCAAGTGCGAACTCCCCGCGAATGAGTAGATGCGAGTCGTGGGCGGCAGGGCAGCGTCCGCCTTACCGTTAATCGTTGTATGTATCAGAGATAAAGCGCGATGGTAGTATTCGGTTGCCGAGTTGAGATAAAAGATTCGCGGCCAAAATTGAGGCGGCGTTGCGTGCGTCAGAAGACCATCCCGAACGCCGGTAGTCGGATCCTGTTCTTCCAGGTCTGTAAACGGGAATATATCCACTGGATAGAGCGTGTTCCAAACTGAGTCGCTCACGCGCGATGGTTGCGCAAATCGAATATTGAAGCTTCCCCGCCCGCCTCCCCCGACGTCGTCAAGAATTCCGTCGAAAACCAAGCGATCCTTCTCATCTCGATTAAACCCGTAATAAAGGAACGTTCTGAAGAACCGACCGGACTCCGAAACTCCAAATCCATACGCTCGAGGCAAATGATCGAGCTTGGGAGCACCCGATACATCTGCTCCGTACTTGAGCCAAGAGGCTGTATCGCGAATCGCAGCGAAGCCTACGCCCGCAACTGGCGGGTTCTTGGATCGATAAACCAAGTCATAGATTCGACCCGGTTCGAAGCCTGTTCTGAGAGCGATCTTCGTCCCATCCACGACATGCCAGTCTTCGCGAGGTACTACCGTGATGGGTCCTTCGACATAGTCCTTCACTGTAAGTTGGAGCTTGGGGTCTTCGGGATTCAGAACGGGATACGGTTCGTGCCAATAGTGAGCGACCGATTCAATAAATTCCTTTTGATCCACCGTAATCTCGGCACGCACGGTTCCGGTGATGCCCTCAGCTACAGGCGCGTACAGGCGCAGCAAATCCTTTTTCAGCATCACTTCGTCGGTCGGAAACAACGAAATTTTCATCGGCCGCGCATCTTTTCCGATATCAAACTGCCAGCCTATCCAAACCAAGGTATAACCATGTCTTAGTAAGAACCCGTCACCGAAGTCGGCCGCTCTTTGAGGATCAATCGAGTCTGGTCCGTTGTCAAAGAACGTGAGCAACCACTTGTTGCCTCTGTTCGAAGCCTCCATAAGGACCGCACCGTTACCTTTTTGGAGATTGGTAGGTTTCAGAATGTAAAGATCGGCAGAGAACTCCACCAGCCCATTCTTGTTTTTTGGGGCGAGACCGAGATCAACGATTTGCCGATTAACAGGCAACTTCGGGTCTAGCGTGAAGTAAGCCTTGCCAACAATGCGCTCGTAGCTGCCCACCTTCCCAAAGGGTTGACCTCCGAGAACAACACTGCGCTTTTGCACATTGATCCGGACCAAATCTGCCCGGCTAGTAGCGGCCACAGCAAACGTCATGATTGCAGCGATCAGAATTCTCCAATATGTCCGAGCCCGCATTCCTGACCTCCGCGCAAGAGTAACTACAAGAGACAACCGTCGAGTGAGTTTCTATTCTACTGTTCTATATATAGAATGCTAGTTCTATTATGAGTATGACTGAGGCGATGAAAATGCGAGGCGCAAGAGCACAACATAGAATTCACGATGATCGGGCTTGCCTTATATTCCCGAGATCTCAGGACAACCTGCCTAGTACCATCCAATCGGTGCCTCGTCCAAATTCACGAACACTTGCTTCGTTTCGAGATATCCCTCCAAGCCCCACGGACCCAGCTCCCGGCCGAAGCCCGACTGTTTGTAGCCACCCCAGGGCGCTTCTACATATGTCGGCTGCATGTGGTTCACCCAAATGATCCCCGCTCGAAACGACTTGACCATGCGAAAAGCTTTATAGATATCTCGAGTCCAGACTGCAGCGGCCAGTCCGTAAGGAGTGTCGTTCGCGATACCAATCGCATCCTTCTCGTTGTCGAACGGGATTACAGAAGCCACAGGTCCAAAGATCTCCTCGCGAGCTATCCGTGCGCTGTTGTCCACATCGCAGAAAATTGTTGGCTCGACGTAATAGCCCTTGGAAAACTGTCCGGCTCTGTCTCCGCCAATGGCCACCCTGGCTTCCTTCTTCCCGAGTTCGAGATAGGACGTGACACGGTCATACTGTTCCCTGCTGACTAGCGGTCCCATTTTAGTCTCGCGTTCGAGTGGCGGACCGAGTTTGATGCGCTTCGCCTTTTCGGTCATAGACTCGACAAACTTTGAATAGATTTTCCGCTCGACGAGGATGCGGCTGCCCGCTGAGCATACTTCGCCTTGATTGACGAAAACGCCGAATAGCGCCCCGTCCACGGCGGCTTCCCAATCAGCATCGGAGAAGAAAATGTTTGGCGACTTCCCTCCGAGTTCAAGCGAGACGCGTTTCAAACTGTCCGCGGCACTCTTAACAATGAGCTTGCCAACGACGGCGCTGCCAGTGAACGCGATCTTGTCGATGTCGGGATGCGCTACGAGTGCGGCGCCGGTCGTTTCACCGATGCCATTGATCACGTTAACGACTCCAGCTGGCAACCCGATCTCTTCGAGCCAACTGGCGAACTCTAGCGCTGTCAGCGGCGTCTGCTCCGCGGGCTTGAGGATGCACGTGCAGCCCGCCGCCAGCGCCGGAGCAAGCTTCCAAGCCGCCATCAAAAGCGGATAGTTCCAGGGAATAATCTGGCCTGCGACGCCGACCGGTTCTCGCAAGGTAAAGCTAAGAGCATTCGCCGGAACGGAAAGCACCTGGCCCGTCACTTTAGTGGCGAGACCCCCGTAGTATTCAAAGCACGTAGCCACATCAGCCATGTCGTACTCGGCCTCGACGATCGGCTTTCCAGTGTTGCGCGTCTCCAATTCCGCGAGCATGCCGGCGTTCTGGCGAACTTTATCGGCAAGCCTGAAAAGGATGCGACCACGCTCCTGAGCCGTCGTCTGTGGCCAGGTGCCGGAATCAAAAGCAGCCCGTGCGGCCCTCACTGCGCGATTTACATCCTCTGTGCTGGCAGCAGCAACGTGCGCGATGATTTCTTCGGTGGAGGGGTCGTAGACGGGAAACGTTTCACCCGCAGAACTACCTACCCACTTCCCGTCGATATAGTTTTGATACATTCTTAGCTCAGTTTTCGGACCGCCTGACATGAAGCATACCTCCTTTGATTCGCTGGGCCTCCCATTGTCGATGTGGCGACCCCTGCTCAATCATGTTAGCGTCCGCGATCACAGCACTGACGCGGTAGCCGTTCCTTCCCTTGCAACCCTACGTCGCCCGTAGACAAAGAAGAAGAACGCTGCCATGCCGACAAAGCAAAGCGTTCCCCCAAACATCCATATCTCGTATGAAAACAAAGACTTGATCTGCTGCGCTGGGGAAAATACGACTGCAATTCCCACGATTGTGGTCAAGGACCCGCTAAGCCCGGCCAGAATCAGGGTGGCCCGGCTATAATGGCCCCTGGTGAATGGGCGCCAGAGAGCAATCTTAAGCAAGGCGCTAAACATATAAACGAACGGTATCAACTGCAGCACCACCGAGAGGGACAGCAATCGCTGGAACGACTCTTCCACGCTCGAACCGGCAACGGCAAAGTTGATACTCACGAGCGCGAGAGATATGATGGCGTGGACGATGAGCGCGGCGTAAGGTGTGGCGTGTCTCGGGTGAACCTTCCCAAGCCAAGCAGGCATATAGGAATCGAGGCCGGC
>Ga0134126_10008202_pt1 | contig 13135 bp, 9 predicted proteins | sample KB31752_FD_96881 | JGI IMG/M metagenome (GOLD analysis project Ga0134126, IMG submission 96881) | Terrestrial soil microbial communities with excess Nitrogen fertilizer from Kellogg Biological Station, Michigan, USA - KB3-175-2 | ecosystem: Environmental > Terrestrial > Soil > Unclassified ...
GCAAACAATGGACAAAAATATTAAGGCTGTATCGAGGCGATCGCTATCTTAATAAAGTAACCGTTCCTTTTTTATCGATATTTCCACAAACGGTTTTTGCTTTAATTATATAGACAAAGACACCGGGATTTTGTGGTTCGCCTTTAAAAGTCCCGTCCCAGCAGTTTGAGGCATTATCTGTAAAGAAAACCTTTTGTCCAAAGCGATTATAAATACTAAAATTCAGTTTATCTACCTGCCCCCAATATCTTACCCCAAAACAATCATTAAGGCCGTCGCCATTGGGAGTAAAAGAATTTGGCAAACCGAAAAACCGGTTTTCATTTAAATCCACTTTTACGGAAATAGTGTCCGAATTTATGCATCCATTTACGCCTTTGCCTGTTACGGTATAAATGGTAGAAACCAATGGAGTAGCTACCGGATTGTAAATTGTCGTACTATTTAAGCCAGTTGCGGGACTCCAGGTATAATGCTCTGCTCCATAAACTGTGAGACGGGCAGATGGAAGCGTACAATTGATATCATTCGACTTAGTTACATGTACATCCGGAGACGGAAGTACCATTAACTTTGTGGATAAAATGGCAGATTCATTACACGTATTTTCTGTGATACTCACTGAGTAAGTGATCGAACTATCTGCCGTAGCTACGGGGTTGCTGACATTTGGATTATCAAGAAATAAAGCAGGAGTCCAAATGTAACTGTCGCCACCGGAAGCAATTAATTGTTGAGATTGGTTCGCGCAAACAGAATTATCAGGCGACACAGAAAAAATGGCCGGCGGGCGAACCGATACCTTTATTGAATCATGATAAATACATGAATTTATGTCGGTAATATTTATGTGATAAAGAGTAGTTTGAGCAGGAGAAGCAACCACAGCAGTACCAGTTGCATTGTCTAGAGACGCAGATGGGTACCAATTATAAGAACTTCCACCGGTAACAAACAATTTCACAGAAGTATTCTTACAGATTGTACTGTCATTTGATTTTGTAATAGCAGGCGCAGCTTTCACACTTACTTTTATTGAAGCCATATCAGAACAACCTTCAGCATTTGTAACATTTACCTGGTAGGTTGTAGTTGCAACAGGTGATGCAAGCGGATTACGAATATGAGAATCATTAAGTGTAGCAGCAGGAGTCCAGCTATAAGATGAACCGCCATTTACAAACAGCTGTGCCTGAGAATTCGTACAAATAATTGTGTCATTGGATTTTGTAATGACGGGAAGACTTTTTACAAGTACATTAATAGAATCTTTTTTAGAACAGCCGGCATTGCTGGTTACAGTAACGAAGTATTTTGTACTGGTTACCGGCGATGCGATTGGATTGGCACTATTTGGATCATCTAATCCTATTGCCGGAGACCATTGATAGGTTGCTCCTCCATTAGCTGACAGTTGCGTTGATGAGTGGATACAAACACTGGTGTCTTTAGATTTTGAGATAGTTGGTAAATTATTTACTACAATATTGACCGAATCTGTTTTTGAACACATATTCGCGGCGGTTGTGGTTACGTAATATTTTGTGCTGCTCAAAGGGGTAGCAACTGGAGTTGAGATATCCGGATTATCCAGGCCTGTCGATGGATACCAGTGGTAAGATATTCCGCCTTTTGCTACCAGTTTGGCAGTTGAGCTGATACAAATGCTGGTATCATTAGAAATAGAAATCGGCGGCAAACTTTTTACAACAACATTTACTGAGTCATTTTTAGAGCAACCGGCAACATTTGTTACCGTTACATAATATTTTGTAGAAACAGATGCAGTAGCTGAAGGCGCTTCGATATTTGGATTATCTAGACCGGTCGACGGTGTCCATGAATAAGAAGAACCGCCGGTCGCCCATAATTTGGCTGGTGAATTTTCACAAACGGTAGTATCATTAGAAGTGGAAACAACCGGAAAGGCATTAACGGTAATATTAATGGAATCTGTTTTGGAGCAACCATCAGGATTGCTAACTGTTACGAAATATTTAGTAGAAGCCAAGGGAGTAGCAACAGGATTTGCAATATCAGGATTCGATAATCCGGTTGTGGGTGTCCACGAATAATCAGAGCCGCCGGAAGCAAATAATTGAACCGGAGCACTTCCGCAAAGGCTGGTGTCATTGCTTTTGGTAATAACCATGTTGCAAGGTTTAACTACACATGAATTATCAACAGGATTACAATTTGGGTTGGATTGGTTAATCGCAGCGCTTCCGTTTAAGGTACCATTGAAACTGGCATTTCTCTGTTTGTTTATCAAATTGTCAAAAGTATAATAAGCTAATAATCCCGATTGTGCAGTAGGATTGGGTAAGGAGGAATTCATGAAAGTCTGAATCTGAGCCTGCGTTCTGGCAACATTCCAGATTCTTACTTCATTGATGTAACCGATGAAATTTTCATTAGGAAAAAGTTGCGGCGAATAATATCCTATTGCGGTTTCCCATGAATTTTGAATCAAATTTCCTGTTGCTTTTATTTTACTCATCAGGCATCCATTGCGATAAAATTTCAACGAATCACCATCATATACCATGGCAACATGGAATGTTTTATTCAACTCTATATCTGCAATATCTGGTGTCTTATAGTATCCATTTGTTGTGGTAATTTCGCCACTGTTAGGTCTTAATATATAATTTGCATCAGTAGGATCACGGTGTTTTGAAACAATATCTCCTGCCCAAACCTGGCCACCACTGTAAGGTGCAGTTCGGTTGATCAAAGCTTCCACAGTGATTTGAGTGCCAGTTACATTGACTTGACCAACTCTAACACTTGATGGAGTTGAGGGAGTTTTTAGCCAGCTGGAACATGAGAGATTGGATGCAGAACAATCTCCATAAGCTTTTATTTCATCTTCGTTAATAGCCCTGTTATAAAGTCTTATCTCGTCCATTGTTCCGTTAAACCAGTATGGATATTGAGCATTATTCATGCTGCCAAGAAACAAGTCATCACCATTAGTAAATGTAAGTCCATTGGCGGGTCCTGATCCCGCAAGCTTACAATTCACATAAATCTTCGCAGTAACGCCATCACAGGTATATACCACACTATACCATTGATTGGGTTGAATAAAGGGAGTGTTAGAATTGAGGATAGAATTCATTCCAAAAAAGGTCTCGTGAGTAACATCAGTGTTGCTCTGGTAACAATTCTGGCTATTTGTAATATATGAATCATCAAAACGAATCTTATAATCTCCCGCCTGATAATCTGCATCTCCTTTCATTACAACATTATTCCCGTGACAGGTTCCACGGTAAAAATCCGAAACTTTAACCCACGCACATATCGAAATCTGATTTGATGAATTCAGTGTAGGACTATTGGGTATACGTATGTAGTTATCGGTGCCATTAAAAGAATAGGCGCTGTTCGCATTACCAAACCTATCTTGAGTCAAAGTGGCATTGTTGAAAATTGGATTATTGGCATTCCCACTTGCATCATTTGCATTACCGGTAAATGGATAATAGGCCACTAAGCCTGAATTCAGATTAACCTGGGAGAACGATTGCAAAGAAGCTATTAGCAGTAGATAAAGCAGAAAACTATTTTTCATAAACAGTTATTTTTATAAAACCACGTCTTTCCTGCTTTTAATTTTACCGTAATTAAACGTGAGGAGTACGTCTATTTTTCAGTAAACAAACGAATAATCAAGATTGTTATTTTCATAAAGCGATTTTATCTGGTAAGATCGCATTCATAATTCAGGATTCGTTGCAGTAAATTTGCGACAAAATTAAAGGAAAGAGTGGATAAAAAAATTAGAATTGGAGCAGTAAGCTATTTAAATACCAAACCGCTGATTTATGGATTTGAAAATGGAATGATGAAAGAAGAAGTCGATCTCCTGATCGATTATCCTTCTAAGATCGCAGCAAAGTTATTAAACGACGAAATAGATGTAGGATTAGTGCCTGTTGCAGTAATTCCGGATATGAAAGAATATCATATTATCTCTGATTATTGCATTGGAAGCGATGGCGAAGTTGCGAGCGTATGCCTTTTCAGCGAAGTTCCTTTATATGACATCAAAACAATTTTGTTGGACTATCAAAGCCGTACTTCAGTCGCATTGTTGAAAGTTTTGATAAAAGAGTATTGGAAAATCAATGTGGTTTTCCAAAATACTTCAAATGGATATCAATCAGAAATATCAGGAACAACAGCTGGGCTGATAATTGGTGACCGTGCTTTAATGCATAGGAAAAAGTCGCACTTTATTTTTGATCTCGGTGAAGAATGGAAAAACTTTACAGGATTACCATTTGTTTATGCAGCATGGGTAAGCAATAAAAAATTGGATTCGGATTTAATACAACGTTTTAACGAGGCCAATGCATTTGGATTAAATAAAATTGACGAAGTAGTTCATGAAAATCCTTACAAGGATTTTGATCTTCATCATTATTATACAGATTGTATCAGTTTTGAAATGGATGAAAATAAGAAAAAAGGATTAAGATTTTTTTTGGAACAATTGATAACGTAGAAATTGTCCTTAATTGTGCCTTATTCTGAAATTTTTTTTATTTTTTTCTTTATCTGTTTCAAAATAGATTCTTTTTTTTGTGCCTTATATTCTATATAACCAACGGTGATTTCTCCTTTTCGAATGTCGACTGGTTCTTTCATTTTTCTTTTTTCAATAAGCACCATCCCTGTATAAAAATGTAAGCCGTAAACAGACCGGGTGAAGTCCGTAACATTTAACGTGCTTTTATTTTCTGAATGCCAGGCATTGATATAGTCAATAAAATTCTTACTGTATTCAACAAAAGTACTTTTCTTTTTGTACCCGCCATGAAAAGCGTCTATGTATGAAGTATGAGTGTCTTCGCATAAATAAATTCCATCGTCTTTGATATGATTGAACATTTCTTCAAAGGTTACAATTTGTTGAATCATTGTATGACCGCCGTCATCAATGAGGATATCTAATTTTGGAATCTTACTTTTTAAATCATTTAAGAAATTCCTGTCCTCCTGTTCCCCAATAAAAATGGTAACGTTGTCTTCTTCTAGTTCTTTGCACCTCGGATTAATGTCGACACCATACAAATGCATTTTGTCTCCAAAATATTTTTTCCATAACTCAATGGAACCGCCTTGGGATACTCCGATTTCAAGTATGTTTACTTCCTTGCCTCTATATTTGCTGAAGTATAAATCATAAACTTCAATGTAATGGTCCCATTTTTGAATTAGTTTTCCATTTAATTTGTCAAAAATTTCTCTAAGTGATTCCATGATTTGCATTTTTTTTAAGGGGATGAAGATACTTCTTCACATCCCGATATTCATAAAAATTATTGCAGTTTTCCCATTCTTTTCTTTCTAAAATCCCACGCCCCAATTATTATATTTTTCATTACGTTAAAGCGTTTTTTATTATAAAGAACATTATTTTTGAAACGATTTAATAAAATCTTTCTTCTCAGCCTTATTTCCTCAGAAAATTGCTTTTGATATATATGTTGAACATACAAAAAATTTCTTGTCATATAATACATACGCAAGGGAGAATGCAAAGTTCTTGATGTCAACCTTGTTGTTTTAAAAGAGCGATGCGTTGACTTTCGGCCGAGATTGTGGTTTAAGAAAATATTGGCGAATTGGACAATTGAAAATCCTTTTGATAATGAGCGAAGGCAATACTCAAAATCAACTTCATCAATAAATAATTTTTCATCAAAACCTCCGATAAGATTTATTAATCTCAAATTTAAAACGCTTCCGGAAGTTATAAGATGATTTACTTTTATCGGGTTGCAAAATACTGATTGATTTACTTTTTCAACGTAGTTTATTCCAAACATGCTTACATGCTCCTTCTTATCAAAGAAATTGATACAATTCAAATAGTCAAGGAATGCTCCTTTCTCAAATGAAGAATCCTGGTCCATTGTCAACAGCCATTCAAAACCGTCATTTATAGCCAGATTGCTACTAACGTTCAATCTTTCAGCAATTCCTTTATTTTCTCCATCATGTATATAAATAATATTTGAAAACGATTTGAGCTTGTCCGTTAATACCTTGGAAGGAATTTCGGAATTATCAATTATGTAAAGCTTGTCAACTGAATTTAGGTACGTATATATATTTTCTATAACAATCTGATCAGGATAATAAAGTATGACGACACCCGCAATTCTCATTATTTTTTTACTTATACATTGGATGAAAGAGTTGGGCTTTATATTTATTTTATTTCAACAATTGTTTAGAATCCCGTTCCTTAATAGTGATAAAGAAGTACTTTCTTTGCAATATTAAATATAAATCATGAAGTTTTTCCGATATATAATTACATTCATTTCCTACATAGCAAAGCCAGAAAAAAGAAAACTAATCAGTATTAGTTATAGCTTAAAAGATAAAACAGGATTAGAAATAGGCGGTCCAAGTGCATTCTTTGATTTAAAATCCTTTTTTCCTGTTTATGTTTTTGCAAAAAGAATTGATGGAGTAAATTTTAGCGCAGAAACGGTGTGGGAAGGAAAGATTAACGAAGGAATGAGTTATCATTATACAGATAACAAGAATGGCTACCAATACATTTCAGAAGCCAGTGAGTTAGATAGAATCGGAAATAATAAATATGATTTTTTGCTTTCGTGTCATAGCCTTGAACACATTGCCAATCCTATAAAAACTCTTAAAAACTGGAATAAAGTATTACAAACTGGAGGCAAAATTATATTGGTATTGCCTGATAAAGATTTTACATTTGATCATAACAGACCTTATACACATTTTGAACATTTATTGCAGGATTTCAAAGCGGAAATAGATGAACACGATACAACTCATTTTGAAGAAATACTTCATCTCCATGATGTCTCAAAGGATAAGATGATCAATTCACAAGAAGAATTAAAAAGCAGAATCCATGATAACTTTTCAAACAGATGCGTTCATCATCATGTGTATAGCTTGGATTTGATAACGGAGTTATTAAATTATTGTGGCTTCAAAGTTTTGTATCAGCAAAAAGCAAAACCTTTTCACCTCGTTACTGTTGCAGAAAAAATGTCAAATTAAAATTCAATAGATGCCCCTCATCTCTATCTGCATTCCTGCATACAAACACCTTGATTATTTAGAAAGATTATTAAATTCAATCTCAACCCAAACCTTTAAAGATTTTGAAGTAGTTATTACAGATGACAGTCCGGATGATCGTGTGGAAATTCTTTTAAAAAAGTTCTCTTCAGCTTTTAAAATTTTCTATTATAAAAACAAAATTTCATTAGGTACCCCTGAGAACTGGAATGAAGCGATCCGAAAAGCCAATGGTGATTGGATCAAATTAATACACAATGATGACTGGTTTGCAACTGAGGATGCTTTACAAACTTTTTATCAGGCGATACAACAAAATCCTTCTACTGATTTTTTCTTTTCTGCTTTTCAAAATGTAGAAGTTGATTCGGGAAACAAGCAAATTGTAAGAATGTCCTTTGCTGATAAAATACTTCTCAAAACCAATCCATACCATCTTTTAAAAAAGGTGTATATCGGAAACCCAAGTTGTACAATTGTAAGAAAAGATTTAAACATCTGGTATGACAAACGTTACAAGTTTATTGTTGATTTTGATTATTATATCCGAGTAATTCAGCAAACAAAAATGCCGGTTTATATTGACAAAATCCTCTTAAACATTGGATTTCACAGTGAGCAGGTTACAACTTACACAAAATACAATCCTGCGGTTCAGATTCCCGAAAATATTACTTTTCTTAACGAACAGAAAAAGGATATTCTAAAAAATATTATCGTTTTTGATTACTACTGGCGGTTAATACGCAATCTTAAAATAGATTCTGAAGAAAAGCTCTTATCATATTTAAGAAACGTAAAACCAAAACCGCAAATAATATTTATTATAAATTTTCAAAAAAGAATTCCAAATCAACTGTTGAAAACAGGCCTCCTTTCAAAGTTTTTTATGCTGGTCGCTTATTGCTTTTTCCAAAGTACATTTAAGTAATTTGCTAATCTTGTTATAGTAAAGCAAGAAATAACGGGAATCTTCAATTTACTTCAAACAGTATTTTGATTACAAACGGAAAGTCATCTTGCTTTTTTTGCAATTCAATGTAAGCAAAGAGCAACGCAAAAATTTCAATTCTATTTTAATTGATAAACGATAACTAATTTCGGATGTTTTGTAGCATCCGGATATTTGCTTGAACAAAAGATTCTTGAATTATAAAGTGTTTCATTTTGCAGACGAATCAGAAAACCGTAATTGCTGTTATTGTTTACCATGTCACCAACCAATTTAGTAACATCAATATCGACCAGGTCTAAAGTTGGCAATGTTGTGGAAGGAATTGAAACCTGGTTATTGTTTGTAGCTGATGGTTGATGTATCCAATCTACTGTGGCTGGATCCCAGGTAGTCGTTATCCTTTGTATGAACATTGCATTGGCACTCCCGGAATTTGGGTTAACATGATCTCCGTTAAGCGCATTAGGATTACTATATAAAGTAAGTTTAGCACTTGTAATAGTAGCACTTGAAGGAATAGTACTTAAATCAAATTTAAGGGCGGCCCTGATACCAATATTTGCTCCGTTATATGTCCATTCCGCAGCCCCTATTTCATGAGAAGTAACAGTTGACTGATCTAACCCTGAACTATTGCCCCAAATATGTACTTCAGTAGGATTGTTAGCAGGTTGCAGATTCAACGTGACTATTGGAGCAGGAGTAACGGTAATAGAAACGGTGTCTACTCCTGTCAGCCCTTTGTCGTCTACAGCCATAAATTGAAACACATAGATTCCTGACACAACGCCTTCTACTAAAGTAGCAGATGAACTTTCAGAAACAATAATTGGAACGTTGGGACCTGAAACCTCGCTCCACAAATACCCAACGATTTTATTTTTATCACTTGTAGCAGATCCTGTTAGAGAAATTGAATTTATTGGCAATTGAATTGTTTGTGAGATACCAGCGTCAACTTTTGGAGGATTAGAATTTTCCGCACTTTCCTTTTTACAACTGTTGACAAGAATAGAAACAAGGAAAATTAAAAAGCAATTGGTAAGTAATTTCATAAGCAAAATTTTGAGTATAACTACTTAACAAAAATAAAAGAAATAACGAAAAAATAAAAAGTTATATAAGAAAATCTTTTAAATCGGGTAATAAACAAAGAAGTAAATCAAATTTGCAACTACTATGCAAGATGGCTATTTATTTTGTTGCATTTTCCAAACCATTAATCGTCAGGCATTCGCCAGTCCGAGGAACACTTTTATCCGGTAAAGAAATTTGCCTACAAAAGGAATATTTTGAATAAACTTTAGTGTCTTCAAACGAAAATTCCACAATTTGTTTTTCCACGTTTTACCCAAATATCTTTTTACAACTATCGTACTTTCTTTCAAAGACAAGTTATACTGGGCAGTACTTATTCCACCTGGTTTTGAAATAACAAGAATCTCCGGTATAAACAAAAACTTTTCATTTCTGATCCTTGCGACAAAATCGAAATCCATTGCGATCTTAAAAGAATTATCATACAAACCGTACTTGTCATACAATTCTTTTTTCACGTACATGGTTTGATGATTTAGACTTCTCATTCCCCTGTACAGCTTTTTTGGATCAAAAGGTTTTCCGAGCGTCACCCAAATACCACTGCGCAAATATTTGTATTTGCCATGAAGCCACATTAACTGATTGTCTTCTTCGAACTTTTCACGAACATTTTGCAGAACATCTTTATCATATAAGCAATCCGCAGAATTAAGCAATAAAATAACGTCTCCGGTTGATCTTTTGATCCCTTTGTTAAAGGCATCGGCAATACCTTCGTCTCTTTCAGAAAAAATTTTGCGGTAAGAAACCGCATTATTTTCCAAAAAATAATCTTCAATCTGATTATTTGTCGAACCGTTTATAATCAAATGCTCAAAAGGAAGAATACTTTGTTCATCTACAGACCTGCAGGTATCTAAAACTTCCTGCAGATTATTGAAACAAATCGTTATGATTGATAATTTCGTCAACTCAGTTATGGAATCTTTACAAACTGTTACAACACATGCGCATCCGGCTTTTTCTTTTTTCGTGCATAATAAACGATCGTTATAATGATCAACAACGCAACCAGAATATTGGCAACAATACTGATCAAACGCCCTGTATAAAAGGATTGAGGCTCAAATCTGAATTCAATATTATGATTTCCTGCAGGAATATACATGCCGCGTAAAACATAATCGGTTTTTACATAATCCGCTTTCGTTCCATCAATAAAAACATTCCATCCTTTAGGATAATATACTTCGCTAAACACAGCAAATTGTGGCGTTGGCGCAGAATATTTGTAATCAATTTTGTCATTGAGATTTTCTACGAGCTTAATAGAAGCTACAGAATCATAATGAGGAGCTGCAGGAATTTGAGATTTAAATTTATTTTCTACGACTGCCGTATCTTTTAAATCTGTGCTATCCAATGCAGCCATTTCCTGGTCAGCATTTTCAACAAACTTGATTCCTTTTACGAGCCAGCAATTTCCAAAAGCATTGGGATTTAATTGAGCCGCCGGTTTTCCTGTCTGCGGATCCTGAACAATAAAATACTTGGTATTCAGCATGTCGAAAACCTGCATATTTCCTTTGCTTAATTGACGGGTAATGATGTCGTTATATAGATCCAGTTTTGCAGGATGATAACCGCCAATAGAGTTAAAATGATAAGGAGTAACACCATCGCTGAATGGATCTCCGCTGGTTTCATTAAATACCCTAAAATTAGCATGGTCAGGATCTTTCAGAATTTGAAGATCTGCCTGCGTGGGAATAAATGCCGACTCAAAATCTTCAGGTTCTACAAATTTTTCTGAATTTAAATATCGCATGGCAACACCGAGCAAATCATATCCGCTAAGAATGATCAACGCACCAACAAGAAGCGTTGCTGAAACTTTTTTCTTCAAATACAGTCCCATCAAAAGAACTGACAAGCCTATTAAAATAAATGATCGTAACAAATCGCTGCCCATCAAACTTTTCCGGTCACTTTGCAAAGCAGAAATAATGCTTCGGCTTGTCTGGTCGGCTTGTTGTTCTAATTGAGGCGGAGCCTGTTGTCCGGCAGGAACATGCATCATATTTTGTTTAATTCCATCTCTGAATGCTTTATCATTTGGACCGGTGAAAGACGCAGTCATATAAAATCCGGCAAGCAAAACCAAAATAACTGCAGAAATAATTGCAGTTGTTTTTAGCTTTTTCCACGCTTCCTCTATATCAACATCTGCCGAAATAAATTTTGATAAAGCAAGCACACCGAGCAATGGAAAACACAGTTGCGGAATTACCAAAGCCATAGTCGGAGCGCGAAACTTGCTGTAGAATGGAAGGTAATCAAACAGAAAATAATTTAACCCTTTCAGATTGGCGCCGTATGCAAGCAAAACTCCAATAATGCTTGCGGCGATCAGCCACCATTTATACCAGGATTTTAAATACACAATTCCGAAAATAAACAAGAGGCATATTATCGCTCCAAAATAAACAGGACCCGATGTGCCGGGCTGATCGCCCCAATAAGAATAATGATCTTCATATTGTAAAGCCTGATCTTCCGGAACACCTAATTGGGAAAATTGCTCAACAAATTTTGAAGAAGAATTATATTCATCACCACCATTACTACCGCCATATAAACCTGGAACAATAAAAGTAAATGTTTCGCCAAAACCAAGGCTATAGCGGAAAGCGTAATCTTTATCAAGCCCTCCCTTTGTTTTATTGCCGGCAACTTCTTGTGTAAGTTCCGACTTTCCACCTCGCATACTTTCTTTGGCATATTCATAAGTCGGCATCATTGACACGGCGCAACAGGCAAGTCCAATAATTCCCGCTAAAAGCCCAAAGGCGGCGCTTTTCACAGCCCCACCCAATTGTTTCTCGCGATAGCTTTTTATAAAAAAAGCAATGGTCATGATTAGGGCAATTATTAAAGTATAATAGACGATCTGCACATGATTTTGCTCGATCAGGAAAAAAGAAAACAATGCCGTAATCGTAAAACCAATCAAATATTTTCGCTGAAATAATAAAAGCAATCCTGCGAGCACTGCCGGCGCATAAGCGATTGACATCATTTGCGTATTGTGTCCCACAGCAATGATGATCGGATCAAAGGTGGAATATGCATAAGCTAATCCGCCGAGAATACTGACCCACGGATTGGCTCCGGCGACCACACATAAAAAGTAAAAACAGATGCATGCTAAAAAGAAAAAACTAATCGGAATTGGAAGGCCTAAAGTAATAACAGAGGTTAAGTATCCGACAGAAATTTTTGTTCTCGGATCCATGGCAATCTGGTAAGCTGGCATGCCGCTGAACATGCTGTTTGTCCATAAAGGATAATGGCCGTATTTATCTTTAAATTCAAAAGATTGCTGGGCCATTCCACGCCAGCCTTGCGTATCCAACTGCTGCACCACTTTTCCCTGCAACGCAGGTTTACAATAAATAACTGCTACCACAAAAAAAATAACGATTGCAATTAAATGCGGAAGTATTTTTTTAAAATTAGGATTCTTCATGTACCCGTTTTTCTTTTAAGCAGCAAAGTAAATGATAATTGAGGAATAATTTACTAATGTGTTGGTGTCCTATTTACCTGCAAGGATCACTTGTCCTCTCATTATGAAATGTAATTTTTCGGCAAATAAAGTAAATATAACGTCCATTTTGGTATTTGTATAAAAAAGAAAAGTGCTTTCGCACGATTACCATTTCAAATATTAAAAATTAACCTCACACCAAACAGGGGTAATCCAAAATCTGAAAGTGGCGGTATTTCTACTTAGTACAATAGGTAACAGCCTTTCGGCTTACAGATAGATACTTCCTATCTCCGGTATAGATACTCCCTGTCCCAGCCATCTCAAGTCCGGGTTAAGTCCGGCATATGCCGGACTTAACCCGGACTTGTATAGTCTAAAACTGGTAGAAGAAGGCTCATAAAGATATCAATGGTGTAACTCGCAATGTTAGTTTCCGAAGAACTCATAAATCTATAGTAATTTACCTGATTATTAAAATCAAAAACATTTCCTGA
>Ga0134126_10008203_pt1 | contig 13134 bp, 14 predicted proteins | sample KB31752_FD_96881 | JGI IMG/M metagenome (GOLD analysis project Ga0134126, IMG submission 96881) | Terrestrial soil microbial communities with excess Nitrogen fertilizer from Kellogg Biological Station, Michigan, USA - KB3-175-2 | ecosystem: Environmental > Terrestrial > Soil > Unclassified ...
CCCGTCCTGCTCCCACCAGGTCAGCAGGTCATTGCTGGACACGTCGTACTTGTCACCCACCGACGCGAACGACGACACCCCGATGCCCAGCCGGGACAGGTGCTCCAGCAGCGCGATCCCGACCCCGCCCGACTGCACCACCAGCCCGGCCACGCCCGGCCGGAACTGGCCCGCCGCGAAGGTGACGTTGAGCCCCCGGCCGGGTACCAGCACGCCCAGGCAGTTGGGGCCGACCAGCCGCATGCCGTGCCGGCGGCAGATGGCCAGCAGGTCCGCGGCCTCGGCGCCCAGGCCCGAGGTGATCACCGCCAGGGCCCGCACGCCGCGGCGTCCGCAGCCCTCGGCCACCTCGGGCACCGCCGCCACCGGCACCGTGAGCACGGCCAGGTCCACTGGTTCTGGCAGGTCGGCGGGCGTCGGCACGCACGGGATGCCCTCCATGGCCTGCCCCTGCGGGTTGACCGCGTACACCGGCCCGGCGAACCCGCCCGCGACCAGGTTGTGCAGGATGGCCCGGCCGACGGTGCGCGGCCGCCGGCTGGCGCCGATCACCGCCACCGAGCGCGGCTCGAGCACCGGCCGCAGGCTGGCCACGCCGGCCCGGCTCTCCCGGCTGGCCACCGAGTCCAGGTAGCCGGCTAGCACCTGGTCCCCGTCGTCGCCGGGCAGCGGGAAGGTCAGCTCCACCGCGCCGTCGGCGACCGTGCGCCGCACCGGCAGGCCGGCGTCGGAGAACACCCGCAGCATGGCCGCGTTCTCCAGCAGCGTGGTGGCGGCGAACGCGGTCAGCCCGCGCCGCCGGGCCAGCGACACCAGGTGCTCAAGCAGCAGCGTGGCGATGCCCCGGTGGTGCATGTCGTCGGACACCGAGAAGGCGACCTCGGCGGTGCCCGGCACGGGGGTCGGCTCGTAGCTGGCCACCCCGACCAGCCGCCCGCCCAGCCAGGCCAGCAGCGCCGCGTGATAGGCGTCGGGCGGCCGGGTGACCCGGGCCGCCTCCCGGCCCGCCGAGTGCGGGCTCAGGCTGAAGAACCGCAGGTACAGGTTGCCGGGCGACATCCCGGCGTGCATCGCCCGGACGGCCTCGGCGTCCTGTGGCTCGGCGGGCCGGATCTCGACCGTGGTCCCGTCGGTGAGCAGGGCGTACGTGCCGGCGCCAGCCATGGGTCACATTTTCCACCCTGGCGGTCGGACCGTCTGGCTGAGCCCTCGCCGGCGCGGGAACACTTGCAGGCAGGTTCTCGGCACGCCCGGACGAAAGGACGAGGACATGGCCGGAATCGTGGTAGGCATCGATGGCTCGACGGTCTCCCAGCGGGCCCTGGACTGGGCGGTCCGCGAGGCCGCGCTCCGCCAGACCGAGCTCACCGTGCTGGCCGTGCACCAGGTGGCGGTCAGCTCCCTCACCGGGAGGGCGATGACCACCCCGGAGGACGGGCCCGACGTCGACGCGGCCCGCCAGGCCGCCCAGGAGCTGGCCACCAAGACCATCAGCCAGCTCGGCGCCCAGCCGCCGGCCGTGGCGGTCGAGGCGGTCAGCGGCCTGCCCGCCCAGGAGCTCATCAAGGCCTCGCATGGCGCCGACCTGCTGGTGGTCGGCTCGCGCGGCGCGGGCGGCTTCGCGGCCCTGCTGGTGGGCTCGGTGAGCAGCCAGGTGGTGGCGCACGCCGCGTGCCCGGTGGTGGTGATCCGGCACACCCGTTAGGCGGCGGGTGGCGGGGGGCGGGTGTGGCGCGCGGCGGGCGGGTGTGGCGGGTGGCGCGCGGCGCTTCTTGCTGTTATCGCGGTGCTGGAGGCGCTGCTGCGGACTCGGCCCGGCGTGGGCTACCGCATAGCTGGCCCGGACTAGCTCAGCCGGCCGGCCCGCGGTCCAGGCCCAGGCGCCGCCGCAGCTGGTCCCGGACGGCGGGCCACTCGGCCTGGATGATCGAGTAGTAGGCGGTGTCGCGAATCGTCCCGTCGCTGGCCGGCGCGTGGGCCCGGCGCACCCCCTCGGCCCGCGCGCCCAGCCGCTCGATGGCCCGCCGCGAGGCGGCGTTGCGGGCGTCGGTCTTGAGGGTCACCCGCAGCGTGCCCCAGACCTCGAAGGCGTGGGTGAGCAGCAGCAGCTTGCAGCCCGCGTTGACGCCGGTCCGCTGGGCGGACGCGGCGTACCAGGTGCTGCCGATCTCGGCGACCGAGGGCGGCTGGTCGTCCGCGGGCACCGGGCCGCGGCCCACGCCGGGCGGCCAGGGCGGCGGCCAGCCGAACACCTCCAGGTCCAGCACCCGGGTGCAGCCCACGACCTGGCCGTCGGGCCGGCGCCGCACCACCCAGGGCAGCGTCCGCCCTCCGGCCTGGTCCTCCAGCGCCGCGGCCACATAGCGGCGGGCGTCGGCCGGACCGTCCGGCACCCAGGTGTACCGGTAGCTGCTCCGGTCGACGGCCGCGGCGGCGGCCAGCGCGGTGGCATGGCCGGCCGCCAGCGGCTCCAGCCGGACGCGGTCCGACTCCAGCACGAACGGGGTCAGCACGGGGGCTAGCCCCCGTGGTACACGGCCTCCACGTTGTGACCGTCGAGATCGCGCAGGAAGACGGCGTAGTAGCCGACGTGGTACTCCGGCCACTCGCGCGGGGCGTGCAGCACCTCCGCGCCCGCGCTGACCGCGGCATCGTGGACCGCCTCCACCTCCCCGCGGCTGGCGGCGGAGAACGCGACGTGCAGCTCCCGGTCCTCCGGCCGCAGGGCCGGGCTGAGCCAGAAGCGCGGCACCCCGTCTCTCCCGGACAGCCCGACCACGAAGCTGTCCCCGACCGGGAAGCGCATCGCTTCCCGCACCCCGATGGGCCCGAAGGCCCGCAGGTAGAAGGCCAGCGACGCGTCGACGTCGGCGGCCTGAACGCCCAGGTGATCGATCATGACCGGGAGGCTACCTGGCAGCGGTGACACTCCGGGGCGCGACACCCGCGCTAGCGACCGGCATGAACCACCAGGACGTGAGGTTGCCGCCCAGGCCCGGCTGGCAGGCGCACGGTCACCTCGACCTCGTCGCCCTGGCAATCAGGAACCGCCACCTCACACCGTCCTCGAGCGGGAACCGCGCCGGCTACAGGCTAATCGCGGGCGGCGGCCTGGAGCGGGTGGCGCTCGGCCGCGGCGGCGCCGTCCCGGTCGGTGCTCACGGTCAGGTCGTGCCAGGCCTCGTCCGCGGCCATCCGGTCCCTGGCCGCGGCCATCGCGTAGGCGTAGGCCTCGCTGCCCAGGATCAGCCGCAGCGGCGGCTCGTCCATATTGGCCACGGCCAGCACGACCTGGGCCACCTTGGCCGGGTCGCCCAGCGCGGTGGCCTGGCCGCCATGGTGCAGCAGGGCCATCGCGCCCACCGTGGCCTGGTAGGGCTCGCTGACCGGCGGGACGTTCATGGACGCGCCCGCCCAGTCGGTCTGCATGCCGCCGGGCTCCAGCACGGTCACCTTGATGCCCAGCGGCCCGACCTCCCTGGCCAGCACCTCCGAGAAGCCGCCGACGGCCCACTTGGCCGCCTGGTAGGCGGACAGGCCGGGAGTGGCCAGCCGCCCGCCGATGGAGGAGACCTGGATGATGTGTCCCGAGCCCTGGCGGCGCAGCACCGGCAGCGCGGCCTTGGTCACGTTGACCACGCCGAGCAGGTTGGCGTCGATCTGGGCGCGGAAGTCCTCCAGGGTGATGTCCTCGACCGCGACCAGGTTGGCGTAGCCGGCGTTGTTGACGACCACGTCGATGCGCCCGAACCGGGCCACGCCCGCCGCCACGGCGGCCCGCGCCGCCTCCGGGTCTGTCACGTCCAGCGCCACCGGCAGGATCTGGTCGCCGTAGCGCCCGGCCAGGTCGGCCAGGCCCTCGGGGCGCCGCGCGGTGGCGATCAGGCGGTGGCCGCCAGCCAGCGCCGCCTCGGCGATCTGGCGGCCCAGCCCGCGGGTGCTGCCGGTCAGCAGGAAAACCTTCGGCATGACTCTCGTCCTCTCGTTGATGATGCCGCCCGTTGATGCATCCAACATAACGCAACGATGTTGTATTAACAACACAACGTCGTTGCGTTAGATAGGATGGCGGGGTGACGACGACGGACGCGGGCTTCCAGCGGGCGCGCCGCCCCGAGCAGAAGCGGCAGCGGCAAGACGACATCCTGGACGCCGCCCGCGACCTGGCGCTCAGGGACGGGGTCCGCAGCGTGACCCTGACCGACATCGCCGACCGGATCGGCATCCACAAGTCGGCTCTGCTGCGCTACTTCGAGACCCGCGAGCAGATCCTGCTCGAGCTGACCGCGCGGGCCTGGCGTGACTGGTCGGGCTGGCTGCACGGCCAGCTGGACGACGCCGCGCCGGGCGATCCCGGCCTGGTCGCCGACGTGGTGGCGCGCAGCTTCACCGACCGCCCCCTGCTGTGCGACCTGATCGCGCACACCCCGCTCAGCCTGGAGCGGCACGTCTCGGCGGCGGCGGTGCGCCGGTACAAGCTGACCTCGCTGGGCGCCATCGCCGACGCCGTCGAGTTGATCCACCGGGTGCTGCCCAAGCTGACGGCCGACGAATGCCGCGAGTTCATCTCGGCCATGGCCAGCCTGGCCGGGGCGCTGTGGCAGATCGCCAGCCCGCCGCCCGCGCTGGCCGAGCTGTACGCCACCGACCCGGACCTGGCCCACGCCTGCGTGGACCTGCTCCCCCGGCTGCGCCGGACGGCGGACATCCTGCTGGCCGGCATGGCCCCCAGCCGCCCGCCCGGCTAGAGCGAGCATCGTAGATCTCCGGGCCGCAGCCGGGTGGACGCCGCTCGTCTGGTACATCAGCCGTAACATGCCACGCGGCAGCCCCGTCACCCCCCCGGTCCCCGGGTGCCCCAGGATGCGGTCGACCGGATTCCGGGTTGTGACCTGGCCGGAAAGCGGGCCAACGACGTGGCTGTAACAGCCACGTCGCTCCAGCGGCGTGAGAGCAACAACCACGTCGTTCGGGGGTCCGCCCGGCTGGGCGGCCGCCCGGCTGAGCGGCCGGCTCACCGACCGCCCGGCTGGGCGGCTCACCGGCCGCCCGGCTGAGCGGCCGGCCGCCCGCCTAGCCGCCCGCCGGGTGGCGCGGGGCAGGATGGGGCGATGGACACCGAGGCGTTCCTGGCCGCTGCGGGTGAGCTGCTGGCCGTGCCCTCGACCGCGGACCGGCCCGCCGAGCTGGGCCGGGCGCTGGACTTCGTGCTCGGCTTCGCCGGGCCGGGCTTCACGGTCGAGCGATTCGACTCGGGCGGCAAGCCGAGCGCGCTGCTGTACCGGGGCACGCCGCGGCCGGAGTTCCGGATCCTCCTCAACGCTCACCTGGACGTGGTCCCGGCCCCGCCCGAGCAGTTCCGGCCCCGGCTGGAAGACGGGCGGCTGTACGCCCGCGGCGCCCAGGACATGAAGGTGTCGGCGCTGGTCCAGGCCCAGGTGTTCCGCGAGGCCGCGGGCACCGCGGAATACGCGCTGGGCCTGCAGCTGGTCACCGACGAGGAGGTGGGCGGGCGGAACGGCACGCTGCACCAGCTCCAGGAGGGGGTCCGGGCCGATTTCGTGGTCATCGGCGAGCACAGCGGGCTGCGCATCGTGACCGACTCCAAGGGAGTGATCACGGTCAACCTGCGGGCGGTCGGCCAGTCCGGGCACAGCGCCTACCCGTGGCTGGGCGACAACGCCCTGGTCAAGCTGCAGCGCAGCCTGGCCCGGCTGCTGGCCGCCTATCCGGTGCCGGACCGGGAGGAGTGGCGGACCACGGTCAACGTGGCCCGGATCGAGACCCCCAACCAGGCCCGCAACAAGATCCCCGACCGGGCCGAGGCCTGGCTGGACATCCGCTACCCGCCGGAGGACCCGGACCTGGCCGGCCGGACGATCCCGGAGCTGACCGCCTACCTGACCGGGTTCTGCGAGCCGGGCGTCACCCCGGTGATCGGCCAGGCCGACCCGCCGCACCACGCCGACCGGGACCGCCCGGAGGTGGGCGCGCTGCGGCGGGCCGCGCGCGGCCAGGGCTACGACGCGAGCTTCCTGCGCAAGCACGGGGCGGCGGACGCGCGGTTCTACTACCAGCGCGGCACCGACGCGGTGATCTTCGGCGTGGGCGGCGACGGCCAGCACGGCCCGCGGGAGTTCGCCGACATCGCCACCATCGGGCCGTACTACCGCGCGCTGACCGACTTCCTGCGCGACCCCGGGAGTTCATGAAGCGGTCGCCCGGCCGGCACCGGCGGCGGGTCATGATGGGGGCATGAAAGCTGCCCCGCGCCGCCTGCTGGCCCTGCTGCCGGTCGCGGCGGTCCTGCTGGCCGGCTGCGCCGCGGCCCAGCATGCCCGGCCCGTCTCCTCGACCGCGCAGGTCACCTCGGCGCCCGCCGCCTCATCGCCGGCCGGGCCCGCCGGGCGGGTGCCACGGCCGCGGCACACGGTGATCGTGATGATGGAGAATCACTCCTACGGCGAGATCGTCGGCAGCCCGCAGGCCCCGTACCTGAACTACCTGGCCCGCCACGGCGCGCTGTTCACCCGCTCGTTCGCGATCGGGCACCCCAGCGAGCCCAACTACCTGGCCCTGTTCTCGGGCAGCACGCACGGCGTGACCAGCGACGCCTGCCCGGTCTCCTTCCGGGCCCCCAACCTCGGTCACGACCTGCTGGCCGCGCACCGCGGCTTCGCCGGGTACTCCGAGGACCTGCCGGGCACCGGCTCGCGGGCCTGCTCCAGCGGCGAGTACGCCCGCAAGCACGTCCCGTGGACCGACTTCCGCAACGTGCCCGGCTCGGTCAGCCGGCCGTTCTCTCAGTTCCCGGCCGGGCACCTGGCCCGGCTGCCAACAGTGTCGTTCGTGATCCCGAACCTGTGCGACGACATGCACGACTGCGGCGTCGGCACGGGAGACGCCTGGCTGCGCCGGCACCTGGGCGGCTACGCCCGCTGGGCCATGACCCACGACAGCCTGCTGATCGTGACCTGGGACGAGGACGACGGCACGATCGCCAACCACATCCCGACGATCTTCTACGGCCAGCCGGTGCGGCCCGGCCGGTACCGGGAGCGGATCACCCACTACAGCGTGCTGCGTACCCTCGAACAGGCCTACGGGCTGCGTCACGACGGTCACGCGGCGAGCACGCGGCCGATCACCAACGTGTGGCGGCGACCCTAGTCTCCGGCGAGCGGCCCAAAAAAGACCAGCCAACTCCTGAGTTCGGGAAATGTCCGAGGGGTATGAGGCGTTAAAAGGTACGGAGGCTTTTGCCTCGGGCTGGAACGGCCGGGCCTACGCTGGGGAGGGCCTGGCCTTTCCGCTTTTCTGGGGTCAGCTGGCCCCGGCCGTGCGGGGTAGGCAGCCGGGGTAGGCAGCCGGGGTAGGCAGCCGGGGTAGGCAGCACTGTCGGTGGCGGCCGGTAGCGTCACGGCATGGCCTATTTCGCGCTCACCACGACCCACGGTCCTGGCTGGGACAGCTCTCGGCCGATCCGGGAACAGCCCGCCTGGGACGAGCACGCCGCGTTCATGGACGGCCTGGTCGACGACGGGTTCATCGTGGTCGGCGGGCCGCTCGGCAACGGCGACCGGACCCTGCACCTGGTCGCGGCGGACGGCGCGGGCCAGATCGAGGCCCGCATGGCGCAGGACCCCTGGGCCACGATGCGGCTGCTGGAGATCGGCTCCATCGAGCCCTGGGCCCTGTGGCTGGACGGCCGCCCGCGCGCTAGCTGACCGGGACCAGGCAGCCGGCCGCCAGCCAGTCGGCCGACCAGGCCGCCCGACCGTCAGCGCGGCCCGGCGCCGCGAGCCGCCCGCCCATGGCCGTGCTGCCGGCCCCGCCCAGACCCGGCCGCCAGCGATAGCGCCAGCAGCACCGCGCCGTACGGCCCGGCCACCCACAGCGGCCACGGGTAGAGCAGGCTGGCGGTGGTCACGCTGACCAGCGTCCAGACCACGACGTTCACCGACACCGCGATCAGCCAGATGGTCCACAGCACCCGTAGCGGCCCTGGCTGACGGCCAAGCGCCCCGCACCACGGCCGGGCCGAGACCGCCGCCGGCGCCCCCGCGGCCGGCGCGGCTGGCCTGGCGTCGGCTCCCCCCGCCTCGACTCCCCCGGCCTCGACTCGGCCGGTCCCGGCCCGGCCGGCCGCGGGCAGGTCGGCGCACAGCGGCGCGAGGTCGGCGTAGGTCACCGCCTGGTAGGCGCGACTCATCCGGTCCAGGTACTCCTCCAGCGTGAGGCGGCCGTCGTCCAGCCCGCCGCGCAGGCGGTCCACGACCCCCTGCCGGTCGTGGTCCGAGGCCCGCATCCCGCTGATCTCTCGCACGTCGTTCATGTTCTTCATGGTCGCGGCGGCCGGGCCGGGCCACATCAGCCCGGAGATAGAACCGGGTCTCTAACCGCGGGTAGAGGCCTTGACTTCAACCTCGCTTCAGGTCTTAGCGTGGCCAGGCGAGAAAGGATCACCATGACACTCACTCCGGCCGAGATCGCGTACCTGGAATCGCAGCCGCTCGGCCGCCTGGCCACCATCCAGCCCGACGGCAGCCCGCAGGTCAAGCCGGTCGGCTTCCGCTACAACCCGGAGCTGGGCACCGTCGACGTGGCCGGCTTCCGCATGTCCGGCAGCCAGAAGTACCGCAACGTGAGCCGGGACGGCCGGGCCGCGCTGGTCGTCGACGACATCGTGTCCACCCAGCCGTGGCGGGTGCGCTTCCTGGAGATCCGCGGCCAGGCCGAGGCGGTGCCCGGCGACGGCGACGGGACGGCCGACACGGCGATCATCCGCCTGCATCCCGGCCGGGTGCTCAGCTTCGGCGTCGAGGAGCCGCCAGGAGAGCCGCACCGGACCCGCCTGAGCTCCCGCAGCCTGGCCTGAGCCCGCAGGGGACCCGCAGGGGCACCCGCCCATTCGGCATGACATTCGGGCATAAATGGCCGTCGGCCGTGGTACTTAATGGCCGACATGTCGTTTATCGCGGAGCTCACCAGGGCCGACGTGCAGCGCGCCGCCGGCCGCAAGTCGTTCGACCGCGCCCTGGACTACCTGGGGGAAGTGGCCGACCTGGAGATCACCGCGGCCGAGATCACGGCCACCGTCCGCGGCGGCCGGGCCTACGAGGTCCGGCTCCGGCCGGGCGCGCACGGACTGGCCGGAACCTGCTCGTGCCCGCAGGGCCAGGAGGGCATGTTCTGCAAGCACTGCGCGGCCGTCGGCCTAGTCGCGCTGGAGGATGGCGCGCCGGACGGCGCGGACGGGCCTGGCCCGGCCGCGGCGGCCAGGGCCCGGCGCGAGGCCCTGGCGGACTGGCTGGAGTCGCTGTCCCGACCCGAGCTGCTGGCCGAGCTGAGCGGGCTGCTGGACGGCGACCGGGAGCTGCGGCGGCGCTTCGAGCTGCGGCTGGCCGCGCGGAGCGGGGACGCTCCGGCGGTCCGGCGGCTGGTCCTGGACCTGGTCACGCCGCGGCGACACGAGGACGACGGCGGCCGGTACCTGGACGGCGTCAGGGCGGCGGCCCTGGCCATCGGCCAGCTGGCGGACGCGGGCGCGGCACCCGGCGCGGTCGAGATCGCTGGTGCCGCGATCGAGCGGCTGGACCTGGGCACCGGCCCGGCCGGGGATCGTTATCCGGGCACCGTGGAGGCCGCCGGGCTGCTCGTGGCCGCGCACCTGCGCGCCTGCCAGGCCGCGCCGCCCGACCCGGCCGGGCTGGGCCGCTACCTGGCGGGCCTGCTGGGCCGCGAGGACATCGCGCCCCGCCTGGCCGACTACGCCGGCCTGCTCGGCGACGCGGGCCTGGCCAGCCTGCGCGCGGCCGCGGCCGGCGCCTACGAGCGCGACCCCGGCGACGCCAAGGCCCGGCAGGCACTGGAGACGGTGCTGAGGGCGGCCGGCGACCTGGACGGCCTGATCGCGCTGCACGCCGCCGAGCTCGACCCGCGCGGCCTGGGCCATCTGCGCATCGCGCGCGAGCTGGAGCAGGCCGGCCGGGGCGGGGAGGCGCTGAGCTGGGCCGAGCGCGGCCTGCACGAGGCCGCGCACCCCGACCCCGCGCTGGCCGACTACCTGGCCGGGCGGTACACCGCGGCCGGGCGGGCGGCCGACGCGCTGGCGCTGCGCTGGGACCGGTTCACGGCCGAGCCGGCGCTGGATAGCTACCGGGCGCTGCGGCAGGCGGCGCGGGACGCCGGAAGCTGGCCCGCCGAGCGCGAGCGAGCCCGCGAGCTGCTGGCCGCGGACGCCCAGCGGGCGCGCTTCCAGCTGGCACGGGGCTGGGCCGCGGGCCCGGTGCTGATCGACGCGCTGCTCGACGACGGCGACCCGGACGCCGCCTGGGCCGCGGCCGAGGGGAACCGCGCGGTCACGCCCGAGCAGTGGCTGCGGCTGGCCGACGCGGTGGCCTCGCGGCGCCCGGCCGACGCGCTGGCCGTCTATCGCCGGACCATCGACCAGCTGCGCACGATGACCGGCAACGACGTCTACCACCGGCTGGCCAGCCTGCTGCTGCGGGCCCAGGACTGCCACGTGGCCCTGGGCACCACCCAGGACTTCCGCCGCTACCTGGTCGCCTTCCGCACCGACCAGCGGCGCAAGCGGGCGCTGCTGCGGATACTGGCCGAGCACGGCCTCTAGACGGCCGCGCCCGGCCCGTTCCATGGTGGCGGGTATGAAGCTGACCGACTTCCAGGCACTGAGCTTTGACTGCTACGGAACGCTGATCGACTGGGAGGCGGGCCTGTCGGCGATGCTGGTCCCGTGGGCCCGCGCCCGCGGGCTTGACCTCAGCCCCGAGCAGTTGCTGGCCGAATACGCCGGGTTCGAGGCCGAGATAGAGACGCAGCGGCCCACGCCCCTGTACCCGGACGTCCTGGCGGGCAGCCTGCGCCGGCTGGGCGACAAGCTCGGCGCCGAGGTGACCAGCGACGACGCGGCCGCGATGGCGGGCTCGGTGCCGGACTGGCCCGCGTTCGGTGACTCCCCCGGCGCGCTGGCCGACCTGGCCGTGCGCTACCAGCTCATCATCTTGTCCAACGTGGACCGGGCCTCGTTCGCCGGGTCGCAGCGGCGGCTGGGCGTGACGTTCACCAGCGTGCTGACGGCGCAGGACATCGGGTCCTACAAGCCCGCGGCGCGCAACTTCGACGCGCTGCTGGCCGAGGCGGCCCGGCTCGGCGTCGAGCCGGGCCGACTGCTGCACGTGGCCCAGAGCCTGTTCCACGACCACGTGCCGGCCAAGGCGGCGGGCCTGCCCACGGTGTGGATCAACCGGCGGCACGCCCAGCCGGGCTGGGGCGCCACCCCGGAGCCCGCCGCCGCGGTCATCCCGGACTGGGAGTTCGATTCCCTGGCCGCGCTCGCCGCCGCCGTCGCGACGGGAGGATAGGCGGCGAGAAAGCTGACGTTTCCCGCCTTTCCGCGTCGTCGCATCGTGAGAATCTTATTTACGACGGTTCGTGGATTTCCGGGCTTTTTTCGATTAAAGCCAGTAACACGGGGGCAAACATCGGGGAAAGGTCGGGAGAACGCGGCGTATTCGGAGAATTCCTTCGATCGTGGCGGCGGCCGCCGCGGTGCTGGGCGGGATCGGGCTGCACAGGGAGCGGTGCACCTGAATCCGTATATAGGAGACGAGACCGCCGCGGGCTAGCATCGCTGGAAAGCAGCCGGCCCGGAAGGCGCCCCGAATGACCGTCAGCGATACTCGCCTGGCTCGCATCGAGTCGGGAGACCTGGCCGGGCTCGGCCGGGCCGACATTGACGACGTGATCGAGTACGTGCACGTCCCGACGGCCCGGCTGCCCGGCTACCGCCCCCTGTACGACCGCTACCTGCGGCAGCGCTGGAACGTCAACGACCTCGACTTCGCCGAGGACCGGGTGGACTGGGCCGAGCGGATGACCGACGAGTCGCGCAACTCGTTTCTGGCCATCGCCTCGGGCTTCCACCACGGGGAGCGCCAGGTGGAGGCGGAACTGGCCCCGCTGCTGTTCGGCGTGCCCGAGGACTACAAGGTGTTCCTGACCAGCCACCTGGAGGACGAGGCGCGGCACACCGTGTTCTTCGACCGCTTCTACCGCGAGGTGGTGGGGCTGGAGGGCGACGGCATCATGGACATCCTGGACGGGTCGTGGCCGTTCATCCAGGAGACCTTCGTCGGGCCGTTCGGGCTGCTCGCCTACCTGACCGACGACCTGCGCCGGGACCCGTACGACAAGCACCTGCAGATGAAGTACGCCACCACCTACATGATCTGGATCGAGGGCGTGCTCGCGCTGTCGGTCATGAAGATCACGCTGAACTACGCGCGCGACTTCCGGGTGCTGCCGGGCTTCTACACCGGGTTCACCGCCACCTGCCGGGACGAGGCCCGGCACGTGCAGGCCGGCATGCGGTTCGTGCGCGACCTGGTGAACGAGGACCCGGCCTACGTCAGGGACCTGCACGACACGCTGCGCACGCTGCTGACGATGAGCGCGGCCCGGTCCAGCTATATCTATTACGAGGCGCTGGGCTGGTCCGACGAACGGGTCACCGAGCTGTTCGGCAGCCAGCTGCGCCGCAAGCTGGCCATGGTCGGGGTGTCGCTGCCCGATGATCTCGAGGAGATGGTTTCCTCGATCAAGCCGACACTGGCGGGCGGCTGAGATGCCCGGCCTGATGACCGCGGCCTGGGCGCAGGCCTGCCAGGACACCATCAACGGGTGGCCCGGCGAGGAGCGCCGGGCGGGCAAGCTGCAGGCCTTCTGGGACTGGATCGACAAGGCCCGCCCGTCCGTGACCGGCCGGCTGGCGCTGAGCGTGCGGGACATGCCGGCCGGCGCCGACGGCGACACGCTGGCCCTGGACCTGGCGGAGGGCTCGGTGCGGTCCGCGGCGGTGCTGAGCCGCGGCGATGCGGCCGGCGGCGCGGCGTTCGTGCTGGCCGGCTCCTACGCGGACTGGCAACTGATGCTGGACGGCTACGACGTCGGCAAGATGATCATGTACCGCAAGCTGATGCTCGAGCAGGGCGACACGCTGAAGTTCTTCATGGCCGCGTTCTACTGGACTGAGCTGCTGGCAGCGATCCAGTCCGTGCCAGTAACCGGGCCGGTGGATGCCGGGCCGGTGGATGCCGGGCCGGTGGATGCCGG
>Ga0134126_10008205_pt1 | contig 13134 bp, 10 predicted proteins | sample KB31752_FD_96881 | JGI IMG/M metagenome (GOLD analysis project Ga0134126, IMG submission 96881) | Terrestrial soil microbial communities with excess Nitrogen fertilizer from Kellogg Biological Station, Michigan, USA - KB3-175-2 | ecosystem: Environmental > Terrestrial > Soil > Unclassified ...
CCCGGTTTGGGCTTGGGGACGTACGGCTCAATCAGCTGCCACTGAGCGTCACTCAGGTCGGTGGGGTAGTATGTCCGGTTCATACTCGATATCCTATGGATGACCCCTTATTAGACAAGCTCTCACTCGTCGGATTAGCTGCCGGCGATTATATAGGCAGTAGCGGCATAACGGCGCTCACCAACGGCAATTACGTAGTGGCCAGCGAAATGTGGCATGGCTTTCGAGGTGCCGTCACCTGGGGTAACGGCACTACGGGCACTACCGGCACCGCCTCCACTTCCAACTCATTAGTAGGATCGACTGTCGACGATGAGGTCGGCAATACTATTACCACGCTGACTAACGGCAATTATGTGGTTAGCAGTATTTACTGGAACAACGGCAGAGGCGCCGTCACCTGGGAAAATGGCACTACTGCCATCACGGGCACTGTTTCCTCCGCCAATTCTCTGGTCGGCAGCAATGCCGGGGATGCGGTGAGTAGTTATGGTGTTTTCGCACTGACCAACGGCAATTATGTGGTGGACAGCTATCAATGGAATGGTGGCTTAGGGGCTGTCACCTGGGGCAATGGCGTCACCGGCATTACTGGCACTATCTCCAGCAGCAACTCGCTGGTCGGCAATAACCCGAACGATTCTGTAGGCATCAACGGCATAACGGTCCTGGCCAATGGCAATTATGTGGTCGATAGCTATGCATGGAGCGGCGGCAGCACGAACGGGCTGGGTGCGGTGACCTGGGGTAACGGCGCCACTGGCATCACCGGCACTATTTCCAGCAGCAACTCGCTGATTGGTTCAACCACCAAAGATCGTATAGGACTAAACGGGATAACTATACTAAGCAATAGTAATTACGTGGTGGCCAGTGGCGGTTGGAACGGCGCGCGCGGAGCTGCTACCTGGGGCAACGGCACTACTGGCATTACCGGTATCGTGTCCTCTACCAATTCACTGGTCGGTTCAACTGTCAATGACGCAGTAAGTTTCGGCGGTGTGACTGCCCTGACCAACGGCAATTACATAGTAGACAGCTATCAATGGAATGGCGCGCGCGGAGCTGCTACCTGGGGCAATGGTAACACTGGCATTACTGGCACTGTTTCCAGTAGCAATTCGTTAGTCGGCAGCAGTACCAATGATCTGGTCGGTAGTGGGAATTTCTTTAACGGCAATGGTGGTGTTACGGCTCTAGCCAATGGCGATTATGTCGTCGATAGCAGTAAATGGAGCAGTTATAAGGGCGCGGTGACTTGGGGCAACGGGATGACCGGCATTACGGGTACGGTTTCTTCAGCTAATTCTTTGATTGGATCAACAAACGGCACTTTGACCACTGGCGATCGAATAGGCCTTGCTGGCGTGATAGCACTGACCAACGGTAATTACGTCATTGACAGCTATGGATGGAGTGGCGGTGCGGGTAATGGGAAAGGTGCCGTTACTTGGGGCAATGGAGGCACGGGCATCACCGGCGTTGTTTCCAGCAGCAATTCGCTTATAGGCAGCAGCACGGCTGATTCTGTGGGAGCTAACGGCGTCTATGCACTTACCAACGGCAATTACGCCGTTACCAGCCAATACTGGAGCGGCGGCAGCACCAACGGCATGGGCGCGGTAACGTGGGGCAACGGTTATACCGGCACCGCCGGCATTGTTTCTTCCGCTAACTCGCTGATCGGTACGCATACCGGCGATCTGCTCGGCTCAGGTAGTTTCGTCACCACCGCCGACGGCGGCTTCGTTGTCGGCAGCCCGTCGTATAACAGCGGCGTCGGGCGGGTGGATTTGTATGTGCCGGGCCATTTTTCGCCCTCTCCGCCGCAGCTCTACAGCGATACGCCGGGCAGCGACATCACCATTTCCACCGCCGCCATCACCGCCATCACCAATACCGGCACGTCGGTGACGCTGCAGGCCAATAACGATATCACGCTATCCGCCTCCTCCGATATCATCACCTCCGGCACGGCCGGCGGCAATATCACCCTCGACGCCGGCAGGAGCATTCTGCTCAACTCCAATATCACCACCGCCAACGGCAACCTGACCCTGCTCGCCAACGATACCGCCGCCGACGGCGTGGTGGATGCCGACCGCGCCGCCGGTGCCGCCGTCATCAGCATGGCCTCGGGCACGACGATCAACACCGGCACCGGCAGCTTCTCCGCCACCATCAGCACCGGCGCCGGCAACACCAACCATACCAGCGGCGACATCACGCTTTACGGCATCACCGCCGGCAGCATCTTCGCGCAGAACGCGGGGAGCGGCAATATCGTGCTGGACGGCGCGCTCACCGCCTCGGGCACGGGTACGGCCATCACGCTGGTTTCCGGGCATGATTTCATCAACACTGACGGTGCGAGTGCATTTTCCACCCCTTCGGGGCACTGGCTGGTCTACTCCACCGACCCCTCCGATAATACGCTGGGCGGCCTGGGCAGCGATTTCAACCGTTACACCTGCACCTATGGCGGCTCGTGCCCCAGCTTCCCATCCACCGGCAACGGTTTCCTTTACCGCTACACCCCCATGCTGACGGTTACGCCTGACGCCGCCAGCATTACTTATGGCGACGCCGCTCCCGGCTTCAGCTATGCGTTGTCCGGCTACCTGGGAAGCGATGCGGCAAGCGACGGCGTCACCGGCACGGTTACCTACAGCACGCCGTACACGCAGGGCAATAATGCCGGCCATTACACGATTACGGTAAGCGGCAACACCCTGGCCTCCTCGTTGGGCTACGGCTTCAGCGACGGATCGCTTACCAACGGCCTGACAGTCAACCCCGCCTCCCTGACCATCGCCGCTAACGGCAAGACCATGACCTACGGCGACGGCAATAGCTACAACGGCTTCACCGCCACCGGCCTGCAAAATGGCGAGACCGTCGGCGTGGTAAGCTATGCCACCAACGCCACCAGCAGCACCTCCGGCAACTGGAACGCCGGCAGCTGGACCATCACTCCCAGCAACGCCAGCGGCGGCACCTTCAACGCCGCCAACTACGCCATCACCTATAACTCCGGCACGCTGACGGTGAACAAGGCAGCGCTCACCGTCTCTGCCACCGGCATCAATAAAACCTATGACGGCTCCACAAGCGCTACAGTCACGCTCTCCGATAATCGCCTCTCAGGCGATAATGTCACCGACAGCTATACCGCCGCCGCCTTTTCACCGGATGCCAATGCCGGCAACAGCAAGACGGTCAACGTGTCAGGCATTGCGATCAGCGGCGCCGACGCCGGCAATTACACATTGAGCAATACCACCGCCGCTACCACCGCCACTATTACCGACTCGGCACCCACCCTGCCGCCAAGTATCACTAATCCGCCCACTCCTGCGCCCGCTCCCGCGCCAGCCCCTGCGCCAGCACCCGCGCCTGCGGCCGCACCTGCACCTGCGCCTGCGGCTGCACCTGCGCCAGCGCCCGCTCCCGCACCTGCGCCAGCGCCCGCTCCTGCATCCGCACCAGCGCCCGCACCTGCACCCGCACCTGCGCCAGCGGCTGCACCCGCTCCTGCCCTAGCACCCGCGCCAACGGATTCGTCACCTTCTCCAACATCGCCTGGCGTCAATGGCGCAATACCCGCTCCGTCGGGATACGTCGTGGCTACGCACATTCCTCCGGCAGACACTGTAGGCGGGACAATCGCTGGAGACGCCGCCGGATTGCCGGAATCCGGCAATCCCGCCATCGCCGCACCGCCGAGTTTCAAATATCTCGATGACCAGTTGAATAAAATGGATTCGCTCGACGCGCCGGAAGAAGAATCGGTCAGCGAAGTCACGGAATCGGTAAACGAAGTCACCAGGGAAACCCGGAAAATAATGAAACATGTCATTGTTCCCGGAGTTGCCTCGGTCAGTGCTGCAAGCGTCGGCTACGTACTGCTGTTCGGGCGCACCATGTACAATGCCCTGGCCATGCTGATGGGGATGGGCCTGGGCAGCCGGAAAATCGACCCCGCCACCCTGCTCGAATACTGGGAAAACGAAAGCAAAAAACGCACCCTCGACGACCGCGAGAAAAAAGTGGAAGACATGTTCGGATGACCGGATGGTTAGTATCCCTGCCGCCGTGTTCATTCATCGCCGTCGGCCCTCGAAGTCCAAGTCCCTTTCCTTGCCCGCTCCGCCGATCCCGGTCTCAACCCGCCGCTGCCGAACTGCGCTTGGTCGATGATTTCGACAATCATCCCTGGCGAAAAGACGCCCTGCCCCCGGCGAACAGACCGCACGGGTGATCGCCGAAGCGGAGACCCCACGCACCGCTCCGGAGGGCTTGTGGGACTAAAAATGCCTATTAAAGATGGTGGTTGTCATAAAAACTTGACACTCCAGCAATCAAATCCATGCTAACCTCTTCTCCGGCCCATCTTCATATTCATGAACAACGCGAGGACCAGTGACCGACGCCAGACAGCCCACCGAACGCGACCGGGAAAATGTCCGCATCCGCCAGGAGATTGCCCAGCGGCAGGCCGAGGAATACGACCGGGTGCTGGCCTGGGCCGAGGAGGCATTCGGCCCCGGATGGCGGCCCAGCCACCGACACTGTCTCGTCGAAATTGACGAAGAGGAGCGTGTGCGCTATACCCCCGAACGATCCAAGGCGGCGGCGACGGTGTACACCGTCAAGAATATCGCTGGCAAGCAACGCCATTTCACCGTTTCCGAGGACGGGAAAGTGACGGAGTGCGAAAGCTATCAAGCTGGCTTCGGGCCGATGTTATGGGAGCCACATTCCAGCAAGGGCTTCGAGCAGAGCGGTACGTTTTGCCACTACTACCGCTATAGCCTGTGCTGGGCACCTTACGAACGCTATCAGCCCAAGTCAGCGGAGCAGTTGGTGGCGCTGCGCGCCAGCCGCCAGCGCAAGAAGACCGAACGCGAGGACAAGAAATGGGCCGCCGACCATCCGCTGCTGGCCTGGGCCGAGGCCGTTCAGCGGGAGGAGGCCGAGGAACAACGCGGCCGCTCGGTCTGACGCCGAGGACGAGTGCCACGCTGGACAATCACCTGCCCCTGTGCTATCGCTCCACGCACTCCTCAATCGCCAAGCGTTGGCTGCATGAAAATTTACCACGGAAGACGAACGGAGCATGGCTGCGCCGTGGACGTGGAGGAAGATGGTGAAGTCTCCTTGCTCAATCCACGTCTCGATTTGCACAACCACTCGCCAGCGGGGCTGGAATGGGGCTATTCCGGCGCGCTCGCGTTAAGTAGAGTTGCTCAGCCGAATTTCAGGATCGACTTCGCCATTCGGAGAGAGTTTGGCGAACCTGTTGGGCGTGGGGGGACGCCAAGGACTCGAAGATCGTGAGGGCGTATTCGGCGTGTCCCAAAGCCTCGTCACCGCGGCCGAGTTGCATGAAGTTTTCGGCCATATTGAACGAAGCGATGCCCACCCCCAACGGGTCTCCAATCTCCCTGGCTAACGCAAGATACTGCTGGAATAAGTCAACCGCCCGGCAATCATCACCCAAGACGCGGTGGTCTAAGCCTAGGTTGCCCAGGGCCAGCGCCTCCACCCGGCGCAACCCGACCTGTTTGGCTATAACCAACGATTGCTCATGGCAACGAAGTGCCTTTTGTGCGTCGCCCAACGCAAAGTGAGCTAACCCCAGGTCGTTGAGGATGCTCGCTTCCCCCCTACGGTCCCCGATTTCCCGGACTATGACAAACGCCTGCTCGTGGAGTTCGGCAGCCTTACGAGCGTCACCGAGAGAGTAATAAACATTGCCCAGGTTGGTTAGAGCGTTCGCTTGTCCACTCCGGTTCCCGATCTCGCGAGCAATCGCCAGGTGTTGCCGGTGGTTTTCGGTCGCCTTGCGAAACTCGCCGAGCGCTAAGTGGGCTAACCCCATGTCTCCATAGGCGATCGCCTCGCGCTGGCGGTCCCCGATCTCGCGGGCGATCAGCAGGTGTTCTTGGTGGAGGTCTATGGCTTTGCGAAAATCCCCGAGAGCATGGTGGGCGTTGGCAAGGTTTGTGAGGCAACCTCCCTCTCCGAAGCGGTCGCCGATCGCGCACGCAATGGCCAACGACTGCTGCTGAAACTCGATCGCCTTACGGGCGTCCCCGAGGAAAAAATAGCATAATCCCAGGTTCCCAAGAGTGACTCCTTCCTCTCGGCGATTTTGGCTCTCCCGAGCTATCGCCAACGACTCCATGTGGAACTCGATCGCCTTATGGGCATCCCCGAAGGCATAGTGAGCATTGCCGAGATTGCCGAGAGCCATTCCCTCCCCGTCTCGGTCCCCGGTCTCCCGAGCGATCGCTAGGTGTTGTTGTTGGTGGTGGACGGCCTGGTGAAAGTCACCGAGGGCGAAGTAGGCGTTGCCCATGCGGCCCAGGGCACTGGCTTCCCCCCGTCTGTCCCCCGATTGTCGGCACGCAGTCACGGTCGCTTCGAGCCAAAGGAGCCATTCGCGAGGTGGGAGGCGCCGTTCCGCGATGTAGGCAATGGCAAGCGTGCAGGAGCGGCAAAACTCCGCAGCCCACGCCGCTATCGAAGAATGCTCCCTGGCCCACATCCAGCTGGCCCGGATGTTGTGGGCTTCTTCGTCGAACGTGGCCAACCCGTGCCGAATACCGTCGTAGCCTTCACCAACTGAGTCGTTAGCGTACGCGAGAACCTTAAAATAGAATAGTGCGAGGCTGGTCCTTGCGTCAGCTTTCAGCTTGGCCAAATCACGCGTTGTGGGATTTGGGCCACCGTACTGGAACTCTTCCGGTAATCGTTCTGTCATCCGAACAAACCCTCCGCAATGAGCCTCATCAGATCGTGAAGGCGGTAGCGCCGGGTGTTGGGGTCAAAGGTGATGAGGCTTCGGTTTTCCATATCCGACAAATCATTGAGGACGCCGAGATCATCCTCGTCAGCGTTCCAGGCCGCAGCCGCGGCTGCGAGGGGGAAATCACCCTGAAAAATGTGCAAGAGGTGCCAACGGGTTCCTCGCTCCAGCGAATCCCGGACGAGTTGTGCAGCGCTCAGCTTGAGGACAACCTCGACATCCTTCTCGGGATCACTTCCGACCTTTAGCCATCGGAGGCGTTCGCCCTCTACCTCCAGGGCCTTGATGTACTGACTCACCGGCCAGTCCGGTTTGAGGCGGAGAAAGTCCCCTGCCACCCGCAGCGCCAGAGGGAGCCTACAGCACAACTCGACGAGTGTTAACAATTCGTGTCGTGTGCCTCTCGCTCCCATAATGCGGCGAAGCAGAGAAAGCGCCTCCTCTGGCGGCAGACCATCAAGCAGAATGGGGGCCACGTTGTCGAGTGCCTGGACGTGGCGGCTAGTAATCAGAAACCCGACAGGCGGGGGAACAGTGAGCAGCGGTCGCAGCTGGGCCTCGGACCCGGCGTTGTCGAGTACGATCAACGCCCGCTTGCCCGCCAGTACGCTGCGGTAGACGCCCGCCAGTTCTTTCTCGTCGTCGGGCAGCTTGATGGCCTCTGGGTGAAAGGCGCGGATGATCCGGCACATGGCCTCCGCTGGCGTCAGCGTGCATTCCTTCACCCCGTCGGCAGTACCACGCAACTCCAGGTAAAGCTGGGCGTCCGGAAACCATGACTTGACTTCGTGGGCGATTCGGATGGCAAGGCTCGTCTTGCCAACTCCGCCCATCCCACGAAGGGCGGGTAGGGCGGCACTCCCGACCTTCTCTCCGAGTCGGCGGGCCACTTCCCGAATTAATTCTTCCCGGCCAGTGAAGTCGGACAAGACCGCGGGCAGTTGGAAAAGTCGGGAGGCGAGCAGTGACGCCGAGCTTGCGGACGCTGGGTTGGTCGGTACGGCAGGGTATGTGAATGGGCTTGCACTCGGTTCCCCTATGCCAAGACGCTTTCTCTCGGCCTCCGACAGCAAGTCGTGCCAATGAAGTCCTAGCTTCGCGGCAATCGCCTTGAGCGAATCCGCATCGACTGGCTGACCCGCCTCCATTTTGCGCCAGGTACTCTCGCCACAGTTGCAGTCATGAGCGAAATCCTCTTTGCTCCTCCCAGATCGTTCGCGCAGGCGCTTGGCGTAATCCTTGTTCGGTTCGTAGCTTGGGCGTTTTCGCTCGGGTTGACGCACCATGTTTGGGTTCCTCGCCGCCAAGTCAACGCCAAGTCAACGCCAAGTCAACGCCAACAGGGTCGTGTAGTCGCGGAAAGCAGCATTTACATTGGTCTCTTATGTGAGATGCCGTCAGTTTACTGCGCGGCAGACCCGTAAGCGAGTCCGACCTCGGATGGTTCGGGTGTATTCCATCATGGACAACTCAGGCACGCTGAGGTCGTCTTCCACTGCCGTCGCTATGTCAGTTTACCGACTGACTTAGTCCGGTAATGTTTCGCCCCAAGGAGAATGGAGCCATGACCACGCCAACAACGGCCCAGACCAACGGCCATGTCGTCCCGCAAGCCATTCCCGTCGCGCCATCCCCGGACGAACTCGGCGATGGCGAGGAACGGGACATACCCATCGCGGAGATCGACCCCGATCCCGACCAGCCGCGCCAATACTTCAACGAAGACGAAATCCAGGCGCTCGCCGACTCCCTGGCCGCCGACGGTCAGCAGAACGCGGGGATCGTGTACCGCGACCCCGAAACGGGACGCTACACGCTCGTCGCCGGCGAAAGACGCTGGCGCGCCCTCCAGCGTCTTGGCAAAAAAACCATGCGCGTCCGCGTCCTCAAAGAGCCACCCGACAAGGTCAAGTGGAGCCGGTTACGGCTGCTGGATAATGAGTTGCAAAAGCAACTCACGCGGCTGGAGAAAGGCTTTGCCTATGACAACCATCTTACGCTGGTGGGAGGTACCGCATCGGCTCTGGCGCAAACGCTCGGCGCGAGCGTCTCCACCGTGACGCGAGCCATCAAGGACGCCCAGCGTCTCTGCCCCGCCCTCAAGGAGCGGTTTCGTGCCGGTAAGCTGCCACCCGACATTGCCGAAGAACTGCTCACCCTGCCCGGCGACGCCCAACTCGCCATCGCCAAACAGTATCCCAACCCGCTCAAAACCAAAGCCGAAGTGAAAGCCTCCGTCCGCAGCTACAAGACCGGCAACGGTCCGACCACAGGCGGCACGGCCGGGTTCAGTGCCGAGGAAAGCGGGGTACGTATCGCCTGCACCTGGAGCAGCGGCGACGCGGACGCCCAGGTGCTGGCCAACGTCGAGAACGCCCTGCGCGTCCTGCTCAAAGACCTGGCAGGGCAAAAACACCGCGGCCTGGAGCAGTGGAAAACCTTTCTCGCCAAGAAGAAAAACCACGCCCTGAAGTCCGCCGAGCTGAAGGCCGCCCAGGATGCGTTGACCCGACACGCCGGCAGCGGCGGAAATGGAGGCATCTGAGATGTATCTACTCTCAAGATTGATGCTGACGCTGGCAGTAGCGCTCTTTGCCTACTGCGCCGTGCTGGCCACCATCCTGGCCATCCGGGAGTTTTTCCCAGAGAGCCAGGGGCTGGTAGGGATCATTGTCACCGCCAGCGTGATGGCCGTCCTCGCCCGCCGGAAGGTCCGCCGCATCTTCTCGGCGATGGGTACGGCGGCATGGGCGAGCAACCGCGAGTTGGAGAGAGCCGGAATGCTGAACGCCGGGAAGGGTCTGATCCTGGGCCGCATCCCCAGCGAGGGCACGCCGCTCGGCCAGGCCATTAAAGCACTGCTCCATACACGACTCGGCGCCAGAGACGCTTGTCGTGCATTCTTCGACCATTTGAAGCGCCGAAAGCGTAAACAGGGCCGCCTGGTCCGGCTGCCGCAAGCCGTTCACACGATGGTCGTGGCACCAACGGGCGTCGGCAAGGGTGTGTCGTGCATCATCCCATTTCTTCTGACGTGCGAAGAAAGTTGCGTCGTGGTGGATTTCAAGGGGGAGAACGCCCTGCTCACGGCCGAACGCCGACGGCGCATGGGACAGCAAATCGTCATTCTCGATCCTTTTAAGGTGGTGACACAATGAAAAAGCTGAAACGCCGCACGGACACGTTCAACCCACTCGATTTCATCAACAAGGATTCCCCGCAGGCGCTCGACGAGTGCCGCGATCTGGCCGAAACGCTGGTGATACGCACTGGCGAAGAGAAGGACCCCCACTGGAACGATTCGGCGGAGGCAGTGATCGCCGCCGCCATCGCCACGGTGGTGATGTATGGCCAGAAGGACAAAGGCACGCGCTCCTTGCAGGCCGTCCGCGACATCCTTGCCCACCCCCAGAAACTCGACATCGCCCGGAAACTGATGCTCGAACATGGCGGCATGCTCGCCCGCTGGGGCGGCCAGCTGGAGCATTTGAAGGGTGACGAGTTGGCCAGCGTAATGTCTACCTGCAACCGTCACCTTCGCTTCCTTGACACGCCGGCCATCGCCGAAAGCACCGGCAGCAGTAGTTTCGACCCGGCCCGGCTGCGAAAAGGCAAGTTGACCATTTACCTGGTGCTGCCGCCCGAACACATGCGGGCGCAATCGGCGCTGCTGCGCACCTGGATCGGCAGCATGTTACGGGCCGTGGTGAAGGGAGGGCTTCAGAATGAGTAATCAGGTGCATTTTATCCTCGATGAGGCGGCCGCCCTGGGGCACATGCCGGCACTCGATGATGCTATCGACAAATACCGCGGCTACGGCGTCCGCTTGCAGTGCTACTACCAGTCGCTGGGGCAGCTCAAAAGTTGCTTCCCCAGCGATCAGGGCCAAACGCTGCTGGCGAACTGCACGCGGATCTTCTTCGGCACTACGGAACTTCAGACGGCGGAGTTCATCAGCAAATCCTGTGGCAACGAAACCATCATCGTGGAGAGCGGCGGCCACAACAGCGGCTGGTCGAGGAATCGCGGCAGCAGCTCGGGAAGCGGCTATTCGGAGAGCAGCGGCAGCTCGACCTCCGGCGGCAGCAGCAATAACTGGCAGCAGCAAACCCGCGAACTGTTAAAACCCGAGGAAATCATCGCGCTCGATCCACGCATCGCTATCACGCTGACCGCCGGCGTCCGGCCTATTTGGACCCGACTGGTGCGCTATTACGAGGACAAATCACTTTTCAAGCGGCGTGGCTTCCTGGCACGGCTGGCCGCCGCCGTGTGGACCTTGTTCCTCTCGGCGGCACTGCTGGCCAGCGCCAGCGCCGCCGCGCGGGCGCTTACCAGCGAGTTCCACGACGCCTTCGGGCAGCAACAGCAGCCGATGCCGCCGGCGACCTACCAACCCCAGCCGTGGCTCACTCCCCGGTGAACGCCGGGGAAAAGACACGGCGAGAAATGATTCACCGTTTCGCCCGAGCCGATTTTTCAGGAAAGGAAAGAGTTGATGACAGCAAACGAGCGCGAGCTGAGCCAGCAACTGTTTGGCGGTCTGGAGCAACGCATGGGCACGATGGGAGCGATCAAGGAAGCCTTTAAGGAGTTCCGGGACGCAATGGCCCCCGGCTTAACCTGGGACAACATCAGCAGCGACCTCGGCAAAGAGTTGTCCCACCAGATCGGTGCCGGAGCGCACGAGTTGGCTTCCTTGTTATTTACCGGACAGGGGTATGTGCAGTACCAGCGCGAAGGCAAGGAGGACCAGCCGTCGCATGAGCAGGCGCAGGATGGTCAAAACATGCAGCAGGACGCAAACAGCCAGCACCTTGAGCGCGGCGGGCGCAGCATGTGAGCGCCCCCAAGGAGGACCAACCCGGACAGGATGCCCTACGTGTCGTTTATTCCGTTTCGTGAAGCAACCATCGAAAGGAACCATTATGAACCGCATGACCCGTTGGATGAAGCATTGGCAAACCCTGCCGCCCCGCAACCGAGCTGGTGCCGCCCTCTGCCTGGCGGCGCTTATCGCCTGCATCATCGCTCTGGCCTACCAGATCGGCGGCCTCGTGGCCGACATCCCCACGCCCGTCCGGACACCCGACCCGGCGGCCGTCCACGGCCGCGTCTGGAACAAAACCCAACCGCTGCTGGAGCAGGCCGACCGCCAAGCCGCCCAGGCACTCGACAAGCACCTGGCCTCCATCCACGCCTTCCTCGACGAACGCCAAGCCGGCAGCCGCGCCTTCGCCGAGCAAATGTTGAGTCTCCGGGGCAAATGGGAACTGGTGAAAGCCGAAATCGGCGACAACAGCGATTATGCCGCCTTTCTCCAGGAGGCGTTCGACCAACACGTCTTTCCCATGGAAGACCTGGAGAAAGCCGTGGACACGGCCGTCCGCAGCTATCTGGCCGAGCTGGAAAGCATCGATGACGACCTGCTCGTCCGCCTCCGCGCCGACCTGGCCGACGACGAACTGCCCCGCCTCGTCATCCCGGCGCTGCGCTCTGATCAGGCGTTACGCAGCCACTACCACGAGTTAAGCCAGCGCGTGGCGCACGACCTGCGCACCGATTTGACCGTTGTCGTCGCCCGCGAGCTGTTCCTCTGGCAAGCCAGCAACGTCGCCACCGACCTCACCCTGAAGGCCGGGGCGGCGATTGCCGCCCGGTTGGGCGTCTCCAGCACCATCCTCGCGGCTGGGGCCGCTTCGACGTGGCGGACGCTGGGCGTGGGCCTGGTCGTCGCCATCGTGCTCGACGCCGTGGTCAACCGCATCATCAAGGCAGCCGGCTACGACGCGGAGGAACAAATCGCCGGGCGCGTCGAGGAAACCTTGATCGCCCTCGGCCGCACCATCACCGACGGCGATCCCGAAGCTCGCGCCACGCTGGAGAAGCTCAAAACCATGCAGCGTGAGGACCCCGATGCGGAAGTCCGAGCCGAATGCGCCGAGTCCATCCGGAGCATTGAGGCCGGCACCCAACTGTATGGATTGAGACGCGAATTATCCACGATCAGCGCCGCCCGCGCCTCCTTGCGTAAGGAGACCCTGCGGCGCCTCATTCACGAAAGCGAGTAATGCCATGACACGCACCATGTCCTTCCTGGCCATCGCCCTCACGCTGACCGGCTGCGTCGAGGACAAGCCCGCGCCGCGGCTCAGCAGCCCCGACCGCAGCGAGCGTATCGAGGCGGTGAAAGTTGCCCGGGACAAATATGGCACCCGCGCGCCCGCCTCGCCAGCGGTAAACATACCGACCAAGCCGCCCTCCCAGGGCTTCATGCTGCCCCCGAATCTATTCCGCCTCCAGCCAGCCGGGGATGACC
>Ga0134126_10008208_pt1 | contig 13133 bp, 12 predicted proteins | sample KB31752_FD_96881 | JGI IMG/M metagenome (GOLD analysis project Ga0134126, IMG submission 96881) | Terrestrial soil microbial communities with excess Nitrogen fertilizer from Kellogg Biological Station, Michigan, USA - KB3-175-2 | ecosystem: Environmental > Terrestrial > Soil > Unclassified ...
GAGGCCTATGCACGGCGGATGAGCGCGGGGGTGATCGATGCGTCGCATGGGCCGGCGCCGGCTGGGTATGCGTCGGGGGCCCCGGGGGCTGGCCCGGCTGCGGAGGCTGCGCCGGTGTTGCTGGGCGTTTCCTTTGGCGGGATGATGGCCATCGAGATCGCCAAACTGTTTCCGGCTGCCACGGTGATCCTGGTATCGAGTATCCGGCATTGGCGGCAGCTGCCGCTTCCCATTAAAATGACTGCGCATCTGGGCCTGGGCAAATGGACGCCGCCCGCCAATCTGCGTTTGCTGGCGCCGATACAGGATTATTTCCTCGGTGTCGAGACCCAGGCGGATTCGCGGCTGGTGCGGGAATACCGGGGGAATGTCGACCCGCATTATCTGCAATGGGCCATCCGGCACATCGCTTCCTGGCAAAACGTATGGCAGCCGGCCAGCCTGTATCATATCCATGGCAGCAAGGACCACATTTTCCCGTTGAACCTGGTGGAACCGACCCATATCGTAGAAGGCGGCGGGCATTTGATGATCCACAACCGGGGGGCGGAGATCAGTAAGATATTGATTTCCATTTTGGGGAGCCAATTAATCAGTTAAATTTGCCGATATTCCGAGAAGCCGCCCTGGCGGCATCGCCCGAACATCTAAATTCAAAGCTTACATGGACGCTCACCAGATTGCCGTTATTAGTCTGATATCCCTGATCTTATTTATCCTGCCCGCTTTTGGCGCTTATCTTTTGTTCCCCAAGGCCGGCCAGCCTGGCTGGAAGGCCCTTATTCCGGTGTTGAATACCTATGAGATGCTACGGATCGCGGACCGGCCGCTGATCTGGTTCTTTCTGCAGTTCATCCCGGTGGCGGGCTGGTTCATTACGCTGGGGTTATTGATCGAATTCATCAAGACGTTCGGACGATTCAAATTCTGGGAGCATACGTTGATCGTGCTGACGCTGGGATTATATCTTATTGTAATCGGAATGGATCCCAAGACGCGGTTTATCGGCCGCGAGGGGGTCAGGAAATATAAGAAATCGACGACGCGCGAATGGATCGATGCCGGGGTGTTTGCGGTGGTAGCCGCGACGCTGATCCGAACTTTTGTCTTCGAAGCCTATACCATCCCCACGGGATCGATGGAGAAGACGCTGCTGATCAATGATTTCCTTTTTGTAAGTAAGTTCAGCTACGGCCCGCGGATCCCGAATACACCTTTGTCGATCCCCTTCGTCCACAACACCATGCCGATTACCAATGGCAATTCTTATGTCGAATGGATAAAGATCCCGTATACGCGATGGTTCCCCAGTCCGGTGAAGCGCAACGATGTGGTCGTGTTCAATTTTCCCGAAGGCGACACGGTGATCAATCTGCCGGAGTACCAGAGCCTGCGGCCATACTATGAGGTCTGCCGGGAGCTGGGTCGCGGCAATATGGATTCGGGCCGGCAGATCGTGCTGGGCAATCCGGATCAGTATCCGCTGGTGCTGCGGCCTGTAGATAAGGAGGAGAACTATATCAAACGGTGCACAGCCATTGCGGGCGACACGTTGCAGATCAAGAACCAGGTCTTGTGGATCAACGGCAAGGCCGTGCCTTTTCCGGACGAGTCCGAGACCAATTATACTGTAGTTACCAAGGGTCAGCAGCTGGACGAGCAGGCGATGAAAGATCAATACGACGTCGACATCACCAAGCCCGAAGAGTTCCAGACGACGGGGATGGCGAACCAATACGATATCCTGCTTACCTGGGCGGCGCATCAAAAGATGGTCAAGAGCGGGTTGGCGGTCAGCATCACCCCGGATATCGACAGCCAGGAAATGGTTTGGCCTTATACACCGACCTCGACGTGGACGCGGGATAATTTCGGGCCGCTCTGGATCCCTGCCAAGGGCGCCACGCTCACGCTGACGCCGCAGAATTACTCGATCTATCAACGGGCTATCCGGGTCTATGAGCACAACGAGTTCGAGCTAAAGGACGGGAAGTTCTGGCTCAATGGGCAGCCTGTGACGCAGTATACCTTCAAGATGAACTATTACTGGATGATGGGGGACAACCGGCATGGATCGCAGGACTCCCGCTATTGGGGTTTTGTGCCCGAGGACCATGTGGTAGGTGAGGCCGCGCTGATCTGGATGAGCTGGGATCATGGGGTGCGGTGGAGCAGGTTATTTAAGAAAATCAAGTAAACACTCGAATACGCTGGTTTATGAAAAGGCTAACCCTTACACCGGCGCTGCTGCTGTCGCTATCCCTTTGTGCGCAGAAGCCGGTGGCTAAACCCAAACCTTATGCGCAAGTCGATGCCCAGGCATTGAAGCTGCCCGATTCCTCGTCGGCCACGGTGGACGGGATCGCAGGGTATGTCAATGCGCATTTTACGACTCCTACGGAAAAGACACGGGCGATATTCATCTGGATCGCGGACAAGATCGATTATGATGTGGTCAACATGTTCGCCCTGAATTTCTATGATGACCCTGCCGAAGCCGTTGCAAAGCCTTTGCGTACGCGCAAGGGAATCTGTGTGAATTATGCCTCGCTCTTTACGGCGATATGCAACGCGACGGGTATCCGGAGTGTCGTGGTGCAGGGGTATACCAAAGAGCGGGGATTTGTGGGCTTTATCCCGCATGCGTGGTGTGCGGCGGTGATCGACGGAAGCTGGTATCTCTTCGATCCCACCTGGGGTTCCGGTTATGTGGAGAACAACGTGTTCGTGCGGAAGCTCAATGAGGCCTATTTCAAGGCGACGCCGGAGACGTTCATTGCCACCCATATGCCCTTCGATCCTTTGTGGGAGTTCCTGTATTATCCGGTGACCACGGAGGATTTCTTCAATGGTAAGACTGCTGTCGACAAGTCGAGGCCTTATTTCAATTATCCTGATTCTATCAAGGTTTATGAAGGGGAGGATAGTGTAACCCGCGAGACGCAAGAAGCTAACCGGATCGAAAAGAATGGAGTTCGCAATTCGGCTACGGCCGATATGATCCGGCATCTGCGGGTGGATGTCGAGAACCACCAGCGGCAGACGGAGTCGGACCGGCAGAACAGGGTCATTGATTCGTTCAATCTCGCGTCGAGGACCTTTAACCAGAGTGTCACGCTGTTCAATGCCTTCATCGACTACCGGAACGATCAATTTAAACCGGCGAAGACGGATGCCGAGATCCAACAGATGCTGGACAGTGCGGAACATGCCCTGTTCGCGGCGAAAGCGCAGGTTGCCGCCCTTGTGCTGACACCGGCAGACAGCAGGATACAGCAGCCGCTGCAGCAACTCACTACGGCCATCGCTACGGCCGAGCCGCATTTTCGCGAGTCGCAGGAGTGGCTGACGAAATATTTCAGCAAGGGGAAACTGGGCCGAAAAGGTATGTTCTATAAATTCTCGTGGTTGTAAACTTGTCGCTATGCATAAAGAATTTACGCTTCGCTATGAGGAATATGGGTCGGACCGGGAGCTGGTTCCGGCCGATGCGGAGCTGTTGACTGCGGCCCGGAAAGCCACCGCGCATGCCTATGCGCCGTATTCGCATTTCCAGGTGGGGACGGCTGCGCGGCTGGCGAATGGTGTCCTCATTACGGGCACCAACCAGGAGAATGCCTCATTCCCTGCCGGCATCTGTGCGGAGCGGACGTTGTTGTCGGTGGCCGGTGCACAGCATCCGGGAGTGCCTATCGAGACGCTGGCGATAAGTTATCACAATGAAAACGGGGTGAGCGACAGGCCTATTTCGCCTTGCGGCATCTGCCGGCAGTCACTGCAGGAATTCGAGCAGCGAACGGGGCGGCCGATGCGGGTGATCCTCGGGGGAGAGACGGGGAAGGTCATCGTGTTGGCGCAGTCGGGGCTGCTGCTGCCGTTTGCGTTCTCGGCGGATGAATTGCGTTGATAGAACACCTACTGTATCGAAAACGAACAGCGAGCCGTGCCGCGGGTGGTTGATTCATTTTGATTTTCAAGTGCATAGCAAAACCGCATGGAATTTGGGGCTTTCCATTAAAAACTACCGCCATGCGTTCACTTGCCTTTCTTTCTATTTTGCTTTTTTGTGTCGCGATCTCCGGGTATCCGCAGCGGATCGTCCACGGGGATGGTTCCGATGTTACCGTGACCCGGGATCTTGCTTCGTTTACCGGCCTGCACAACAGCATCAGCGCCCAGGTGGTCGTGGTGCCGGGCGATAAATACCAGGTGAAGATCGAAGGAGAAAGCAATATCATCGGAGCTTTATCGACCGTAGTGAAGGACGGCGCGCTGCAGATCGGCTTCCCGGGTTTTAGCAATATCCGGATGACGCGCCAGCTGTGTATCACAGTTACTACTCCGGGGGAATTGTCCGAAGTGGCGAATTCGGGGTCGGGCGGCATCCGTGCCGATGACGTATTCCAAAGCACGTCGATGCGGGTGCGCAATTCGGGCAGCGGCGTGATAGCCATCGGACTGAGAACCGATCAGCTGGATCTATCCATGAGCGGCTCGGGGAATATCCAGGTCAAGGGTCGCGCCAAACAACTGGATTGCAATGTCAGCGGGTCGGGGAGTATCCGGGGCAGCGATCTTGCGGTTGAGGAGCATTCCCGGATCCATGTGAGCGGTTCGGGCTCCTGTACCATTACTACCAATGGCGTCATCGACGGGCGCATCAGCGGTTCGGGTGGGATCAATTATGGCGGTAATCCGAGTACGGTGAATGTTAGCCATTCCGGGTCGGGCAGGGCGCATCACATCTCCCGATGAGTCGCAGCGCAGGAGCCTAGACCGAAAGCGTGACGTCTGTTTCTGCATAACCGACGCAAGTCAGCGTCAAGCCCTGCTGCAAATCTTTTTCCGTGAGCACCTCGTTGTTGCTCATTTTTATTTTGCCGCGGATCAACCGCGCGACGCAGGTCGAGCAGCGACCGGCGCGGCAGCTGTAGGGGAGGCGGATGCCGTGTTTTTCGGCGGCGGTGAGGATCGTGTCGGGCCAGGCCGTTTCGAATTCGTAATGGCCGGCGGTGGTAATGATAGTGATGGTTTTTGGTGCCGGGTCGACCAATGGCGGCGGGACCGGCCGGCGTTCGACGGTGAAATGTTCTTGCCTGATATGATCGTCGGGAACTCCGAGTGTTTTTAGGGTGAAGCGGGCCATACGCATAAAGGCTTCCGGGCCGCAGAGATAGAAGCGGGTGTCGTCGGCCAGGGCCCCGGTGGTTTCCAGCCAGCGTTCCAGCCACCAGTTATTGATGCGGCCGTTTTGGACGGAGAGCAGGTCGATCCATTCGAGTGCGGCCGGGCCATAGGAAATTTGCAGCGCGGTGAGTTGTTCCCGGAAGGGCGTGGATGCGGGCTCGTGTTGTTGGGTGATGAGGGTGATGTGAGCCGGGGGGGTGGCTTTTAGCGCTTGTTTGATCAGAGAGAATACCGGGACGAGGCCGCTGCCCGCGGCAAGGAAAAAGAGTTGCGACGGCCTCGCGCCGTTGGGTGCCGCGAAGCCCATGGGATCGGTGGCCGGTGCGGTTTCCAGCGTAAACCGGCCGGCGGGGGGCAGGGTAGTCAGTGTATCTCCGGGCCGGACATGGTCGAGGAGGTAGCGGGAGATCTCGCCGTTGGGAATGCGTTTTACGGTGATGGCGGGGATGGGGTCGACACCCGGAGTGGTCGAAAAAGAATAGCTGCGGCGAAGTTCATGACCGTGGAATTGGAAGAGAAACGTCAGGAATTGGCCGGCGTGATAGGCCAGGGGGTGGCCGTCGGTGCGTTCCAGCAGGATCGTTTTCGTATCGAAGGCTTCGGGATGGATCGCGACTACGCGTAGTGTCCAGGTTTCCATGAGACAAATTACGATAAATCCCTTTGTGATCATGCTCACGGTGCCGCTGGCGCTCGCGGGGGCGTTGCTGAGTCTTTGGGTCTTTCATCAGACGCTGAATATCTTTTCGGAGATCGGGATGATCATGCTGATCGGGCTGGTCACGAAGAACGGTATCCTGATCGTCGAATTTACCAATCAGAAACGGGAGAAGGGGATGGGTAAGCGGGCGGCGGTCGTAGAAGCGGCTGCACAACGGTTACGGCCGATCCTGATGACATCGCTGGCGACATCGCTGGGAGCGTTACCGATCGCGTTGAGCCTGGGGGCCGCGGCGACCAGCCGGATCCCATTGGGTATCGTGGTGGTGGGGGGCATTATGTTCAGCCTGATCCTGACGTTGTTCGTGATCCCGGCGGTTTATACTTATATCTCGAGCAGACACAAGGTTCATGTCACCGAAGTAACGGAATAATGTATATGAGAAAACTTCTGATAGGCTGTGCGGCGCTAGTGCTGCCGGCGGCTTTTGTCCGGGGGCAGCTGGCGATCGTGCAGGCACAGCAGAGTGTGGGGCTGGCCAACAATGCCGATCTCTTCCAGAGCCAGGTCGATCTGAATACGCAGATCCAGAATCTGCAGGCCCAGCAGCTGATCATCGACCAGGACAAAACGGATCTATTGACGCTTTTGACCTTGCGGCCGGATTCCGTGATCCAGGTAGAAGATACGATCCTGGTGGACAGGGACCTTTCGTTGCCGAAGATCATGGGTGGGGTGCAGACCGCCAATCCCGATATCATCGCTGCAATTGAACAGATCACGATCAACAAGTATATCGGGAAACAGGTGGCCGCGCAGTGGTATCCCTCGCTAGTGACGAATGTGGGCTACAACTATAGCCGGACGGCGAACTCGCAGGGTTTCTCGTTGCTCAATCTCAACTATGGCCCTTATGTCGCGCTGGGCTTGTTCGGGATACCCTGCTGCTGAATTATACCGCGAATGCCGTGAAGAACTGGCAGGACTATACGAATAACCTGCAGCAGGTGGCGACGGCCACGGCGAACTATGATCTTTCGCGCAAGGTATTGGACATAGTGATGCAAAAATTCCAGCCCAAGCAGGCTACGATCTTGGAGGTGAAGAATGCGTAACAGAGTTTTGAAAATGCCGGATTTTTGCTGGTGAATGTGAGCTTTGCGGCGAAGGCGGCGGAGATCACGCTGTTGAGGTATGAGAACTTACTGACGTATTAATGCAGTGAAAAATTGATCCATTCTGCGGCAGAATTTAATTGTAAATTGAATGGAAAAATTTTTCAACTGCAAATTGCTCAATCGTGAGACTTCTTTTTTTTCTTCTTTGTCAGCTTTGCTGCCGGATCATTTTCGCGCAATCTATCACCAATGAGATCTTATGGGATGGCTATGGCGTGCCGCATATCTATGGGCGGACGGTGAGAGATATGTATTATGAGTTCGGTTGGGCCCAGATGCATAACCATGCCAACCTGATCCTGCGGCTTTACGGGCAAGCCAGAGGCAAGGCGGCGGAATACTGGGGCGAACGCTATCTGGCTTCGGATAAGCAGGTGCGGCTGTTTGGGCTGCCGGATATTGCCAGGCGTGATTATGGGCGACAGGAGCCTGTATTCAGGCAATGCATCGATGCGTTTGTGGCGGGAATGAACGCGTATGTCCGGGCGCATCCGGATGCCGTGGAGCCGGAGAACGCGGCGGTCCTTCCTTTATCGCCATCCGATGTTTTTGCGCATGGATTGCGGGTGGTCTTTTTGCGATTTGTGGCCGGAGAAGACCTGGGCATGGCGAGCCGAAAGGTGAAGGCGGGTTCCAATGCGCTTGCCATTTCGCCGTCACGGAGTGTGAATAAGACGGCGCTACTTTTGGCCAATCCGCATCTTCCGTGGGCGGATCTTTTTACGTGGTTCGAAGCACATTTGCAGTCACCCAGTTTTAACGCCTATGGGGCGGCTGTCGTCGGGTTACCGGTATTGAATATCGCGTTCAACGATCATCTCGGGTGGACGCATACGGTGAACCCCGTGGATGCCTGTGACCGGTATGAGCTGCGGTTAAAGGACCATGGTTATCTCCTCGATGGCGCGGTTGTGCCGTTTGAAGACCGGGCAGTCGATATCCGGGTACGGCAGCCGGATGGGACGTTGAGAACGGAACACATCGAATGCCGCTATTCGCGCCAGGGGCCGGTGATCGGGAGTGTGAAGGATACTGCCTATGCCATCAGGATCGCGGGGATGGATAAGCCATCGCTCTTCTATCAGTGGCATCTGATGGCGGCCGCGACCAACCGGGTTCAATTCGTCCATGCGTTAAAGATGATGCAGCTGCCGATGTTCAATGTTATCTACGCCGATGCGGCCGGAAATATCTTTTATCTTTTTGACGGGACGGTCCCTAAACGGGCCGAAGGAGACTGGCGTTTCTGGCATGGCGCCATCGATGGCACGACCTCGAAATATATTTGGAAAGAGACCTTGAATTATACCGATCTACCCGAGTTATGGAACCCTGCGACGGGGTTTATTCAGAACGCCAACGATCCGCCATGGACCTGCACTTATCCGCCGTTGTTGCAACCGGGCAGGTATCCGGCTTATCTTGCTCCTGTGGGAATGGGGCTGCGGCCGCAGCGGGCGGTGAATCTCGTCAGGCATGATTCTGTTTTGTCCTTACAGCGGCTTGCCGCTTGCAAATTGAATACGGGAATGGAGGCGGCAGATAGGTTTCTTCCCGATTTGTTGGCAGCAGCTTCGGCATCCACCGATACGATAGTGTTGAAAGCCGTTCCGGTGCTTCGCAGCTGGGATCGGGCGACCCATGCCGACAGCCGCGGGGCAGTGTTGTTCGCGCGCTGGTTCGATAAACTTACGCCCGATATGTTCCGCCGGGAATGGGAACCCGGGCATCCGGTGGAAACGCCTGCGGGACTTAAAGATGACGGGAAAGCCGTTGCATTGCTGGCGGCGGCGGCAGTTGAGGTTATCCGTGACTATGACAGTCTCAACGTGGCGTGGGGAGATGTCTACCGGTTCCGGATGGGTGCAATGGATTATCCTGCGAATGGCGGGCCGGAGCAATACGGCATTTACCGAACGATCTATTTCGCCAAAGACAAGGACAACAAATACCGGGCTGTCGCCGGCGACAGTTATGTGGCTGTGACGGAGTTCGGCAAGAAGGTCAGTGCCTGGGTGTTGCTAAGCTATGGCAATGCTTCACAGCCGGGCAGCAAGCATGCCGGTGATCAGCTTTCTCTTATGGCCCGCGAGGATTTGCGACCGGCATTGTTGTCGATGGAGGACATTGAAAAAAATGCCGAGGAGGTGGAAAGATTTTAGAATAAGGTTTGTACGCCGTACATCACTTTGGTCTCGTGGTCGAGGAGCCATTTTTTGCGCCAGAGGCCGCCGGCATAGCCTACGAGGTCGCGTTTGGAGCCGATGACGCGGTGACAGGGGACGACGATGGCGATATTGTTCTTACCGTTTGCGGCGGCGGCGGCGCGGATGGCCTTGGTATCGCCGAGGCGGCGGGACAGTTCGAGATAGCTGATGGTCTTCCCAAAGGGGATGGCGGTGAGCTCGTTCCATACCCGTTGTTGAAAGGACGAGCCGTCCTGGGCGACGGGGAAGTCGAAGATGCGGCGTTGCCCCTGAAAATACTGGATCATCTGTTCGATGCATTGGATGACCAGGGGAGTCACCGGGCCCTTGAGGCTCGGGTGATGATATTTAGCGTCGTCGAGATGGTCTACGAAGCTGATCTCGTTGATATAGGTATCTGTTCCCCCGATACGGAGAAGACCAAGGGGAGATTGGTAATAGGTCGTGGCCGTTTCCAGCGTGGTTGCCATGCGTGAGAGAATTTGGGGTTACCCGATCTTCCAGCCATTGCCGACCTTGCGGTCCGGCGTCAATAAAACTACTTCTTTTTTTTCAGTATACACACCCAGGACGAGGCATTCGCTGAAAAAATTAGCGACCTGCTTTGGCGGAAAATTGACCACGGCGATCACCAGTTTGCCGATAAGGTCTTGCTTTTCATATAAGTTCGGTCAATTGCCAAGCCGGCTCCTGGCCGCCGGAAGGCGGCCTGTCCACGGGCGCAAGCCCGCGACCGAGAGCCGCACCAGTGGTGCGGGCCGAAGGCCTACAGACATCTGTGTTCGCTTCGGGAAAATCGCTAACTTCGTCATCGTTCCGGCCCGAAGATCTATCTTTTCAAAGTCTTGGCAGGTGATGGTTGGCATGGTTATACCACGGTTTATCGTTAACTAAATATACAAAAGTTATGAAACGTACAGCAACGGCCGTATGGAACGGCTCCGGCAAAGATGGTAAAGGAAATTTAACGACCCAGAGCACGACCCTGAACAAGGCGCAGTATTCTTACAAGACGCGTTTCGAAGACGGTGTAGGCACGAATCCCGAGGAGTTGATCGCCGCTGCACATGCCGGCTGTTTTGCCATGGCGCTGGCATTTGGCCTGCAGGGCGCGGGCATCACGCCCGATTCGCTGGAAGTGACGGCTACGGTAACGCTGGACGTCAGCAGCGGTACGCCGACGATCACGGAAAGCCATCTGGATCTCAAGGCAAAGATCCCCGGCATCACCAATGACAAATTCCAGGAATTTGCCAAAGGCGCGGAGCAAGGCTGTCCGGTGAGCCGTGTGCTCAAGGCGCAGGTGTCGTTGACGGCTACGCTGGGGTAGGGCTAATGATCTGAAGCCGCCAGGGAGTCGCATTAAGACTTTATTAGAATTGAGTAATTTTGCAATTTTTAGCACCTTCGGGTGCTTTTTTTATTGGTGCACTGTCTTAACTTACACCATACTATGAGCTCAACAAACAAACCCAGTAACTTATCCCGCAGGAAATTTCTGCGCGGTTCAACGATGGCTGCCACAGGCTTCTTCATCGTACCCAGACATGTTCTCGGGCGCGGATTCACTGCGCCGAGTGATAAGCTGCAGATCGCAGCCATCGGCGCCGGCGGTAAAGGCGGCGACGATATCCGGAACTTCTACAGCAGCGGCAAGGTCGATATCGCCTACCTGTGCGACGTCGACGACCGTCAGAGCGCGAAGTCCAGACAGACCTTCCCCAAGGCCAAGTACTACAAAGACTTCCGGGAGATGCTGGAAAAGGAGCACAAGCATATCGATGCCTGCAATGTCTCCACTCCGGATAACTGTCACGCCGTAGCCGCCATGGCTGTGATGCAGTTGGGCAAACATGTCTATTGCCAGAAACCGATGACGCACGATATCTATGAGGCGCGGATGCTCACCGAAGCCGCCAAGCGGTATAAGGTCGTCGCGCAGATGGGCAACCAGGGTTCTTCCGGCGACGGGGTGCGGCTGATGCAGGAGTGGTACAATGCCGGGCTCATCGGCGATGCCACGGCCATCCATGTATGGACTAACAGGCCCGTGTGGCCGCAGGGTGGTCTCAAGCCCACCGGGCATGACGAGATCCCGTCCGAACTCAACTGGGATCTGTGGCAAGGGCCGGCCGAAGCGGACGACTATCATCATGAGTTCCTGCCGTTCAACTGGCGGGGCTGGTGGCGCTATGGCACGGGGGCACTCGGCGACATGGGTTGTCACCTGATCGACCCGGCGTTCAAAACCGTGGGGCTGGGATATCCTTCGGAGGTCGAGTGCAGCATGAGCACCATCTACCAGGTGATGTGGACTCCCCTCGACCATCCCGATAGCTGTCCGGTGAGCTCTTCGGTGAAGATGAAATTCCCGGGCAAACCGGGTAAGCCCGATGTGGCCCTGTACTGGATGGATGGCGGTATTCAACCCGAGCGTCCCGACGAGCTGGATGCCAATGACCGGATGGGTGGTCCCGACGGCGGCGTGATCATCACCGGTACGAAAGGCAAGATGATGTGCGGAACGTACGGCGCCGAACCGACCCTATTGCCGAAATCCCGGATGTCCGAGGCGGCGAGTGTGCCTAAGACGCTGCCGCGCGTTCCGGAGGGCCACTATCACCAATGGGTGAATGCGTGTATCGCGGGTTATGGGAAAAATGAACTGAGCTCGCCCTTCGACTATGCAGGGCCGTTAACGGAGACGATCCTGATGGGTAACCTGGCATTGCGCAGCTATAATCTCAAAGATTCCAGCGGTAAATATCCCGGCCGGAAGAAGCTGTTGTGGGATGCCGCGAATATGAAGATCACGAACTTCGACGAGGCAAATGCGTTTGTGAAGCGGAACTATCGCGCCGGCTGGACGCTGGGTGTGTAAATAATGCGAGAGCCACCTTACGGTGGCTCTTTTTTTATTCCCAAAGCCGGCTCCGCCGGCTTCAATTATTCGTTCAAGAGTTTTGCGAGGTCTAATAGCTCTTTTTGCTTGTAGGCGTTGCGCTCGTCGTCGAAGCATTTGCTGAACTCTTCCAGGGCCGTTTGGATGATCCGGTAGTGGGAGAGCGGTTTGAAATAGGAAGCCACGGGCGGCACGGAAATGCGTTTAAAATAGCTTTCCACGTCCTTATGCGAGAAGACCTGTCCGCTCGTGGGGTCGATGAAGAACTCGATGCGTTGCATCGGGCTCAGCTTCTCGGGGTTCTCGTCGTAATAGGGTTTGATATACGCCAAAACGAACTGGCGCGGGATATTGATGGCTTTTACCGGGATGTCCAGCAGCTCGCTGAGCAGCAGGTAAAGGATGCCGTTAGTGATAGAATTCCCCCTTTTGGTTTCGATGAGCTTGTTGATCATGAACTCTTCGGGGTGCTGGTAGGCGACCTCGGTGCCTTTGAGCCCATAGTAATTGTACAGGATGCTGGTGACCACATGAACCTGTTCGAGGGGGGTGAGATAGCTGTTGAGTTCGAGCCAAATATTGCGGCGTAGTTTCTCGACCTCCTGGAGCACGGGTGTCGTGACCAGTTCCGGGTATTGGAATTTGGCGACCAATAGCGAGGCCGTGAGCAGGTCCTGGTAGCTGCTGTTCTTCCAGTGGGTGAAATCTTCCGTGAGATCGTGGTAATGGAGCTTATGGATGAGAAGCTCGATGCGTTCCTGTACATCGTTGCTGATCGTGTTCTCCCAAAGATTTTCCAAATTGGGAATGATTCCCCGGCCGTAGCTTACGATCTTATTGCTTACGGAATCAAAGACTTCCTGGTCGGGGTCGTCGATCAAATGGAACAACGCTATAATTTCTCTGTTTTCCTGCATGGGGTTTCCGGGCCATCGCCAATACAAAGGTAAGATCGGCGATGTTTATTAGAGTTAAATGGGTTTCTTATCCACAATAAC
>Ga0134126_10008209_pt1 | contig 13132 bp, 7 predicted proteins | sample KB31752_FD_96881 | JGI IMG/M metagenome (GOLD analysis project Ga0134126, IMG submission 96881) | Terrestrial soil microbial communities with excess Nitrogen fertilizer from Kellogg Biological Station, Michigan, USA - KB3-175-2 | ecosystem: Environmental > Terrestrial > Soil > Unclassified ...
GAACAGTGACCGTTCGGTTTCGTAGCAGCGAGCCCTTAGAACTATCGCCCCGTCCATAGCCGCTTCCGTGGCGATGAACTCGGCGAGCGTGGTCTTTCCGATGCCCGCTTCTCCAACGATCATGAGCAGGGAAGGTTCACCGCCTGCGGCCTGGCGCCACGCGTGCCGCAAGCTGCGTATTTCGGTGGATCGCCCGGCAAGCATCGGCCTGTCATAGCCGGCCTGCGGCCGGGCAGCGGCCGCGTCGGCTGGTGTCGGCTCGGCAGGCCTTTCGCGCAGTAGCGCCAGGTGCAACTCCCGTGTCTGCGGCGCGGGGTCGGCTCCGAGTTCGTCCGACAGCCGATCGCGAAGAGCCGCGTAAGCCGCAAGCGCCTTGCCTGCCTCGCCGGCCGCCGAGGCCGACGTCATGAACCAGCGATGCGCTTCCTCGTCGAGCGGGTCCGCCATCATCGCCAGTTCGGCGTAGTCCATCGCCGACCGCGTGGCCCCGGTGCGGAGAGCTGCCCTGGCGGCGGTCACGCGAGCCCGCCGCAGCAGCACCCGCACCTCGTCCCTGGCTGGGTCGGCCCAGCTGGCATAGGGTTCGTCGGTAAGCGCCCCGCCTGCGGACAACAGCGAGAGAGCCCGGTCGGTAGCTGCCAAGGCGACAGCCGGCGCAGCCGAGACCTGGCGTTCGGCGCGATCGCATAGCTGAGCCGCTTCGTCGATATCGACGCTGACCAGCGGACCCCCAGCTAGCTGGTAGGCCTGCTTGCCGCCGAGGATCGCGTTGGGGCCGAGCACGGCTCTCAGCCTGGACACGAGCGTCGCGATGTTCTGCTCCGCCGCCGCCGGCGGTGCGTCGTCCCACAGCGCGGCCACGATCCGGTCGATCGGCACAAGTCGCGGCCGTTCGACAGCGAGCAGCTTGAGCAGCGTCCTTGACTTGCGGCTGCCAACCCGCTCAGCGGCCAAGACGACACCATCGCAGCTCACACCGAACGCGCCAGCCAGACGCAGCCGTACCCGCGAAGGACCGTGTCCCCGCTCGCCTCCGGACGCCGGCAAGGCGCCCTTCAGCTCACGGGAATCCGCACCCTGGCTGGGCATGAGGACTTCTTACTGCCACGGGCAGCAGTGCGCAAGATTGACGTTCTGGACGCGCCGCCAGCTCGCAGTCAGGGCGTTTGGCGCGTCTCGTGGAGTAGGGCGGTGCTTACTTCATCGGCGACTGCCTGGTGATACATGATCGGTTCCGCGCCTGCCAGGCTGGCGAATGTCGGCGACAGGAGCTCAAGCACCTTCTCGGGTGCCACCCACCTGATTGTCGCCTTTGCCGATAGTTTCGTGTACGCCTCGATCGTGGCCAGGTCGGCGAGGGGGGCATCGGCTGCGAAGAAGACGATCGCTGGCCTGGTGACTGCGGCGCCGCTGCGCCGGAATGCGGCCAGGTCCCTGGTCATCGCCCGGTCGATGCCGGTCAGCACCCGGGACAGGTCGCTGCCCTCCGTTCGCTGCCTCATGTCGCGCCGGGAAAGCTGCCCGGCCGGGCGGAAGTTGTCTCTGGTCAGGTCCGCGGCTACCTGAGCCGCCCTGACGTGGTACGCGATCTGAGTTATCTCCGCAAGCTTGCTGTCCAGGTTGAGCAGCATCCTCCGTCCTTGACGCCAGTCGGCCTGGCTGCCGGTGTCTTCGTCGCTGCTGAGCACTAGGTATACGACGCCGACCGGTCGCGGTTTGGTGGTGTCGCCTGCCACCCGGCGGCCGGTTGCTGCCAGCGCCACCTGGCCGGCGCGCCGCTGCAGGACAGGGATCCGGTGTCGTCTGGGAACCTGATCGGACGCGCGCGGTTGGGTCCTGCGTTGGGCGATCGCGACCATCGTCTCCGGCGGACCGACGAGGTCATCGGAATCCCAGCGGGCCAAGGTGTGCGGCAAGACGATGAGGTCATCGCGTGGCGGGCTGCCCGAGTCCGGAACCGTTGCCGCGGCGCTGACATCAGATCCGCTCTCGGCCTCGTCTTCGGCGCAGCGCGATTCTCCGCTCGCGAGCGTCACGTCTTGCGGCCTGAGATCATCGATCTGGCCGGTGGTGAGCCCGGCTCGATGTGATGTAGCGAAATCCCGCATGAGCTGGTCAGCTTGGCGCAGCAACTCGCCGACCAGATCGTCGCGCTGCCAGCTCCCTTTCGGCGCCAGGACGATCCGCGCCCAAGCGGCTTGCTCGTCCGCCGTCATCGCATCTGTCTGGCGATCATCGACGCTCGCGATGCCCAGGCAGTCGAGCGGCAAGGCCGCGATGACTTCGTCATCCGCGCACGCCAGCAGCAGCCTGCGCACGGCCTCGGCCGATTTATGCACGATCACCAGCGCGAAATAGCTGCGCCCCGCTACTCCGCCGTGGCGGGTGAGTTCGCGTACGAGGCGGCGCACGGCGTCGGCAGGCGTGGCATCGGGGTCAGGAATCGGTCCTACATCGACGAATCGCAGGTCGATGAAGTCGCTGAGCGCGGGTGAGGTGACAATGCGGGTCGCGGTCTGGGCTACTACCGAGTCCACAAAAGCAGCTCGGTCAGAATAGCTGCCGACGACCATCAGGCAACCTTCGGAATCCGGTTCGGGATGCGGACCTTCCTGCGCGTTCGTCATAGCGTGGTTCCGCTCGGCAGTCCGGTCGGATTGCCAAGTGGGTTCGGCGGCGACGAGCCGTTGCTTGACGGGTTCGCGCTGCCGGGTCCGCCGCCCGCGGGACCGCCAGCACCCGGATGCCTGGAAAGTGAGGACTGCACCTCCTTGCTCCATTGTCCGAGGGCAAGATCGAGTATTTTCTTCATCTCGCTGGCGACGTACTCGTTCGCGTGCCTGCCCAGGTCGACCTCCCTGGTGCGCATGTCTTCTTCGACCTGCACATGCGCCTTCAGCTTGCCGGCTTCGATCGACCTGTAATCCTCTCTCTCCGTGATCCTTGCCTGCGACTCGCCCTCCTGAAGGCGCCGCCGCTCCGCGCGCTCTAGTTTTACCTCGTCGACCTTCTCGTCATCCCTGGACTTGAGCGCGCTTTCATAGGCTGACAATGGACCGAGGTTCAGCAGGAACTTCACCGAGACCGGCAAGATCTCGATCAGGAAGAACAACAAGAGCACCGCGATACGCGCGGCATTCAGGCTTGAGTTATGGGCACTGGCCGCTGACAGCGCCTGCAGTTGCGCGAGAATGCCGGTGTTCTGGTTGTCGGCGTTGGTTCCGGCTTCGATGGTCTTCCTGAGATAGGTCTCTAGCTGGGCGTATCGCCTCTTGAGCGCTGGCAGGGTCTGCCGTGCCTGAGCTTGGTACTTGGCTAGGTCGTTCGTCGCAGAGGACCGGACGGCTTTCTGGGCTTTGGCCAGGGCTGTTTTGGCCGATGCGAGTTCTCCGGCGAGCTGGTTGTAATTCGCGAGCGCGGCGTTGTACAACTGCTCCTTGGCTCTGGATATCGGCCCTGGGCCAGGAATACCGGAATTTCCGTCGCAATGCGGCCCGACACCGTACAGTTCGCACTGCCACGCTTCCCGTGCCCTGATTGCCGCCGACTGCGCGGCCTGCACCTGGGGGGTCAAGGTGTTGACCAGATGCTGGGCTTGCTGCAGCTGCGGGTTCGTCACCGTCACAGGCAGATGACCAGCCAGGATGGAATCATCCGACCGGATCTGCGTTTCCACCTGCCGCGCTTCCCTTGCCTTGCTACTGTTCGCCACCAGCTTGGCCTGCTGCGCGGACGTCTGCTGGTGAATTACGAACAGCTCTTCGTTGATGTCGCTGGCGAATACGCGCAGTACAAGGGGTGTGGATATGACCAGCGCGAGCACGACGGCCATCGCGAACCTGGGCAGGAATATCCAAAACAGTCGCCACTTTTCGCGAATGGAACCCATGCTGAGCACGAGGAACCGGTCGAGATTGAGTATGATGGTTCCCCAGATCAGGCCGAATGGTACAGCCCAGAACAGCGGTTCATGCACGCCGTCGTACAGCGCGAACGTCATGGAAATAACCGCGATGCCTGACGTAGTCAAAAGAACGCCAGCCATCTGAATGAACTTAGCCCGCTCTTGCGGGAACTCCTCCAGTAGTTCTGCGTTGCCACCGCCAAGGCGAACCATAAGATCGCCAAGGCGGAACCGTCTGGTCAGCCCGCCTGAGCTCATGCTCATCTCAAACCCCCAGTTTCGCCTGCCGAAGCGCGGCTCCGTACTCAGACCCCGCTGTCAGGATCATGTTCTTCAGCGTGTTAGACACGTCGATGACTGCCTCGTCGATGCGCGGCGCAGGCACTGGTGCGAGCCCCTGTGGCACAAGCTTCTCGACGAGTTCGAATGTGGACGGCGATGGTATGCGGGGCATGTCGATCGCGCCGATCTTCAGGTGCGGACGCCCGGTGAGCATCGCCGCTATCGGTGCCAGAGAGAACGCGTCGATCGCCGGGACTTGCGGCCTAGGCAGGAAATTGAGGTCGACCTTGAATTCCGGTAGCTCGTAGAGCAGCAGATCGCCAAGACTTAGGTTCGTCGTCACGTAGCGATTGCGTATCTCGATCGACACCGGTCCTGACACGTCCGGGCGAAATCCGAATCCTTGCGGATGGCTGGCGAGGTCGACTGGCTGGCGGCTGTTATTTCCAAATATAATGGTGACTTCTGAAGCCTTGTTGATTGCCCATTCGATCCTTGCGTCCTGGCCACGGAGGATGGCATGGCTGACCAGCCGCGCGGCTAGTATCTCCGGAACCTTGATCAGCGGCTGCACGGCCTGGTACAGATATTCGTACAGCTCCTTGGCCGACGGGCGCTGCCCTGGATCATCGGACAGAGCCTTGGTAACCAAAGCCACGCCGGCCGCATCGAGTTCACCGGAAAACCTGGACGGCGCCCTGACCGTGCCCGCGCCCTTGCCAGGCGTGAGACAGCGCAAGATGGCCAGCGCCAGTTTGTAGGTGTCTGATCTCTTGTCCTGCAAGCGCGCCGGCTGACCGGGCGCCAGTGCGATCGGGCACTCGGGCGGATCCCAGTAGGGGGTCGAGAACTGTTGCCTGTTCTTGTCGCCCAGGGCGGCCGCGCCGTCGCAGTCGAGCAGCATTAGCCTGGGCGGGTTCAGCGCGAAAACAGCGTTCTTGAAACTCACGTCCCCGAAAACCCAGCCAAGTTTGTGAAGCCGCCCGATCGCGTAAATCAGATGGGCGAGCACCAGCAGTCGCTCGGCATGATCGACCTCGCCGAGGTTCACCTTGGCCGCGTTTCGTTGCTCAGCGGTGGTGATGAGCCAGGCTAGATCCCTGGGCTTCTTGGTCGCTTTGGCCGGATCACCGGTCTGGTCCGCGAGTTCGCAGAAGAAATCGGCGGGAATGAGCGGCATGAGCAGCCCGCTGATTTTCCCGCCATCTTTGACGAGCGCCCGCGGCCACGTTCCGCGTGAGTCCAGTTCGGCTCGGTCAGCCTGGTCCAGGCTCTCACGGAAATCCACGGCTTTTTTGGCTGATTGAGCCTGCTCGGCTTCATTGGACGTGAACTCCTTGTAGGCGAGCGGCGTTGGATCCTTCGGCAATTGATACTTCTCGACGCGGTACACCTTGCCGAAGCCGCCTTGCGCCAGGAAAGCCAGCGGCTCGATGTCAGCCTTGTTGACAGTCGTCGTCATCCGCGTCACCCCCGGCGGGCCAGATGCCGATGACCGTTCGGTCATCCACGTGGGCCTTCCTGGCAAAGCCGACCTGGGCGGCGAACGTGATCGCGTCTGGCGGTCGCATCCACCAGTCAGCGAGCACCTCCTGGACCTCGCTGCTCCACTTCAGCGGGTTCGAGACACCGTCCGACATGACGAAGAGCGCCCCGCCGTCAAGCTGGAACTCACGGTGTGAGCACGCACCATCGGCCGACGGCATCGGCCTGACCGCGCTTGAGTGGTAGAAGTCCTCGGGCTCTTCTTCTGACGTCGTGGTGAGCAGCGCCCACTTCCTGTCGGCGCTTAGGTGCCACACCGTGGAGTCGCCGATCCAGGCGGCCGACCCTGCCCACTTACCTGCCTCCCGATGCACGGCCACGGCGACGGCCGTCGTCGCCATGCCATCGCCGATGGCGTCGGAGTCTTCTGTAGCCAGCACCTCATCGGCAGCTTTGCGAAGCTGATCGTTGGCGCTGGCGAACGCCTCTGGCCAGGGGACTCCGTCGGCGCCAAGGTCGGCAAGGCAGCGGCTGACGAGCACCGCGGCTTCATCGGACCGGCCGAACTGGCCTACTCCATCGCACACCACGGCTACGACACTCGCCTCGCCGTTCATGCCCGGCGCGGCGCGGCGGCTCAGCGCGAAGGCGTCCTGGCGCGACGTTCCGTGCCGGCGGTGCAGCAGTCCCCTGGTCGTCGCGGCCCTGATCAGAATGCCTGGCAAAGCGGCCGCGCTCAGTTCGAGGTCGGCGGGCCCGCTGCGGCTGCCTGGAGCGCCGTCGGGTAGTTCGAGCGCCGCGCGTCCTGGGTTGCCGATCGAATAGAAGACCTCCCTCATCACACGTAGTCGGGGTCGTACGAGGAGTCGCCCTGGACGATGCCCGACCCAAGCGCTGGTGCCGTCTGAGTCACTACCGGCTGGCCTGACCCGGCGGTGCGTCCCGCTGTCACCACCGTGTTCATGATGATCTCGAGGATCCCCTTCAGCGCGTCCTCAACCGAGGTGTTCCTTGAGTGGTACCACTTGCCGCGATCCTTGGGGTAGGCGAGTTGCGCGAGAACGCTCTCCTTAGCGGCCCTGAATCCGAACGGCACGAAGATAGGATGTGCCTTCATCCCGACGCCTGCCTGATGGTCATACGTCAGGGTCTGCGAATACGTCCGATGCCAGTCGCGGTCGTTTGGCTCCCCGTCGGTCAGGAAGAAGGCACACGGCCGGTACACCTTGTATCCCTGCCCCTTTAGACTGGCGCTGTCCCTGGCGATGGCATCGGCCAGGCAGCGGAACGCCGCGCCATAGTTGGTGCCCCCCTCGATGCTGAGCGTCGGGACCCGGTTCTGGTGGCTCATCTGATTCATCGGCATTACCACCTTGGCCGTGTCCGAGAAGGTCATGACGCAGATCTGCGCCACGTCGTCGACGAGCGGCTCGGCGACGATCGCCTGGCGGAGCCGCTCCACTCCGTCGTTGAGCGCCGCGATGTCGCCGGTCATCGATGCCGAGACGTCGCAGATTAGATAGAACGGCATCACTAGCTGGCCCTGCTCCACACCGGTCCGCTCGCGTACCCCGTACTCGCTCATATTCATCCTCATGATTCTTGCGTGATCTTCGCGTTGTCCCTGTTAGCAAAGATAATGCACCTGAAGCTATGATGTTGTCATCCAAATATAAGCCATCTGCGATTAGAGCATCAAACTCGGCAGAAGGCATAGCTATCACTACTCTAATGTCACCGAATTTCGCAAGCCTAAAAAGGCGACAATCTTTTAAAAAGATGGCAAAAACGCGACATCTGACTATTGCGGTTATGTCGCCGATGCCTTTGCCTGCGAGGTTAGGGAGTGCATGTTCCTGTGGACGTCAGCCCGGTGGTTGGGTCGTCGCACCGTAGGTGGGCTACTCGAGCCGAGATCGGCGGTGAGAAGTTGGCCGAGTCCCAATGCGATGATGTGCCGCCGCAGCCGACGTGGGCATTGTAAGTTCCGCCGTGCGGGAGCAAGTAGCTGTAGGTGACGGTGGGGCCGGTCGCGTGAGTGGCGCCCGCAGTGGCCGGTCCGAGGTGAGCGTATCCGGAGTCCTTTTGGCCGGTGGACGCGGCGATCCAGATAGCGATGACCGGCCGGCCCGATTCGCAGGTGGCGGAGCCGCGGATGAGGGAGCCTTGGGCACCGGTGGTCTGGGGGTCGTCAAGCGCGATGGCGATCAGGGCGGCGACGATTACGGAAAGGCCCACCGCGGCGATCCACCGAGCACGGCGCGACGGGCCGCGCTGGAATCGGCTGCCGTCCAGCCCGTCCGCGCTGACGTCGCCTGGCGGAGCGCCGTTGCCGCGGGTCGACCGCGTGCTGCTTGCGTCAGCAACGGCACCGAAGGCCTCGTGTGCGGTGGCGGCTCGCTGCTTGTTGTATCGGTTCAGTTCGGCCAGGTCTTCGGCGAGGCGCCAGGCCCGGCGCGCTTCGTCGGCGGTGGCACCGAGCGCCTGCGCGATCGTCGCGGCCGCGCGCGGACTCGGTGCCTTGCGTCCGCGCAGTACCTCGCTGATGTGGCTGGCCGACAGATTCGTCCGGCCGGCGAGCTGGCCGACCGTCTGCCGGTTCCCGTGCCGCAGCTTCTTGAACAGGTCGACCAGGTCTCTGGCCGGGCCAGGCGGCAGTCCAGGCTCACCACGGTGATCGTGTGTCATGTGCCCCGGATCCGTCCTGACCGGCCGCGTCGATCTCAGCCACGATGCGTTTTGCCTGCGCAGGTTCGGCCCATACCAGCGCCAAGCACGCCTGATACGCGGCATCGGCAAAGCGCGCGCTATCGGGGAGGAGTTGCTTGAGCGCATCGACCGCGCCCTTCGATGCCAACGTGTCGGCGAGTTGGGCGATCAACTCGTTCTGCTCGACGACTACGGACCTGGCCATCTGGATCGCGTCCTGGTAATTGCCGTTCCCCACCATCATCTCGATGATCACCGCTTGGAGCCTGGCCCGCTCGTGGCCCTGCGGGATCTGGCTCACCAGAGCGTAAGCCTCAGTCAAGTACTCCCTGGTGCGGGTGCGACGGTCCTCGGCGGGGGTGGTGGCGAGCAAGGCGAGCCCGGCAGCTCGCCACCAGACATGCGCAATGGAGTCGACAATGCGTTCCGCGGCGGCACGGTCGTCCGCTTCGGTCAAGGCTGCCGCCGACTTCGCCGCCGCGAACTTCACCTGTCCGGCCCGGTAGGCGCTGAGAGCAACGTCGTCCGCGACCTGGCAGGCGCGCCTGATGTCGCCGAGTTCAGCCGAGCACACGCCGATCTGGCTGAGCAGGAAGTCGTGCTGACCTTGTGCGTCGAGGCTAAGCGCCAGATCGTGGGCCTGGGCCAGCGTCGCGGGCCATGACTGTTCGGCGCCGATGCTGGCTTGTGCGGTGGCGATCTCGATCAGCGCGAGCACCACCATGTCGTTGCCTTCGCCGGCGCTCAGCTGCGTGGCCCCGTCGACAAGTATCGCGGCCGCACGATCGCGGTGACCTTGCTCGGCCAAGGTCAGCGCGATTTCACGCCAGGCTCGCTGGCGGTCTCGAAGTCCGCTGATCTGCCCCGCCGTCGCAAGAGCCGCGCTGAGGTCAGAAGCTTCGGCCTGGCGCGCGGCCATGACCACGGCCATCCGGTCGGCCGCTGCACCGATGCTGTCGCGATCGGCGACCTTTGCCGCGCGCACGTACTGGCCAAGCTCTACGTGAGCACAGGCGAGTTCGGAGATCAGGTTGGGCGACAACAAGAGGTGACTGGCTTTGTCTACCTTGCGCAAGAGCTTGCGCGCTTGCTCTGGCTGCCCATCATTGGCGAGTTGCCGCGCGACCTGCAGGCCGGCCAGCACCCCGTGCTCAGCGGCGTTCCTCAGCGTTCCTTCTTCGTCGTCATCCGCGTCTTCGGCTCGCAACGCGTCCTTGAGCAAGGTGCTCACCGTCTTGGTGGCCCCATCGAGATCACCGATCGCGACCTGAGCGAACGCCATAGCTCGGCGGGCGAGCGCGAGCCACTCTCCACGCAGTCCCCTGGCGCGCCGTCGTGCCAGCCGCAAGGTAACGCGGGCGCCGTCGAAGTCGCCGGCCCCGGCCTGGATGGCCGCCGCACCGGCGAGCGCTACTGGCCGAAGTCCGCGCTCAGGTTCTGGCGCGGGCTCTCGCAGCAGGTCGGCGAAGGTGTCCCTGGCGCCGGCCGCGTCCCCGGCCTCGTCTTGCGCCAGGCCAAGCCGCCGGAGTTCATCGGTCAGGAACCACGGATCGCTTTCCGCGTCACGTATAGCCCGCCGCGCCAGCTCAAATGTGCCGGCCGCCGCCGGTGAGCCCGCTGCGTGCTGCGCGATCCCGATCTCGGCCAGAGTTATCCAGCGGTCGTGGTGTCCAGCCAATCCGGCCAGCCGCAGCGCCTCATCGAACATCGATTGTCGCTGTGGTTCCGGTTGTGCGACGGCGACTTCGGCGAGCAGTTGGGCCTGGCCATCGGCGTCCTTCGCGGCGAGTGCCATTTCCCGCGCTTCCTCGGCTACGTCAGCGCCGCAAGCCGATGCTGTGCACAGCCAGGCGAGCGTGCTCGCGCGCCAGCTTGGCTGGGCGATGGATCTGGCTATCCGCAGCGCGGCGTCGGCGTCACCTGACCGGCCCGCCTCGCGGGCAATGGCGGACAGCGCTCCCGCCTGCTCGTCAGGCCGCAGCACCCTATGTGCCAACTCGGCGGCGGTTCCAGGCTCCCCGGCCGCGACGAGTGCCAGGCCGATACGGCGCACCGCGCGATGGCGGTCGGGGTAGCTCGGCAGGTCCAGGCGCTCAAGCGTCCGCACCGCGACTTCTATCTGACCAGCCTGGACCTGCGCGGTGGCCAAAGCCTCCAGCGCCTCTCCCAGGTCATAGGAATCAAGGTCGGTGATGATCTGCTCGCACTGCTCAAGCCTGCCCGCGCCAGCCAGTTCGACCGCGATCGTGCTTCGCGCTGAGCTCGGGTCAGGCAATGACTCGGCTACGGCGACCGCGCGGGCGAACGCTGCGTCGGCCGTCTCGTTGTCCCCGCAAGCCGCCTTGGCACCGGCCACCTGTGCGAGGTTCTTGGCCAGCTTGTCCTGGTCGGACTGCGGCCTGGCCAGGCCGTCAGCGGCGCGCGCAGCCGCGAGCCGCGCGGCGTCCTCGTGGCCGGCCGCGGCCGCTGCCTTCGCGGCCTGGGTGAGCACGGATACTCGACTGGCGTCGGCGAGCCTGATCGACTCAGCGACGGCAGGGACGAGGCCGTACCGGCCAGCCTTGATCAGCTCGCGGCAAAGGTCGACGCGGTCGTTCTCATCGAGTAGTTGCATTTGGAGTGCGCAAAACGCTTCCTCGTTGATGTCGGCCGCATGCCGCAGCAACGCGACCGCGCGCCTTCCGGCGCGTGCGCCAAGCTCTGGCAAGTCCTTGCGCAGCAACTCGGTCAGGAGTTCCCTGGCGGCGTCGTGGGATCCCGACGCGTGCTGCTCCCAGGCCATGACCAGGTACCAGCACGCGGTCTGGCCGGGTGCGCGAGAATCCGCCAGCGCGCGCGCACCGACGATGTCGCCTGCCCGCATCGCCGCGAGCGGGGTCCGCTCGGCCAGCTTGTCCGCCCAGACCGGCCTGGCCAGCGTAAACGCCGCCATCTCGGGGACCCGGTTAAAGGTCACGGCTTGCGTGAGCGCGATGTCGATCGTCTCGAGCGGGCTGATTCCGCGCTGGCTGTTGCCCAGCCCCGCTGACTCATCTGCCTGCGCCCGCAGGAACAGGCCGGATCGCGCGAAGGCGAACAGGCCGTCAACATCCTGCCGGTCCGCGAGCGTGCTTGGCAGCAGCGAAAGTCCCTGGCGCAGCAGCTCTGGATGTCTCCAGGCGCCCGCCCCGTCCGCACTGCCGGGTTCGGTCAGAAACATCGCGCGGAACGCCTGAATCATCAGGGTAAGCCATCGATCGCCAAGGCTGCGCACCTCGGCGATCGCGCTAGTTGAGCTCGCCACGGAGGAAATCTTCAAAGCTGGCGTGATAGATACGGTAGGCGCGCTGCGGCATGCCACGATGGAGTGAGTAAACCGGCTCGATGAACGCGCGCCAATCGCGCAGCGTAGCCTTGATCCGCGCGATGTCGTCGATTCCCGATATCGCGGCGATAGCGTCAGCGGTTACCGGGCCGCGCTGTAGCACAAGGAAGGCGGTAAGAACAGGAAGCCGGAAGGCGAACCAGGTCTCTTCGTCCTTATCGCGCATCCGCTCTAGATGGTCCGCGTAGTAGCGCTTGAGTCCTTGCGGCAGGGCTTCGAGTTCTCGGTCGCGCAGTTCGCCGCTTTGGATCGCGAGCAGCACCTGACTCAGGTACATGAAGTTGCCTTCGCTGCGCGCCGCGAGCTTGTTCACGAAATCCTCGACGCTGTAGCGCCATCGAGCCATGTACTCGGCGACGCCTTTCTTGGACGGCCACGAGCGCAGATACTCCCGGATGTCGTCCATGTTCTCATCGCCCAGATGGTCGACCGCGATCGTCAGCTGCTCGCAGTCCGCCGTGATCCTCGGTGGCTGCATCGTTCCGTCGGCGCCTCCCTTCGGCCGGGATGTGACCAGGAAGATGACCCCGGGGGGAATGGTCGATGGGAGGCACAGCGGATTCGTGCCTGGAAGCTGCGCCGACGCATCGGCCTCATCGAGCGCATCGACGACGATGACGAGCTTGTCGCGGCCACCGCGACCGGCGCGCCCGGTGATCTCCGTGAGCAGTTCGGTCAGATACCCGCCGTTGTCGAGCGCGCGTGATGGCAGCGTGACATAGCCGAGGTCATAAGCCGCGATCAGCCGCGCGCATACGTTCCCGAGAAATTCCTGCGGCTTCACTATCCCGTCGGCGCGGCTGTTGAAGTGATGGACGTATTTCTTATCCATCACCAGGTTGGCCGCCAGCGCGGTCTTACCGACGCCAGGCTGGGCAAGCACGTGGCAGTAGGCGCGGTCGCGCGCGGCGATGACTTCATCGATTTGCCGAAGAAGAGCGCGCCTGCCGACGAATTCCGCCGTGTGCCTGACGAAGATCGACGTCTGGTCGTAGAAATAGATGCGCAGTCCAGGCGGCAGAAGGCCGACGGGAAGCTTGCCGAGTAGTCTCCTCGTGCTCGCCAGATCCCGGCGAGCCTGGGCCAGGCTCTGCGAGAGCACGTCGAGGCTCGCCTTTCCCGAGCCGGAGTTCGGGGCTCCGGCCTTAGCGACCGTCTTGACTGGCCGCCGTGCGCGCAGTTCGCCAAGCCAGCTCGCGATCTCGCTTGCCTCGATCTCGCTTTCGAAGTACTCGAGCAGTGTCGCCGACTCCTCGGTGAAGTCACGCGGCTGCGGCGAGTCTCGCAACGCGGCCAGCCAGCGGTTCCCGATCAACTTGCAGTCGGGTTCGGCGTCGCGCGTCACGACGCGGGCGAACTGCGCTGCGACGGTCGGCTCGCTCGGCAGC
>Ga0134126_10008211_pt1 | contig 13131 bp, 11 predicted proteins | sample KB31752_FD_96881 | JGI IMG/M metagenome (GOLD analysis project Ga0134126, IMG submission 96881) | Terrestrial soil microbial communities with excess Nitrogen fertilizer from Kellogg Biological Station, Michigan, USA - KB3-175-2 | ecosystem: Environmental > Terrestrial > Soil > Unclassified ...
AGCATTGCCGATGGCGGGGTATTCAATGGCAAGGAGCAGATTGTGAAAAGCATTACGGACGCGAGATGTGTGGTCAACAGCTTCTCGTTATCCGATTTTTCCTATATGTGGCTCGACAAAGACACGGTCGTCATGACCTACACGGGGACGCAGGACGCGACTTGCGACGGCAAAAAGCAAGGGGGAAAGGTTTTCGCCACGTCGATCTGGCAGAAGAAAAGCGGCAAATGGTTGTCACCATTTCACCAGGAAACCGAAGCAGGGGGCATGTAGATGGTGACGAAAATTTCCTCCACGTTCAGACGGAACTGTTTAAATCAAAGCTTTAGCACTCAAAACACTTTGTGGAGTCAATAAGGGTCCTACCCAATCAGTGATCGTAAGGATGCTTACTTCTCCCGCGGGTGTGGCACGAAAGATTCCCGTAATACGCACCATGAGGGGAGCATACTCCACGGCAAAACAGGTCGGTTCCATCCAAAAGCGGCATCGTCGCTGGGGATGCTAATGGCGGACGTCGCCTACGTTCGACGACGCATGCGAGCTTTAGGCCGCGCCCCTCCTTGCCAGCGTCTGTCGAGTCAAACTCCGTCAAGAATCCCCGGATTGCAAACATGCCAAAGGCAGCAGAAATGATTCTTTTGAGTGAGAACCGTTGACTAATGTTCCCGGAAAAGGCGACAACGAGGTCGCGATCTGGTCAATTTTGACCAGTCTTTCTTCTCCGAGAAACTGATACTGAAGGCGGAAGATTGCTGCCCGCGAGAAAACAATTTAAAAAGTGCGCGAAATGAACAGACATTACCCATCTTGAATCAACACTAACGAGCTCTAATCGTTTGCGAAATCACCTTCGCCACGCAGCTTCGAGCAACCCTGAGACAATTGATGTCAGAACCAGAGACAGTACCTTCGACCAGAATCCTCGAACTTGGTAAGCGGGATCCCGTCGTGCCGCATCAGGTGCCTGCCGCACCGATTCGCCCGCGCCCTCGTGCCGGGCTGCCGAGTCGGATCGCCGTTATCGGCAATTACCTTCCCCGCCAGTGCGGCATCGCCACCTTTACTACTGATTTGTGCGAAGCAATTTGCGGGGAGTATGGCGCAGCACGACTGTCGGCGGTGCCGGTGAACGATACGGAATCGGGCTACGCATACCCTGCAAGGGTGAGACTCGCCCTTCAGCAGGACGATCTATCGTCGTACGAGCAAGCGGCTGACTTTCTGAATTTCACCAATTTTGACTTGGCATGCCTGCAGCACGAGTACGGAATCTTCGGGGGACCGGCTGGTGGTCACATCTTGAGTCTGCTTCGTCGGCTCAAGATGCCGGTCATAACTACTCTTCATACTGTGCTTCGGGAACCGAATCCCGATCAACGGCTGGTGATGGAAGAAATCGCGGCAATATCAGATCGTCTGATCGTGATGAGTCAGCTCTCATCCCAGTTTCTGCAAGAAATCTTCAAGGTGCCGGACAGCAAGATCGACATCGTTCCGCACGGCGTTCCTGATTTGCCATTCCTCGATCCGAATTTTTATAAGGACCGCTTTGGCGTCGAGGGGAAGGCGGTCCTGCTGACGTTCGGCCTGCTTTCTCCGAACAAGGGAATCGAAAATGTGATTCAGTCCCTGCCGCAGATCCTGGCGAAGCACAAGAACGTGGTTTACATAGTCGCGGGCGCGACTCACCCTCATATTCTGCGCCGCGAGGGTGATCGCTATCGATCGTACTTGCAGGACCTGGCGAAGGAAGTCGGGGTGGAGTCGAATGTGATCTTCCACAACCGCTTCGTAAGTCCTGAGGAGATGGTGGCATTCATCGGCGCAGCCGATATCTATATCACTCCCTATCGTCATGAGGCCCAAGTGGTTTCGGGGACGCTGGCGTACGCGTTAGGTGCGGGCAAGGCGATCATCTCGACTCCCTATTGGCATGCGATCGAATTACTGGACGATCGCCGTGGGGCGCTGGTCCCTTTTCAAGACTCGGACGCGATTGCGCGAAAAGCAGTCGAACTCCTGGATACTCCCGCAATACGGCACGCTATGCGAAAGCGTGCTTACACCTATGCACGGGACATGGTCTGGCAAAGTGTGGCACAGGGGTACATGGCAAGTTTTGAACAAGCGCGCGCTGACCGAATGCGGCAGCCGCGGGCGATGTTCTCGAATGATTCGCCGGAAAAATGTTTTGAAGAGTTGCCACTGCTTAAGCTCGACCACCTGCACCGGCTGACCGATGAGACCGGCATGCTCCAGCACGCGACCTTTGCTGTGCCCAACTACAGCGAGGGATATTCCACAGACGATAACGCACGCGCTTTGCTTTTAACCGTGCTGGTCGAGCAACTTGGAGGAACCAAGTTTGCGGGAACCAAGAAACTTGCTTCGCGATACCTGGCTTTTCTAGCGCATGCGTTCAATCCGGAGAGCGGAAGGTTCAGGAATTTTCTGACTTACGAACGCAAATGGACCGAGGCCGCGGGCTCGGAAGACTGTCATGGCCGCTCGTTGTGGGCCTTGGGAACGGTCCTGGGAAGATCGAAGAATCAGGCGCTGCGAGGTGCGGCAGGCCGTCTTTTCGAAGCTGCCGTCCCGGCGGCGGTCGCCTTCACCAGCCCCCGCGCGTGGGCATTCGCCTTGCTCGGGATACAGGAATACCTCGACCGCTTTCCAGGGGACCGCGATGCACAACAGACGCGATCGGTCCTGGCAACTCGACTGCTTGAACTCTACGGTTCGAACCAATCTGCGGGGTGGAATTGGTTTGAGGATGTTCTGGCCTATTCAAATGCCAGACTGCCACAAGCGGTTCTGAGTGCTGGCCGTCGCAGCTCGGATACGCTGATGGTATCGGCCGCTCTCGGCGCACTGAGTTGGCTGACTGCTGTACAGCGCTCGCCGGAGAATGATCATTTTGTACCCGTCGGCTCGCAAGGTTTCTATCGCAAGCGAGGCGAGAAGGCCCGCTTCGACCAACAACCTGTGGAAGCCGGAGGAGCGGTTTCTGCATGCCTGGAGGCTTATCGCGCAACCGGGGAGGATCGATGGCTCAAAGAGGCCTGGTCCGCGTTCGACTGGTTCCTGGGGAAAAATGATTTGCAAATTGCACTGTATGATCCCAGCACTGGCGGCTGCCGAGACGGCCTGCACCCCGAGCGGGTAAATGAAAACCAGGGAGCAGAATCGACTTTGGCGTTCTTGATGGCATTGGTCGAAATGCGCCTGCTGGGGGAAGTAAATCATCCGCGATCAAGACGAGATCTATTCATCGCCCGCAACAAAAATCTTGAGACAGCAAACGTACTGTGAAATGTTTTGCGTGAAATGCTTATGAGCGTTGCCATAACAACTCGTTACGAACCTCTTCTGCTTCGGCATCCCGGTAATCCGATCCTGACCGCGAAGGATTGGCCTTACTCGATCAACAGCGTCTTTAACGCAGGGGCAACATTGTTGACCGATGGTTCGACCCTGCTGCTGTGCCGGGTTGAGGACCGACGCGGCATATCCCACCTTTGTGCAGCCCGCTCTCGGAACGGCGTGGACAGCTGGGAAATTGACAGCGAGCCAACCTTGCTTTCGAGCCCGCAAGAATATCCCGAAGAGCTCTGGGGTATCGAAGATCCTCGCATCACGTTTGTGCCTGAACTGCAGCAGTACGCAATCACATACACATCGTATTCGCGTGGTGGGCCAGGAGTTTCGCTGGCTCTGACCAGGGACTTTCGCAGTTTCGAGCGTTACGGCGTGATCATGTCACCCGATGATAAGGACTCCGCTCTGTTGCCGCGAAGAATCGATGGGTATTGGGCACTCATTCATCGACCCATGACTCCACTCGGCTCGCACATGTGGATCTCCTATTCTCCCGACCTGCGTCACTGGGGCAGGCATAGGTTGATATTGGAAGCTCGCCGGGGCGCCTGGTGGGATGCAAATAAGATTGGTTTGTCGCCGCCGCCGATCGAGACCGATAGGGGATGGCTGGTGCTCTATCACGGAGTACGGCACACGCCTTCGGGCTGCTTGTATAGATTGGGTCTCGCATTGTTCGAGCTTGAAAATCCGGAAAAGTGCTTGCTGCGTGGAGATTCCTGGATCTTTGGGCCAGAGGCCGAATACGAGCGTCAGGGGGATGTTAAGGATGTTGTGTTTCCCTGCGGTTATACGATGGACGCCGATGGCGACGGCATCAATATTTATTACGGCGCTGCGGACTGCTCGATTGCCCTGGCTCGCAGCAGCGTTCGCACCCTGCTGAACTGGTTGGACGGAAATGGAAGCAACGAGCGCCGGCGAGAACAGGACCGATGAAACTGCTACTCCGCATGTTTAAGTTCGCGTTTTGTTGTCATCACCGTCACTTGAGCCGGGTGTTCACAATCCAGAAACGGACCTACAAGGTCTGCCTGAATTGTGGGCAGGAATTTGTATTGCCAGATCCCTATCGCACGCCGCCGCCCAGCGCTGGTGGTTATGACCGCGCACCGCTGAAGCGATTAGGCATACTGACATTTCGTTGATTTAACAAGGGCGCTCAATCTTGGGTCCCCTTCATTCTTATGCATGTGAGCTGTCTTGCTCAGACACGAGAGCTGGCGCCTGTCATTCTTGTTTCTGCTGAGTGTGCAATTGGGCCGCGACCGCCGATTCGTGGCTCTCATTCTTAGGTCGCTGCAGGTCGACCCAGTCAACGCCCGCAAAACGACCACATCCAGCTAATCGGCATTCTTCATCCGTGTGTTGCCACCACCTTTCCGGCAAACACGATTCGGACAGCCTGAAAACTAGTCTTGAAGCTGATCGCGCCAACCGAGATCGGTAACCAGGTAACACGGCAGACATCTGCCTGAAGGAGCACCGTGAAAACAATGCTTTTGTTAGCAGCCGGACTTACTCTGAGCTTGAGTGCATTTACTCAAACTAATTCTCAAACAAACCTGGTGGTTGAGCCTATGGCCCACACGCCTACCTTCCGGGTCACCGTAATCAGCCGCAGCGTGCAAGCCGTGAATTACAAACATCGCGGCGGAGCCACCAAGCTGGATTTCGCGGGCACGGACCTGATGCCCGCAGCAAACGGCCAGGCCAAAGTTGAAAGCAAGAAGGGCTATATCGAAATCGAAGTCGAGTTTGGCAATTTGCAAAAGCCTACGACTTTCGGCAATGAATATTTGACTTACATTCTTTGGGCAATCTCGCCCGAGGGTCGGGCGGTGAACCTCGGCGAAGTTTTAGTCGGCGATAACCATCGCAGTAAGCTCGACGTCACGACCGACCTTCAGGCCTTTGCGTTAGTGGTCACCGCGGAACCCTATTACGCAGTGCGCCAGCCCAGCAATGTCGTCGTGCTGGAAAACGTAATCCGGGAGGATACCAAGGGCACTACCGAAGCGATGCATACCAAGTATGAACTGCTGGAGCGCGGTGGCTACATTCCGACCGGCTATAAATTCGATCCAGTAATTCTGAACACCGAGTTGCCATTGGAATTCTTTGAAGCGCGCAACGCCGTGCGCATCGCAGAATCCGAGGGGGCCGAACAATATGCCAGCGACAGCTATCAACACGCCGTGCGGTTGATGGACAAAGTCGATGGGTTTGCCACCAGCAGACACGTTGATAGAAAAGCCATGATCGCGGTAGCCCGCGAGGCAGTGCAGACTGCGGAAGATGCTCGCGAAATCACCGTGCGAAAAATCGATGAGGAGCGTCTGGACAACGAACGTCAAGCTGCGGCCAACGCGCAAGCCCAGACCCAAGCGGATGCAGACGACGCAATTCGCAAGAAGGACCAGGCCCAATCTGACCAGGCCCGGGCGGAAATTGCCAAAACTCAGGCTGAGTCGGATACAGCCAATGCCCAAGCGGCTACGCTCGAGGCACAGAACGCAACAGTAAATGCCCAAGCAGCAAAGGCACAGGCCGAATCTGATGCGGTCGATGCTCAAAGCGCGAAAGCCCAGGCTGAATCTGAAACAGCAAAAGCTCAGGCCGACGCAGCGAATGCAAAGGCGGACTCCGACAAAGCGCTGGCCGATAGTCAGGCTTCATCAGCCAATGCACTCTCCGCAGCCCAGGCCGATGCCGAGCAATCTCGACTAGATGCGCTGAAAGCAGAGCAGAGCGCACAACGAGCGGACGCTGAAAAAACCGCCATGCGGACGCGATTGTCCGAGCAGTTGAACACTATCCTTCAGACTCGCGATAGCGCCCGTGGTTTGATCGTCAGCATGTCGGACGTTCTGTTTGATAGCGGGAAATATTCGTTGAAGCCGGGTGCGCGCGAGAAGCTGGCAAAAGTCGCCGGTATTCTGCTGGCCTACCCTGGACTGGACATCGCAGTCGGCGGCTATACGGACAATGTCGGTGGCGACGCGATGAATCAGAAACTGTCTGAGAATCGTGCCGGCTCGGTCCGCGATTACCTGGTGCAACAAGGAGTCGCAACCGGTTCGGTTACGGCCAGAGGTTTCGGCAACAGTCTGGCAGTAGCTTCGAACGATAACGCCGCAGGACGGCAGCAGAACCGAAGGGTTGAGCTTGTCGTATCCGGCGAAGCAATCGGACACCCGGGCAACCCAACTACCGGAAGCTTGCAGTAAGCGATCGCACCAAAGACATTAATGGAGATGAACCCATGAGAATAACCAGAATCATCAGCGCAGCTTCTCTCTCGTTGCTTCTTAGCATCGCTTCAGTCGTCTATGCCCAGGAACCACAAGACGAAAAGCATCGCGCCGATAAGGACAACAAACACGAGCAAGCCAAACCCGACCCACAACATTCCAGCCAACAGCGAAACGACGAGAACAAACAGCAACAACACGCACAACAGCAACAGCGGCAGAACGAAAACAAACAGCAGCAGCATGCACAGCAACGGCAGGATCAGGACAACCGGCAAGAACACGCGCAGCAACAGCAACGTCACGACCAGGACAAGCAACAACAGCATGCACAGCAACAGCAGCAGCGAAACGACGACAACAAACAGCAACAGCATGCGCGGCAGGAGCGCAATGATCAGGACAATCGACAAGAGCACGCCCAGCAGCAGCGGAGCAACGACCGCCCGCAGCGCACCGAGCAGCATCGCGTTGAACAAAGCGCATGGCAGGAGCACCGCTCACAACACTGGGACTCAGACCACCGCTCGTGGCAACAGCGCGGCGGCTACCACGGTTACCGCGTTCCTGATGACCGTTACCGCGGATACTTCGGACCAGACCATGGCTTCCGGATTGGAGTCTTACCTTTTGAGGTGGTCGGTGGATATCCCCGCTTCCAATACAACGGCTACTGGATCAGCGCCGTTGACCCGTGGCCCGAATACTGGGGAGACAATTGGTACGACAACGACGATGTCTATGTCACATACGTGGACAACGGGTATTACATGTACAACCGCAGGTATCCCGACGCCGGGGTGGCGATCAGTATCTCGTTCTAGTGGATCCATTTGGGAGCAGCGCCAACACCGGCTGCTCCCAGATGACGAGTGTCGTGTCTGAATAAGAAAACCAGGAGGCTACATGTTCGGAACCATTGTGATCGTAATTCTGGTATTAGCACTTTTTGGCGCGCTGCCCAGATGGTCACATAGTCGAAATTGGGGCTACTATCCCACCGGAGGAGTGGGGTTGGTCCTGCTGATCGTTGTGCTTTTGTGGGCGACTGGGCGGATTTAGGATCATGCGACAACAGCCTCCACCGCTCGATCGTGCGCCTCATAGTTGGTGGCGGATCGCCACACGCTTCGCAGCGCTGATCGCGGTGGTGCTCCTATGTTGCAGCGGTTTGTCCGCCTACTCCGTTCTGACTCACGAGGAGATCGTGGATCTGGCGTGGGCTGACCAAATTCGGCCCCTGCTGCTGAAGAGGTATCCGGGACTTACAGACGACCAGATTAAAGAGGCGCATGCTTACGCTTATGGCGGTGCCGTCATACAGGACCTCGGTTACTATCCGTTCGGTAGCAAGAATTTTAGCAACCTGGTGCATTATGTTCGCAGCGGAGATTTTGTACGTGAGTTGCTGCTGGAAAGTCAGGATGTAAACGAATATGCATTCGCGCTCGGCGCTCTATCGCACTATGCCTCTGACATCTGCGGCCACCCCGCGGTCAATCAGGCAGTTGCGATTGAGTATCCGAAGCTGAGAGCGAAGTTTGGCAAATCAGTACGTTATGCGGACGACAAAACAGCGCATCTGAAAACCGAATTCGGGTTCGACACCGTACAGGTCGCGAAAAACCGCTACGCCTCGCAGCAATATCATGATTTCATCGGGTTCCAAGTATCGAAACCTCTACTGGAGCGCGTCTTTCCGGTCGTATATGGCGTCGAATTGAAAGAAGTTCTCACCCGTGAAGACCTGGCCGTGGGATCGTATCGTTTCGCGATCAGCCGCCTCATTCCCCAGATGACTCAAGTCGCTCTGCAAACCCATAAGAAAGACTTGATGCGCGAGACTCCGAACTTCGCAAAGCGCAAGTTTCTGTATCGACTTTCGGGTTCCGGTTACGAAAAGGAATGGGGCAAGGACTATGTGAAGCCGGGCGTGGGCACGCGTATCTTATCAAGCTTACTGCGATACGTGCCGAAGGCAGGTCCGTTCAAAGGGCTGGCATTCAATAACCCGACCTCGAAAACGGAGGATCTTTACATCAAGAGCATCAATACCACGGTCGACCAGTATCGCGCTTTTCTCGAACAAGTGCGTACTGACAGCCTTGTGCTTCCCAACTATGATTTGGACAGCGGTCAGCCGACCAAGGCAGCGGAATACTCACTCGCAGATCAAGCTTACGCCAGCTTGCTGGCGAGCTTGTTGGAGCAGAAATTCGCTCTGACCTCTACGGAGCTACGCGATAATATCCTGCAGTTTTATTCGGACCTCTCAGTTCCAATCGACACGGAAAACAAGTCCGGCGATTGGCAGAAACTATTGATCGCGTTAGAGCAGTTAAACACGAAGATCCGGATCACAAAGACTGCCAGTGAGACTGCGCACTGATTACGGTCACGACGCTAAGTTATCGACTTCACATTGGTTCAATTTTCACGGGGGAACAATGGCAGACGAATGGACCGTTAAGGATTTGATTGAAGCGTTGAAAGGGTTTCCGTTGGGGGCAAAGGTCTATTACGAGATGGGGCCAAATGGTCCGGGAATAGTAGGCAAAGCCCAGTACGTCAGGGTTTGGGGCGACGATGAGATGGGTGTTCTACTCGACCGATAGGGCCCTGGTAACTAATCAGGCCAACAAAACCCAACACTCGTTGCAATACTCGCAAGATAGGCTCGAACGATAACTGATGCAACCTAGTCCACAAACTTGGGAACGGCCTTGTTTTCAATTAGGGCCAGATGCCCAGAGCTGAAGTTTCTGCCCAGCGGCTTTGGGGTGCCGTTTCTGAAGCCACATCAATCGGCGGTCAGTGACGGTTAATTTCCACCTGGGCGCCACCGGATCCATTTTTGATTGCTGCGTGCTTTCCAAACCTGCGGTCATAAGTAACCTCTTAGCTTATTGGGTCAGGCTGGCGAGCGCTTTAGCAGGTTTGCTAAGCCGGATTTGTTCTGCGGTAAACGTGCCTCCGCAAGTGCTGCATCGCCAATAATTGGTGGGCCGCGCTAGAGTCTGCCCCACCGGTTGGCAATCAGGGTGTCTTGCCAAGGTTAACTCGTTCCCGCACTCTGGACACTGTTGTCGAGCCATGTAGTTTACTTGTGGCCCCCATTTGTTCGCGCGACGGAATAGGTTTCATCCTCAGACAGTCGGGAGGGATCGCAATAACCTGAACCGCGCAGGCACGCCATGTAATTGCGTTTGTGCTCTACATCTGCCAGGGACTTGGCCTCCGTGGCGGTCAGCGTCGTGTAATCACAACTGTCCTCCGCGGCCGCGCAAGCGGCTACATTGCGCTGGTGCTCAGTTGTTGCGATGTCGGCTGCTTCCTTCGTAGTGAGCTTGGAGCGATCGCACGGGCCCCAGCCGTTTTCGCAACTTCTCAGGTTGTTCTGATGTTCAGCGGCGAGCACATCGAGGGCCTCTGAGGGAGTGAGCCTGGAACGATCGCATGATCCAGTACTGTCCCGGCAATCAGAAACGTTGCGCTGGCGTAGTGACGCTTCGACTTTGCCGAGTTCGACTTGCGTCAGCGATGATCGGTCGCAGTCCCCATACCCGTTCTCGCAGTACTCCAAATTTCTTTGTCGCTGCGCCATCGCCGTTTCGCGAGCCTCAGACTGAGTCAGTTGCGAACGGTCACAGGATCCGATGCCGTCCTTGCAGTTCCCCACATTCTGCTTGTGATCGGCCAACGCCAGGGCTATCACTTCCTGCGGCGTGAGTTTCGAACGATCGCAGGATTGGAAGCTCTCCCTGCAGTCTGAAATATGGCGCCGGTGTTCAGCGAAAGCGACCTGATCAGATTCCAACTGGCTCAAACTGGAGCGATCGCAGCTTTCCCACCCGTTCTTGCAGTCAGCCAGGTTTTGAGCCCGATCGACGCTCTGGCCAAAAAGAAGAATGGGCCAGAAGGACAGGAGCGCGACTTGTGCATACCGCCAGATCCGTGAACTGATTTTCATTGTTCTCGCCTTTTCGGTTCCAGGCACATAGGCGACCGAAACCTAGGGAGATTCCGGTCAGCGCTGTGCCAAGCCCTCCGCCTACTTATTTCTTGTTTTCAGTGGCTTCTGCAATACTGGCCTGTTGGCCCGCAACAGACACGGCCTTTACGAACGCTTCGGCACTTTTGGGAGTTGATGCCTTGCCCGAAAGAATGTCGCGGAACGCCATGTGCTTGCCGTAAATTGCGCGAGTGGAGTCGTCATCCTGTTGCACCACTGCGCCTTCGAGTGTCAGGCCGGCGAACGCGCCCCTGGAACGCGAATACGTCAGTACCTGAGTGTTCATTTTCCAGTCCGTTCCAGCGGACGCATGACGACCGACCGGGCCGGCAGCTGCTGATCCTTCGCCAGACAATTGGAACTTGCTCGAGAGCAGATGCTGGAAGCCATTGTCGTTCATGATTAGCATGACGAGGTCAACGCCTTCGACTCCGATCTGTAATCCCCAGCTGCCGCCGCCCACGGAGACGAACGCTGGCGCACTCCAGCCATCGGAGGTGCGGCAAGAAGCAACCCCGCGGCCATGCTTGCCGCCGAAGATAAATCCGCCCTTGATTAAGTCGGGTACTACTAGAATGCACTTTGCATTGCTCAGCACTTCCTCCGGAATACCTTTGTCCGGAGTCGCCATGATTGCTTGCAGAACATCTACCGACGATTGCAGGCGCGCATCGGTATCGTGGCGCGCTGAGGCCGCCCACGCCGAGGTTCCAACCACCGCCATAAAGCTCACCACGAGCGCTGATACTGTTCGTTTCATAAGTTATTCCTTTCAGAATTTCGAACTTAAGGAGAGACGACTTCAGATAGCTGACTTAGTTCAGAAGACCTGAAAGAGAGGAGAAGAAGTGCTCGTCTCTACCACTACAATGGCCTCTTTCGAAAGAAATAGCTGGTCTGAATTGCTCACTTCCGGGGTCACGGAACGCCCATATGGCAATTGCGGAAAATCAGTGCGAACCTGCAATCCTGGGCCGCAAATCTGAGCAATTCGACACAGAATTGTACTGCTGCCGCTGTCAGACTGAACCTGCCGCAGATGTCGAGAGACGAACTACTCTCGCCGGGCCATTGGCGCAATTCCGTCCCTCAAAGAAGAAGCGGGTAGATCAATGTCACTCAATTTTCGTCGGCTCCGCGATCGCCTGCGTAGAAGGATCGCCATTATGGCTGATTCGTTGGAGAACCTGACTGTGAAGCCAGGAGGTCAGCGCTTTATGTCGCAACGGATGTGCCCGTTTTGCGGATTGATTACGGCTCGCCAGAAAAGATGCTGCCTGGAATGCGGCAGGGCGCTCGAGCCGGCCTAGACCCATCCCATCGATAGCAAAGACATTCGGTCCGAACGACCATTGAGTGGAGCTTCTGGCTCCTCCAGGCCCAACTTGTGGTGCGGCTGCAGGGCTTGACGTAGCTGATGCCATAGGATTTCCCAATGATGCAGATGCATTGCCTACTAGGCCGACTTCGCGACAACCCCTTTGACAAGTCAGACTCGGAAGCCTACGGTGGTTAGTGAGCGTACGTTCTTCCACTCTTTCAGATCCTCTGAACTAAGTCAGCTCATCTGAAGTTCTCCCATCTTAGTTACGCCATTACCCAGAGGCGAAAGGATCTATACACTATGAAACGAACGATGCTTGCGCTATTGGCTTCAATCGTAGCTATTGCAACCCTCAGTTTATTTGCCGAAGCTAAGAAACAGCCCACTACTCAGGAGGCGGTTGCAGCGATCACACAATTCGAGAACGATGCCGTCAAAGCTGATCTGGCCGGAGATTCATCTTTCGTCGAAAAAAATTATGCTGACGACTGGACGGGCGGCTTCAGCGGCGGAATCTGGACCACGAAGCAGTCGATATTAGCCGATGCGAAAGATGCCGCCAACAACAAGATGACCAGCGAAGAGATCAGCGATCTAAAAGTTCGAATCTACGACAATAACACCGCGATCGCGACCTACACGGACACCTATGAAGGAATGGTCCGCGGCGAACACCGCTCTAAGACTGTACTTAGCACCGACACCTTTGTGCGTCGGGACGGAGTCTGGAAAGAAGTCGCAGGCCACAGTTCGGTTGCTAAGTAAGGGCGAATCCGAACAGATCTATACTGTCGAAAGCCCCAGCTCTTCGCCTTTTGGGAGGGATGGGGTTCTTTATTGTCTGTAACGTCATTTTGCCGTTCTCCGAAATCCGCATCGTCCCGATCGAGCAGAAACCATCCCCAGAGCCGCAGTTACACCGATCAGCGAAGGGAACATTTTGCAGGTGTGCAAATGTGAGCAGACTACCCCTTCGTTAGATGGCAGAATTCATGCAGTCGGAATAGTCGGAATCTGAATATCTCTTGGTTCAGAAACCTCTATCTGCTTCCTTCTCTGGGGAGGTTATTATTGAGCACATTTCGAATATTGTTGGCTGATGATCACCCGGTTTTTCGCCTTGGCTTACGTTGTCTGATCGGCTCTCATGAAGGATGGGA
>Ga0134126_10008212_pt1 | contig 13130 bp, 10 predicted proteins | sample KB31752_FD_96881 | JGI IMG/M metagenome (GOLD analysis project Ga0134126, IMG submission 96881) | Terrestrial soil microbial communities with excess Nitrogen fertilizer from Kellogg Biological Station, Michigan, USA - KB3-175-2 | ecosystem: Environmental > Terrestrial > Soil > Unclassified ...
GCCATAGCATCGATGCTATGGAGACTTAGGGACCAGCCGTGGCCGACACAACGGACATTCACTCGATCTTGTGGCGCTGACCTTGTGGCGCTGACGCTTTGCAGGTCGGCAGGCGCAGCGGCGAAACGCGCACAGCTTGACCAGCGAGATCCTTTGCGGACCCGCCGGGGATGCGGTTGGCTGGATCGCAGCCGCCGCGGCGCGTGCGCGCTGGTGTGTCAGCCGTTGCCGCCGGGCGGCCATCAGTGCAAGTTGCGACTCGTCGTCCTCGCGGGAGCCCGGATGCGCTTGACCCCGACGGAGCGGGACCGGCTGCTGCTGTTCACCGCGGCGCAACTGGCTCGCGCCCGACGCGCCCGAGGCCTGCTGTTGAACGTGCCCGAAGCGACCGCGTTGATCGCCGACACGGTGTGCGAGGCCGCACGCGACGGGCTGCGGCTGGCCGAGGCGGTCGAGGCCGGGCGCACGGTGCTTTCCGCCGCCGAGGTGCTGCCCGGCGTACCGGACATCGTCACCGAAGTGCAGGTCGAAGCGGTCTTCGACGACGGGACGCGGCTGGCCATCGTCTCGGAGCCGTTCCGCGGCGCCTCACTCGGCGGGCGTGCGCCGGGGGCCATCCTGCCGCGCGAGGAGCGGGACGACGCGCGGAGCAGCCCGTGGGAAGCGGAACGCAGCGCGCCTCCAGTCCCAATCGCGACGCTGCCAGTCGTCAACATCGGCGAGGTACCCATCTCGGTCACCAGCCACTTCCACTTCTTCGAGGTCAACCGGCGGCTGGCATTCGACCGCGCCGCCGCGTACGGCCTGCGGCTCGACATCCCGGCCGGTTCCTCGACGCGCTTCGAGCCGGGCGCCGTCGTCGAGGTCGCGCTCGTGCCGATCGGCGGGGCGCGTGTCGCGATCGGCTTCTCCGGCCTCGTCGACGGTCCGCTGGACGCCCCGGGGGCGCGCGAGGCCGCACTCGCTCGAGCACGGGCCGAGGGTTACACGATGGCCTTCGGTGAGGCCGGGGACGGCGCGCGATGAGCAGCCTCGAACCACGCGACTACGTGTCCGTACACGGCGCGCGCAAGGGCGACCGCATCCGTCTCGGCGACACGAACCTGGTCATCGAGGTCGAAGACGACGCGCAGGAACCGGGCTCGGAATTCCTGGCCGGCTTCGGCAAGACCGCCCGTGACGGACTGCACCTCAAGGCCGCCTCGGTCGCCGCGACCTGCGACCTGGTCATCAGCAACGTTGTGGTCATCGATGCCGCTCTCGGCATCCGCAAGGTCTCGATCGGCATCCGCGACGGCCGGATCCACGCGATCGGGCGCGCCGGGAACCCGGACACGCTCGACGGCGTGGATATCGTCGTCGGCACCGGGACCGCGATCGTGTCCGGCGAAGGGCTGATCGCGACGGCAGGAGCGATCGACACCCATGTGCACCTGCTCTCGCCGCGCATCATGGAGGCTTCGCTGGCCTCGGGTGTGACCACGATCATCGGGCAGGAATTCGGTCCCGTGTGGGGCGTCGGGGTCAACTCACCGTGGGCGCTGCGGCACTCCTTCAACGCGTTCGACGCCTGGCCGGTCAACATCGGCTTCCTGGCTCGCGGCTCATCCTCCGATCCGGCGCCGCTGATCGAGGCGCTGGCCGAGGGCGGCGCGTCCGGCTTCAAGGTGCACGAGGACATGGGCGCGCACGCTCGCGCCCTGGACACCGCGCTGCGCGTCGCCGAGGACTTCGACGTTCAGGTCGCGGTGCACACGGATGGCCTGAACGAGGCGTTGAGCGTGGAGGACACGCTGTCCGTGTTGGAAGGGCGGACCATTCACGCGTTTCACATCGAGGGCTGCGGAGGCGGACACGTGCCGAACGTGCTGCGGCTGGCCGGCGAACCGAACATCATCGGCTCCTCGACCAACCCGACGCTGCCGTTCGGCCGGGACGCGATCGGCGAGCACTTCGGCATGATCGTCTCAGCGCACGGACTTAAAACGGACCTGCCCGGAGACGCCGCCCTCGCCCGCGACCGGATCCGCGCCGGAACGATGGGCGCCGAGGACGTGCTACACGACCTTGGCGTCATCCCGATCACATCCTCCGACGCGCAGGGCATGGGACGCGCTGGAGAGACGGTCAGGCGCACGTTCGCCGTCGCGGACAAGATGAAGACCGAGCGCGATACGGGGAACTCGGCGCACGACAACTCCATGCACGACAACGATCGCGTGCTGCGGTACATCGCCAAGCTGACGGTCAATCCGGCGATCGCGCACGGCCTCTCCCACGAAATCGGCACGCTCGAAGTCGGCAAGGTAGCGGACATCGTGCTGTGGAACCCCTCCTCATTCGCCGCCAAGCCGTACCTGGTCCTCAAAGCCGGGTTCCCGGCGTACGGCGTGGTCGGCGACCCGAACGCGTCCACTGACCGTTGTGAACCGCTCGTCTACGGCCCGCAATTCGGCGGGCACGGCGCGACTGCCGCAGACCTCTCCATCGCCTTCGTCGCCGACGCGGCCGTACAGTCCGCCGCCGACCTCATGCCAACGCGCCGACGCCGAGTCGCGGTCCGCGGCACCCGCGGCATCGGTCCAGGCGCCATGATCCGCAACAGCCGCACCGGCGCGGTACGGGTCGATCCGGCCACCGGCCGAGTCACCTTCGACGGCGCGCCGATCGAATCAGCCCCCGCAGATTCCGTCCCCCTCTCCCGCCTCTACTTCCTGTAGGAGCCACGCCGCGCCATGACCACTCCCGCAGAGCACGGATACGCCATGCCCGCCGAATGGCAGCCGCACGAGCGCACCTGGATGGCGTGGCCGACCGAGGGCTACACGCTCGGCGACGACCCGGACGAGGCGTACCAGGCGTGGTCACAGGTCGCGAACACGATCGCCCGCTACGAGCCGGTGACCATGGTGGTCGACCCGGCGGAAACGGCGACCGCCTCGGCCCGCCGCTGGCTCGACCCCGCGGTGACCGTGGTCGCGCGGCCGCTGGACGACGCCTGGATGCGTGACATCGGCCCGACTTTCCTCACCCGCCCGGCCAGCGGAGCCAAGCAGGCCGGACTGGCCGCCGCGGACTGGATCTTCAACGGCTGGGGCGCGCAGTCCTGGGCCAGCTGGGACAAGGATGCCGAGATCGCCGAAACGGTCGCCGAACTGGCCGGGGCCCGCCGCTTCGCCTCGCCGATGGTCAACGAGGGCGGCGGCATCCATGTGGACGGCGCCGGTACCGTGCTGGTCACCGAGACCGTCCAGCTCGATCCGGGACGCAACCCGGGCTGGACGCGCGAGCGGGTCGAGGCCCAGCTGCGCGGATTCCTCGGCGCGTGGAAGGTGATCTGGCTGCCGCGCGGCCTGACCCGTGACTACGGCGAGTTCGGCACGCGTGGGCACGTCGACATCGTCGCGGCATTCGTGAAACCGGGCGTCGTCGTGGTGCACACACAGCCGGATCCGGCGCACCCCGATCACGAGGTCGGCAAGGAAAACGCGGCGATCCTGCGCGCCGCGACAGATGCACAGGGCCGCCGGCTAGAGGTCGTCGAACTCCCCGCGCCGACGGTGCTCGAAGAGGACGGCGAACCGGTCGACTACTCCTACGTCAACCACTACCTGGCCAACGGCCTGGCGCTTATGTGCGGCTTCGACGATCCGCGCGACGAACAAGCCGCCGAGATATTCGCCAAGCTGCTGCCGGACCGCAAGATCGAGTTCGTCGACGCACGGCCGATCTTCGCGCGCGGCGGCGGGATCCACTGCATCACCCAGCAGCAGCCTCGGGTGTGACGGCCCCTGCTTGCGCCTGCTACGGCAGCGCTTCGACGATCTCCGCGACCGACCGGCGGCGGCCGGTGTAGAAGGGCACTTCCTCGCGCACGTGCCGCCGGGTCTCCGAGCCGCGCAGGTGCCGCATCAGGTCCACGATGCGGTGCAGTTCGTCGGCCTCGAAGGCGAGGATCCACTCGTAGTCGCCAAGGGCGAACGACGGGACCGTGTTGGCGCGTACGTCCGGGTACTCGCGCGACATCATGCCGTGCTCGGCCAGCAGCCTGCGGCGCTCCTCGTCGGGCAACAGGTACCACTCGTACCCGCGCACGAAGGGGTAGACCGCGATCCACGCGCGGGCCTGCTCGCCGGCCAGGTACGCCGGGATGTGGCTCTTGTTGAACTCGGCGGGGCGGTGCACGGCCATGTTCGACCACACCGGCTCGCAGGATCGTCCGAGCCCGGTTTTGCGGAACCGCGAGTAAGCGTCTTGCAAGGCTTCGGCGGTCTCGGCGTGCCACCAGATCATCAGATCGGCGTCCGCACGCAGGCCGGAGATCTCGTACGTGCCCCGCACGACGACGTCCTTCTCGGCGAGGTCGGCGTAGAGCGCGTCGACTTCCTGCGCATATGCGGCGCGGCTGTCCTCCGGCAGCGGCTTGGCCACCCGGAAGACGGACCACGCCGTGTAGCGGATCACTTCGTTCAGCTCGCGGGCCTTGCGGCTGATCGGCGCGGCCTCGGTCATGACAGTTCTCTTCCTTCGTCGCCGTGTTGCTTCAAATCCGCGTGTTGCTTCGCATCGCTGCTGTCGTCAAGCTTCTCAACGCCGGTCGCACCCAGCTCGACGATCGCCCTACGCGCCGATGCGATGCACGCCGGGATTCCAACACCGTCATACGCGGCTCCCGCGACGGCGAGTCCTTCCGGCAGCGCGGCGCGTACCGCAGCCACTCGGTCCAGATGCCCGACTGCGTACTGCGGTAGAGCACGCATCCAGCGCTGCACGTGCGTGTCCACGGGCGTAGCGGCGATACCTATCGCGTCGCCGAGGTCTGACAGGGCGACCTTGACCAAGTCCTCGTCGTCGCGGTCGAGATCCTTCTCCTCGCCGTGCCGGCCGAGCGAGGCACGCAGGATCACCAGGCTTCCCGCAGCGTGCGCCAGCCACGGCCACTTAGCCGTGGAGAACGTTGACGCCTTGATCGCACGGCCGTCCACCGGCGGGACGAGGAACCCGGAGCCGGGCAGTCCCTCCGGACCGAGCGCGGCAGCCGGGATAGCGAAGGTGACGATGGCCATCGAGGCGTACTCGATCGCGCTGAGCTGCGCGGCCGCAGTCGGGGCGTGCCCGGCCAGCAAACGTGCGGCCTCCGGCGCCGGAACGGCCAGCACCACCGCGTCAGTGTCGACGGCGCTGCCATCACCCAGCTCGAGCCGCCATCCATCCCCCGCCTTCGTCAGCGCCCTGACCGCGAGCCCGGTCCTCAGCTGCGCGCCGTATCTCCTCGCGGCATCCCCCACCGCGATCGGCAACCGTCCGACCCCGCCACGGATCCCCGCGAAGACCGGGCCACCAGGCACGCCCGAGCGCGCGGCGAGCAGGTCCCGCACGCCGTTGGTCAGCGACGTTCCCGCAGCGGCCAGCGGCGCGAGCTGAGGCACCGTGGCAGCGAGCGAAAGCTTGTCGGCATGTCCGGCGTAGACGCCGCCGAGCAGCGGTTCGACCAGCCGATCGACCACATCGTGCCCGACGCGCTTGGCGACGTACTCGCCGACCGCGACGTCGCCTTCCACCGGCGTGCGCGGTAGCAGCCGGTCGGCCCGCACCCGCGCCAGTGCGGCGGCATTGAGCAAGCCACTCGCCGCCAACGCGCGCAGATCGCCTGGCACGCCCATCAATTGGCCGCCGGGCAGCGGATGCAACTCGCCGCGACTCCAGATCCCGGCCGCGGTCGTCGCGGGATGCACGAGGTCTTCGGCGAGCCCGACCTCCTCGGCCAGGCCGGTGCCCTCGGGGCGGCGTGCCAGGATCGACTCGGCGCCGAGGTCCACCTGCACTCCGGCGACGCCGCCGAGGGCGAGCTTTCCGCCCGTACGAGCGTCGGCTTCGAACAGCGTCACCTGCCAGCCGGCGCGGGCCGCGGCCTGCGCGGCGGCCAGACCGGCGATGCCGCCGCCGACGACCGCGAGCCGCTTGGTCCGCGCGCCCAACCTCTCCGAAGAAGTCATCGCTGTCGGGCCGCGCGGATACTCATCGTGAACTCACCTCATGGACCACTTCAACGATCCTGGCCAGCACGTCCGGGTCGGTCTGCGGACCGACGCCGTGCCCCAGGTTGAACACGTGCCCCTCCAGCCCTTCGGCATCGCGCAGCACCCGGCGGGTCGCCGCCTCGACGGCTTCCCAGGGCGCGAAGACGACGGCAGGGTCGAGATTGCCCTGCAGCGCCTTTCCCGGACCGATCCGCCGCGCGGCCTCGTCCAGCGGCACTCGCCAGTCCACGCCGACCACATCGGCCCCGGCCTCGCCCATCAGCGCGAGCAGTTCGCCGGTCCCGACGCCGAAGTGGATGCGCGGCGCGCCGAAGTGGGCGACCGAGCCGAGCACCTTCGCCGAGGCGGGCATCGCGTGCGTGCGGTAGTCGAGCGGAGCCAGCGCCCCAGCCCAGGAGTCGAACAGCTGCACCGCGCTCGCGCCCGCGCTCAACTGCACGGTGAGGAACGCGGCGGTGATGTCCGCGAGCCGGTCGAGCAGCGCCGCGAACAGCTGCGGCGCGCCGTACATCATCGCCTTGGTCTGCTCGTAGCTGCGCGACGGGCCGCCCTCGATCAGATAGCTGGCCAGGGTGAACGGCGCGCCCCCGAAGCCGATCAGCGGGGTCGGGCCGAGTTCGGCGGTGAGGATCCGCACCGCCTCGGTGACAAAGGAAAGATCATCCGAATCCGGCACGCGCAGCCGCTCCAGATCGGCCTCGGTGCGGAATGGCTGCTCTATGACGGGACCGACGCCGGGCTTGATGTCCAGGCCGAAGCCGATCGCTTTGAGCGGCGTCACGATGTCGCTGAAGAAGATCGCTGCGTCGACCCCGTATCGGCGGACCGGCTGCAGCGTGATCTCGGCGACCATCTCAGGCATCATGCACGAGGTCAGCATCGGCACGCCCTCGCGCAGCTTGCGGTATTCGGGCAGTGCGCGGCCGGCCTGGCGCATGAACCACACCGGAGTGTGCGGCACCGGCTCGCGCCGGCACGCCCGGATCAAAGCCGACTGCGCCGTGGCTGCCCGGACCGCTGCCGCCCCTGTCGGTTCAGCCCGCGACTCGCGCGACCGCGGCGATTCCCCCGAATCCGCCCATGGTTCCTCCGGACCGTTTCCGTTCGCTCGGTCCATTCGCCGCTCTCCCAGCTCTGCAATTCCCGGCCGGTTCGGGTGCGCACCACTCACAGGTCGATCCTCGCACGCCGCCCGGCTTGTCCGGCGTGGTGGTCGGCAGTTCGCGCCCAGGGCATTTTGTGATGACTTTCACAGGTCGCTTCACGGAGCCTGGCGCGGCGTACCGCGAAGCTGCCCGCCGCAGACGTACGCTGCCGTTATGGCCGACGCGCATCGCGGGCACCGCGGGATCCGCACCGCGCAGCCGCAACCGGAAGAGGCGGCGGCTCAGCCGCTGTTCGACCGGGCGGTGGCGGGGATCGCCGGAGTGCCGCTGCGCCCCGAGTTCGAGGTTGAAACGCTGCCGCCGCCGCGCCGTCTCGCCTCGTTCAGCTACGCAGTGTCGGTCGCGGTGACCGACGCGGACGGCGACGAGGTCGCCTCCGGCCGCTTCGTGGCGCTCTACGAGCCGGAGGGGCACGACGAGTGGCGCGGCGTTTTTCGATGCGTGACGCTCGCGCAGGCCGACCTGGAAACCGAGATCGCCGAGGACCCGCTGCTGCCCGATGTGGCGTGGTCGTGGCTGACTGAGGCGCTGGACCACCACGGTGCCCGGCGTTCGGTGCTCGGCGGCACGGTCTCGCGCTGCGCCTCGATGTCCTTCGGTGAGCTGTCCGAGCGACCGGCGAGCACGTCAGTAGAGCTTCGCGCTTCTTGGACTCCCTCACCGCCGTCGGCCGACAACGAGTGGTCCGAGGAGCTGGCCCAGGCCGCGTTTGATGCGCACTTCCGGTCCTGGCTCGACCTGCTGGCCACGGCCGCCGGACTGCCGCCTCTGGTCGCCGGCGTCACCGTCCTGCCGACCTCCCGCTGATCCACCCCCGCTGCCCGGCTCGCCCGCTCACTCTGGCCGCCCGCGTGCGGCCTGGTTCCTTGCGCGACCCCGCCGCTCTCCCTCCCCCGTCTCCCTGCGCTTGCCCCACCCGCCGCCTTGCCCGGATAAGGATGACTATGTCTTTATCGGCATGGTTCCGGATGAGTCACAACACTTTGGACGACGGAGGTCTATTCGTCCATGCAGGTGAATATCGAAACATGATTACCCGGATGCCTGAGTGGGTAGGTCTCGATTCCACCCTTTGTCGGGGCGGTGCGGCGCCTCACTGACACGTGGTCATCTCCGCTGGTCAGCGCATGCCCGCTGAGCCGCTCAGGGGAAGGGGCCGCCCAGAGGGAGGGCAGCGGCGTCCGGCCGCCGCCTCCGTCCGGGTGGAAGCAGGGGGTGAATCCCGTATGAACGGGTCTTTTGTTAGGCCGACCCGGGTGGCCGTCACGCTAAAGGTCGCCACCCACATTGCCGATTCCTCCTCCGTAGAGCCCCAACCGGCCGCTCCTCCACCCTCTGCGGCCGGTCCCCGTCCAACATCGGGAGGCCAGGTGTCGGTACTCGTCGATCACACTGCGAGCCTGCTGGCCTATCGGCCAGCTAAGCTCACCGCCATGGTCGTGGTTCACGACCTGCGGGTACGCACCTCGGTTACCCGACACCTGTGGGCGCTCGGCGTCCGCGACGTCGTCGAGGCATCCACTATCGCGGAAGCCAGGACCAGGATGGCCACTCCACGCGACATCGCCGTCGTGGACGTGCACCTTCCGGACGGTCCCGGCCTCGCGCTGCTTGCCGAGATGCGTAACGCAGGCTGGAGCAGCGCGGTCGCCATCTCCACTGCCGATGACACGAACGCGGTGCGTGCGGCGCTGGCGTCCGGGGTGCGCGGCTACGTGGTGACCGGCGCTCGGGCGCTCCCGCAGGCCAGGCCCGGCTTCGGCAGTGTCTCCGGCATGCCGCCGCACTTGCGGCAGCAGCGGCTCGCGGCAATGAGCGGCGCGGCTGGCACCGCGGCGGCTCTGGCCGTAGGCACCATGCCGAACACGATGAACGCCGGCTGCCGCGAGCTGTCCGCGCGCGAGATCGAGGTGCTGCGCCTCGTCGCCGACGGCCGCTCGAACAAGGCCATCGGCCAGACGATGGGCCTGTCCGCGCTGACCGTGAAGAGCCACTTGGCGCGCATCGCCCGCAAGCTCGGCACGGGCGATCGGGCGGGCATGGTCGCGGTGGCCATGCGCGGCGGCATCATCGCGTGATCGCGTAGCCCGCTAACAGAATCAGCAGGAACAGTTAGACGCTCTGGCCGGGCGCGTGGTGATCCACGCGCCCGGCGCGCGTTTGATCCACCTATGCGACACCGATCACCCCCGCCTAAAGCAGCTTCTCGGCCCTGATGCAACACGCGTCAGCGGATATGGCCAGGAATCAACCGTCTAAGCGGGCCGTTCGCGCGTTACGGTAAGGGCGTGACCGTTGACGCCCGCGAGCAGCAGCCGCTTAACCCAGAAGCCGTGCCCCTCCTCGTCCCGCGTGACGGCGTACCCGACGTCATCGCCGATACCGAGGCGCTCGCGGCGGCGATGGCCGCGTTCGCTGCGGGCCACGGAGCGGTTGCCGTCGATGCCGAGCGCGCGTCCGGTTACCGGTACAGCCAACGCGCCTACCTCGTGCAACTGCGACGTGAGGGCGCGGGCACATTGCTGATCGACCCGATCGCCTGCCCTGACCTCTCCGCGCTGAGCGCGGTGCTCGCGGACACCGAATGGGTTCTGCACGCAGCAGCTCAGGACCTGACCTGCCTGCGCGAGGTGGGACTGACTCCCCCGCGCATCTTCGACACCGAGCTCGGCGGTCGGCTCGCAGGCTACGCACGCGTCGGGCTCGGTCCGATGGTCGAGGAACTGCTGGGCTACTCGCTGGAGAAAGGTCATTCAGCCGACGACTGGTCAACGCGGCCTCTTCCGGAGCCGTGGCTGCGGTACGCCGCCCTCGACGTCGAACTGCTGGTCGATCTGCGCGAGGCGGTACACCGCGACCTCGATGCGCAGGGCAAGCTGGCTTGGGCGGAACAGGAGTTCGCGGCAGTCCTCGCCGCCGCCCCGCACCCGCCGCGTGCAGAGCCGTGGCGTCGGACATCAGGCATTCACAAGGTGCGTAAGCCGCGCAACCTCGCGGTAGTCCGTGCGCTCTGGGAGCACCGGGACATGCTCGCGCGCCGACGCGACATGACGCCGGGTCGAGTGCTGCCGGACAGCGCGATCATCGAGGCGGCGAGCAGCCTGCCCGAGACGGTCCAGGCGTTGCGCGCAGTGCCCGGATTCTCCGGCCGGACGAGATCAGCCGACGCAGTCGGGTACCACGCAGCCATGCGTAGCGCCCTGGTGCTGCCGGATTCTCACCTGCCCTCGGCACAGCCAGCGCACGATGGTCCGCCGCCGGCAAAGTCCTGGGAGCGCAGCGCGCCCGAAGCGGCGTCCCGGCTGGCCGCAGCAAGGCCGGCGGTGGCCGCGATCGCCGACGAGCATCTGATCCCGGTGGAGAACCTGCTTTCCCCGGACCTGCTGCGCAGGCTGTGCTGGTCCCCACCGGACGACCTCGACGACGAGGTCATCGCCGAGACGCTCAGGGCGGGCGGCGCGCGGCCATGGCAGGTGGAGCTGACCGCGCACGTGATCGGCTCGGCACTGCGCCGCGAGGCGGTGCGTCCCCCGGCGCTGTGAGCCCCCACCCCAGCCCCAGCCTCGCGGGTCTGCCGTGAGGACAAGTTTCTCGCTCGCCCTGAGATCGGCGCTCGAATCGCGGCATGAGCGGAAGTGACCGGTCAGACCATCGACGCGATGGCCTCTTTGATCGTTTGAGCGTCGCAAGGCTCGCGCCATGTCCGATTGCGCTCCTCCTCCGCTCGCCCGCTCCCACAGGGGCACGAAAGCGCGGCTTGAGCGGCCCGGGTCACGCTGGAATCCCCGGGTACCGCTTCTTGTTACTGACGGGTAGCATAGCCGCAGACCCAACGCCGGGATTCCGCTCGGCCGGGTCCCGGCCTGGCCGGAAGCATACGAACGCGATGACTTCAGGAGTGCCCTGTGCCTCGTACCGCTCGCGACGTCGTCTTCGTTGACGGCGTCCGCACCCCGTTCGGCAAAGCAGGTCCCAAGGGCATCTACGCCGAGACCCGCGCCGACGACCTGATCATCAAGTGCATCCGGGAACTGGTGCGGCGTCATCCCGAGCTGCCGCCGGAGCGGATCGACGAGGTCGCGATCGCGGCGACCACCCAGATCGGCGACCAGGGCCTGACGCTCGGCCGCACCGCCTCCCTCTTGGCGGGGCTGCCCAAGACCACTCCCGGCTACTCGATCGACCGCATGTGCGCCGGCGCGATGACCTCCGTTACGACAGTGGCCGGCGCCATCGCACTCGGCGCGGTGGACGTGGCACTCGCGGGCGGCGTTGAACACATGGGCCGCCACCCGATGGGCGAGGGCGTGGACCCGAACCCCCGCTTCGTCTCCGAGAAGCTGGTCGACGAGTCCGCGCTGGTCATGGGCCAGACCGCGGAGAACCTGCACGACCGCTTCCCCAGCATCACCCGCGAGCGCGCCGACGCCTACGCGCTGAACTCGCAGCTGAAGGTCGCCAAGGCCTACGCCGACGGCAAGATCCAGCCGGACCTGGTGACTGTCGCGACCCGCAACTCGCTCACGTCGCAGACGCTGGCCGGCGCAGGCTGGGGCTTGGCTACTGCGGACGAGCCGCCCCGCCCGGACACCACGCTTGAGGGCCTGGCCGGGCTCAAGACCCCGTTCCGGGTGCGCGGCCGGGTCACCCCCGGCAACTCCGCGGGCCTGAACGACGGGGCGACCGCCTCGATCATCGCCGCCGAGGATGTGGCCCGCGAGCTGGGCCTGCCGATCAAGATGCGGCTCGTTTCGTTCGCCTTCGCCGGCGTCGAGCCGGAGGTGATGGGGTACGGTCCCGTTCCCGCTACCGATAAGGCGCTCGCCTCCGCGGGGCTGAGTATCGATCAGATCGGCCTGTTCGAAATCAACGAAGCGTTTGCCGTGCAGGTGCTCGCCTTCCTCGAGCACTACGGCATCGCCGACGACGACCCGCGGGTGAACCAATACGGCGGCGCTATCGCGCTCGGCCACCCGCTCGCCTCCTCCGGGGTCCGCCTGATGACCCAGCTCGCCCGGCAGTTCGAGGAGCACCCCGAGGTGCGCTACGGCCTGACCACGATGTGCATCGGCATCGGCATGGGCGGCACCGTGATCTGGGAGAACCCGCACTTCGAAGGAGCCGACAAGTGACGAGCGAGCTGGCACAGAAGGCAGCGGACGCCTTCCCCGACGAGGTGGTCACCTCCGCCCCGGTCCGGGTCCTCGAGCTGCCGAACGGCGCGGGCAGGTTCGCCCTGATCACACTGGACAACGGTTTCGACCACACCAAGCCGACCACCTTCGGGCCGCGCGGGCTGATCAACATCGCCGCAGCGCTCGACGAGGTCGCGCGGCTCGCGGACTCGGGCGAGATCGTGGCCGCCGGCGTGACCGGCAAGCCGTTCATCTTCGCCGTCGGCGCCGACCTCAAGGGCGTCGAAGTGGTCACCGAGCGCGAGCAGGCCTACGCCATCGGCAAGTCGGGTCACGACGTGTTCCGACGCTTCGGCGAGCTGTCCGTGCCCACCTTCGCGTTCATCAACGGCGCCGCGATGGGCGGCGGCGTGGAGATCGGGCTGCACTGCACGTACCGCACAATCTCGGCCGGTGTTCCGGCGTTCTCGCTGCCTGAGGTCTTCCTCGGCCTGATCCCCGGCTGGGGCGGTACGCAACTGCTGCCACGCCTCATCGGTCCGGATGCGGCCGTGACCGTCATCCTGGAGAACTCGCTTTCGCAGAACCGGCAGCTCAAGGGCGCGAAGGTGTACGAGCTCGGCATCGCGGACGCGCTGTTCGAGCCGGCGGACTTCCTGGAGGAGTCGCTGGCCTGGACGGCGAGCGTGCTGCGCGGTGAGCTCGTGGTCGAGCGTAAGAAGTACTCGGACGAGGAGTGGGAAGCGGCGCTCGTCCGTGGCAAGGAGATCGCGGACTCGAAGGTGCAC
>Ga0134126_10008214_pt1 | contig 13127 bp, 9 predicted proteins | sample KB31752_FD_96881 | JGI IMG/M metagenome (GOLD analysis project Ga0134126, IMG submission 96881) | Terrestrial soil microbial communities with excess Nitrogen fertilizer from Kellogg Biological Station, Michigan, USA - KB3-175-2 | ecosystem: Environmental > Terrestrial > Soil > Unclassified ...
TGCTCAGTTCGATCCGGCAACTGACGCGTGAGAAATGGGCGCTCGGCGCCACCGTATTTGGGGGTAAAATGATAGGCCTTGGGCTTATCGTAGTAGCCATCATGACCATCCCCGGGTTATTCGGCACTTCAGCGCATGCCGCTGCCGCCCCTGCCAAACCAAGCGACCTGGAAACATCCATGATGAATTCCATCGATACCGTTTGGACGCTGGTAGCAGCATTTTTGGTTTTCGCCATGCAGGCGGGTTTCGTGATGCTCGAAGTTGGTTTTGCACGCAAACGCGAAACAGTAAACGTTTTAATGGAATGTATTTTCGATACCTGTCTTTGCGGGATCTTATTTTACGCCATCGGGTATGCATTCATGTTTAGCTCGGGCAACGGCTTTATAGGCTATCACTGGTTTTTCCTCCAGAATACGCCTGATATTTATCCCGGCACGGGCGTTCCGGTAATTGCCCACTGGATATTCCAATACGCATTTGCCGACACCTGTTCCACTATCGTTTCGGGCGCTATGATCGGCCGTACAGGTTTCCGCGGGGATATTCTTTACAGTATAGGTATAACAGGTTTTATATACCCGATCATAGGCCACTGGGCATGGGGCCCCGATGGCTGGCTGGCCACCATGGGCACAGCGGGTAACTTCTTCACAAGTTTAGGACAAGGCTTCCGCGATTTTGCGGGTTCAACAGTAGTGCATACCATAGGCGGTATGGCCTCGCTGGCGGGGGCAGTGGTGCTCGGGCCGCGAATCGGGCGTATTTTTGCACGTGACGGCGGCGGCATGCCCCCCGGCCATAACCTGCCAATGGCGGCCGTGGGCGGCTTTGTGCTGTGGTTTGGCTGGTATGGCTTTAACCCCGGCAGCACGCTTTCGGCAATGGACGCCATCGGCATAGGCCGCGTAGCAACCAATACCACGCTTGCAGCCTGCGGCGGCGGCTTTACGGCCATGATGGCAGCTTTATGGTGGGGTTCCACAAAAGGCAAATTCGACCTTGGCTTTACCGTGAACGGTTTCCTGGCCGGCCTGGTTGCCATTACCTGCCCCTGTTACTGGGTTAGCCCGCTGGGTGCTACCCTGCTGGGCGGTGTGGCAGGTTTCGTGGTATTCGGCGGCGTTAAGGTACTGGAGTACCTGCGTATCGATGACCCGATCGGCGCTGTTCCGGTGCATGGCATGGCCGGCATATGGGGAACGCTTTCCCTGGGCTTATTCGCTACAGGCCAGTTTGGCATAACCGGCGCTTACGGCGCTGATAACACGGCCCCCAACCTCGTACGGGGCTTATTTTACGGCGGCGATGCCAGCATATTAAAAGCACAGGCTATCGGCACCTTCACCATAGCCATAGCAGTATTTACAGTAACCTGGGTAATGATGAAGCTGATCATGCTGCTGCCTCATCCATGGAAGCTGCGTGTTGAAGCCCATGGCGAAACAGGCCCCGGCGGTTTGGATATGTTTGACCACGGCGCTATCGCTTACGACTATGACGACGGCGACGTGAGCTTAAGCGGCCTTTTTGAAAATGGCAATAAAGTAACTGCTTAGTTCTAAGTCTGAAGTCTTGAGTCTGAAGTCTTATTTCGAATTTGAATTGAAGACTAAGACTATACTATACCCTTGTGTGATTGGTTTTGATCCTGGTTCCAACACGCCGGTCACACAAGGGTTCTTTTTAATAACAACTATTCAAATCGTTTTCCTTTAAGCCCATCGGGTCAAATGCCATGGGATACTCGTCGCGGGCGTTGCCTTTATAGTGAAATTCTACTTTGCCGCTGTTGTTAATGTTTGCCGCAACCGAATCAACCGGGCCCAAAACATGATTTAAATATCCGGCTGAAAACGTAGCGATGCCGTTTTTAATTTTAATGCAATCTAAATCGTTATAAATATAAAAGTAATGCACATTCGCCGAATCAAGCTTTACGCAAACCAAATAATAGTTTTTGCCATAATACTTATAGATTTTTGAGCTGATCACTTTTCCCTTAAATTGCAGTTTGCCGATCTCTTTTTCCCGGATCTTTTGTTGCTCAGCCTTCCGTTCAGCATTGTTGGTTTGCGAAACAATTACGCTGATCAGGAAGAATGCAACGACCGCCATCCCGAAAAATATTTTTTTGTTATCGATTTGCATCGGATAAAATTAAACAATTTCAAAGGCAAAAAAAGAGCCTGCAAAGCAAGCTCTTTTTAATATCGTTAGATTCAAAACCCCGGCCCTAAACCGCTATTTAATTGCCGCCCTGGCCCACCGGGTTTGCGTATTTATCGTACATCTTTACCGGGTATCCTATACTTCTCAGTCCATCGAGCATTTTTGAGGCATTACCTACCACAATAATGCGGGTATTGTCGTAATTGAAATACTTTTGCGCTACGCGCATTATATCCTCGGCTGTTACAGCGTTTATGCGTTGCAGGTAGGTTTTGTAAAAATCAGCAGGCAGATTATTGATAAGTATGGTGCTGGCAAATGTTGCTGTCCGTGCCGGGTCTTCCAGCCCGAGTGCGAATGAACCGTCATACAAAGCTTTTGCATTGGCCAGCGCTTCATCCGATACCCTTTCAGTTCGTATACGATCAATCTGGCCCAGGAACTCCCTTACGGCGCTATCGGTTTTCGGCGTGCGTACCGACGCCGACGCACCGAAGGTGCTCTGGAACCGGCCTGAGCCCACGCTTGAATATGCGCCATAAGTAAAACCGTGTTTTTCGCGCAGGTCCATAAAAAGATAGCTTTCAGCGCCGCCGCCTAAAATATAATTAGCAAGCAGCACCGGGAAATAATCTGGGTTGTTTTTCTTTAGGTCGACGAGGTTGATCACGCTGATCTCGGATTGAACGGCATTGGGCACATCAACCACATCAATCTCGGTTTTGCCAGGGTTTTGTACTTCAGGCAGCGTTGGCAGGGCCAACGCTGCGCCTTTCCAGCTACCGAAAACTTCAGTTGCCAGCTGTTTTGCATCCAGGGGCTTAATATCGCCGATGATGGTGAGATATGACCGTGATGGCGTAATATATTTGGCATAGGCATCTTTTACATCCTGCAAAGTCAGGTTTTGTACCGATTCTTCGGTTTCAAACTCACCGTCAGGATGCGTTTTTCCGTAAACCAAAGCATTATCAACACGTGCGGCTATGGCTTTGGCGCTTTTTTCCTGCGACTTTAAGCCAGTTAGCTCTTGTGTTTTCAGCTTATCAAATGATTCCTGCGTAAATGCCGGCTCCTTCAAAGCCTGTCCCATCAAACCGAAAGCTGTTTTAAAATAACGTGTCAGCGCCGAAACACTGCCGCCCGAGGAATTCAGGTTTACAGTTGCTCCAATCCTGTCAACTGCATCGTCGAATGCTGCCTTGGGCATTGTCCTGGTGCCTTCGTTCAGCATATTGCCCATCAGGGATAACACGCCGGCCTTGCTGCCCTCGGTAACCGGGCCTGCATCGATCAGCAAACTTGCCGAAACCTTTGGCAGCCGGTGGTCCTCAACAACCAGCACGGTGATGCCGTTAGAAAGCTTATAGGTAACCGGGTCGTTTATTTTTAAAACCGGCGCCGGCCCCGGATTGGGTTGCTTTGTGCGGTCGATAGTTATTTGCGCCCGTGTGTATTGCGCTATCAGTGCCAGGGCCGCTATCATTAGGTATTTTTTCATGTTCTTTTTCATGCTTAATTAATTACTGGCTTTAGCTTTTGGTAAATAATACAATACCAGGCGTTGATTGGTATTCAGGTATTTCTTTGCAGCGTCCCTTATTTCCTCCCTTGTGATCGACCGAATTTCGGTTAGTTCCTCGTTAATGTGATTGGTATCTTTATGATAAAAAGTATAGCCGTTTGCCAGGCTTTCGGCTATGCCGAGCATGCGTGTATTAGCATTCACAAAGTTATCTTCCATCTGGTTTTGCAGCTTCTGATAATCTTCAGGGCTTATCAAATCTGTTTGCAGCTTTACTATTTCTTCGTCCATGTCGCTCAGCAGGTTTGCAGGCTTCGCGCCGCCGCTTGGCAATGCGCCTATGATGTACATGCCGTAATCCTCGAGCGCATAGTTAAAGGCAAAAACCTGCAGGGCGTCCTTTTTTTCGTCAACCATCTTTTTGTTCATCCTTGCGCTCGGCCCGCCCGAAAGTATACTCGATATCATCTGCATCACCTTCGAGTCGCGGCTATCCCTGCCCGGCACGCGATAGGCAGCTAAAATAGCGGGGATCTGAATATTGGCGTCGTAGGCCGTATCCACCATCTGTTTGGTGATCGGCGGCTCCTCAACTTTATGGTAAACAACCGCCGCCCCGCGCGGCACCGGGCCGAAATAAGCGGCAATCAGTTCTTTGGTCTTCGCTACGTCAAAATCTCCGGCAATGGTTAATACCGCGTTGTTTGGTGCGTAATACTGTTTAAAAAATGCTTTAAATTCATCCAGTTTCGCGGCATCGATGTCCTTCATTTCGCCTATTACGCCGTTATGGTAAGGATGTTTAGTAAACAGTGCCGCTGCAATATCATTTATTACGTTACCATAAGGGCGGTTATCAAAGCTTTGGCGGCGTTCTTCCTTCACCACCTCATCTTGTGTTTTCACACCGATCTCGTTGATCACCGGGTGCATCATCCGCTCGCTCTCCAGCCATAAACCCGTGGCCAGCTGGTTCGAGGGAAACACCTCATAATAAAAGGTGCGGTCCTGCGTGGTGTTGGCGTTGTTTTGCCCGCCATTGGCCGATACTATCTTAAAAAATTGGCCGCGTTTAATGTTGTCGGTACCCTCGAACAGCAGGTGCTCGAAAAAATGCGCAAAACCGGTGTGGCCCGCCTCCTCGTTTTTCGACCCCACATGGTACATTACCGATACCGCAACCACCGGCGCATGGTGGTCATCGTGCAGAATTACGTGCAGCCCGTTTGGCAGATCGTATTCTGTAAATCCTACTTTTTGCGCCCTCGCGACAAAGCCCGTAAAGGCCAAAGCGCTCAAGGAACATAAAACGTGTTTTGAAAAATGCATATAAAATTGATTTGTTGCTAAAATATTAAAATTGTTTTGATAGTTAAGACGCAGGAATGTTATAAAATGTTAATTCTTCCGGTCTAAATTTTTGGAGAATAGAAACTTGAAACGTAAAAGTAAAAGTGCATAACCGAAACGCATAAGTTCGGAATATGCGATATCATCCATATTTGGCCGGCTGAAACTTGAAATGGGGTCTACTTGTTACAAACTTTCGGAACTGCTCGGTGTTATTAATAATATTATGGCGCAAATAGCACTTTATCCCCTAAAATTCGAGCCGGTTTATCAATACCGCATATGGGGAGGGCGACGGCTTGCAAATTGGCTAAGCGCTCCTTTACCTCCGCACGATCCGATAGGGGAGGCATGGATACTAAGCGACCGGGACGACCATGCAAGCAAAGTAACAAATGGCAAACTGAAAGGACAAACCATCGCCAGCCTGCTAAACAACTATCCTGAAAAATTGATGGGCAAATTCGCCCCTTATTATAAGCGGTTCCCTTTGCTGTTAAAGTTTTTAGACTGCAGCCAGGTTTTATCGGTTCAGGTTCACCCTTCAGACCAGCTTACGGAGTATATTCCAGCGAGCGAAAGCGGCAAAACAGAGGCATGGGTAGTGCTCGAGGTAGGTGAGAACGCCATTATTTATGCCGGTTTAAATCCAGGAACCACCAGGGCCAAATTGGAGGAGTCGCTGAAAAACCACAGGGTGGCAGATGACCTGGCGCACTTTAAGCCAAAAGTTGCCGATAGCGTGCTGATCAAGGCCGGTACGGTACACACCCTGGGCGATACAGTCGTTTTCGAGATCCAGGAAAACAGTGATGTAACCTTTCGTTTGTATGACTGGGACCGGGTAGACGAAAAAACAGGCAAGCCCCGCGACCTGCAGGTGGAGCAGGCTTTAGCCTGTATAGATTTTGCCCAAACCGAAATTGGCCCGGTTAAACCGGTTGCAGAAGAAGATGGTCCCGAGTGTTGTGAAAAGATATTTGATAATGAGCATTTTAAACTGCGGCGAATCACCGGGTCAACACCGTTTATGGTCGGGCAAAATGCTGCGCCGGCAGTGTTGGTTTGTATTGCAGGCAAGGGCGACCTTGAATACAATGACGATTTATACAAACTTGGCAAGGGCGATGTAATGCTTATCCCGGCTATTGCAGGCGCTTGTCCATTTGTGCCTAATGGTAAGGCAGTAATATTGGAGGCCACCTTGCCGGATATTTTTATGTTATGACTTAAAAAAGTCATTGGTCATTAGTCATTAGTTTGTTTGCGATCATTGATAGGCGTCCGGACTGTCCGCAAGGTGTTGCGCCCTTAGCCAGACGGACACCTTGCCAATAGCTTAATGACCCAATGACCAATGACCAATGACAAATGAAGAAATTAATCGTATTTGATCTCGACGGGACGCTTGCTGAAAGCAAGGCGGCTATTGATAAAGAAATGTCACTCCGCCTTGCCGCGCTTTTATCGGTTGCAAAAGTAGCGGTAATTTCGGGCGGCGACTGGCCCCAGTTTGAGAAACAAGTGCTGGCAAATCTCCCGAAAGGAAGAAAACTTAAAAAACTTTCTATACTGCCAACCTGCGGTACAAAGTTTTACGAGTATAAATCAGGCTGGAAACAGCTTTATGCGGAAAATTTTACATCCGCGCAAAAAGAAAAGATCATCAGTTCATTAAATAAAGCAATTGACGAATCGGGTTTTAAAGCTAAAAAAACATGGGGTGAAACCATTGAAGACCGGGGCAGCCAGGTAACTTATTCGGGTTTAGGGCAGCAGGCGCCCTTAAAGGAAAAGGAAAAATGGGACCCTGATTTTACCAAACGCGGCAAAATAAAGAAGCAGCTTGATAAAATGATCCCCGAGTTTGCAGTAAACCTTGGCGGGACGACCTCGATCGATATTACAAAACATGGTATTGACAAAAAATACGGCATGCATAAACTCCGGGATGTTTTAGGGATAAAAATAAGCGAAATGATATTCATTGGCGACGCGATATTTCCGGGCGGTAACGATTACCCGGCAAAACAATCAGGCGCTTTTTCCATCTGCGTTAAGGACCCCAATGAAACAAAAAGGGTAATAGAAGGTATTATAGCTTGTTTAGACGATGGGCATTATAAAAAAGGCTTTTAACAAGTTGCAGTCCTGAATGGAGAATGATTTTTATGATAAAGGCAAAAAAAGAAGGGATCGTATTAAAAAAAGAAAACCTTGACTTTGAAAGCGAAAGCGTACTTAATCCTGCCGTAATTAAAGTGGGTGACAAAATTCATTTCTTCTACAGGGCAGTACGCCTCAAAAATTATTCTACCATTGGCTATTGTTATCTTGATAGTCCCTTAACGGTAAAAGAACGCTGGGACAAACCCATTTTATCTCCCGAATTCGATTATGAATCCCATGGAATGGAAGATCCCCGGATAGTGAAAATAGATGGCTTATATTATCTTACGTATATAGCATTTGACGGAAATAACGCGCTCGGCGCCCTTGCAACCTCAACCGACCTGGAGCATTTTGATAAGCACGGAATAATAGTCCCGAGGATAACTTATACCGATTTCGACCGGTTAACCCGGAATAATGCAGAGCTCAATAAACGGTATCTTGACTGTAATCCGGGAGCAAACATTTTAGCTGATAAAGACTTTGTTTTCTTCCCGCGACGGATAAATGGTAAATTAACTTTCCTGCACCGCATAAAACCCGATATTCAAATAACCCGGATAGATAATCTTTCGGAACTCACTGAAAGTTTTTGGAATAATTACTTTAAAAATTTCGGGGACCATATTTTTCTGCGCCCTGAATATGCGCATGAAGCTGAATATGTGGGCAGCGGTTGCCCTCCGGTCGAAACGGACGAAGGCTGGCTCATTATATACCATGGCGTGAAAAATGCCACGAAAGGCCTTGAATATTCATGCTGCGTTGCCCTTATGGATATTAATGAGCCTGCGAAAGCTATAGCACGGCTGCCCTATCCGCTTTTTAAACCCGAGCTGGATTATGAACTCACGGGGGATGTCGACGATGTTTGCTTCCCAACCGGGACGGTTTTGGAAGGTGATACACTTTACATCTACTATGGCGCCGCCGACGAACTAATTGCCTGCGCCTCTGTTAGCCTGTCGGCGCTGCTAAAGGAGTTATTGGAAAATAAGCCGACTTGAAGACTTTATTTTTTCAAATCTTCAAATTGACTCATTATCAAATCATTCAATCCACCGTTATAGTTCCGCTTTGCTCAATATCCCGCGACGATGTGCCGGCAAGCAGTTTATATTTGCCCGGTTCAACCACCCATTTGCTGGTTTTAACATCGTAATAGGCAAGGTCTTTAACAGCGATGCTCAAAGTAACAGTGGCGGTTTCCCCTGCTGCTATTTTAACCTTTTTAAATGCTTTTAACTCTTTTTCGGCGCGTTCAACCACCGACCCTGTTTTACTCACGTAAAGTTGCACCGTTTCTTTTCCGGCATATTTGCCTGTATTCTTTACTTTTAAGGTTGCTGTTATATTTTCCGAAGGTTTGTAGCTTTTTTTATTGGTATAAAAGCCCGAATATTTATAATCTGCGTAGGACAAGCCGTAACCAAAGCAATAAAGCGGCTCAATCTTTTTGGTGTCAAACCAGCGGTAACCTACAAGGATACCTTCCTTATATTCTTCCTGTAAGTTTTCGCCCGGATAAGCGTTTAAAGCAAAAGCTGGTGAATCTTTTAGCGAAGCGGGGAAAGTGAAAGGCAATTTACCCGATGGATTTATTTTGCCAATCAGTACGTCGGCAAGGGCATTTCCATTTTCAGAGCCGTTATACCATGACCATACGATGGTATGGTTGTTTTTCTTGATGTCGCCAATATCATAAGGCGCACCGCCAACAACAACTACTATTGTGTTTGGATTTGCGGCAGTAACGGCATCTACTAATGCTTGCTCGCCAAAGGGAAGGGTTAGGTCCTTGCGGTCTCGTCCTTCACTTTCATAATCGCGGTTGCCGCCTATAAACAAGATAGCTACGTCAGAGCTTTTTGCGGTAGCAACGGCTTGCTGTATCATCGCCGAATCCGGTTTGGCGTTTTCCGTTCTCGCATTTTTGCCATACGGCCGGTAAACTGCTGAATAGCCCTGCGCATATTTAATATCAACAGCTTTACCAAGCCTGTTTTGCAGGCCCGCCAGAGCAGTTACTTCGTACCGGGCTTTTACACCGGCGCCAAAGCCACCCAGGTGAAAAGTATGCGTAGCATTGTCGCCGATAACAGCGATGCTTTTTATGCCGGAAGTATTTAGCGGCAATAAATGTTTGTCGTTTTTAAGCAGTACGATGGATTCCGATGCTATATCATAAACAGTTTTACTGTGCGCCGGAGTGTTGATCGCGCCTTTTGGCAGGTTTTCGCTCATGTCGGTATGATATAGCACCCATAAAATGCGGCGGACCTTTTCGTCAATGACCTTTGTACTTACTTTTCCGGCTTTAACAGAATCGAGCAGTTTATCCGCAAAATAATAAGTATTGTACGGCGGCCTTGAACCCATTTCCAGATCGAGGCCGTAGTTGGCTGCCTTCACGGTACTATGCGTGCCGCCCCAGTCGCTTATCACTGCACCTTTAAATTTCCATTCCCCTTTTAAAAGCTGGTTTAGCAAATAATCATTTTCGGAGCAATAAGCGCCCCGTAATTTATTATAAGCCGACATGATAGTCCAGGCGTTGCCTTCTGTTATTGATGCCTTAAAAGCAGGAAGGTATATTTCACGTAACGTACGTTCATCTACTTCAACGTTAATTCTGTTACGCTCAACCTCCTGGTTGTTAACAGCAAAGTGCTTCACGCAAGCGGCCACATGCTGGCTTTGGATGCCTTTTACAGATTGTACCGCCAGGCGGGAATTTAAGAACGGATCTTCCGAATAATATTCATACGTACGCCCGCAAAGCGGTATGCGGCAAATATTAAATGCAGGGGCCAGGATAATATTTTTACCTCGCGCACGGGCCTCTTCGGCCATATCGTGCCCGTAGCGGTAAGCAAGTTCGGGGTTCCAGGTGGCAGCCAAAGCCGATCCGTTTGGGAAAAATGTAGCAGAGTCTGTGGTAAGATTTGCCGAGCCCCAGCCTTCCTTAACATCTTCACGAACACCCAAAGGCCCGTCATCTGTCATTATTTGAGGAATGCCCAGGCGCTTTATGCCACCGGCAGAAAATATGCCATTAGCGTGCAAGAGGGATATTTTTTCTTCGAGCGTAAGTTTCCTTATCAGAGATGCAATTTTTGAATCAATAGATGCATCCTTTTTAGATTGGGCGCTCGCGGAAACAAACGCAGTAAACAAAAAAATTCCGCATAATAAGTATTTGGCTGGCTTCATGACAATTCGCAGTTTATTGGTTTATTTCGTTTTATCAATGCCCGACGACTTGTTTCATCGGGACTGTGTATTTTAAACACAAAGTAAAGGTAAAATACCGGTTCCAAAAATTATGTTAATATATTAAAAATATTTGCTGAAATAGTATATACTTTTATGTTTTTATAAGAAAAGCCATCCCGAAGCAAGCGGCGGATCGGGCATGAAAATGAAAAAGCCCAGTTTCTTTGAAAAGCTTTTGTGATCCTGCCGGAACAATTCTCGAACCATCTTACGGAAGATTTAAAGGGATGGCGCAAATGGAGCACCTTAACAACGCCGGAATAGAATCGTATTAATTTATGAAGTACTTGGAAGAGATTGTAACATTTCTTTGGAGAGAGCAGATTCGGATTCTTGCGAATTGATTTTAAACGCTGTACTACACAAATGTTCAAAACGGCAAAAATGTTTATAAAAAAAATTCCTGCTAACCTCATTCTCAACTATTTTTAGTAAAAGTTCTTTGCAAAAGCTGCTTGTTTTTGTTACCAGTAAAATAATGCTGAATAAGCCAATAAAACCGTCGCCTTACGGCGTCCGCGGAAATTAATGATTTGAAAAACCGGGTCGAAGTTTTTTGAAAAGCACATGGTAACGAATATGGTTTGTTACGGCCGGGAATAAACCCGTAAACCAAATTAACATCCATGAAAAAAAGAAAATCTATTCGCAAGCAGTTAAAATTGTTGTATGTAAAGAATTATGAGCAGTATTCAAGAACGGAACGGGTACTATTTAACTTACTGATTGTTAGTCTGGGTAAAAGGAAGAGGATCAGGTTAATGATCTTCGGATTGAAATTACTTAAATTGGTGATTAGTATCGTATGTGCCGATTCCAGACCCGGTTCATTACAATTTTGTTATGCAATCAAACCTAAAATCAAGCCACTTTATTTTCAGAGAGTTGTCCCAATCAACCGGGGGGGGCTTTTATCGACAATATGATCAACCTAAAAGAAAGTTTGGAAAACCGCAGGTTAATAATGACGGTTCATTTAGAGTCCGGACGATTTTGGAACCGATCCACCCGTTAAAAAACACTCAAAAAGAATTAAATGATTTCCTAAAAGGATTTCCTTTACCGGATTGTATGTATGGTGGGATTCAGGGCAGGAATAACACATTAAACGCATTGCAACATACCGGAAACACGAATTTTCTGACTATCGACTTAAAAAATTTCTTCGGTAATATTACCAATTCATGCATACATCAAACTTTAATCAATTGCGGGCTTACCTGGTCAGAAGCTAGAATTATTACCAGGTTAACGACATTCAACTATTCCCTTCCCCAAGGCGCTCCAACCTCAACAATATTATCAAATCTGGCGTTTGCATCTTGCGCGTCAACTTTAGAAATTTTTTGCAAAGACAGAAATATTACATTCACGGTTTTTGTCGATGATCTCACTTTTTCTTCAACACGCTACTTCAAGCATTACACTGATCAGATACTTAAAATTCTTTTCAATAACGGCTTTTATGTAAATCAGAAAAAAATACATTATAGGAAAAATTGCTGTGAAATAACGGGTCTATTGGTCAAGAACGGTAGACTGTATTTGCCAAAAGAAATGATCGCACATATTAACAAACCCGGAATAAAAAGATATGCAGACCATGTGGCAAAAATGGGCAGTGCTTATTTAAGTATGTAAACTAAAAAAGCCCCCCAAATTCCTTTGAGAGGCTTCCTGTGATCCCGCTGGGACTCGAACCCAGGACCCCAACATTAAAAGTGTTATGCTCTACCGGCTGAGCTACGAGATCGCTCTTCAAACCCTTCGGTTTAAAGTGGTGCAAATATAGGACTATTCAATCGGGGCTGCAAGGCTTATTTCAATTTATTTTCAAGGGAAATTAAGGCCCTCACAACCAATCCTCTACGGGTGAAAAACCCCTATTTTGCCGCCATCCCCAGCCAATAAAACTAATTCTCCGTGTTTTGCCTTGCGACATACGTTAAAGCTATTTCCGTCAATTTTTGTCCATGTTTTGCCGCCGTCCTTGGTTATATTGCTGCCTGGCGTGCCGGTTGAGAGATATGCAGTACCTGAAATAAATTCAACGCAGGACTGGTAGCCACCGGGCGGATTAGTTGGCAATTGTGCAGGCTCACGGGCATGCTCGTCGGCAGGCCAATAATTCGCCACTGAATCAGTACGGCGGTCATTACTATAATCACCCCCGACCACAACTAAGCCAGCCGATGAAAATGCGCCTTGACTCGATTTGCCATGTTTAATTGATAGCGTAAAGCTTAGCCAGCTACCAGAGGCCCATTTATCCTGTAACAAAATTAACTGGCGACTTTGACTGCCACCTGTCACTATTTCTATGTCATCTGTATCCACTTTTAAACATGTCCCGCTTGCAGCGAAACATGCTTCCCCAGGTAAAGCATCCGGTCGGTTTTTAAATTCATGCCATGTATCGCTTGCATCAATAGTTTCCATCAGCACAAATTTTCCGCCTACCGGATCGCCAAGAACCAGGCCATGCTGCCGTGTATCAAAATCCATCGCATCAAAAAAATAGGCTGTATCAGTGTTCTTATATTTTATCTTCCAGTTCGAGCCACCATCAACGGTTTTTAATATCAGCGCAGGTGTTCCCGAACTCATGATCACGGCTTCCTTATCAGAA